>Ga0210387_10004726_pt1 | contig 10427 bp, 10 predicted proteins | sample IncBWC7OmetaG_FD_160108 | JGI IMG/M metagenome (GOLD analysis project Ga0210387, IMG submission 160108) | Forest soil microbial communities from Barre Woods Harvard Forest LTER site, Petersham, Massachusetts, United States - Inc-BW-C-7-O ...
CTAGATGATTGAACAAGCCCTTCATCTCCTTACGCTTCATATAATTTGGAAAGGAAAAGGGTTGGTTGTTGATCCCGAGCCTTCGCCCGAGGAGTTGCGATTCCGGGAGACCCTCAAGGAGCAACGTGAATCCTTGTTGGAGAAACTGGTTGAATATGCCGTTGGAACCCAGTCTAACACGGTTGAAGGTGTCAAACGAGCGGTACGCATCACTTGTTTGTGGGATTCATATCCTTATTTGTTCCTATTCACTCCACAGGCTTTTAAAAACCTCCTAGACCTCCACGTCTTGTTTTCGTCATCACAAACTGTTGCGGCAGACGGTTCACCTTTATCAACCGCTTCTGTTCCTCTCATCCTGGACGACGAAGTCCAATATCGCTGTGCTGGATTCATACAGGCTGAGATTGAACGATACGCGGAAGCCCTCGATGATGGCGATGATGACGACGATGACGACAAGGGTAGTGACGAAGAGGAGAGTAGTGATGATGACAAGGCAACCGAAACTACGAAAAGGAAGAAACGCAAAGGTGGCAACAAGAAACCGGAGAAAGAAAGTATGTCATTCAATCTCAACCTTTAAATCGTGGGATCCTCTCTCAATATACTCCTTGTCCCCCGTCAAGTTGTCCCCACTTCTCGGGCACGTCTTGAACAAGAATACGTCTTCATCGATGTGATGTCTACGTTTCTGCGTGCCATTCGTGCTGGCGCTATTCACGTTCGACATGGCGCAATCCTTCTTGCACATTACGGTCGGTTAGGACCAGCTTTTGATGTGTGTTCTAAAGTTGTCGTTGAGGTTCTACGTGAGGAGGGCATGATCCACAACAAGGGTGATGTTGTTGTTATGGTTCTCACCCAGGCGATCCAAGAGGTTCGTCGAGCGTTCTCAGTTCCGGCTGTTCTACTTCCTGATTGACTATTCAACAAACAGTCTTTCACTTTGGTACTCGATGGTGTCGTCCACGACGAGACACATGCCAATACGCTGTCGAAACTCCTGGCTTCGTGCTTTGTGATCCGAGGGAGCCAACTTTCCATCCTGAGGCGCCTAGACAGCCAATTCGTCGTTCAGATTCACTGCAACTTGCTGACATGGATCGGCAAGCGCCTGGCGACCTACGAGAGCAACAAGAATAAGAAATCGCTCAAAACGGCTGTAAATTTTTTCAGGGTTTTGCTTCCGTTGTTGATTGCCGTGCAAAGCAGAGATGCTCTGAAAATGTATGTTTTTTGTTTTGTTTTGCAAACATGTAACTGACACAAAGCCTTATATAGCAAAGCACATTTGGATCAGGTTCTGGCTCAAGCAAAGGTGGAAGTCTCGGTAACTTCGAAAGCTTGGGAGCCGCACCGGGCATACGAAAAGCGGTTGATGTCCAAAGACAAAGGTACAAGTTTGGCTTCGACTTACCATCACTATTCGTGATTAGCTGAGCGTCTTCCCATACCTATAGTTCCAGGGACAAAGGGCCGGAAAGCCCAAGTGAAAGGAATGAAAAGTGCAGCGGTTGTCTCCAGCGACGAGGACGAGAGTGAGGTGGAGAAAATAGCAGGTGAATCCGCCGCACGGGAGCCACCTTCACGCCCAAGACCACGACGAGTCGATCGTATTCACCCCGACAACCCTTTGGAAGACGATGAACAGAACGTTGAGCATGCGGAACCTAACCCAACTAGTCCGAAACCTCGACCACAACCCAAAGCCATCTATAGGGTCAAATCAGCCAATACATCGCCCGCCAAGGCGCCGCATGAGTCATTTGCAAAATCATTCAGCGTATCAGACTCGGAGATCAATGGGCTGTCAACCCCAAAGCCGTCTAGAAAGCGCACAAGGACGGAAGAGGATGAAGGGGAGGGTCAAGCATCCTTGACTGATGAGGGAGAGGTTTCTTTCAGGCCCTCGGGTCCGCAAGCTACTCCAGCTGGCGACATCCTGGTCCGGAGAAAACGCGTTCGTCACTAATAGTGAGCTATCCTAAATTATTGTTTTTAACTTTCTGCCATGTTTTGCGCCCTGCTATCGATGTATATATGATGCATACATTTTACCCAACATCGTGTAATAACATAGGTACTGATATTGAGGTTGCCTCGTTGGATACAGGTGCAGACTGAATAGCAAAGGAGCAACAAGTTCAGCCAGTTGCAATAAAATCCGTGGTTCATAATTAGTATAATTAGTCCGACAACATGCCAAGGGTAACTAGCATGGCATTGCGCTGGGTAACACATTTTCAGAACGACGGTTCCTATTTGTTGGACAACATTTGACGTACATTGGCAGTCATTGCACTATGGACGTTAGTAAACCCAGACCCCCCTGGGAATGACAACGGACGACCGCTAGCGTCGGAACGAGGTCGTTGGTCCAGGGAGGTTGGTGGCCTGGATGTTGTTTCTGAGTCACTGAGTGGACCCGTCATAGAGCGGGATCGGCGAAGGCCTCTTGCATCGTTCATGGGGATGCCAAGCATGTCATAAAGTTCCTCTTGGGCGCGCAGCATGGCCCTCGTTTCTGATGTTGGCGTTGGGCCGGTGGAAATTCCCTTGAAAATAGTTGCAGTTAACAAAAAAAAGAAAGGTGATCAAGTACGAAATTTACCGCAGAAATTCGCGGTGGCAGGTCTGTCTCAATGTTAACGTTAACTGGTCTACGACGGGGCATTGGCGGTACAGGAGGTATGTCCATAGCCGAAAACACAGATTTGGCTGCGGAAGGTAGATTTGACACACTCGTTCGAGTGCCACTACTCACAGACGACCTCTGACTTCTCAGAACACTGGAGGAACGTAATCCGGCCTTTGAAACCCGAATGCTAGATTTGCGTACTGCCACAACTCGACTAGAGCGTCGGTTGGAAGGATCAGAGGATCCGGTCACAACCTTTTCGCTCAGGTGATCATACTCGTTCGCAACATCCTCAGCTTGTTTCCAAGCTTCATCTCTCTCTGCCTCCAGTGTCTCCACGTGCATGCGGAGAGCCCGTGATTCCGCGAATTGCTTCAAGAAACTAGCGTTCAATTTGCGGAGTGCCATCGCAAGCGCACTAGTTGAATGTACTTCTCGCAAAGAATTCAACTGGGAAATTTGTTCGTCGATGCGGTGAAGGTCCTCCGCTAGTTTATCGAGTGCGACAGAAACTTCCTTTAAATCTTCCACCAGGTGCATAGCGAGGACAGCATCCTCTAGTTGCGAACCGTCGATGTGGTTTGACAGGCGCCCAAACAGAGCTGAGCGTCGTCGTGCCAACATTTTGTACCTGGTCTTGACATCCGTCCTTCGCATCTCTAGCTGATGCATTTCCTCTGGAATATCGTTATCCAGAGTCTCTAGGTGCAAAAGCCGTATTGACGATGCTTCTGCTGACTGTCTGATGGCCCTCGACACAATGCCTTGCAGTTGGGCGGAAGTGAAAGTCCATTTCGCGGCGTCCATCGTGTATCCTCTCCATTTGAGCGGAGGGGTCTGAAACTTGGGTGAGGACGACGGAGCGGGATATAGTCTGCGTCCGTTTGGCAAACTACTGCCAACAGACGACACTGAACCAGCACGATGCGTCATCTCTGCCATCACAGCAGGAGAACTGTTTCCATTTTGCTGGCTAGGTCTGCGAGGACCGATCGGCAGAGGAGGTCTGATCCTCGTTCTACGAGTGGCATTGGGGGATGACTGCCCGACAGTGTTAGCTTCTCCAATGCTATTGGGAGAGAAAGCAGCGCCAAATCTATAGTTAGGGTCAGGGCCTGAACCGCCGGTGCTGGGGGTTAGATTATCATTGTTGACCTGTCGATCATACATGACGGTGTAATATGGGGGGGGAGACCCGAAGGAATCGTTGAACGGAAGTCCCGAGTCGACCTCGATGGGCGAAAATAAGAGAGCTGAAGGGGAAGATGGAGGGACATGATGTGACGGCGCTGGAGGGGTGATCACTACCGGAGGGGTTACAAGGGGAGGCGGTGTTAGTAATTGATATGCCTGAGAGGCCACTACAGGAGTGATCGCGGGTGTAGGAATCTGGACAGGATCAGCAGCAGTAGGAGCGCCAATAGAAGTATTGGCGTTAGCAGACAGTGGTTTGGGGGGCAATAGGTTAGGACGTGATTGGACTGCAACAGATTCCGAGGGCGATGGCGAGTGAGAAGGGGAGGGAGGCTTTGGAGGTAAAGGTTTCATTCTGAGTGAGGCCGACAAGGCTTCAGAAAGTGAATCCGAAGAAGGGGCTCCGCTAACTGTTCCGTTGTTAACAGATGGTGCTCTGCTATAACCTGACGCTATTCCGCTATAAACGGATTGTGATGCAGTCGATGGGGCACCCGCTTCGTTGTGAAGTGATGTTGACTCGCTGTGAGTTAAGCGTGGCTCATCAGGCAACGAGGATGCTTCATCATCAATGAATGGTGGAACCGCATGGGAAAGTAGCGGTTCTGGATGAACAGGAGGTACGCGGACCTTAGAGGATTTGGAAGTGTGTGCAGTTGGCTCGGCGTTAGTTGATGACGCAGTAACATCAACGGCCGTAGCTGCGCCCTCCTGTGGTGGCGTCAAAGAGGACGCATGTTGGGCTGAGGGAGGTTTGGCAACGGTACGCAGCCGACTCATGCTTGTCTGCCTTGAGTGCCTTGCCCCACGAACAGATGTCGCTGCCCGAGTAAGCAAAACCTGCTGAGCCAGACTTGGCTGAATGCTACCTCCTCCAAGTTGAGTTGCCGACACGGGCGTCCATGGCATTGTGTGATCATCCGAGCCTCTCGATACATGCCCTGGAGAGGAAATAGCACCGGCAGTCCATGTTGGGCTGATAATGTCCGGAGTTTCGGGGAAGGTCTGTTGCACAGCGTCACTGTTACCAGTGGTAGGTGTACTACTCAGTGGTGTGATGGTGATATTATATGCTGTGAAGTCTTTTGAGTCACGGACGACCTTGATTGGGCTGGGCGCACTGCCTGAACGTTGACGGTTGAAAATGCTACGAGATGGGGGATGCAGGGGTCCGGGAAGGGTGGATGGGGTTAAAGAGGCTAGAGTTGGTGTAGGGTTTGCATTCAGCTTGGAGCTGGCTGAAGAAGGACCAGGCGGCAGCTTAGCAGACACAATGTGAGTGACTATTTCTAGATTCAGAAAATCATAAAGAATACCTGAAAGGACTGTGGGCGTTCGCCAATGGGAAGAAGGGGGGGTCGCAGATTGTTGCTATTACGCACAGAATGAGGAAAGCGGGGATCCGAACCGTTTCGTGAATGGTTCCAGTCTACTCGACCTAGCGTAGAAACAATGAGCATCGATATGGCCCAACTAAAATGAAGGCTTACCGCGGGGAGTGGAGGACGAGGAGCTGGTACCTAAAACCATCTTCCCAGTTGGTTGATTCTTCTTTGAATCTTGCTTGTCACGTCTAAGAGGCGAGGAAGAAGATAGCTGTGAGCTTGATTCCTCCGTTATTGGTGAGAAGGCGGGGTGGAAATTTTGGTCCGAAAGGTCTGGAGTAGGGACAAAATGATAATAATCCAAGACGTTGTCAAAGTCCTGGGTGGAGGACGTGGAGACTTGGCCAGGTGACTTGGGAACAGGATTGGGGGAAATGGCAGATAGAAAATTAGAGGATTTCGGTTCATGGTCTGCAACATTGAGTGGATTTCCAGAAAGACGAGATGAACTGAGACTGAAACTTGACCCGGTCGAACTGTTTGGTCCGTTCAAACCCGAGTGCTCTGACGATGTAACCTCCGAGATGGGTGAAATTGTACGTAGGTTTGATAAGTGGATGGGCACGGTGGGGGGCCCGCTGTTCGATCCTGCCAGGAAAGATGATAATCCCTCAGAGTCGGACCCACTCCGCGACCGTAAACTACTGGTGCTAGATCGTTTTGTAGGTTCCATAACCCGAGGCCTGTCGCGTGGATCTGGTCCCGAATGACGAGTGGTCCTAGGTACATGCAGTAACTCTGCAGGGACAGGTGGCACCGGGGGGATCTGAAAGGCTCCAGAGTGAGGCGTTGATGCAACTTCACCCCCGTTTGGCTTTCTGTCACCCCAGTACGGGGAGTCTCCACGGGGCAAGGTAGCTGAATCTTGGCGAACCGTGGATGATACGCCACTACGGTGACGTGACGTGCGGTTATCACTAGATAGCGCGAAAGAATTTCCCATGAGTGCTCGGGCAAAGGTGGTACCTGAGACGGCCGATGTCTCTGACGTGGAAATCTGGGAGCCTGGTCGCGATTGAGCGTTGCCCTGGGATCCGGTCGAGGAGCGGATGATCTGGACTTTGGGGCCGTGGAGGGAAGCATTTGGTATTTTGATTGGGGCAAGCGCACGTTTCCTGTATGACACCGGAGGAGAAACCTGGAATTCGAATAATGTTATAATAATATGGAGAGCGGATTCCAGATGACATACATCGGATTGAGGCGATCCTTCCTCAGAGTCAGCCACATTCACGAAGTTGGAGGCCTACGTGTGTGATTGAGCAATGAACGAAAGAAGAGTCTGGAGTAGAGTCCGCAACGTACATCCATCGCTTCGAGATTAGCGACAAATTCCTCCATGTTCGTGCTCTCCGATGTATATTCTTTATCATCTTCGTCGTCGTGTTCCTCAGTCGTGCCGTTATGATCACCTTCACTCTTCATACCGCTACCACTCGCGCCAGTCTTGTTCCCCGTCGTCTCACCATTCCCATTTCTACCGCTCTCTATCCCTAATATCGATTCCCCTGCTAATGTTAACGTCAATGGTTCCGACTTGAGGAAATCCGAAGGGAACCAATCCTTCAGCGGTGACGGAGAAGTCTCGATGTCCAGTTTCACCCCTGGAGCATCCACAACTTCCGTTGGGTGGGGTTGAGGGTGTAACTCCACATCAACTTTCTGCAAATGTGGTGGTATTTGCTGCTCCTCAATGTCGTCATTGATGTCGAAAATCCCAGGGGATGCGTATGGATGGGGGGCGGAAAGAGAATCCAAGCGCCGAATAGAGAAAGGTGACTTGGAACTCTTCGTCTTGAGCTTCGGTCTGTAAGGAATGAAAGAGGAAAGCATCGGCATACGGACAGAACGAATCAGAGAAAAGGTCCCAAGAAATAAAGAGCGAATAATCAGCAGACACAGTCCAAGAGGCGAACAGAAGGGCGGCACGGAGAGCGCAAACAGAAGAAAGGCAATACCAAGGCAATACTGTCACACAGATGGCAACGACAACGGACCAGCACATCATCAAAATGTTTGTCTTTGTGTTACTTTCCATCATGTTTGATCTAATCGGAAAGGACACTGTCACATTGATAAGATTCAACTTCATTGGTCACATCTTGCCAGTCAATGATCGTCGATCATCACATGCATCACAAGCGGCGGCCACTGGCATGTCGTTTTGGCGCTCGCTTTCGACGGGTCGCTGACCTGGAGTAAAAGGAACACAGAATAGTTAATTGTTAACTACCAAGAACCAACATCCTCCAAACATCCTCTCCGTCTTTGAAGTTATCGAGCAATAGTTGGATCCCACTTCAAGTTATCACGATTTAGTTCCTTGGCGGCTTTCGGACTGGGATGTGCAGGGCCGGGAAGCTCATGGAAGGCTTGAACAACAAACCAAAACATTTTTCTGTTTACAAACACATTTTCTGCACTGTGGGCCAGGATCTCGGCATAATTATATGCGGTTGTATGTCTGATCGTAATGCGCTTCACGTCCGCGGCGGCCTACGGAGTTGTCGGATGCGCAGCCAATTCCATCAAGGTACTGGCCCGATGCAACACACCCAAGCACCGCATGTAAATGACTTGTATTACAGGTGAGGACAATGATTGATGACCGTCCAATGACCGTCGGTAGCTATCCCATGCGTACGATGTCTGAATGGGTTTTTGAAAAAATGGCGATCCCCAATCGGTCGAACAATACAATTCCGGGGCCCAGGTAGATACGTTCGCCAAAATCAACCGAGGCGACGTCTCATTATGGGCTGAAAGGAGCGTGACAGCCACATGCACACTGGCAGTCACGGAACCCGAGTAGTCCGGCAGTCTACACCTCCGAGTAATTGTGTTGAACCCAAAACACATCCCAAAGCCTCATATTCGACTGTCTTTTATCATCTATGTCGTTATGACTGATCATCAACACCCAGGCGATGACTTATGACTCGAGCAATGCCAGAAAAGATTTCATCACTCTCGGATGCCATCTACGGTGCATTATCGCTTTGCGAGATAGACGTCACAGCCTGTGCCACAAATAGGTGAATGATCACTCTGGCAAGCACAGCCTCACCCGTAATATATGACATAACATCTTCCCTCGGCGACCCTCGCTCTTTCCAAGCTTAAAGTCAAAGGCATTTCCACAATGATCCCACATAGCTATCAGTCAACACATGCAAGAACAGGCAGGATTGAGGCAGGGTACTTACTCTTTTCCATCCGTGTTTCAAATCAACATGGCAACATTAGGGTAGAACACAGAATCGGCCAATTTTGAAACCAAAATCCGTTTTTTTAGTCAATTCAACTTTGATCGCAAGGATTTTGATTTCAAAATCGGCCGATTCTGTCTACTGTGTTCTACCCTATTAGACTGAGCTTCAATTTGTTGGTTCCCGTATCCAATATCCAGGCAGGGGTGGGATCCCAATGGCTTCAAGTTAGGTTCGTCAGCAACATCCTCACCACAAACCGGATAATTTTAGAAACCCCCCGGCCCCATGTTGGTAAAAAAAAACCCTCGAATCTTTTGTCTTGTCCAGAAATCCGATTTCTGAATATGGATTCTCGCCGAACATCCGGAGGCTCCGGAATGTGTTTCGCCATTTCTGCCAGTAGGGCGACTCAATGCTTAGTTCGTCAGTTCGTCGATCCAGTAGGTGAGATCAGGTACAGCCTTCCTACGGCAGGTGGCACCACCCACGTTATTTGTGTCGGAGCTCAAAACGCCTTATCATCTGGCAATTCTCGAGCTCGTCCAAATTGTGGCAATTGATCATTTATGGAAGGTGTGCCTGATCTCACTCACTGAAATCGACGAACTGACGAACTAAGCATTGAGTCGCCCTATTCGCCCTATTGCCCGCAAGCCGAGCGCTGATTCCCGTAGCAGGAATGAGTCTTTCCTCTACCCATAGTGATATCGCTCGGTCGGAAATAGAATGGTTTCAAGTTGCCTTGTTACTGTTTAACGTTCAACCCCCTACCTACCTGACATATACATTGTCTACAGGGTCCTAATCTAAACCCCAACTTGAGGCAAACCACACGTATTCGATACATTACTCCCCAACTCACGACCACTCCACGACCATATCCGCCTCACCCAGATGGTGGGTCCCGGGGTCATCGCCATTGTCGAGGGGGGCAGTTGGTAAGGGACCACGAATGGGGGCCAGGACGGAAGAGAGAATGAAGAAAACGGGAAAAACAGACACGGCCCGGGAACTTGAATAAGGAGCATGAGCACCGCTTCAATGAGAGGAAGGCATCCGTAACATGGGAGTACAACTCGTGCATCCAACCCAAGGGAACTACACTGGTCCAGAGTACGGGGGAAGAGTGAGTGAGTAGATGACGATGAGAGAGGAAACCCAAAGGGACCCGCGCACGACCATCTCCATCTCCATCCCACCCTATCCCATCCCACTCAAAATATCCCAACCCCATGAACCCCAAAACTCGTAGCACTGACCCGGATCATTCAAAACCTCATATGGTGCGTTAACAGCAGTCCTCGCCTCCCTGCCTGTATTGGGGTGGGCTGTCATTGGTGCTCCCTGGTTGCCAGAGCATTGGTTGGCGTTGGCATTGGTAGATATATGCGTCCGCAAGTGTCGAGCAAGAAAGGCCCAAGGTAAGCGTAAGAATGGACATGGTAAGAATAAGCACAGCGACAGCTGGGAAGATAAAAAGGAAACGAACAACATTGAACCTCCTTGATCCCCCTCTCATCTGACACGCGCAACATTTTAGAGTAATCCTTCGCTTTTTCTCACTGCAAGACGCACAACACTCACATGGATTGTTTAAAGCCTCATACCCCTCGTCAACAGCTGCCGTCTTCGCCGCGCACCGGCCTCCATCCAGGTGGGCCGTCACTGCTGCTTTCTGGCTGCGAGCGTATTGCTTAGCAGGGCGTTGGTAGATATATGCGTCGGCAAGTATCGGGTCAAGGTAAGTGTAAGAACGGAAGTGGTAAGAATAAGAAGCACAATGAGAGCGGGGAAGAAAAAATGAAAAGACACATAAAGCCTTCTTGTTTCCCCTCGCATCCACATCCCTCCCCACAACCACCGCTGATACGTAATGACAGTGTCTGTGCATGTTGCGGGCATGTGTTAACCTACAGACAATCTAAACAAAGGTTAATAATCATACAAAAACCCGAAAAAAAAAGAAGATATAACGCTGAGGATGAATTAGGTCTT
>Ga0210387_10004727_pt1 | contig 10427 bp, 8 predicted proteins | sample IncBWC7OmetaG_FD_160108 | JGI IMG/M metagenome (GOLD analysis project Ga0210387, IMG submission 160108) | Forest soil microbial communities from Barre Woods Harvard Forest LTER site, Petersham, Massachusetts, United States - Inc-BW-C-7-O ...
GCGGTACGCCTTGATCGCTATATCATTCGCCAACACGATGCCTAAACTGTTGAGCTTGCCTTCTTCGTGGGCCATCGAGACCACTTTCCAGTCACGGTATCCCGCGGGAATTTTAGTCACGTAGGCAGCGGAGTTCTCATCGGCCTGTCCGGCCGCAGTGACTAGGTAGACGGCAAGACCAGCCAGCGTTGCGACTGCGATCGCGAGAGCGCTCTTAGGCTTCATGTGACACCCGTGGCGTTTTTTGGGAGGCCGCGATTTTAGCGCTTCTCTCAACGTGTGCCTATCGGGGAAATTCGGACATACCTGAATGGCAGAGGACACCGTTGCCGATGTCGCCTCGGATTAGCCTCTGGTGCTGGCGCCCTGCAGCATTTTTCAGACGGAGTGCATTGATCGCTACGGGCGCAACGCGCGCTGAAGTGCTCTGACCTCCTCAGTGGCCTGTGCGATGAGGCCTTTACAGACTTCAGCCGTCAGGTCTAGCCGTGCGAAAGCGCCACCGGCATTCAGGCTCGCCGTGTCATGGCTATTTTGCATGCGCGATGCAAGGCGAATACTCGCGATCAACACGTCGGTCAATGTCGGGGGACCGGCGCGTACGATGTTCAGATCCGCTTGTGCGCCGACCGCCTCGCACACCGCCGCATCCATCTGCCAGTTTTTGAGCACGGCTTTGGCGATGGCCGGATGCCATGCATCGACCAGCCCGGCATTCAATGGACGTTGCGGACTTGACATGCCCTGCTTGACACTCTGGACCATGATGTAGAAGCGTCCCATGCCGTGCAGCAGACCCGCCGCGAAAGCGCCGGGAAACGGCGGGGAGATTCGCTTGGCAACCGCTTCGGAAAAATGCGCGACCGTGACGCATTCGGACCAAAGCTCATCGAGCCGCGGAGCGATGGAGCGCAGGCCTTCGTTCTGGCGGATATGCGCAACGGCATGGCCGAGCGCGACACTGTAGACTTTCTGGGCACCTAGGCGATTGATGGCGACCCCCAAGTCGATGATGACCCTGCCCGTCGCGTTGAATGCAGTCGAGTTAGCCATTTGCAGAATTCGGTCGGCGAGGGTTCGCTCAGTCGAAATGACGCGCGCAACCTTTTGCGGCGTATAGCTCGGATCCTTGAAAGCCTCCTGCACCGTGATCACCACCTGCGGAAAGGCGGGCAGATCCACGCTGCCGGCCGCCAGATCGTCTGCTAAGCCGCTCAAGAATTGAAGGCTTGGGAGGTCTGCCGCGGTCACGCCCGATAAGCTCCTACCCCAGATGATGGGTTTCTGACTGACGAGGCCAGTATAGCCAAATGCGAATCCCCGCAATCGTCCCGCCGCGCCGCCGATGGTTCGTTTAGGCGAGTATTTTGAGCACGGCTTCGGAGACCCGCTCATCGATTTCCGTAGCGTGCTTTAGGCTCACGGGGTAGCGGATCAAGGCCTCCATCTTGCCGCCAACCAAGCGCATTTGAACTTGAGGCTGCGTGTCATCCTGGGAAATCGAGGCCGTGGATTCCTTGATCGCGTTGGCTTGCCGTACGAACTCATCATGGTATTCCTCGATCACTCCTCTGATCGCGGTCAATAGCTTCGCTTTTAATGCGGGGTAGTCACTGACGGCAGGCAATACCAACGTGCTCTCGTGCCAGGACAGGTTCACGCCTGGAATTTGTTTGAATAAACCGCCGGAGGCTTGGAACACAATGAGGTTCGCAAAGGCCACGACGCGCCCCGTCGGGCCCAGCGGACCGTCCGAATGCAGCTCCATCAGGTGCATTCGTACCAGTCCGATATCGATGACCTCGCCTACGACGGCGCCGACCTGTATCCGGTCACCAACTCGAATGCCATATTTACCGATAAGAAAGAAGTAGCCGACTATCGAGACCAAAACGCTTTGCATGGCAACTGCCACACCGGCGGTAAGCAATCCGGCAAAAGTGGCGAAGGCACTGATCTCCGTCGCGAAACTCAATCCGACAATGGCCGCCACGGCTGTCCACATCACTATTTTCCGAATCAACAGCAGCTGATACCGGCGTCGAGGCTCGCGGGCATAACGATCCACCGCGCGCCGCCAAACCTCGGCGAGAATGAACACGGCTAACAAAATGCCCGCCAAAATCGCTAAGCGAACTCCCAGCGCTCGCAAGGCTTCATAGTACTGGCGTTGTGTAGCCTCTCTCCAGCTGCTTAAGTTGTGCCGATATTGCGTCAGCAATATTTGCTCCTTGCTCAGCGGCAAGAGAATCGCGGAGGTTTGCTTGAAGAGCCACGCCAGCGTGTCGAACTCTCCGCGCAGCGCGACCAGAGCCGCGCCGTTAGCTTTGTCCGCCTGCGAGGCGAGCGAGTCGCTGCGCGCCGCATACGCTTTTAATTGCCGCAGGGGCAAATCGCTCACTTTTAGAAACGTCTTGGCCAGCGAAGCGGTGTGCTGATCGACAACTTCGATTGAGTTGATTTTTCTGTGCAGGTTTACCGCCGTGACACCAAGGTCCCAGATCCCGGAACGCGCGGCAGCCATCTTCATCTCGTTACTGCTGAGTAGCGGTGCCGGTACGGCGCTCGCTTGCGAGGCATTGCTGGCAGCGGAACTGGCCGGGGCAGTTAAGGTCGCAGCGATCGCATCAATATGCGCTTTGAGGGCGCTGATGCTCGCTTGTTTGGGGCTGTTTTGATAGGTAAATTCCGTCATCGTGTCGAGCAAATTTCTTCTGGCGGCGAGCATGGCTAGTTCGCCCTGCAGTTCGATCAGCTTCGCCGAGACGTCCTGCTTACCCTTTCCGGTGGAGCGTGACTCTTTTAATGCGGCGATTTCCGCGGCTAAGGATGCGCGCTCTGAATCCAACTTAGATTGCTGCTGACTCAACGATTGAGGCGACGAGGCATCCGACGCGCTTTGTCCGGCACTCGCTTCGCTGCTCAAGAGTTCGGCGTCCGCACGCGCCAGTTCTATTGCCAAACTAACTACTTGATCAGCCGTTTGCCTATTCGCAAACAAGATCAACAGGTCGCTCGGCTGCGTCGCATTCTGCTGTTGAGTGCCTAAGGTTCGATACCAATCGGCCGTCTCATCCAGGATCTGAATGACCTGTTCCGCACTCAAGACGGAGACACGCGAATCTGCGCCAACGGGCGTCGGCACGGCATCTGCCGGCGCCGCCGCCCCGCTCCCGACGCACAGGCCAAAGGTAACGACTATTCCGAACAGACATGGCAAACGCATGCCGAATCGTACCCCAAATGCGGGCATGGCATACCTTCAGCTCGGTGCGCCTCGCGTCGAGCCCTCCGTCATCTGATCGATCTCGTGCTTAGTAGCCGGGCCGAAAACTCCGTGCGATGGTTTCCGCTATCAACCTATGTCCGGATTGAGCCGGATGAACGTCGCACAGCAATTGGTTCTGGACACTGGCGTTGAGCAGCCCTGCGTTACAGGTCTTGCCGCCGAAGGCCGGGTTGGTGGCGACTCTCTGGAAGGCGGAGAACAGATCTGCGACGAATGCACCGTAAGCCCGCGCCGGCGCCGCGACTGCCGAGTTCAGAAGCGCGGTGAGCTGAGTCGCCGACACGTCGGAATAGTCGGTGGAGTAGTAATTGGTGATGATGATCGCACCGCCATAGCCCGTACCACGTAAATCGGCGAGGATCTTTTGCATGTTGGTCTCGACCGTCGCAAGCAGCGCGGGAACGCCGGCCTCGATGCAAGCCGTGGGATTGGGCTGCGTCGCACATGCGTCCTCGAGCAGAAAGCCATCGTTCGCTCCAAGCGTGATGGTAATGGCACGTACGCCGCGATTGTGCCGCAGAAAACTCTTGGCGAATTCAAGTTGCGTCGATGCGTACTTCACATGTAGAGGAAATTCTTTGCGAAAGGCGCGGCAACCATTGTCTGCTGCAGTCGACGAGAGAAAGCTGCCGGTGGTTTCCCCAGGACAGCCCGCATCCACCGCTTCGACACCAAATCGGTTTTCGAGATCGTTAGCGAAGCCGCGAAAATTATCCGGATTGATATATTCAAAACCCGCCGATGCGATGTAGGCAAAGGCAACGCTATCGCCGAGCACGAGAATCTGGTCTCGCTCGCCAGCCTGAGAGACGCCGCCCACGCTCACGCCGGCCATCACACACAAGCAGTAAAACAGTCGGATTAATTTCATGACCTTTCTCCCCAATTATATGTTTCGTTTCAAGACCGTCATGCGACGGTCCTGAGCTTTTAAGGGATTCAGGCCAATTCAAAATGAGGGCGGTCGCCGTGCGCCGTCTTGCGCCAACTCTCCGAATCCCCACTTGCTAGATAGCACATCACGGCGCGAAATGCGCATAAACTTTGAATGGGTCCCCGCAGCTCCGCTGTGCGGATTTCGTCCGCCGGGCTTTGCGAGGCAGATTCAGGAACATCCAAGCCTAGCCGCCTCCTTCCATATCCATATCCATGTCCAGTCCGCCCCATTTTTGCTGCTCGTTCGGATAGACATGCGTCATCCAATTAAAGACCACGGGAATCCATAATCCGTGCGCGGCAATGCACTCTTCTTCGGTATGGATACTGCCCTGCGTCCCAAAACGCGCGTTCGGTCCGAACTGATCAGCACGCGATAGGGTTTTCGGGCCGCCGCAAAAGTCCACGTGACGATGCCAGGTAGCGATGCTCAAGGGGGCGATCGCATTCAGCTGCTCCGGGGTTGCGTTGGCGGGAGCGGTGTACATCACGCCGATCGCTTGCAATCCTTGAGGCGTGCGCCTGTATAGAATCGAGGTTGGCCGGTCGTAGTCAAATCGATGATAGCGGTAATTGGTGTAGTGAATTTCCTCGCCTATGCGACCCGACGGGAAAAACGGCTTATACCCGTCATGCACCGCGGTGTTAACGTCGCGGTACTTAGATAGCACGCCGGCCGCGGCGTTCAAGATGTCGGTGCTGCGTGCTTGATCACCCGGCGCTGGCTCCCCTTTGAGGGACATTTGCATGTGCCCCATCTTCATGGTCGGGACGGGTGTGTCGTCCGTCTTGCCGCTGTAGTGCTTCAAGATGTGCTCCCACAGGGGAAAGCTCTGCGCAGAGGCGGTGGCGGCGCAGCTGAAGAATATGACAAACATGAGCGTTCTTGTAGTCATGCACTTAAGCCAACGTAGTAAAGCGTCGACGGTTGACGCCGGGTGAGGATGCCGCTCAGTCGATCTCGCGTACCGGGCGTTGCAGGGCGGCGATCAACGCAACCACAAGCACCATGGCCCCGGCTCCGGCGAACATGACGCGCAAGCTCCACTGAACGGCAAGACCTGCTGCGGCCAGCGAAAGCGGCATGAGTCCAATGCCGGCAAACATGAGAACGCTCATCACCCGGCCAAGCATCGCGCGATCGACGCGTTGTTGAAACCAACCCAACAGGTGCACATTCAAGAATCCGGCGCTGGCACTCATGAGAAACAGGATGGGCAAGAGCGACCACAATTGGCTGAGTAACCCTATCAAGGCTGTGCAGATTCCAATCACGACGCTGACTGCGAGTAGAAGCCATCCACGCTTTCGCTGCCGACGCGCTGCCGCCAACAACAGTCCGACCAGGCTGCCCGCCGCGACTGACGACATCAAAAGACCATAAGCGGCGGGCGAGCCAAATTTACTTTTCGCCAGGAACGCGATGCCTACGCTGAATGGTCCCGTGATGCAGAAATTCAGCACCCCTGCCACCAGCAATAGCGTGCGCAAGGGGACGTCGTTCTTCACATAACTTAACCCCTCAAGAATTGAGTGGGCTAGGTTGGATCGAGGTACCGCCGATTCGATCCGGGGCGGATCGCGTAGCATAAGGAGCGCCCCGATAATGAATAGGAAACTGACGGCATCAATGGAAAACGCGGATGCGACACCAAACGCTGCAATGATGATGCCTGCCGGTGCAGGCATGATCAACATCGCCAGCTGCTGCGTTGCCTGGGACAAGGCGTTCGCGGCAGGCAATTGAGCAGGCGCCACCAGCGAAGGCAGGAGGGTTTGCGCCGATGGCGCCGCGAACGCGTCTGCGACGCCGAAGAAGAAGCTCAGCAAATAGATCTGCCAGACTTGCACATGATGTGCCCAGACGAGAGCCGCCAGAGCAGCCACCAAGAGGCTGCGCACGGCGGCCGTTAGAATCATGATTTTGCGGGGCGAGATACGGTCGCTGACCGCACCACCGAGGAGCATTAGTGCGGCTCTGGGGATGGCTTGCACCATCATGATCCCGCCGAGGACCGCGCCGGATCCGGTCAGTTGCAAGATAAGCCAGGGCAGAGCCACGAGGAAGAACTGGTCGCCGCACCCGGAGACCGTGTTGCCTATCCACAGGTAACGAAAGTCGCGATTGAAAATGGGATGGCGGGCCTCGGTACTGGTCATGGGTGCGATGTTGTCCATATGTAAATGTGTATTTACATTTACATATGGATCGAAGTCAAGTAATATTGGCGCGTGGGTAAACCGGAACAGACACTGGCGCCGCAGCAGGCGCGCAGTCGAGAGTCTCTCAAGCGACTATTGAAGGCCGCGATAGAGGTGTTGGGGCGGCATGGCATCGCGGGAAGCACCATTCCCCGCATCGCTGCGCATGCCGACCTTACGCCGGGGGCGGTGTACCGGCGCTTTCGCAACAAGGATGTCCTGCTCGAAACCGCGATTCTTTCTATCCTCGAAGATCAAGACAAGTTCTTACGTCGCTCACTGACCGTTGAGACCGCTGCCGAGATTCCGTTTTCTTCGCTGGCGGAGCAAATCATCGATAGCCTGGTCGTAAGTTATCGTGCGAATGCGAATTTGTTGCGAGCCGTGCGGCAGTTCTTGCAGGAGAGGGAAGGCACGGCTTATTGGAAAAAGGCCGCGAAGCTTGAAATGCGGACGGTCGAATATCTCGTTGGCATTTTCGTGACGGGCCGAAGTGAGATTAAGCATGAGGATCCTCGCGCCGCGGCTGCTCTCGGGCTCGTAATGGTCACCGGCACGCTGTGGGAGGTTGTCGTGAACCCTGGCGACGTCAAGCTATGGAAGGGTCTCCTGCCCAAGGACGATAAGACATTAAAAGGCGAGCTGACGCGATCGTTTTTGAGCTATTTAGGTGTGGAACGGAAGACCAGCTAGCCTCACCAAGCCCAAAGGCCGCGGAGAGAAGCGTTATGCCAAGTTGTACAGGTTAAGAACCCAATGACGCGTCGGGACATTGCTCGAGTGATCCGGCCCTGCGCCCTTGTCTTGTGCATTCCCTTTGCGGGCGCGCAAGCCGATGATGCGTTGATTTCCTCGGTCAATCGCTATGTGGAACCCTATGTAGCGTCAAGCAATTTCTCCGGCGTGGTGTTAATCGCGCGAGAGGGAAAGGTCATCTGCCAACAGGCGTATGGATTGGCGGATGTTGGCGCGAATCGGCGCAATACCATTCAAACTCAATTTCATCTGGCCTCATTGTCGATGCAATTTACCGCGGCGGCGGTCATGAAATTGGTAGACGCGGGAAAGCTCGAACTTGACGCTCCGATATCGCCATTCGTACCGGCCCTTCCCAACGCGGACAAGATCACGATCAGGGACCTCTTGGAGGAGACTTCGGGACTAGCGGATGTAAATGCGCTTCCTGAGTATTCGAACATCCTCAAACAGCATCAAACACCCGCCTCGCTTGTGGACTTAGTCAAAGACAAACCGCCGCGCTTCGAACCGGGGGGTGCTTTTCGAGGGGAGGAACATTCTGCGTACAACGTGCTCGCGCTCATTGTCGAAAAAGTCACCAAGCAGAGCTTCGGCATGGCCGCCAAGCAATTGGTGTTCGCACCGCTGCACATGGATAGCAGCGGCATTGACGATGACTTGCCGCCGCCGAAGGAATTGGCGAGTGGCTACTCGCCGTTTGGAGTACGGGGCCTTCAGGATGCAGAGCGCATTCATTGGTCTGCCAAGACGGGCAATGCCTCCGCTTATGCAACCGCAGGTGACATGCTCAAATGGCGAAATGCGTTTTTTGGAGACAAGTTACTCGGCGCGAAGACGCGGCAATTGATGCTGGACTACTCGCATTCGCGCGTTGGGTTCGGGTGGTTTAAGAATTTGAGTCCGCGCTTTGGCGTGCCGGTCTTTTACATGAACGGCCGCGCGCCTGGATTCACATCGTTCTTTATTGAGATTCCATCGTCAAGTCTGACGGTAGTCGTGCTGAGCAACACCTACATCTCGGTTGCTTCGACCATTGGTCTCGATCTCGCGGCCATGGTGCTCAGTAAACCTTTCAAGGTCCCGCAGCTTCGGTCAAGTGCGCTGCCGGCGGTAGAGACCCAAGATATTGCCAATCGTTATGCATTTGATGCGGATTTTTATCAACCTGGTGCGATATTGAGCTTGAAGATGAATGATCTTGACGCGAGCCTAACGTGGCCGTCAGGAGAGGTCACGTTTCTCATTCCGGTCGCGAAAGATGAATTTATTGATCGATCCTATTGGGAGCCGGTCTTAGTACACCGTTTGGACAATGGCGATGTCGATTCGTTGATGTACGACCATTTCGCGGGCCGCCGGGTTAATGAGCCGTCCGATACTCGAAAAGAACCATAGCAGCCGCCGCAGAGCCGGGCGTCCACGCGATGCGCGGCAAGCACCGGCGCGCTGAAAGCGGCGGCATCAGCACCGGTATGAGACCGATAGCTCGGAAATAGCAGGGAGCGGCGGGTATCCTTGGTCAGGCGAAACAAGGATAGTCGCGCGGAGCCACACAGTTGACCAACTCAGTCAGCGAGCCTTGATTAATCTTCTGGCCACGTTTGGTATCGAAGGCGCGGATAGCGTTTTAGCCACTTACCTCGTGTTTGATGGCATTGCCATCTTGATTGGATGGATGGGGGTCCTCGCCGGGGGTTACATTGAATGGATCGCCAGCCCGTTGCTTTTCTATAGCTGGTTCTCTGCGCTTCACCAACAATATTGGCAGTCTGTCGGAAGCGCTGTTTTGGCGCTCGCCTTGATTCTAAGCTTTCTTCGTCGCTCGGAGGGCTTCGGTTACTGGCTCTGGATCGCGAGCGCCGCAATCATGGTAGCCGCCGGCCTCGTCCTTCCGGCGCGGCAGCTGCCATCGACAAAGCGACGTGCGATCTAAGCGGGCAACGAAAGATTACCCGTGCGCAATTATTCATCGACGTTTCTTCTCCTCGTTATTATTTTTACTAACGGATGTGTGACCCGGCACGGACAAGAATCGCCCATCGCCCCCGTTTCGCTTCCGCCACTCCCTACCGGATTGAGTGATGGCCAAAAGCTTCTGGAATATTATCCGGACGCATCCAAACGGGCTCATGAGCAGGGTCGCGTGGTTGTGAAACTCCACACTGCTCCATCCGGTGCCATAGACTTGCCGTTGCAGATCGACCGCGACCGGACCGATGCCTCGCCCCGACTTGAGGAAGCGGCGCAGATGATTCTCTCGGGCAGGAAATTCGAGGCGGCCGAGAACTACAGGAACAATCTGGCGGTGAGCATCGTGTTCGAGTTGGCGCCCTGCGGAACCGTCGTTCAGGACACAGCCTCCGACTATCGCATCAATCTTTGTCTTGATCCGAGCCCCTACGCCACGTTTAATTTTGCGGAGCATCCACCCTCTGAGTTCGAGGACCAAATTCACAAGATTCTGATTCACGGCGACCTCGCCGATATTGATTTCTTGGAAGAGACCTTAGGCCTGCGATTTCGGGTGAGTCGTCCGGTGCCATCGCCGTATTCCTTCGGAGACGATCACGACCTGCATGTCTTGGTTACACCAATCGCGGTTCCCAAGACGCTCCGCATAACCGGACTTGGATATGGCCTTCTTTCCGATTCCAACGGCCATTCCTCGGCATTTAACTTTGAATTTATGCCGGTCGAGTGCCCCAACGTAGTCCTTTGGGCCACGCGCTGGAAAATCCCGTCTGTTTCCGGTACAGATCCACATGGGAATGGAAGCGGTACGGACATCCAATGGGACGGGGAGCACGGAATCAGGGTTTCTGTAGCCTATTGGCCGGGCGGCGGATGCCAGATGTCTCTGTCACAGAGCAAAGAATCCGCTGAGCCTTTCTCATCGCACGTCGACGGCGATATGATTTCAGCCACCCCCATGGTGCGAGGCATCGGTGACATGATCGCGGGCGGCGATATCCGCGATGTCGCACGCGCAGGGCGTGCACTGCATGCCCGCTTTACCACGTCTGAGCCGGGCGCATTTGGCATCAGCTATGAGTTGCAGAACGTTATCCCGGGAATAGATCCCGGACGCTTCGAGTACTCGGTCAACGACACGGGAAAAGGGCCTTCTCCGTTCGGCGCTTTTTTCTACGTTCCGCCGATACCGGCCAAGCGGAACGCTAGATTGCGGCTGATCGTGGATGTCTATCACCTTTGCATCCGGCGGGAACACCTGCCAGCGGAA
>Ga0210387_10004729_pt1 | contig 10423 bp, 10 predicted proteins | sample IncBWC7OmetaG_FD_160108 | JGI IMG/M metagenome (GOLD analysis project Ga0210387, IMG submission 160108) | Forest soil microbial communities from Barre Woods Harvard Forest LTER site, Petersham, Massachusetts, United States - Inc-BW-C-7-O ...
CGAGCGCAATCGCGATATCGAGCAGCTTCTGGTCGCCATGCGAAAGGATCGCGGCCTCGACATCAGGGGCGTGCGTCAGGCCCACCAGCTCCATCACCTCTTCGGCGCGCTCGCGCACGCCGGGCGTCGGAAAGCGGCTGATGATATTGCCCCACTGGCCGATATGGGCGGTGACGGCGGCCATCAGGTTCTCCATGACCGTCATGGTCGGAAAGCAGCTCGCGACCTGGAAGGCGCGGCCGATACCGCGGTGCATCCGCTCAGCCTTGGAAAGCCGGATGATATTGTCTCCGTCGAGCAGCACCTCGCCGGAACTGGCCGGAAATGCGCCGCTGATCAGGTTGAAGAACGTGCTCTTTCCGGCGCCGTTCGGGCCGATCACCGCCGACAGCGAGCCCGATGGAAAGGCCAGCGACACGTCATCGATCGCGCGCAGGCCGCCCCAGGTCTTGGTGAGATTTTTGATCTCGAGCTTCATTTTGCGCGCCCCGGCAACGCCAGCCTGAGAAAATCGAGCACGCCGCGGCGCAAGCCGAGCGCGGCGGCGAGGATCACGAGCCCCAGCACCAGTCCGTGATATTCAGTGAAGCGCGTCACCACGTCGTTGAGCGCAAGCAGGATCGCCGCGCCCAGCACAGGCCCGAGGAAGCTGTTGATGCCGCCCAGCATGACCGCAAAGATGGCCTGACCCGAGTTCGGCCAGTCGGCGAGCTCGGGATAGGCGCCGGAGACGAACAGCGCGGCCAGCACGCCGCCGAGGCCGGCAAAACCCCCGGCGATGGTGAAGGCCCAGAGCCGGGCTCGCCATAGCACGATGCCGAGGAAGCTCGCGCGATTTTCATTGTCGCGAATCATGCGCAGCGTTTGGCCGAACGGGCTGGTCGTAATGTGGTGTAGCGCCAGCAGGCCGAGCACCGCTACCACCGCGCAGAATTGGTAGAGATGAAGCTGCGACGCTAGCTCGAAGCCGAAAATCTCGCGGCGTTGGATGCCGCCGCGCAGGCCCTGGTCGCCGCCGGTGAGGCTTTGCCAGGAGAGGATGATGCTGAAGAGCAGCATCTGGAACGCCAGTGTAATGAAGGCGAAATAGTCCGTCGAGAGGCGGACGCAAATCGCGCCGACACAGAACGCGGCAAGTGTCGTGGCCAGTACCGCCAGAATGGCAGCGACGGGCAAGGGTAGCGTCGTCAGCTGCATCGTGAGCCCGAAGGCATAGGCGCCGAAACCGTAGAACATGCCATGGCCGAACGAGACCATGCCGGTGTTGCCGACGAGCAGGTTGAGCGAGGTCGCAAACAACGCCATGGCGCTCAGGCGAATGATGAAGTCCTCGAAGGCCGGGCTGCGGTGGACAAGTGGAATTGCCAGCACCACGATCAGGGCAATGGCAGCGAACAGCGCATCGCGCAGTGCTGAATGCCCCTTCATGCCCGGCGTCCGAACAGGCCCTGCGGGCGCAAAAGCAGGATGATGATCATCACGATGTAGATCAGCCCGTCAGTGAACTGGGGAAAGCCGATCGTGCCGAAGCCGCGGACCATGCCGATCACGAGTGCTGCGACCAGCGCGCCCACAATCGAGCCCATGCCGCCGATCACGGTGACAATAAAACTCTCGATCAGGATCGAGAACCCCATGCCCGGCGACAGCGAGCGCACGGGAGCGGCGAGCGCGCCAGCGAGCCCCGCAAGACCTCCGCCGACGGCGAACACGATCGCAAACAGCGCCGTGGTGTTGACGCCCAGCGCCGATACCATCTGCGGATTGTAGGCGGCGGCGCGCACCGTCTTGCCGAGCCGCGTCATCGAGAGGCCGAGACCGAGCACGATCGCGATCATGGCGGCGATGCCGATCAGCACCGCGTAGAACGGCGGCACCACGCCGCCCGCGATGAACAGCGGCGGCACCTGGAAGGCCGCCGGCATGCCCATGGCATGGAATTCCGGCCCCCAGACGATCTTCACGACGTCATCGAAGATCAGCACCACGGCGTAGCAGACGAGGAGCTGCATCAGCACGTTGGAGCCGTAGACGCGGCTGATCAGCGCGCGCTCGAACAGCACGCCGAATAACGCCATCGCCAGCGTCCCCGACAGCACCGCCAGCGCGTAGCTGTCGGTGAGGCCGAGCGCGGTGTAGGCGACATAGCCGCCCAGCATGTAGAAGGTGCCGTGGGCGAAATTGACGATCTTCAGCACGCCGAAGATCAGCGTCACACCGGCGGCGACGAGGAACAGCAGCATGCCGACGATCAGCCCGCTGGTGGTCTGGGTGACCACGCAGGCTGATGTCGTCAGGCAAGCGCCAAGCGCGTTGAGGTCCATCCGATAGGGCTCAGATGTACTTCTGCTGCTTCTTCCAGTCCGTCTCGAGCTCGACGATCTTGCCCCAGTCGGCCGGCTTGATGTCGATGATGAACGGCTCTTTCGGCGTGGTCTGGCCCCAGCCGATGGCGTAGCCGATCGTCGTGTGGTCGTCGCGCATGGTGATGGTGCCGTCGGCGCCGAACGGCGTGTTGATCTTCATGCCCGAGAGCGCCGCGGAAAGCGCCTTGGGGTCGAGCGAGTTGGCCTTCTTGATGGCCTCTTCGTAGAAATGCATCGCGAGTGAGTTCTGCCACGACCAGTTGGTCGGCCGTTCGTTCCAGCGCTTGAGATAGGCCTGGCCCCATTCCTTGTTGCCGGGCGTATCCGGGAAGGTTTCCAGATAGCGCGTCGCCGACTGGATGCCGGGCGGGAGGTTCTTGATCGCCGCCAGCACGGGATAGTCGACATTGGGTGTCGCCACCGTCATTTGCGAGAACAGCGCATAGACATTGCCCTGGTTCACGAAGGCCGAGAGGTCGCCGGCATAAAGCAGCGTGAACAAAGCCTGGGGCTTGGCCTGGATCAGCTTGGTGATGACTTCGGTGAAGTCGGGTTGACCGAGCTTGGGCCAGCCTTCGGTGATGACCTCGATATCCGGCTTGAACTGCTTGAAGAACTGCAGGTACTGCGCGGTGGTGTCGCGACCGTAGGCGTAGTCCGGCGAGCAGGTCGCCCATTTGTTGAGCTTCTTGTCGTTGGCGTAGGCCGCGAGATAGATGCTGCCGGCGACCGCATCATGCACGCCCTGGCGCGCGACACGGAAAGCATAGGGCGCGCGGATCTTGGGGTCGGCGGTCAGCGACGAGGTCTCGCTGTTGGTGTGGATGCAGACTATGTTGCCGAGATCGCGCACGACCTCCTGCACAGCGAAGGCGCCGGAGGAGGCTTCGGCATCGATCAACAGCTCGCAACCCTCGCTGTTCACCAGTTCACGCGCTATGCGTGCAGCCTCCTGAGGCTGCCCCTTGGAATCCCTGTACACGAATTCGATTTTCCGGCCGAGAAAGCCGCCGGCGGCGTTGATGCGGTCCTGCTCGATCATCAGCGCGTTGCGCGAGGAGGTACCCAGGAGAGCAATGGGCCCCGACAGGATGCTCTGCACGCCGATCTTCAAGATGTTGGCTTCGGCCCTGGCGACCCAGGGGGCAGCCAGCAGGCCGGCCGCACCGCCAGCCAAGATCGTGCGACGCGTGATTTCTCCGCTCATTGAACTGAACCTCCCGTATGCCCCTTGGCCTGTTTTTGAGACGGCCGGCTTTTAATTTATGCTGTCGACTGTAGATCGGCGGCCGCGTTCGGATCAAGTTGGCATTTGGGCGGTGAGGGCGCTCCGGGGTGGCGCGAAGTGGCATCTGCGGTGGAATCGCGCTAATGCGGGCTTCGATTGAGGAGACCTCAGGATGAGCGTGACTGAACTATTCAACCGTGCGGGGGGCGCGAGGCGCGCAGACAGGATCACGATCCGCAGGCCCGACGATTTCCATGTTCATCTGCGCGACGGCGCAATGCTGCAGGCGGTGCTGCCGTTCACGGCCGCGCAGTTCGCCCGCGGCATCATCATGCCGAACCTGGTACCGCCAGTCACGACGGTCGCCGCTGCCATCGCCTATCGCGAGCGCATCCTCAAAGCACGCCCGAAGGATTCGGATTTCACCCCGCTGATGACTTGCTATCTCACCGATGCGACCTCGCCGGACGAGATCGAGAAGGGATTTGGGGACGGCGTCTGGGCCGCCGCCAAGCTCTATCCCGCCGGTGCCACCACCAACGCCCATCACGGCGTGGCTGATATCCCAAAGCTCGCGCCTGTGCTTGAACGCATGGAGAAGATCGGCATGCCGGTGCTGATCCACGGCGAATCGACCGATCCCGCCGTTGACATCTTCGATCGCGAAGCGGTCTTCATGGAGCAAAGCATGCTGCCGCTGCTGAAGCGGCACGCGGGGCTGAAAGTCGTGATCGAACATGTCACGACGGCGGAGACGGTCGACGTCGTCCGCGCCCATGCTTCGCATACGGCCGGCACGATCACGCCGCATCATCTCGTCATCAACCGCACCTCGATCTTTCAGGGCGGCTTGCGCCCGCATCTTTATTGCCTGCCGGTCGCCAAGCGCGAGCACCATCGCCTCGCGCTGCGCAAGGCGGTGACCTCGGGCGAGGCCTGCTTCTTCATCGGCACCGATACCGCACCGCATCTCCGCACCGCCAAGGAAGCGGAGTGCTGCTCGGCGGGCGTGTTCGGCGGAGCGACCGCGCTGCAGACCTATGTGCAGGTGTTCGACGAGGAGGGCGCGCTCGACCGCTTCGAAGCCTTTGCGTCCGAGAACGGCGCGCGGTTCTATGGCCTCAAGCTCAATTCCGGCACCATCACGCTGGAGCGGCGCGAGTCTCCCGTCATGGCCGCCGTCGCGGTGGAAGACACCGACGTCGTGGTTTTCCAGGGCGGCCAAACGCTGCCCTGGTCGATCGGTGAAGTCTCGCCCTAGGGATTTTTCACTCGCGGAGCGGCCGATAGGTCCGCTCGTCATAGGGGCTGCCGCTCATCGGCGACAGGTCATGGCGGAACGAAACGGTCTCGGCCGCCGCGCTCTCAGCGTTCTTGTCGGCGGCCGACTTCCAGCCTTCGATCAGCGTCATGTGATTTTGCCGGTTGGTCTGCACCAGAATGTCGTAGCGGACGTTGGCATTCTTGTGCCTGTTGCCGTCGACGAGCTGCTTGATCCGGCCTCTCGCCGTCTCCAGCGCGGTCGGGATCACATCGATATGCGTCATCACGATGATCGGCGGCAGCGCGGCGGGCTTGTCGCTCTCGACAAACAGCGGTCCCTGGATGCGCTCGTCGAGCGCGGCGCTCTCGATCTTGGCGAGGTTGGCGCGGAAATCCTTTACCGACGCGCCGGCGGCGTAGTCGTCCTTGACTTTCTGCGATTGCCATTGCTCGATCAGCGCGAACTGGTCCGGATATCCGTCGCGGACGAGCGCGTCGACGGAGACGATTCCGGCAGCGCGCTTGGCGTCGGCGACATGATCGAGGACCAGGCGGCGGCCCTGCTTCTCCTTGCCGGGCAATACCTCGATATAGGAAACGGCGTAGACCGGCTTGTTCGCGTTTGCGTCTTCGGCGCGCGCCGACGGCGCATGCGCGATCAGGCCGAACGCGGCCGCGACAAGTACCAATGGCTTGAAGGATGCCTTCATGATGCGGTTGCCTCCCTTGTTATTATGTCTCGTTGTTATGTCATGCCGCCGTCCTTGCCCCAGGCGATGAAACTTCCGTTGCGGAAGTCCGGCTTGCCATATTGCATCGGCCGCCCGTCGAGGTCCATCACGGAGCCGCCGGCGGCCGTCAGCACGGCGTGACCCGCCGCGGTGTCCCATTCCATGGTCGGGCCGAGCCGCGGGTAGACGTCGGCTTCGCCTTCCGCGACCAGACAGAATTTCAGCGAGGAGCCGGCCGGCCGGTGTTCGGCGATGCGATGTCGGGCGATCCATTCTTGCGTCGCGGGATCGAGATGCGAGCGGCTGACCACGACATGCCATCCCTCCGGCGGCGATGGCCGGACCGCGATCGGCTGCATCGCGCGGGCGTGCAGATCGGCATCAGCACTGGCAAGCCGTGCGCGATGGGCAGTTTTGCCGCCGACATAGAGCAAGCCGAGCTCCGGCGCATAGACAGCGCCCGCCCGGGGTGTGCCATGCTCGATCAGCGCGATGTTCACGGTGAACTCTTTGCTGCCCTTGATGAACTCCCTGGTGCCGTCGAGCGGATCGACCAGGACGAAGCGGTCGGCATTCGCGGCCGTTGCCGTTGGACAGCTTTCCTCGGTGATGACGGCTATCCCGGGCAGTTGTTGTGCAAGGTCGTGGCGGATGACCTCGTCCGCGGCGAGGTCGGCGGCGGTCACCGGCGAGCCGTCGCTCTTATATTGCGGTGCTTTCGCAGCATCCCGGGACGTCATGATCGCGCGCCCGGCGCGAATGGCGATCTCGCCGAACAGGCGGGCGAGCCGGTCGGCATCGTTCAACAGCGGGCTTTGGTTCAAATCGTCACTCATTTGCGGCGTCGGGGAATAGAGGGTTCAAGGGCACGCCAACAGCTGTTGTAGCTGAGCCGCGCAGGTCTTGACATCCCCATCCCGGCATGGCCTTGAGCCAAAGCTCGGCGGCCTATTTGATCTCCACCTTGGCCTGCTTCGCCACGTCCTTCCAGAGCTCGATGTCCTGCCTGATGAAGCCAGCAAATTCCTGCGGTGAGTTGCCGACGATCTGCATCGCCTGCTGCTCGATCAGTTTGGCGGATGGCGGATCCTTCAGCGCTTTGAGGATTTCCGCATTCAGCCTGTCGATAACAGGCCTGGGCGTGCCGGCGGGCGCCATGAAGCCGTGCCAGGCGATAGCGTCGAAGCCGGGATAGCCGCTCTCTGCAATGGTCGGCACGTCGGGCGCCACCGGCGAGCGCTCCTTGCTGGTGACGGCGAGCGCAATGAGCTTGCCGGCGCGGACTTGCGACAAGGCCGAGACCGGATCGGCGAACACCACCTCCACATGGCCGGCGAGCAGGTCGGCCACTGCCAGCGACGTGCCGCGATAGGGCACATGGGTCATCTTGATCCCGGCCTTGTCGTCGAACAGTTCGGTGACGAGGTGGTTGGAGACGCCGACACCGGCGGTGCCGTAGTTCAGTTGCCCCGGCTTGCTCTTCGCAAGCGCCACGAGCTCGGCCACCGTCTTCACCCCGAGCGAGGGATTGACTACCAGGATGTAGGGATAGGCTGTTGTCATCGAGATCGGCGCAAAGTCCTTCTCGGGATCGTAGGACAGCTTGGTGTAGATTCCGGGGTTGATCGAGATTGGCCCGGACTGGCCGAGCAGCAGCGTATAGCCGTCCGGCTCGGCATTCTTGACGATCTCCGCGCCAATGATGCCGCCGGCGCCGCCGCGGTCTTCGACCACGACCGGCTGGCCCAGCGCGTCGCCGATATATTTGCCGACAATGCGCGCGACGGCATCCGCAGCGCCGCCCGCGGCGAAGGGCACGATCACCCGGATCGGATGGCTCGGATAATCATCGGCGCGGGCCGCGCAGGTAGTGCCGATCACGGCCGCCACCAGCGCCCAAGCCAGCCTTCGCATACGCATGAAACACACTCCCGTACGCCTACGCCCGGTTGTGCCGGGTCTGTCGGTCGTATCCAGCATAATGCAGAATTGCCTACACGGTCTATCGCACGGAGCTGTTGCGCTTTTTCGATAGGAAGCCAATGCTTGGGAACAAAAATCGGGAGGCGATATGCTGCAAAAGCCTGATGTCACGCCAGCGCTCGCGCGTTTTGTCGCAGCCGCGAGGTGGGAGGACGTGCCGCCGCAAGTCCGGCACCAGGCCAAGCGCTCCTTCATGAACCTGTTCGCGGTGGCGCTGGCGGGTTGCCGCACCGAGCCGGTCGAGATCGCGCTTGCATCGCTCTTCGAATTTTCCGGCGGAAAACCGGCGACCGTGATCGGGCGCAGCGAGCGCATCGATGCCCTGAGCGCCGCCTTCCTTAATGCCGCCGCCGCCAATGTCCATGATTTCTGTGACACCCATCTGCGCACCGTGATCCATCCGACCGCACCGGTGGCGCCGGCGCTGCTTGCGCTCACCGAGCTGCGCAAGGTGAGCGGGCCCGAGCTGTTGCTCGCCTTCATTCTCGGCAACGAAATCCAGGCCCGCATCGGGCTTGCGATCTCGCCGCATCACTACGACAGAGGCTGGCACATCACCTCGACCTGCGGCGTGTTCGGGGCCGCGTCCGGCGCCGGCAAGCTGCTTGGGCTGAATGAGCAGCAACTCGTCTCCGCGCTCGGCACCGCATCGACGCAATCTTCCGGCCTTTGCGAATGTCTGGGCATGCCGGCCAAGAGTGTGAGCGTCGGCAATGCCGCGCGCAACGGCCTGTGGTCGGCGCTGCTCGCCGCAAAAGGTTTTGCCGGACCGGCCGAGCCGCTTGCGGGCCGGCAGGGGTTTTACAACGCGCTGGGCGACGAGCCCAACCTGGCGCTGGTCACCGACGGCCTCGGCGACAGTTTTGAAATCATGGCGACCTCCTACAAGCCTTATCCTTGCGGCTTCGTGATCCATCCGGTGCTCGATTGCGTGCTGGACTGGCGGCGCGATCATCCTGATGTCGAAGTCACGCGCGTCGTGGTGCGCGGCAATCCGCTGCTCGCCCATCGCACGGACCGGCCCGAGATTTCGACGGGGAGGGAGTCGCAGGTCAGCGTCCAGCACGCGGTCGCCGCCGCGCTGGTGCATGGCAAGGCCGGCATCGATCAATTCACCGACGGCTGCGTCAACGACCCGCGCGTCAAAACGCTGCGGCGCAAGGTCGAGGTTCTGCGCGACGAGACCTTCTCCACCATCGCCGCCGCAGTCGAGATCACGTCCGCCGACGGCGCCGAGCATCCTCTTGCGCAGTCAGCCGCGCGCGGCAGCGACGTCAATCCGATGAGCGATGCAGACCTCGAGCAGAAGCTCCGCACCGTCACGGCATCGTGGAATCCGAAGGCCGATGTCGGACCTTTGATCGACGCGGTCTGGTCGCTCGATAAGAGCGACGACGTCTCGCGCCTCGCATCGCTCGCTGTGCCCCGCTAATCCCTCATGGTGAGGAGCCGCGAATCGGCGTCTCGAACCATGAGGCCCGGCTGTGGCCACATCCTTCGAGACGCGTGCTCCGCCCGCTCTCAGGATGAGGGGATAGAGCGTGGGTGACTTATCCGCCAAACCGCTTGGCGCCGAGCAGGCCGCGATAGATGCCGACGTCGGAGCCCTCGATCGGAACGGCGCCGACGGCCTTGGCGTAATAGTCGGCTGGCCCCACGCCGCCGATGATGGCGTAGCCGTAGCCGGCATGCTTCATGTCCTCCAGACAGGCGAGCAGCAGCGCGGTGCCGATGCCGCCTTTCTGGGCCTTGGCGTCGACGCCGGTCGGCCCGAAGAAATTGCGGCAGGTGACGTCATGGCAGGCGAAGCCCAAAATCGCGCCCTTCCTGGTCGCGATGAAGCAGGAGACGGGCTCGCGGCTGAAGGCGACGTCGGCTTCGCTCGCCCAATAGTCGGAGAAATTATCGATGATCCAGCCGATCACCTTGTGCTTCTCGGGCGCCAGTGCGCGGCGCAGGCTGATGCCGGCCTGCGCCAGCTTTTCCCTCAGCTCCCTTGAGTCCGGCAGATCGTAAAGCTTGACCAGCATGTCCATGGGGACGCGCGCCTCCAGCGAACCAACGATCTTGCTAACATATTCGCGCTGGTCCACAAATCCTGCCGAGGGCTTGGGAGAGAGGGTGACCCGGATGAGCGAGACTGCCCCGCGGCCATATGGCGAGATCGCAAGCTTCCACGCCCACGTCTACTACGACCCCGCGACCACGCGCGGCGAGGCCGAGCAGTTGCGCCAGTGGATCGGCGAGCGCTTCTCGGTGACGCTCGGGCGCTGGCACGACGTCAAGGTCGGCCCGCACGACCAGGCCATGTATCAGGTCGCCTTCGCCAGGGAGATCTTCGCCGAGCTGGTGCCCTGGCTGATGCTCAATCATGGCCGGCTCAGCGTGCTCGTGCATCCGAACACGACCAACCCGCGCCGCGATCATCTCGTCGATCCCCTGTGGATCGGCGAGCCGCTCGCCGTGCATGGCGACATTTTGCCCGAAGAAACCGAGCCGGAAGAGCCGCTGGCCCCGAACACGCAGCCGACCTTGCGGCCCTGAGGCTGGGCTTCTCCAGTTGGCTCGTCATGGCCGGGCTTGTCCCGGCCATCCACGTCTTTCTTGGTCGATTGGAACAAAGACGTGGATGCCCGGCACAAGGCCGGGCATGACGAGCTGATATTCCCGCGTGATTTCATGCGCTTCGGGACGGCGAATCATCTACCGATGGGTTGAAAATATCCCGGTGGGCCCGATGAGCATGCACGAACAGCAGTCAAGCGTTGCGGAAACAGGGCCAGCGACACCGGAGGCGCTTTGCGCGGACGGCTATCGGCTCAGAGCCGCCGGGCGGCCCCTCGATGCGGCGC
>Ga0210387_10004731_pt1 | contig 10423 bp, 10 predicted proteins | sample IncBWC7OmetaG_FD_160108 | JGI IMG/M metagenome (GOLD analysis project Ga0210387, IMG submission 160108) | Forest soil microbial communities from Barre Woods Harvard Forest LTER site, Petersham, Massachusetts, United States - Inc-BW-C-7-O ...
TTTCAGCCTCGTCGTTGACGCATTTCCATGCCGACGCTGACCAAACCAGCTCACAGCAAGAACACCTTGGGTGGTCCGGTCTTTCAGACTAACGCCAGGCAGGTCGATGAACAAGAGCGGTGTTGTGATTCATTTGAAAAAGGATTTTGTTTTTCCTATAGGTCAAGGCTTGAGAGCTTCGCGGTCGGTACTTTCGGCGAGCTGGTTGCGTTAACCGGCTGCTCATGGCGGTGCTCGCATTTCTCCCTATTGCGTACCCGCATTGGAAGCATTACGGTAATCGAGTGATGTTCTCACGCCGCAGTGGGCTCCTTCTACATGTCGCCTCTTTGCCGGGGATCCACGGCATCGGCGACCTTGGAAATTCCGCCTATGAGTTCATCGAATTCCTTGCTGGGTCAGGGCAGAAGATTTGGCAGGTCTTGCCTCTAAACCCCACAGGATTTGGCGATTCTCCTTATCAATGCTTCTCGGCGTTTGCCGGGAACCCGCTGTTTATAGATCTAGGCCGCCTTCGTGAGGAGGGTCTTCTGTCCGCCGTGGACTTGGACAACTCGCCACATTTTCCCGACGACCATGTGGCCTACGATCGAGTGATTCCCTTCAAACAGACGCTCCTACACAAAGCTGCTTCTGCTTTCTTTGCGGACGCAACTGACGAAGACCGTCGTACCTTCGATACCTTTTGCGAGAAGAGCGGGAGGTGGCTTGAGGAGTACGCGCTCTTTATGGCATGCAAGAAAGTCTGCAATGACACGGCGTGGGTGCATTGGGATGCGCGAATACGTCACCGGGATCCCACCGCTCTAAAGGAATGGCGGAGCAAATTAGCACCCGAGTTGGAGTATCACCGGTTTGCACAATTCCAATTCTTTCGGCAATGGGAGCGGGTGAGAGATCGGTGTCGCCGGCGCGGCATCAGCATCATGGGCGACATACCGATTTATGTGGCTCACGATAGCGCTGATGTGTGGGCTCATCCGGAGTTATTTCGTTTGGATGAACGAGGGCGCCCCACCGTTGTTGCGGGCGTTCCGCCCGATTATTTCAGTGCGACAGGTCAATTGTGGGGCAACCCTCTCTATCGGTGGGATGCTTCTGCGTCTTCCGGTCATCGTTGGTGGATTGACCGCTGTCGGGCATCCCTTCGAATGTTTGATCTCGTGAGACTGGATCACTTTCGCGGTTTCGAAGCTTATTGGGAAATTCCAGCGACAGCTTCGACCGCCGCGGAAGGAAAATGGGTAGAAGGCCCCGGAGCAGAGTTTTTCCGAGTTCTGCATGCTGAATTGAAGGATCTGCCATTCGTTGCCGAAAATCTCGGTGTGATCACTCCTGGTGTAGAAGCCCTTCGGAATGAGTTCGGATTCCCGGGAATGAGCCTTCTGCAATTCGCTTTCGGAAAGGATCCTCAAGGTCCCAGCTTTCGTCCGCACAATTATTCGCGTGAGCTTGTCGCCTACACCGGCGGGCACGACAACGATACCACCGTGGGCTGGTGGACAAGCACAGGAGCGGGCGAAAGCACTCGAACCGAAGGCGATATTCGGAAAGAGCACGATTTCACCCGTGCCTATCTCGACTTTAAAAATGAAGAAGTGAATTGGATATTTATTCGCGCCGTCCTGGCTTCGGTAGCAAACACCGCTATGTTCCCACTGCAGGATGTGCTCTCCCTGGGCAGCGAAGCTCGAACGAATTTGCCCGGCACTGTGAGCGGAAACTGGAAGTGGCGATATAAAGCTAATAGCCTCACTAAGGAAATTCGTGACAGACTACTGGCTCTGACTCTTCTGTACGATCGTTGAGTCTGTCACATCTGGCTTTCATCAAGTCGGCGTGGGATAATCGTCACATGCATGCTGAAGCGGTCCGAGACGATGCGACTCCATCGAAGCCAGGATTGAGGGTTGACCCGAGTCATTGTGTCAAATGCTCGGAATGCGACGTCGCCTACCTCCTGCACTATGACGAGGACGCCGAATCCTTATTCACTTTTTGCGGCATATTGGCGGATGAAATTGTCACGGCGCGCCATCCGGACCATGCCCCTAATGTTGTGCTCGATCCGGTCGCGTTGGATCGGAAACAGCAAGAAAAAACACGAGTGGTGGGGTCGAGCCGGATCTCCCTGTCAAAGCTCCTAAGAAAGAACCCTGACCGCCGCTAGAAAAACTTCGTCAGGCGACAAGAGCAGTAGTACGCCGCTATAAGGGCGACAGCTCGTCTTCGTCCTGCTCTTTCTTGACTCGGACAAACTTTTCTTCCAGAAAGCGCCGAGCCAGATCCCTGCCGCCAAAACCAAATGCGATAGCCAGACCAAGCATTAGGGCTCCGAAAGCAATTCCGAACGCTACCAGCATGGTCTGTTCCGCCAACCCTAGTTCTTCGAACACCACAGACAATACAAAAACCATAATTATGCTACGGACCGCAAGACTGAGGAGCCGAGGGGATGGGATGTTCGCATTCACCGCCGCCAGCAGTGCAGCGCGAGCGGAAAAGCCGGCCGCAATCAAGCCGAAAAACAGGATCAACACCGCCGCGAACAAGCGGGGCAGAAACAGGAAGAATCTCGCGGTTTGTTCCTGCAAGCCCAAGATCCCCAGCACACTCACACCCAGCAGAAGAAAGCCAAGCCAGGTGAGCCAGAAGACGAACCGGCTCAACATCTCCGTGGCTGAAGGGAGCGCTGCTTTGCTAAGCAACTGAGAAGCGCCGGCATTCTCTGCCAGTCGGTCGAACTTGAAGAGGCGAAGAATGCTGCGCAGAATTACTTTGATCACGTATGCGACCAGCCATCCCGCGAATGCGATCACGAGCATGACTATGAGACGAGGAAGGTAGTGGGCGAAACCTCTGGCGAGGTCGTGCACTGCCTGGCTGAGTTCGCTGATAATCATTTCCCGCATATGAGCCTCACTCTTTTGATTTCCACATCTCGACCAGATATGGTTTCAAGCGCTCGAACTCGAGGCATAAGCCTTCGATGTTATTCGCGATGTCATTCGCGGAACCGCTGCGGTTTTCGACGATAAACGTGTACACTCTCCCGCGAAATAGGGGTGCAAGCGCCTGAATAATGTGATCCCTATTGATTACCGATTTTCGATACGCCGCAGCAAACTCATAAACCGTCCTCACCCACAATTCAGCGGGATAACGAAACCTCTCTTCGCCCAAGCTGGCGATTCCCTTCAGCTCTGCCAATGTGGAAGGAGACAGAATCGCCTGAAACACGGATTCCAATTGTGATACTCCGCTCACAAACATTTCGCGCAGTCGCTTCCGATTGACCCGCAAAGGATCCAGCAATAAGTCCGGCGCATTTCCGTTTGTAGGCACATCTGCAGAACCAGAAATTGTGCTCCACTTGTCATAGTCGGTCTCTAATGCCGAGAACAAGACTCCAACCGATTGCCGCAATGCCGGAACAAGATTGGCGGCGCGGCGTTCGACGGGATCCTTGTTTCCGAGAAACGTCTGACAAATGCGGTATTTGCCTGTAACTGCCGCCAGTGTCATGCGGAGCTCGGTTCCGTTTTCAACGCTTCCATCGTTCCATTGATTCTGCCCTAAGAATTGGCTTCCCAGACGGCCAGAGAATCCGAATTCGGACATATAGGCTTCGCGGATCCTGGCGCCGTAGAGCGCGCGAACCATTGGGTAGAGCAGGTTCGTCGCCAATAACCCATCAAACTTGTGCCTGCGATACGTGGGAGAGACCAAATCGAAGCCTTCGAAATAGATGGGGCGGATGAGACTGGAGATCCAGTCAGGGCTGATGTTTCCGGACTCGGGTGAGATCACGATGCACGCCTTGGCGCGGAGCAAATCGGCAGCCGCCAGAATTGTTCGCAGCGCGATTCCGCTCTGCGGTGTGTTGGCGTATTTTGTGCTAATTGCGTGCAGAGTTCGAAGCGCATGCACACTGGAGGACGGGTGCATATCGCTGATGGACAGCCCGGTGATCAGTTCGCGAGTGCCGTCGCGTGACCCTCCGTCGGCATTGATGATAACCGCCCGCTCACGGGGAAAACTGCGGAGGATGCCGTCTCGAATTGTTCGCACGATCGGGCCAATACTTTCCGCATTGTTATGGGTGGGCAGGCCAACAAGAATGTCGGCCTCGCCAACGTCAATGAGCTGGCGGAGAAAATCGTCGGTAAGAAAGTTTCCATCTTCCACTGAAGATTCCGTTTGATTCTAGTAAGCCCCGGCCACTCCATATTCCCTCATGGTTCGCGATGCCTAGACTCGTCGCAAGCGAAACCAGTACGCCTGGTAAGGCCCCAGCGTTAGGAGATAAGGCAGATCGCGCACACGGGGAAAAAGATTGTTGCCGAACATCTCGATCAGGACATTTCCTTTGTAACGCTCCAAATCCAATTCCACTGCTTGCGCTGCGCTTGAAAGATTGTTGACGATAAGGATGGTCTCGCTGCCAAGGCGCCGCAAGTACGCCAGTATTCTGTGATTGGCTGGATAGAGAAACTCCATCGATCCCCTGCCAAACACCGCGCTGGATTTCCTGACTGCAATGAGGCGCCGCATCCAATGAAACAAAGAATGTTCGCTCTCTCTTTGAGACACGACATTTACGGCGGGATACCCATACACCGGATCGTGAATAATTGGGGCATAGAGCCTTTCCGGCTCTGCGGTAGAGAAACCAGCGTTCCATCCCCCGGTCCACTGCATAGGAGTCCTAACTCCGTTGCGATCACCGAGGCTAATGTTGTCGCCCATTCCAATTTCATCCCCGTAATAGATGATTGGGGTTCCCGGCAGCGACATCAGCATCGCATTCATCAACTCGATCCGCCGGCGGTCATTATTCAATAAGGGAGCCAGTCTCCTCCGAATTCCCAGGTTCAGCCGCATCGTTTTGTTTTGAGCATACATGTCGTACATGTAGTCGCGCTCCATGTCCGTGACCATTTCCAGGGTCAGTTCGTCATGATTGCGCAAAAACAGAGACCACTGGCAGGAGGGCGGAATCTCCGGGGTTTGCTGCAGAATTTCCGTGATGGGCTTACGATCCTCGAGTTTAAGGCCCATGAACATCCGAGGCATCAGTGGAAAATGAAACGCCATGTGAAATTCGTCGGCGTCTCCGAAGTAGGGACGAAGGTCCGCAGGCCACTGGTTGGCCTCCGCTAACAGCATACGTCCGGGAAAGTGCTGATCCAGCCTTCGCCGCAAATCCTTGATAATAATGTGAGTCTCCGGCAGGTTCTCACAGTTTGTGGCTTCGCGTTCGACCAGGTACGGTATTGCGTCCAGACGGAAGCCATCCACACCCATCTCCAGCCAGAACCTCATCACATCCCACATGTGCTCGCGGACCGCGGGATTGTCGTAGTTGAGATCGGGCTGGTGACTGAAAAAGCGATGCCAGTAGAATGATTTTGAAGTCGGATCCCATGCCCAGTTGGAAGTCTCGGTATCGATAAAAATGATTCGTGCGTCTTTATACCGGATATCGGTGTCGCTCCAGACATACCAATCGCGGCGGGGATTGCTCTGCGAACTTCGGGATTCTTGAAACCACAGATGTTGATCGGAAGTGTGGTTCAGCACCATTTCGATGATGACCCGGATTCCGCGCTGATGAGCTGAATCCAGAACCTTGCGGAAATCCTCCAGCGTTCCGTAGCTGGGGTGGACCGTATCGTAGTCCGAAATGTCATAGCCATCATCCCGAAGAGGCGACGGAAAAAACGGCATCAGCCATATCGCGCTGACCCCGAGCTCTTGAAGATAATCGAGCTTTTGCTCCAGCCCAGGGAAATCACCAATCCCATCGCCGTTGCTATCGTGGAATGTGCGGACATGTACCTGATATATTATTGCGTCTTTGTACCAAAGAGCATCTTGATTTGAGTTCAACCGCTTTCTCCTGGCGATACTCCATATTCCGTGGTAGAACCGGCTTAAAAGGAAGTCTAAACGATATTGAGGCGTGCAAGCTCGCTCTCGTTCGATGCGGAAGGATAACAAAAGCGTAGCTATCGCCAACACGATGGGACCGTTTGGGAAGGCTTCGTCTTGAATACGGAGTACCGTCGCCGCAGCGCAAAATGATTCGGCCCAAGGGCCCTCTATGGAGAGTCTGGCGCGTCCGTGATGCCGGTGCGGATGCAATAGAGTCTCGTCGAAACCCCAGAAGCGCGGCGAGAAGTCGAAGAGTCAGACCCAAGCCGAAGCCCTCAAGGGCTGGAAACAAATCTCGGAGTTCTTGGGAGAGCCCGTGTCGGTAGTCAAACGGTGGGAGGGAGACGGAATGCCATTACATCGTGAGGGCCAATTCGTCTTCACTTCTTCCGATGAATTGAACGCTTGGCTAGGAGAAGAATCAGGCAAGCCTGTGCATGTCGCCACGGAGAACCTCCGACCTCACCGCTGAACTGAAGCGGGGACTCTCATTCGTTCGAAGCGAGAAGCCCGACAGGCCTAAGGGTTACGCGCCGAATTCAGAGAAAACTGTCAGAGATGTCCAACAATGATCTCAGGCAGTATTGAGGACACATCACGTCACCGCAGGTGAACGATGGCCCAAGCGGTCAGGATTGGGTGGGTTTAGGTGGGACACTGGTCCAAGCGACTGGGCATTGCGCCCCCATAACAATTTTCTCATTAACGCTCGATTGCCCATTGTCAGACTGCCGGTATATCGGCAGGGTTGCCGACCTGTCGGCAGGCCCCTCCAACCATCACTAAGCCCTCTTCGTTTGCTTCCAATGATTTCCTCGCAGCGAACTGATGGCCCAGCACTTGCCTGAACGAGAGCAAAAACAACCCCAATGAACTGTCAGCCTATCGACGTTCACTTGTCGCAGTCAATCAATGATCTTGAGACGTTGTAGTTGTAAAGGATGAGTCAGAATAGCCGCCTCAAAGCAACCGAGGCTACCCAAAATGAGACTCGACCACGAAGCCAATCGCAGCACTAGGAGGCAGAGCAGGAAAGTTGCTCAGAGGCGGCTGCGGAACGAGTGCCGGAAACTGATCGAGCGCAGACAAACGCTTGCTCGCCGCCGGAAGGGGATCGACGCCGTGCTGCGGAATCTGGGCAGCCCGGAAGGCCCCGGAGGAGCGGCTTGAGAATCATTTTACAGCCGTGTGCCTGATATTGAGAAAATCGCCACAGTTGGGCAATTGGAACGGCCCGACGCCTTCCCCTACCATATCGTCCAAATCGCTACGCTTCGGCAATTTGGGGACCTCCCCACATCGCGCTCTCACCGGCTCTGCGTTGCTAATGTTCGACCACGCGCCGTGATTCGTACCAAAGTGCAAGTTCAACACGGTTGTAAAGACCGAGCTTGTCGTAGATCACCCTTAGGTAATTCTTGACCACGTTTTCCGTCGTTCCGACCTCCTTCGCCACCTCGCGATTCTTCAGACCTTGTGCAACAAGGTGGATGACTCGCTGTTCGCGCTCACTTGGGATACGTGTTCCGTAGAGATCATTTGCAGACATTTTGTCTCCGGTACAACAGGACTGCGAGTTTTACCCGCTTGATTCCACTGCCAATTCCAAAGTGCACGAACAATCGCTTGAAGTGCGCCTTCACAGTTCTACAGGACACGTGAAGTCGACGAGCGATCTCCGCGTTATCACAGCCTTGCAGCAACAACTCTGCAACTTGCCAAGAGGTGTGCTGACAGGTGGGACGGTCATTCGAAGAATGCGAAGCCGCAGGCGGGGCATCAAGACATGCCTTTAAATGTCTGGTGGTTGATCGTTGTTGTTCTGGCCATTCCATAAACTCTCCGTTGTCCAATGCCCCACTACTTAGGTCGATGGCGAACAATTGCTGCTGCACTTGTGGAGAGAGTCGATTTCACTCAGTGGTCATCGTGCCATTTGTTGTCTCGCTTGTCTGCTAAGCGCAGTACCCAGCAGTACTCTAGCTTCGTCACCAAGGCAACTAGCGGCGGGCGGGGAGCGCATTTTCTCTTTGCATCTGCATCGGTTAATGTTACGGACTGACTTAGCCGCTGTCTGTTCACGATTGCACAGTCCGGCACTACCTCGCTAAGTGGCATCAGCACACGGCTTGAGTATTTCTTACAGTAACTCTTAGACGTGTTCACAACTGAACATCTTTGGTGACAACTCTGGGGCATCATCTTACCGACACGTGAACGAGAGCAGCCTAACCTCAACAGCCGGAAGGCGGCAATAGGGCAGTCCGTTGAATACTAGCTGGATAGATCGTGGTCGTCCGGCCATCTGTGACTCAGTGCGAATCAGTTTCAGTGTTGTGCCTAAACAAGGCATCTAGAAGGAGGCAGTCGTGAAGCGTTTTCTTCTTTCTGTGGCTCTCTTCCTGTCGTCGTCTATGCTGTCAATGGCGCAAGCCAAGCCAGCTACTCCAGCAAAGCCCATTCAAAAAGGTGCGGCAAAAAATCAGATCAAGATTCCCGGCCAAAACCTGAAAGCTGCGGTCACTGGGTCGATGAACCCCGCCATTAATGGGCATTCCGTCAGTCTGACTTGTACACCGTCAACCTCTCCGGGCGTCACTGGATACAATTTCTACCAAGGTGCGACCAAGGGTGCAGAGAGTGCAACTCCGCTCAACGTCACTCCCGCAAGCACTTGTTCGTGGATCGATGGAACGGTCATAGGGACCAACACCTATTGGTACATAGCAAAGGCGTACTGCCCAACATGTAGTCCACAGTTGTCGATAGCGTCGAATGAAATTGGCCCTGAGGTCATACCCGCTGACGCTGCACCTGCACCACCGACAGGACTTAGTGTGGGTACAATTAGCAACAATACCGTACCGCTATTTTGGAATGCTCCACTCGCGCAAAGTGGGTATGATGTAGTGGCGACTGAGATATTTCGTGGAACAGGGCCGACATTGCCTAACCCTCCCCGAATTGCCACCGTTCCGGGATGGATTCACAATTTCACTGACGCAGTAGGATGTGGTGGCACTAGAGCCGTGTGCTACTACGAAGCCAGAAATTACTCACTGTTTCAGGACAATGGATTCATGCTGAGTCTTCCTAGCAATATCGTGAAGGTCACCATGCCATAGTCACTGACGAAACCAGAGGCAGGAGATCCGTGTTCAGCGATGCGTTGAGAGTTCGTGTGTGCCCTGATCCCCGCAGTTGGACTTTATGAATGGTCCCGGACGGCCTCGTTGGCATTGATGCTCTGTCACAGCTTTTTCCAGTCGGTCAATGCGATCAATTCGTCGAGGATTGCCTGCAATCTTTGAAGACGACGTTCGTGATCCCCCGCAGCGCCCTCTATCCTCCTCTTGCTGCCATGGAAGTACAGTCGGTTCGCCTCGCTGATTTGTGCAATTTCATCTCGCAACTTCGCGATGCGCTCTTTGACTGGATTCGGCATGACGGGAAGCAAGTACAGTAGCCGCTTTTAGCGAGAACCCGCCGTCCACGGATCGGAAGACGGGCTCTTTACTAGAAACGGCCCCGATGTTTTTAGGCGGCTTTCGCCGATCTGACCTTCGCCCATCTCAGCTTTTGCGCTGCGGCAATTCTCTTCCTGCCAGCGGCCGATATCGTTCGCTTCTTGGGAATACCAGAAACGCCCTTCGTCTGCCCAGTAGTCTTCTTCAGTTTCGACCATCTCAGACGTTGAGCCGCTGAAATGCGTGCCCGGCCAGCGGCCGACATCTTCGAACGTGTGGCTCTCGGTTTTCCGTAGGCTGCGCCAAAGGCTGACAGTGCCGCAGAAATTCCTTGAATCTGCCTAGTCAAGCGATCATGTTCCTTCTTTAACTGCTGCACAACACCAGCTAGCTGTGACATGGAACCCCCTCAAACTGCTTGCGGACTTGGATTGTCTCGACGCAGGCGTTCGAACCCGCACTGCAAGACTTCACATTCCTAGCGCCCCGGCAAGTTGGCAGCAAGTATACGGCAGTAAGTTGCTTTGTTTCGGGAAAATCTGTAGGCGGGATTGGAGGTTCACTAGCACAGGCGCCGCCAGCCCTCGACGTGCGCTTTCAGAGCCGCATGAAGGTCGGCCAAGGCGGAATCGAGGTCAGCGCCCTCCGGTCATATGGCGCGGATGCAGAGTTCTTTGATGTGCTTTCCGGAGACACACCATCCGCAGGATGCCGAACAGTCTGTCGGATTGCACTACAGGAAAACATGTAGCACTACCTGCGTCCGAACTGCCCTTCGAGCCCCGTAGCTGTGGGGCGTGATTTTCCTCGATTGCGCGGGGTGTGGGCCAACAAAAAAGAGGGCACCGGAGTCCCAGTTTCGAGTGCCCATTTCAAGGGGTACATCACCGAAAACATTCTTCGGGTTGTGTCCCCTGAGGAGACGACACCTATAGGACACATACAACGGACGCTTTCTTAGGAATGTTCAATATTGGTCACTCGAAGAAGAATATTCGACCAGCCAATGCGCCCGGCCT
>Ga0210387_10004732_pt1 | contig 10423 bp, 11 predicted proteins | sample IncBWC7OmetaG_FD_160108 | JGI IMG/M metagenome (GOLD analysis project Ga0210387, IMG submission 160108) | Forest soil microbial communities from Barre Woods Harvard Forest LTER site, Petersham, Massachusetts, United States - Inc-BW-C-7-O ...
CACGGTGCGGTGTTTGTCGTGCGTGAACTGCCGCAGGTCGTGAACTTCGATTTTCGCCAGCCCCAGTTCGCAGGCGCGGCGGGTAATGCCGTGATCCAGTGGTCCCTGAAAGAAGCCGGGAAAGATCGTGAGAATGTCGGCTTTCATCTGGACCTGAAAACGAAAAAACTAAACCCTAACGCCTAAACCTTCTAACCACAGAGGACGCGGAGGATACAGAGAAACTCTCAGCGCCTTTTCGCTCCTCTATCTGACCGATGCTCCTGCTTCTCTTCCTCCGTCACCGGAGCGTTCACTTCCAGCATGCCCTCGGGAAGATTCATACGCACTTGATGCTGCGCCAGATCGACCCGTTCCAGGTACGCCTCGGCGAAAGGCACATCAAACTTTTTCCCCGCGCCGCCTGCGACGATCAGCAGCGGCGCTTCGCCGGCTCCAAATTCAACATCGGCGATGCGGCCGATTTCGCGACCAGCATCCAGAACCGTGCAGCCGATCAGGTCGCTTACGTACGTCCAACCCTGATCCAGCTTCGCACGCTCGGCGACTGGAATCTGCAGTTCGGATCCAATCAACCCTTCAGCGTCTGAAATCGAATCGATGCCTGCGAACTTCAAGATCAGCAGGCCCTTGTGCGGCCATAGATCTTCTATTTGCAGTTCGCGCCGGACGCCTTCTTTGCTCAACCCCGACAGCTTCATCCCTGCCGAGAAGCGTTCCGGAATGTCGCTGTGCGTTTCGGCGCCGACTTCGCCGTGCCGGCCTTGCGTTTTCACCACGCGGGCCAGGGTGATGAACTCGCCGCTTGTCTCAGAACTCAAAGCGGGCGCCCCTCAGCGGCTAAAAGCCGCGTTTCTTCTGGTGGTCTTTCGGCGCGGCTAAGCCGCGCCCTTTCAAAGCATAAAAAAATCAAAACTCATGCCAAGCTCGAAGCACGAAAAATCCGGGCCACGACCCTACTCGATGATTTCGAGCGTGTAGCGTTTGTGGGCGCGGTGTCCGGCGGCGCTTAATAGCGCGCGCAGGGCGCGGGCGGTGCGGCCCTGGCGTCCAATGACCTTGCCCACGTCGGTTTCGGCGACTTCGAGTTCGATCACGTCGCCGTCAAACTGCTCGACGAAAACTTCGGCGGGCGAGTCGACCAGCGACTTCGCGATCAACTCAACCAGCGCGCGCACATCTCCGGAGGCTTCAGTCATAAGTTCTTAGCTCGCGGTGCAATTGAGGTCATACCTTCCCACCCTTTCGCCAAGAATGCGAAAGGATGGGGCACCCACAATTTGGGGCGCCACATTTCAGGTTAGGCGGCGGAGCCGGCGGTGGCCGGAGCTGGAGCCTTCGAGAACAGTTTGTTCACGCGCTCCGACATTTGAGCGCCCTTCGACACCCAGTACTCGACGCGATCGCGCTTCAACTCGACGCTGGCGGGATTGGTGCGGGGATTATAAGTCCCGACCACTTCCACCGGGCGGCCGTTGCGGGCGCGCTCCTTCTCAATGACCACGATGCGATAGTGCGGTTGTTTGCGCGCACCCCGGCGCGCCAGTCGAATCATTAACACAGGTCTTATATCCTTGTTCCGGAAGAGTCCGGTGAGATCGAGGCAAACTCTTATTATGCCGGAGGTTAGGGAGAATGGCAAGGGGGCGATGGCGGGTGGTCTCCTAAGTTTGGTTCTGATGCTGGCCTTCCTTGTGTATTCCTATTGCGAGGGCGCGAGGCTTCTTGGCGGCCAATATTCTCTCCGCTGATACCTTAAACGATGTCCTGACTTCTGAATCTCCGCCGCGCGCCGTGGCGAATGTGGAGGACATCGACGTGCCGCCTTTGGTCCAGCACGCGACAGATGACGCGATAGACGTGAGGTTTGTGACCGTATAACAGGTGCCGGAGTTTCCTGCCCCCTGGAGCGGCAGGACATCGCTTGGGATTTTCTTCCAAGCGCAGGATTTCTTGCTCTAGGCCCTGATACCAGCGGAAAGCTGTAGGGGATTCACTCGCGTGAAGGTGCCCGAAGAGCAACCGCAGATCGAGCTTGGCGCGGGGCATAAGTTTAACGAGATACGCCATTCTTTTTCTTGATCTCGGCGTTGAACTCTTTGAAGAACTCGCGTGCAGGCTGGCCTTGTCCCTTTCTTGACTGTTCCAGTCCCTGGCGAATGCTTCTCGTGGGTCGGCTGCAGCAGCGATATCCAGCAGTCGTTGGTAGGCCTCGGCGTCCTGCACAATGGCCGCGGCTTTTCCATTTACAGTTAGGACCACAGGGCGTTTGCTCTTCCGCAGTTGTTTGAGGAAGTCCCCGGAACGGCGGCGAAACGTGGTAAGAGACTGAATATCCTCGGTGAGGTCGAGCATGATCCTTCTTCTTCCAGCACCTTTTTAGGTGCTTATGAATACATCAAAGTCCTCCTGCTAGACTCAAGCGTTTGGAGGTGTAGTTTGCAGGATGTTTATATTCTTTCCGCGGTGCGCACGCCGATTGGCAAGTTTGGGGGATCGCTCGCTTCGCTTACTGCGGCGGACATGGGCGTATTCGCTGCCAGGGCTGCCATGGAGCGGGCGGGGATCGAACCGGCGCAGGTGGACGAAACGATATTCGGAAACGCCCGGCAGGCTGGCGGTGGGCCGAACCCGGGGCGGCAGATTTCGGTGCGGAGCGGTGTGCCGGTCGAAGTTCCGGCTTACACGGTTAACAAGGCTTGCGCGTCGGGTATGAAGTCGATTGCGCTGGCTTACCAGGCGATCCTGCTCGGGGATGCGAATTGCATTCTTGCCGGTGGAACGGAGTCGATGTCGCGGGTTCCTTATTATCTCGACGGGGCGCGCTGGGGATACCGGCTGGGCAATCAGGAAATGGTTGACGGGATGTATCGCGATGGATTCTTCTGTCCGCTGGCCAAGATGGTAATGGGCGAGACCGCCGAAGTGCTGGCCGAGCAGTACAAGATTACTCGCGAGGAGCAGGACGAATTCGCGCTGCTGTCGCAAACCCGCGCGGCGCGGGCGATTGCGGCCGGGCGGTTTGATGCGGAGATTGTCCCGGTGACGATTGAGGGCAAGAAAGGCTCGGTCACCTTTGCTAAGGATGAGCATCCGTTTGCCGATGCGAGCCTGGAAAAGCTGGCCAAACTTGCGCCTGTGTTTTCGAAAACGGGAACCATCACGGCGGGGAATTCTTCCGGCATCACCGACGGAGCGGCAGCGGTGGTGGTGGCGGGTGAGCATTTCGTGAAACAAAATAACTTGAAGCCTATGGCGCGAATTTCGGCGGTGACTTCGGCGGGCGTGGACCCGCGGACGATGGGGATTGGTCCTGTGCCGGCTCTGCGCAAGTTGGAGGATAAACACAATCTCCGGCTGCATGAGTTCGGGCTGGTCGAATTGAACGAAGCTTTTGCGGCGCAGGTACTGGCCTGTGACCGGACGCTGAATCTGAATCGCGACCGGCTAAACGTGAACGGAGGGGCGATTGCGATCGGGCATCCGATTGGAGCGACCGGCACGCGGATCACGGTGACCCTGCTGCACGAGATGTTGAAACGGAATACGAAGCGCGGCGTGGCCACGCTGTGTGTGAGCGGCGGCATGGGGATGGCCCTGGCCCTGGAGAATGTGGTGTGAAGGGAAGTCTTTAATCGCGGAGCGCGCTGAGTCTACTCCAAGGCCGCAGAGAAAAGCTGGCGATGGACGTCGAGAAGAAGAGTGATCCACAATTTCGTCTGGCGGTCGAGTCCGACGCCGATACTCTTCTGCCATTCATGCGGGAGTATTACGCCTTCGACGGACATGGCTTCGACCCGGCGAAGGCCCGCGTAGCGCTGACGGCGCTGCTGCGTGACTCGAACCGCGGCCGAGCGTGGCTCATTCTGGATGGTGACATTCCCGTCGGTTATGCGGTGCTGTGCTTTGGTTACAGCCTGGAGTGGCTGGGGCGGGATGCGTTCGTTGACGAGTTGTATTTGCGCGAGGAATATCGCGGGCGCTGCTGGGGCGGCAAGGCGATGGCCTTCGTAGAAGAGGCGGCGCGGGACGCGGGAATTCGTGCGCTCCATCTTGAAGTGGTCCACGAGAACGCGGCGGCGTTGAAAATCTATAGCAAGATGGGGTTTCAGGAGCACGAGAGCCGGTTCCTGTCGAAGTGGATTGCGCGGGATTCTTCGAAGACACAAGGGCGGCACGGATACTGAACGGTCGCCAATGACCAGTCTTGTTCCCGGCCGTCAATGCGCGGCGTATTTCTGATATGCTTTGTCCGCTTTCACCCCCCCGAGATGTTCACTCCGCGCCGGCGGGTCCGGCGCATTCTGAAAGGAAAATACCGTGTCGCGAATAATGGTGCGAATTTCCTGTTTGATGGTACTGCTGGCCTCTGCCGCGGTGGCGCTGGGACAAGTGGAGTTTTCCGCCGACGTCGTCCAGAACAAGAAAGAAGCCTTGAGCAAGGTTTATTTCGGCAAGAACAAGTTGCGCTTCGATGGGGCTGACAACAACGATCGCGCCGGCGGCGGGTCGTTCATCGTGGACCTGACGACCGACAGCTACCTTGTCCTGATGCCCAAGCAGCACATGTACATGGAGATGCCGTCGAAGATGATGGAAAATCGCGGAGCGTTTCATTTCTTCCAGAGCGGAGACGTGGAGAATGCCTGCGCCGACTGGCAGAAGCTCACCACCAACCAGGGCGGAACCTGCCGCAAGGTCGGGAATGAGATGGTGAACGGGCGCAACACAGTGAAATATACCGGCACGAACTCCAAGGGCGAGACCGGCACGTGGTGGCTGGATTCGAAACTGCGCTTCCCGGTGAAGTGGGAAGAAAAGAACGGTGGCGGGGAGATGCAGAACATCAAGGAAGGGCCGCAGCCAGCCAGCCTGTTCGAGATTCCAGCGGGCTATACCAAGATGGATATGGGCGGGATGATGCAGCGTCCGCAGTAAGAGCGAAATCTTCACCACAGAGGACACAGAAGAACACGCGCATTGCGCCAGAGAAAACTGCTCACTATACTTACAGGAGCAGTTTTTTCGTTTCTGGAGCAACGATGTCTTTATCCGCGGTGATCGTGGACGACGAGCAGCTTGCCCGCGATGAACTTGCCTACCTGCTGAAGAATGCCGACGACGTGAGCGTCGTGGCCCAGGGCAAGAACGGCCTGGAAGCCGTCAACCTGATCAAAGAGCACAGTCCTGACCTGGTTTTTCTGGATGTGCAGATGCCGGGGCTCGACGGCTTTGGCGTGATCAAGAAACTGCTCGACCGCAAGATCCCTCTGCCCAAGATCGTATTCGCCACCGCCTTTGATCAGTACGCGGTGAAGGCGTTCGAAGTGAACGCGGTCGACTATCTGTTGAAGCCCTTCGACAAAAAGCGCGTGACGCAGGCGATCCAGAAAGCGCGGGCCAAACAGGAAGCGGGCAGCCTGCCGGCTGACAAGATTGAAAGCCTGGTCCGGATGATTGAGTCCCAGAAGCAGCCGGCGGCAAAAGTATTGCTGAAGGCGATTGGGCGCATGTTTCTGGTGGACCAGAGAGATATCTGCTACGCCTGGATCGAAGACGGCGTGATCACGGTGGTGACCGGGGGCGCGGCCGGAATGGAAGGCCAGTCGAACTGCCGGACCCTGGAGGAACTGCTGGACTCGCTGGACACGAACCTCTTCTGGCGGGCGCACCGCTCCTATCTGGTGAATATCAACCGCATCCGGGAAGTTGTGCCCTGGTTTAAGAGTTCCTACCAATTGCGGATGGACGATAAGAAGCAAACCGAGATTCCGGTCAGCCGGGCCCAGACCAAACGGCTGCGGGAACTATTCGGACTCTGAGTTCCCCCTGCGGTGAGGAACGTCGGGTTTTCGTTCTGAGCCCGGCTGGCGCGACTCCGGATTTTGGGGTGGCGTGGGCCGGGCGGAGTTTTCTGCCTTTTCCACCACCGCGAACAAGTCGTCAATCAGCGAGCCTTGGTCCATGCCTCGTTTCTGTTCCGGCCGTTCCATTCAACACGGCCGGCATTTCTGAACAACCCCGGAGGACGGCTGGGGAAAGAACCGTCCTCCGGGTTCCCAGGGGGGAAGGGCTTATACGGCCAGGGCTTCCAAGGCCGGTCGGTTGCGGATGACCAGCGTTGGCCCGTCAAGCCGAATCAACTGTTTCTTCTTCAAATCGCTAAGCAGCCGGGTTACGGTCTCCCGGGAAGAGCCGATGCGCTGGGCCATTTCCTCGTGGGTCATCGAGGAGTGGATGCGATCTTCAAGAGCCGCCTGATCCTGAGGCAGCGATTGCGACAGCAGGAGTCTGGCCAGCTTGCCCGCGGACGAGCGAGTAAGAACTAGGTCATGGATGTCGCGATAAGCAGACTGGAAGTCACGGCTCAGGCACTGCGCCGCGTGCAAACCCACTTCCGGATGTGACTGCAATAGTTCCAGAAGGTTCTTGCGGTCGACAAAGTTCAGCTGACAGGGAGTCGCGGTCTCGGCGGTCACCTCGTACGTGACGCCCGAGATCGCTGCGCTCAGGCCGAGCGCCTCTCCGGGCTGGGCGGTCTTGAGAATGAGAATCTTTCCTTCGCGCGAAGTAGTGGAGAGGTTCACCGTTCCCGAACACAAGACGAACATGCCGCGCGGGCTCTGGCCCTCGACGAACAGGATGGCTCCGGCGGGCAGGATGCTTTTGTGGCTGGCCTGATTCAGGGCCTGCAGCGCAGGCTCGGAATATCCGCAGAAAAAACCAGGTTTCGAGTAGATGCATTCGGTGCAGTTTTCCGTGATCTCAATACCATAGGGCGCCTTCATGGTTGCCTCCGTGGCGTGCCGTTTCTGACGGGCCGAACTCTCCGAGGCCGCGGCCAACCCGATCCCACCCAGATGGTGGGAGCCGGCAAGCAAGGCGCGCGCATGGGCGCGGGTATCTTCGTGCGAACTCTGCGCCGCCGCCAGCAGTTCCCAGGCGGCGGTAGGTTCTTCCCGCCGCTCCCAGTCGATTTGGCAGGCAAAGAGGTAGAGAGGATCGACTTCCTGCAGATGCGGAACCGGGGAGGGCTGTGGTTCCGGGACGACCGGTGGGGTTCGAACAACACCCCGTACCCGCTCCTCCAAAAGCAAAGCGGTCCATCCTGATGCGAAGCGCGGGTCGTTTCTCGCCAAGTCGCTTCTCAGGGGATCAGTTCTTATCAGACGATCAGGGGCCGAGCGACAGGGCAAAGGTCGGGTCACGGCCGGGATGGTCGCAAGAGCCCCGCCGGCAAATTTTGGCGTTAACGCTTGACATCGGCTTGGTACAGACACTTCGAGTTCACCCCGAGACCGGCAAATCCGCCGGAGAAATTGGTCATGTTGTGGTTAGGGCTGGGTCCTTCTCTGCAAGGGTCGTAGAACCAACTTGCATCGGCCAGAGTAGAGTGAGCGACTCTATGCACGTAAAGCTCCGTAAGAGTGAGAAGGCCAGGGAATGCAGAAGTGTTCGTGTTTGGAACAAGTTCCAAAACAGTACGCGGCGATGCTTGTGCCGAAACATGCCGAGAAGTCGGCAAGGCTGCCGATTAGCAGTCGTACTTTGGTTGTGCGGCTTGGATAGCGACATTCAATCGGGATGCCCGGCCGCTGAGCGGACTGCAGCTGGATTTGCCGTGCGGCGAGATCCTTGGAACGTTTAGCGGGAATATGCCCTTGAGTAACCGTTCTGAGATTACCGTCGATTGCGGTCCAGCTCTTCTGAAAACTGGTTAAGGGTCACATTTTCAATTGGTTACCGATATTACTCCGGTGGTTCTACTCCCTTCGGAAGGATTGCTCGCCCACCCCCCACCGCCTATAATCGATCTACTCTGGTAGGGAATTCTCCGTCAGGTTCCGGGTAGAACATGGGAGGGCAAAGTTTGCCTGTGGGTCCTCCCGCGAAAGGTTCGGTGAAAGGGACACGCCCGGATTATGCGTAAGCGCCTGCAAATCGCATTGATGCTGACGGCCACGACGGCAATCGCGACCTCCTTCTCTCTATTAATTTCGCCGCCCAAGGTGTGGGCGGCAGAAGCCGACGGACCGTCCACTTTGACGGCGACGACGGACGAGCACGGACGCAAGATTTACGTCAACGAATCTGGCCCGGCAGAGAGCCATGCTGCGCCTGCTCCGCAAGCGAAGCGCTCGACCCTGGTGTATTGGAGCAGCAAGGAAAATCGTTGGAAACCGGTGCCGTCGGCGGGCACAGCGTCGATGCAGGCGGCACGGTCGGCGGCGGCGGAAGTCAGCGGTTATTTCGCGCACGAGTCGACGCGATCGGCCAACGCGCGCATCATCGCCGCCAACGCACACGGTCATCAGGCTTCGCCGGAAGAGATCGATTCTTCGATCGTGATGGCCGCGGCGCGGCACAATGTGGATCCTAACCTGGTGCGCGCAGTGGTGAAGGTTGAATCGAATTTCAATTCCAACGCGGTATCGCGCAAGGGTGCGATGGGCCTGATGCAGCTGATGCCCTCAACCGCGCGCTCGCTGAACGTGAAGAATCCGTTCGATCCCGAGCAGAACGTGGATGCGGGAGTCCGGCATCTCAAGCACCTTCTCGAAAGTTACGGCGGCGACGTGAACTTGACCCTGGCGGCTTATAACGCCGGTTCCGGTGCGGTGGCGCGCAGTTCCGGCGTTCCGCGCTTTGCCGAAACGCAGAATTATGTGCGGCGGATTACGAACCTCTACTACGGCGGGTTTGATCTAGGCCCGTCTGGTCCTTCGCGCGATCCGGTACGCGTGCAACGGGATGCGCGGGGCGTGCTTTATATCAGCAACACCGACTAAGTGAGCGGCATCTGTTTAAGCAGTAGCTAAGAATTCTCTCAGGTACCTAAGGCAGTTCAACTGCAACGTTGGATCGAGACAGTTACGGACCGACGATTTGAATAAGACCTTGAGCCAGCGCGGTCTGCGCTGGGGAGCGCTGCTGTTGCTGGCAGCTCTGCCCGGAGTGCCAGCCCATGCCCGGGCACGCCACGGTGAGTCCCGGCATAACGACGCCTGGGCGCGCGAGCACTTTGCCACTGCGGAACGCATGCGGGAGGCGCTCAACGGACGCCCTCCAGCGGACCGTACCCGGCACGACTACCAGCGCGTCATCAACGCCTACCGCAGCGTCTATTTCGGAGCACCAACCTCGAGCAAGGCTGACCCCAGCGTGGTGGCCACGGCTGAGACGCTGGTCGAGATGGGCCGCCGCTTCGACGACGACAAAATCCTGAATGAGGCCATCGCCCAGTACAAGTTTCTGCGGAAGGAATATCCCGGCAGCAAGTACCGCTGCGACGCCCTGTTTACCATGGGCGAGATCTACAAGGATGACCTCAACGATGCCGACCATGCCCGCGCGGTTTTTCAGGAATTCCTGCATCGTTACCCGCATAACAGGCTGGTAGAAGACGCGCAGCAGGCGGTCGCCGAACTCGACAATCAGGCCGCGTCCGAAAAGGATGCGCAGAAAAAAGCCGAGGCGCAAAAGAAGGCGGGCAAGCAGACCGTCGCCAAGAATAAGTCCGCCAAAGAATCTGCGGGCAGGGATGTTGCCGCTGCCGCCGACACAGACGCCGACGCAGGCACGGAACCGGTGCCGCAGGAATCGTCTAACCCGCAGTCCGGGCGATTGCCGCGCGTGACTGGAATCCGGCACTGGTCGACGCCAGACTATACCAGGGTGGCCATCGACCTGGAAAGCGAGATCAAGTTCGGCTCGCAGCGCATCGCCAATCCTGACCGCATTTTTTTTGACCTCCGCGACACCAAGCTGGCCTCGACGCTGGTGGGTAAGAGTTTCGACGTGGACGACGGCTTCCTGAAGAAAATCCGCGTGGCGCAGTTTCAACCCGGACGAACCCGGGTGGTGCTCGAGGTCGATAACCTTTCTGACTACGAAGCGTTCCTGCTGCCGAATCCTTACCGGCTGATCATCGACATACACGGGAAGGATGCGGGGAAATCGGCTCACGGCAAATCTCTGAAGACCGCGGGCAAGACGACGGCGGACGTTGAAGCGCCGCCGCAGGCCGGATCGCCACAGAACGGATCGGGGGCGGATGGTCTAGATGCGCTGGTGGAAACGAAAGCGGCCGAAACAAAGCTTGCCGAGATGAAGCTGGCCGAGACTAAAGATGATCTGCGGTCCCCGGCCGGGAAGCCTTCCGTCATCGTGGAAGATGTAGGCGACGACACCAGGATCGTGGCCAAGGACGCATCCGGCAAGGTGCGCCCGCCAGCTTCGCCGACTCGCACCGCAGCAAATGCCAAGCCGCCGGCGCCGGTCACCAAGGTGGTGGTCGAAGCCGACGACGGTGACGACACGCCTCCCGTGAAAGTTGCGAAGGCGGACTTGCCGGTTGCGCATTCGCGTTCGCCGGTGACTGTTGCCGCATCCAGTTCCCCTGGAAAAAAGGCCGCCACAGACG
>Ga0210387_10004733_pt1 | contig 10423 bp, 8 predicted proteins | sample IncBWC7OmetaG_FD_160108 | JGI IMG/M metagenome (GOLD analysis project Ga0210387, IMG submission 160108) | Forest soil microbial communities from Barre Woods Harvard Forest LTER site, Petersham, Massachusetts, United States - Inc-BW-C-7-O ...
CGAGTTCCGAGCGCGTCGGCGTCCCCTTCGCCTGCACGACCGCCTGCGCGAGGCCCGTGTCACTCAACGATTCGGCGATCGCCACAGACAGCAGCGCGACGCTGACGCTACCGATTGCCGCCGGCCCGAGCATGCGGCCGATTGCAAGGAATTTCACCGCCACGAGGCCCCGTACGAGCACCTGCTGGATCAGCACCCAGGTCGCCGCACTGCCGCCGAAGGCAGGCCTCATCGAGACAAGCGGAACCCTTATCGATCTCACCAAAGCCTCCCCTGCTTGCATGTGCCAAGCGTTGCCTGACAAGGTAACGCGGCTGTTTATGCGGGGACCGCCATCTCATAGCCGATATCGGCCCCGCGCCGGCCTGGGGCCATGTTTTTCGCTACCTTTGGGGCATGACAGAAGACACCGTGCTGGTACTCGAACCCGACTTCTCCGGACATCGGTGGCGCTACGCCGAATGGGCCGCGGATGCGTGCGTCGAAGCCGGCTACCGCTGCGTGATCGTGACTGCCTCGGCCAATGCGCCGCACCCGCTCGCCCAACGGCTCGCCGCGGCCGGCGACGCCAATCTGCAAATCGCCTTTGTCGATCCGCCCCCGCAGGCGAGCCATGGCCGCCTCGGCCCGGTGAGCTATGTGCACTTTCTGCGCTATTTCCAGCACATGTACCGAACCGTCAGCCGCGAGTATGGCGTGACGCTCGTTATCGTCCCCTACGTCGACTACTTTTTCCACGCCCTGCCCTTTCTCGGCTCGCCGTTCGGCGCGACGCCGTGGATCGGCATCACCATGCGGGCGTCGTTCCATCACACCAAAGTCGGCGTGCGCGCCCCGCGCCGGCCTCTCGTCAATACGCTCAAGGCAGCCCTGTTTCGCCGCGCGCTGCGCTCATCGGGCATGAAGACGCTACTGTCCATCGATCCCACCTTGCGCGACTGGTATGCCGGCGCGGCGGAGCATCGCGGCGCGGCGCTCGGGGGCGCGGCTGTGCTCTATCTTGCCGATCCGTTTCCCGACACCGTGGCCGGCGACCCCGGCGAAGCGCGCCGGCGTCTGCAGCTCGAAAGCGGCCGCTACCTGCTGGTCTACGGTGCCATCAGCGAACGCAAAGGGATTCACGAGCTGATCGATGCGCTGGCGGAACGGCAAGATCCGGTGCGGTTGCTGATTGCGGGCGAGCAGGACGCCGGCACGCGCGCCTACCTCAACAACATCACGCGCGCATTGACGCCGCCACCCGTGATTCTGGACCGATTTATTCCCGACGATGTCGAGCGGGACCTGTTTTCGGCCTGCGACGCAGTATGGCTCGGCTACAAGGGGCACTACGGCATGAGCGGCGTACTGGTGCAGGCGTACCGCTTCAACAAACCGGTCATCGCGACCTCGGATGGCCTGATTGGGTGGTTCTGCCGCAACGGCGAACTGGGCCCGGTGATCGATGAACTGTCAGACGTCGCCATCAACGCGGCGCTCGATCAACTGTTCCCGGATGGCACGCAAGGAGCGATGGTGCGCCCGGCGCCTGGTGCGCCCGCCAGCCACCTGCTGGCGCAAAACACGCTCAGCCAGTTCAAGAAGACGCTGCAGCTCGCGATCTCCTAGCCTGCTAGCAGCCTTCAGGAGGCGGCGGCCACGACGCTCACGACATCACGAGCTTGCTGCGCTTCGTGGTGAGCGCCTTGCCGAGCGCCATGAAGGGCCGCTCGATCAGACGGAAACTCAACAGCGACGCCAGCACCGCCATGCTCAGCGCAATCAGCATCACCAGCACGAGCGGCAAGGACGTGCCCAGCAGTTTGATGGTCGCAATCAGGACGGGCACGTGCCACAGGTACAGGCTGTATGAAATATCGCCGAAAAAGCGCGCCACACTGTGTTTCAGCACGCGGCCGGTGCGCGCCGAGCTGATCGCAACCAGCATCAAGAGCGTGGCAGCCGCTCCCTGAAAGCACTCGAGGATGCTGCTGATCCACATCGGCGTCGCTTCGTTGGTGCGGACGTAGTAGATGAGGAGGAAGGCAGCCACTGCGGAGCCGATCCTGAACATGCCGGACTTCGCGAGAAACCACGCGGAACAGGCCGGCAGATGTATCGCCAGCAGAATCCCGAACATGAACACCGGGATGTATTCGAGCGTCGCGCCGTAGCTCGCCGAATAGAACTGCAGGGCAATCGACATCGGCACCGCCAGCACCGTCACGAGCAGGACGAGTTTCGGCGGGCGGCGCAACGCGAACATCACCAGAAACGGGAAGATGATCGAGATGCGCATCTCGTGCACCAGCGACCAGACCACCGGATTGATCCGCCCGGTGTCGAACTGTCCGATCAATAACAGGTGACCCAGAACGACGTCGAGGGTAGGCAGGGGCTGATTTGCGACGCCGTAAAACCAGTCGCTCAGCCTTGAGCCGCCATAGCCCGGCAGCGCGTTCGCCATCGCGCAGGCTGCGAGGATCGCAATCCAGTACGCCGGCATGATGCGCAGGACCCGTCTGATCAGATAGGTCCCGTAGGGTACCTTTTTACCGCCTAGAAACGCTTGCGCGAGGACGAATCCGCTCAACGCGAAGAACAGGACGACGGAGCCGTGGCCGCCGAGCAGGAAGTGGAGCGGGGTGTATTTCAGTAATAGTGAAAGCCAGCCGCTGTGCAATGTGACACCGCTATAGAACTGCGGCAATACGATCAGGAAATGGGTGCTGACAACGATCAGCGCAGCGATGCCGCGGAGGGAGTGCAATTCGGCGTAGTTTGTTTTCACATCGCCCCCTGTTCGTATGGAACCGATATTACCGGGTGCATTTCAATAGGGTTCGTACGCGGCGTGTACAGCCTACTGTTCGTCGGTAAGAAACTGAGCCGCCTGCAAGCAATCTGTCGGAAAAACGTGCCGCAATGGCGGAAAAGCAATAAAGGGCGCAGGTACTGTGGAGCATAATGGGTTCCGAGCGGACCGGAAGCAGATGCGAAGGCCGGGCCAGCGGCCTCGCGTCAAATGCTGACGTCCCACTGCGGCGCGGCCGGAAAAAAGCAGTCCTCAGGAGGGAGTCGATGAGCGCCAGTCACCGGTTTGCGGTCCTCGACGCCGGTCGTGCCCTGGCCATCGCCGGTGTCATCGCGGTTCATCTGGCGCTGTTCCTGCCGGACCTGCCCCTCACGCTGCAACATGCAGCGGAGTATGGCCAATACGGTGTGCAGCTGTTCTTCGTCATCAGCGCGATTACGATCTGCAAGACGCTCGAAGACGCCGAACAACAAACGGCCAGCACGCGCGAGGCCGTGCGCATGTTCTACATCAAGCGTTTCTTTCGCATTGCGCCGCTCTACTACATCGGCGTCGCCGTCTATGGTGTCCTCGACCTGCTGGGGACGCGCTTCGCTCATGCCCAGGTGCTTGCGCCTCATCACGTGACGGATGTCATAGCCAACCTGCTGTTCGTTCATGCATGGGTGCCGTCGGCCATCAACAGCGTGGTACCCGGTGGCTGGTCGATCGGCATCGAAATGTTCTTCTATGCGATCGCTCCGTTGCTGTTCTTCGCCGCGAAATCGCGCCATGGACTGTGGGCCATCACCGCGGGCACCGCGCTCCTCTGCACCCTCTTTCTTTGCGCGGGCGCCTGTCAGGGCAACGCAGGCTGCACGGTCCCGAACAACACCTTTCTCTACTACTGGCCGCCGGCCCAGTTGCCGTGCTTCATAGTCGGGTTCTGGCTCTGGCATCTGTGCAGGCCGCTGCTGTCAGGGGCCCGCCATTCGTCGCACGCGGCCACCGTCGTCGCCGCGGTCGCAGTCGCCGGATTCGGTGTGCTGCTGGCCACCGCGATCAGCATGGAAGCGTTTGCCGCGGTACCCGTGATCGCCGCGCTCGCATCGGCGGCGCTGCTGATCGCCTTTTGCGGCGTGCCGGCACGCGTGCTGCTGACGCCGGTCGTGCTACGCATCGGCCAGAACAGCTACGGCATCTACATCTGGCACTTTCTCGCGATCCTTGCCGTGCGCATGGTGCTGAAAACGCCTTTGTCGGATGTCGCGCGACACTATCCGGTCGCAGCGTTTGCGCTCGGTTCTGTCGTCGTCCTGCTGCTCGCTCACACGGCCGCGCTCGTCACGGCGCGCGATATCGAGCAACCGGTTTCGCGCTGGGCCCGGCGGCGCATGATCGAGCGCCGCCACCCCGCACACCCCCTTCCCGTCCCGCCTGCACCGCCCACCAGCCACGGCGCGCAGTCAGCGACCGAGTACTGACAGTAAATCGTCCGCCGCCGCGCCCCATAACCAGACAAACCGGGAGATCATGATGCGAGAAATTTCTTATGCCAGCCAGACCGTCGAATCGGCCAACCCACTGGCACGCTACGCACACCGGGCCCGCATCGCCCTTGCCTTGAAGCTCGTGGAACGGTTTTGCTCTTCTTCCGCCACCGTGGTCGATTTCGGCTCGGGTCCCGGGCTGTTCCTCCATACGCTAGGCCAGATTCGCCCGGACCTCCGCCTGATCGGCCTCGATCCTTACGTACAGCCGGCCTATCCGGAGATCCGCTACGAGGCCCGTCTCGAAGACCTGAAGCCGGGCTCCGTCGACGTACTGACGGTGCTGGAAGTCTGCGAGCATCTCTACCCGAATGAGCTCGACGCGCTACTCAAGAACGCTGCGCAGATCCTCGGCACCGACGGCGTGCTAATCATCTCCGTGCCGATCATGTATGGCGCATCCGTCATTCCCAAGCTCATGAACTGGGCGATCCGCGGCCGGGACATTCATGTCGGCTATACGCCGGCCGAAATATTGCGCTCGGTGGCGGGACTCAAAGTCTCGCGGCCCGAGAACCTCCGCACGACCCATAAGGGCTTTGACTTCCGCGAATTGCGAACACTCGTCAGTGAACAGTTCATGATCGAACAGGTGCTTCGCAGCCCGCTCGCCTGGTTGCCGTGGTGGATGAGTTCACAGTACTTCATGATCTGCCAACGGCGTGCACTGCCGCAGTAGCGCACGAGGCTCGCGAACGCGACGGTGGTCGCGCGGTGACAATCGCGGTGACAGTCCCCCTCATCATGCAGTGATGGCAGGACTGGGCGCGGTCGTCGCGCGTTGCGCGTAACGCCGCAGAATCGCCAACCGCATGGGCCGCTCAATGGTGAAGAAGAGAATCACGCTCAAGGCCACCAGACCGGCCAGCAGCGCAAGTGCCCCGCGTTGGCCAATGCCCGCGAGTTCGGCGAGATGAATCAGGGGGACGTGGATCAGGTAGAGAGAAAAACTCGCCTCACCCAGCACGACCATCGGCCGCAGGCCCAGCAGTCCCCATGCCGGCCGCTTCTGCATGGCAATGCCGCCCACCAGCAGCGCAAAGCACGGCGACAGCAGGAAGTAGGCAGGCTCGACAGGACGCCACACCGACAGCACGCCGACAGCCAGCACTGCCAGCAATGACGCACCCAGAGCCCTGCGATCGTACGACTGCCCGCCACGCTGCAACTCGCGACAATAGCACTGCACGGCAATGCCCAGCACGAACTCGAACAGGTGCGTCAGCGGAAACTGCGAGATCAGGTGCCCGCTGCGCGAAGCCGGTACGAACCGCAGCAGCGCAGCGATCCAGAGGCCCTGGGCGCAGAATCCCGCGAGCAGCAGCATGCCTCGCCGACCCGGCGGGAGACGTTTGACGAAGGCCACCAGCAGCGGAAACGCCAGATAGAAAAACGCTTCGCACGAAATGCTCCAGGTCGGCCCATCCCAGGGCTGATTGATGGCCGAAAACGGCAGCCATGCGGTCAGGCAGAGCAGTTGTGCCAGCAAACTGGCGATCAGGGGCAGCGCCGGATTGCCTTGAATACCGTACCATTCGAACAGATGCACCCGGTCATCCGAGATCAGCAAAATCGCCGTCACTGGCACGGCGAGCAAAAGCGAAAACACCAGCATCGGATAGATCCGCGCGAACCGCGCGACGTAGAAGCGTCGCATCCCTTCGCCATCTAGGCCGTCGCCATAATTGTGTGCGAGGATGAAACCCGATAGCACGAAGAAGAACGTCACCGCCGGGCGGCTATCGCCCACGACCCAGCGCACCGGCGCCGAGAAATTCACGTAGCCCATCACCGCCAGGTGTGACACCACCACCCACAGTGCCGCGAAGAAGCGGATGCTGGTGAGCGCGGGTAAAGCGTTGCGCGGCTCGCGTGAGGTCGATCTCATGCCTGAAACCCTGGTTGATGGGAAAAGTGGTTCATGCCGTGCCTTGCGTCCCGTTGTACACGATCACGCCCGGCGCGCAGCGGGCGCATCGAGCCCCGCTGCCAGCGCGAAAGGCTCGCCTTCCAGCACATTCATCAGGTCGCGCGCCATCGCCTCGACCGTGAAGCGCGCCTTGAACAGCGCCCGCGCCCGCGAACTCATTTGTGCACGTCCGCCGGCATCGAGCGCCAACCAGCGCCGCAGGTTCTGTTCGGTGCCGTCGACCGTATCCGCCGCTACGAAGCCAGCGCCGTCGGCGGCGATTTCGCGCCAGATGTTCACCTTGTCCGAGATCAGCGCGGGCACGCCGCAAGCCAGTGCCTCGGCCACCGCCACTCCGAAATTCTCCTGATGTGAAGGCAGCGCGAAGACCTCGCTCGCATAGAAGGCGCCCCACTTGAGCGGTCCTTGCAACATGCCGGTCCAGGTGACGCGCGAGACCAGACCCAGTCGCTCCGCCTCTTCACGCAAGGCCGCAAGCCAGCCGTTGCTGTCCGGACCGGCGATGACAAGGCGAGCGTTGACGTCGAGTTCAGCCACGTTTGCAAAGGCACGGATCAGTAGATCGCAGCCCTTCTTTTCGTGGACCCGGCCAAGAAACAGGATCACATGCTTGCCCCGCAAGTGCGGGTACGCCGACAGAAACGCTTCACGCAGTTCGACGTCGTTGCGCGGCGGCGCACTCGTGCCATAAGTCGAGACCGCTTCTGTTGCGCGATAGAGCCAGAAAGACTCATGGGCCGCCACGCGTTCGTCCTCAGTGGTAAACAGCACCGCGCGGGCATCGCGCAGCACCCGATATTCCGCCCACGGCCAGTACAACCACTTCTTCAAGTGCTTCAACGCATAGGTCCGCTTGAACCACGGATCGAGCATGCCGTGCACATACACGTAGTACGGCACCTCGAGATTGCGCAGCGCCCGCCACGTGCCGAAGCTGTGGTATTGCCAGAGTCCGTTGACGATCACCGCGTCGAACTCCGGTGCGTGCCGTTGCAGCCAGGGCACGAGTTGCGCACAGTAGGCGTAATTGCCGCGCGTCGGCCCCAAGGCATGCAGGGGCAGTGGAAAGTCCTGGAGGAACGGCGCGTCGGCACCGTCGAGCGTCAGCACCTCGACCTGATGCCCTATGGCCCGCAACATCAGGCCGCCCTGCCGCACCCCTTCCGCAGGACCGCCCGCGCGCGGATCGAGTGAAGCGAGTAAATGAAGAATTTTCATCGCCGTTATTGTTTGCCGAGTGACAGCAGTCCGTTCGCGGGAGTGGGCGAGATGGCTGCCCACGACAATTCGTCCTGCGCAGGCGCGACCGTCTCGCCGGGCAATTCGCCGGGGCCGGGCTGAGTCGCAAGAATCGCTTGCGGGGTGCTCAGCTCGACGGCGAGGTGGCCTGCCAGGCGCAACGCCAGCGCGACAATGGTAATGGTCGGAAAATTGGCGCCCACCGTCGGAAACACCGAACTGCCGGCAATGAACAGATTGGTCATGCCATGCACCTTGCTGTTTCGATCGACCACCCCCTCTTTGGGCGAGTCATGCATGCGCGTGGTGCCCATATGGTGCCAGGTCCCTTCCAGTCCGATGGGCCAGGGCTGTCCCTCGATCGGCGCATCGAGCTTCACGGTCGCCACGCCGCTGCGCTGCAACTCCTCGCCGATCAGCGCAAAGGTGCGATCGAAAGTACGCTGCACGTTCGTGGTCAGATGCCAGGCGACGCGCACCCGGTTCATGCCGAGCTGATCCTTCTGATCCGAGAGCGTCACGCGGCTATCGGGATTCGGTTCTGCTTCGACGATAGCCTGCAATTTAACATTCCTGATCAATGAGCGCGGATGCAGGATTCGGGTGAGCGCGAAACCCACCGTATCTGCGGGATGCACCGCCATGGTGGCGAAATCACGCCCCAGATGCCAGCCGGGCTGGTCCTTGTGCAACAGCCCCTGTTTGCAGCGGATCAGCGCTTCAGCGGCCTTGCTGCCTTCGCCGGCGAACATCGAGAAGAACCACACGCGCGCGTTCAGCAAGCGCTCACGCTGCAGCAGTTCCGCGGTCAGCGCGAACTGCGACGCAATGTGGGTGCCGTGTGCCGCCACGGCGGCGTTCTGGTAGTGATACTTGATGTCATACAGCTTGTTGCGCGACCACGCCCGGTTAAAGCGGACTTCCGCGGACATCAGCCGTGGGTGGTCCATATAGAAGCGCCCGACGAGGTCGTGCCCGTTGCCGAGACCGGCCGGCCGGACCTGGTTCGAGGCGAGCAGAATGCGCGCATTCTCGATGCCGCCGGTAGCCAGCACGAACAGTTTTGCCCGCACGCTGATGCAGCGTCCGCTCAAGGTTGCGACGTCGACCTTCGAGACGGTGCGCGCCGCCCCATCGGTATCGATGTTGACCACGTTCGCATACAGGTAGACGGTGATCCGTTTCGAGTGCTCCAGTTCCTTGCGGTAGAGCCTGCCGAAGCGCGCCGGCGGGCTGAATTGCGAAATCGTGTCCCGGACGTTGCCGGTCACCAGCGGCAAACGGCGCACGTCGCGCCGCCCGATCGCCGCTTCCCAGAACTGCGGGTCGAAATTGTTCGGACCGAGTTTGAGCACCGCGTGCGTGCGTGCATAGAACGGCGCGAGCTCCTCGAGACTGAATGGCCAGCCGCTATGCGCAACCCAGTCGCGCTTTTCGAAATCCAGCGGATCAAGCGGGCGGCACCAGCCGCCCCAGCAATTGCTGCTGCCGCCCAGATACCGGCTGCGACTGCCGTCGGCGAACTGATAGGGTAGCCCGGCGCTCTCGCCGCGGTAGAGATCGCGCGTTTGCTCGTCCGGCTTGAACCCGCCGCTTTCGAGCACGCAGGTATCGATGCCGAGCCGCTCCATTTCCAGCGCCAACGTGATGCCTGCGGCGCCGGCGCCGATAATGCAAACCGTGGTTCCTACGCACGTTCCTTGCTCGACACTGCGGGTATCAATAAACATCGCGCCGCCTCCCCGTCTTGGTACAACTGCTCATTCACCGATGCTGATCTATCATCGGTCACGCTGCCAGATGCGGCACGACAAGAACGCAGCGCGGCCCGCCACGCCGTGCTGCCGTCCCTCAGGAACTAAAACGCTGTCGAATGAAGCGGCAGGGATTGCCGCCGTAGATACCGGCCGCCGGCAGTGAACGATTCACCACCGAGAGCGGCGTGACGACGGCCGAACGTCCGATCGTCACGCCCTTCTGGACCACGCACTTCGAACTGATCCAGACGCCGTCCTCGATGACGATCGGCGCGACCTGCAGATCCATGTTGCCCGCCGCCTCATGCGAACCCGAGGTAAGAAACACGCCTTGCGATATGCACACGTTGCTGCCGATCCGGATCGGCGCCTGGTTATAGATCCATGCATCCACGCCGAACCAGCAATTCACGCCTACTTCGAGATTCCAGGGCGCCTTCACGCGCAGCGGATGCACAAAGCGGCAACCTGTACCGATCTTCGCGCCGAACAGGCGCAAGAGCGCGACACGCAGCGCGGAAAACGGCACCAGCTTGTTATTGATCACACAGGCTTCGAGCACGAACCAGAGCGCCTCCGCCAGCCGGCTTTTGCGGCGCACGTAGTTGCCCTTGCCTGCAAGACTCAGGTCGATCACGCGCGGGGGTACGAACGGCATCCCTTCCGTGGCGCGGTCCCACTCCAGCGGGCCGTCGAGCTCGTCACGCTTCATCCGAATACCCCGCTCCAGTTGAATGCCGCTCACCCCGCAATGCGGGGGCACGTTGGCTGCCCGCGCGTCGAGCGCCCAAACCGCCGCGTCGTGCAAGAACTTGTGATATGTAGGAAATTTTGCACATGCCGCTGTGGGATTGATTTCTGCTACAGGCGATTGGCTCCATGTGCACAGGCTTTGTCGGCTTTGGACTAGTATCGCGCGCAAAGCGTGTCGCGATAGCCACTACCATAGCGATATCGTGCCCCATAACAGGCATGGCAACGGGCGAAGGAACCGACATGATCGAGATCGTTCGAGGCACTGCACTGACCGTATCCTTCGCAGTTGCGTGCGGTATTTTCCCCGTACAGGCCGCGCGCGCGGATGGCGCCGCAGCCAACGGAGGCGGCGCGGTGGTGAAGCCCTACGACGCGAACGAAGCGCAATTGTCGGGTGGCCCGCGAGCGTATGACGACA
>Ga0210387_10004734_pt1 | contig 10422 bp, 10 predicted proteins | sample IncBWC7OmetaG_FD_160108 | JGI IMG/M metagenome (GOLD analysis project Ga0210387, IMG submission 160108) | Forest soil microbial communities from Barre Woods Harvard Forest LTER site, Petersham, Massachusetts, United States - Inc-BW-C-7-O ...
CTGTTCATCCCCGACATCACCTACAAGGCCACGGGCGCGGTGCTGATCGTGCTGATCGCCGTCTACATCGGCTCGCAGATCGCCTCCACGCTCATGGCCACCGCCACCGCCGACCCCAACCAGCGGCGCATGATGCTGCTGCTCCCGCTCGTCATCGTCGCGTTCCTGTTCCGCTACCCCGCCGGTCTGCTGGTGTACTGGATCACCACCAACGTGTGGACGATCGGCCAGCAGTACTTCATCAAACAGCGCATGCCGCCGCCCGTCAGACCGCAGGACACCGACGGCGGAACGACCTCGCCGAACGGCAAGGCCAAGGCTCCACCGAAGGCCGCGCTCGCCGGTGCGGCCGCCGGCGGTGTGAGCGGCGGGGCCAGTCCGCCGCCCCCTCCGCGCAGGAAGAAGAAGCGCTCGGGCAGGCGACGATGAGCGATCTGGATCAGCGCGCGGACGACGCGGACTTGGACGACGACCCGGCGGCGCTACTCGAAGACCTGCTCGCGGAGATCGTCGACGGCCTCGACCTCGACGTCGAGATCGATGTCGAGGAGAGCGATGGCCTGCTGAAGGGCAGCTTGCGCGGCGAGGACGTCGGTCTGTTCATCGGTCGCCGTGGACAGACTATCGACGCGGTCCAGCACCTGGCGCAGCGAATCGTCTTTCACGAGGGCCCGTCCGATGTACGGATCGTGATCGACGCCGACGGTTACCGGGAGCGACGCGCCGAGACGTTGCGTGCCGACGCCGACGACGCGGCCAAGGAGACATTGCGCACCGGTCTCCCGGTGGAGATGGAGCCGATGCCCGCCTCAGAGCGGCGGGTCGTGCACGAGCACCTGCGTGACCGGGGCGACGTGGAGACCCACAGCGAGGGCGATGAGCCCGAGCGGCGGTTGGTCGTCTCACCGCTTGCGGATTAGTGGGGCTCGTTAGCCACGGGCCGGCCTCGACGTTTCACGTTTTTCTCCCCCGTGAAACAATATGCGAATGGACGAGCCGCAATCCCGGGAGCTCACGGATGTCGAGAGGGGGCTTGTCACGGGCCTGCTGATCGGCGAGGGGCATTTCGGCGGGGATGGGAAGCAGCCGCAGATCACCCTCAAGATGCATGTCAGGCATGAGGCGATCTTTCACTGGCTGCAAGAGCTGTTCCCGCGCGCCCGCCTGTACGGTCCCTATCACCACGGCGGGCGTTCCTACTACCAGTGGATGGCCCGTGGCCAAGTGCTGGCCGAGGACGTGTTGCCGGTTGTGGAGAGCGTGCTGAACGACGGAATCGACACTCATGTCGGAGCTCGCATCCGCGAGATGAGAGCCAAGTATCCCGATTTCTTCGCGCGTCGTGAGCGACCCACGGAACGTCGGGTCCAAATGCTGGCGCGCCGGTATGGGCTGCCGCCTCGCGCGCACGTCCAGATGACGGCGATCCTCGAGATCCTTGCTGCGGATGAGCGGGCACCAACGACAGTTCGCGACCTTGAGGCGGCAACAGACATACATCTTGCCGACTCACTGGTGGCGCTCGAAGTAGACCGCCTCCGCTCGGCAAGGCGAATCGCTGACATCGGGACAGGCGCTGGGTTCCCAGGACTGCCGTTGGCGGCGGCGTTGCCGGCGAGCGAAATGCGGCTGGTGGAGAGCCAGGCGAAGAAGTGCCAGTTTCTGCGCCGTGTGATCGCGGCAGCGGGGGTTGACAACGTCCGCGTGGCTGAGCGTAGGGTAGAGGAGTGGTCTGAAGGTCTCGGTGCGCACGACGCAGTGATCGCACGTGCGCTTGCGCCTCCTCCTGTGGTTCTGGAGTATGCGGCGCCGCTGCTCGAACGTGGAGGCGTTCTCGTGGACTGGCGCGGTCGCCGCGATTTGGCCCTGGAGACTGAGGCGGCCTGCGTGGCCGAGCAGCTGGGCATGCGCCGACTCGAGATACGCCGCACCGAGCCATACAGGGGTGCGCGCGACCACCATCTACACGTCTTCGAGAAGGTCGCCGAGACCCCGCCGCGGTTCCCCCGCCGAGCGGGTGTGGCCCGCAAGCGGCCCCTTGGTTGTTGATAGCTTGCGCTTGGTGGGCACGATTTATGCGATCGCCAACCAGAAGGGCGGGGTCGGCAAGACGACTACCGCGGTGAACGTCGCCGCGTGCATCGCCGAGGCCGGGTATCGGACGCTTCTGGTCGACGTCGATCCTCAGGCGAATGCAACGGTGGGCCTCGGCGTCGCCCGCACCCAGTCGCCTGGTCTGTATGAGGTGCTGACGGGCGAGGCGGCGGCGGGCGAGGCATTGACTGAGGGAAGTGTGCCCGGACTGCAAGTGCTGCCGGCGGGCGCCGGTCTGGCCGGCGCCAACGTGGAGCTGCCACGCATCGAGGGCTTCGAGCAACGACTGCGCGAGTGCCTGGAGCCGCTGCGAGGGCAGTTCGAGTACATCCTGCTGGACTGTCCTCCCTCTCTCGGGCCGCTGACGGTGAGCGCTCTGGTCGCGGCCGACCGGGTGATCGTGCCGGTCCAGACCGAGTACTTCGCCCTGGAGGGGCTCGCGGGCCTGCTCGACACACTGGCGCTGGTCCAGCGCGAGTTGAATCCCCGCCTGACGGTGGCGGGCATGCTGCTGACGATGCACGACTCGCGCACGCGGCTGGGGCGGGACGTCGAGCGGGAAGTGCGCGAGCACTTCCCGGACCTCGTGTTCGAGACCGTGATCCCTCGGAACGTGCGCGTCGGCGAGGCCCCGAGCTATGGCCTGCCGGTGACCCACCACGACCCCCACAGCGCGGGCGCGGAGGCATATTTCGAGCTCGCCAAGGAGGTGGCCGCCCGTGGCTAGACCAAAGCCCGGGATGGGACGAGGACTCGATGCGATCCTCTCGGTCTCGACCGAGGGAGCGGTGGCGCGCGACGAGGAACTGCGCGAGTTGCCACTCGACCTGATCGCGCCCAGCCCCACGCAGCCACGTCGGCGCTTCGACCAGGACGGACTACAGGCGCTCGCGGGGTCGCTCGGCGAGCGAGGGGTGCTGCAACCGGTGCTCGTGCGTCCCAGGCCAGGCGGCACGTACGAGCTCGTCGCCGGTGAGCGACGCTGGCGTGCGGCGCAGATAGCCGGGCTCACCACCATCCCTGCGCTCGTGCGCCCACGTGATGACGCCGAAGCGCTCGAGCTGGCGCTGATCGAGAACATGGCCCGCGAGGACCTCAACCCGATCGAGGAGGCCCGCGCGTGTGCGGCGCTCGTCGAGGAGCTCGGGCTCACCCGAGAGGAGGTCGGCCGTCGTGTCGGTCGTGGCCGCGTAGCTGTCAGCAACCTGGTGCGCCTTCTGGACCTTCCGGACGAGGTGATCGAGCTGTTGCAGGAGGGCGCGTTGAGCGAAGGGCACGGCCGGGCGCTGCTTTTGGTCGAGGATCACGGTGCCCGCTCCCGCATGGCGCGATCGGCGGTGCAAGAGGGATGGTCGGTGCGCACCGTCGAAGCCCGCGCGCGTGAGGACAACGCGCGCGCCGGCAAGGGATCGGCGCGTGCCCACAAGCGGGGCTCATCGGCAGGAGACCCCCATCCCGACCAGGAGCAGGCCGCGCGCGAGATCGCCGAGGCGCTCGGTGCGATGCTCGGCGCGGAGGTCAAGGTCAAGCCCACGCGCGACGGCGGCTACCGCGCCGAGATGAGGTTCGCGACCCCTCAGGAGGCACTCGAGCTCACCCGGCGGCTGCGTCCGCGTGCCGTCGGCTAGCGACCGCAGCGCTGTCGAGGCGTGGCGCATCGCTACGGCCTTCGACTCATTCGAGTCGTGGCTGCGAACACGCCCGTGACCGCTAGAATCCCGGCCCGCGGGCGATTAGCTCAGTTGGTTAGAGCGCTTCTCTGATAAGGAAGAGGTCCCAGGTTCGAATCCTGGATCGCCCATCGAAGGTTGCGGCTGGAAAGCCGCATGTCCCAGTTAGGCAGAGCGCCCAAAACTGCTTCCTGAGCAGGTGATTTTTATGGTTCGCCCACCGGACAAGCGCGGGCAACTAGGATACCAGTTGGCTGCGCCGTAGCTGCAAAAACAGGGTCCGACAATCCCGCTGCTTGATGAGGCTGGTGAGGTGAGTTAGAGCACCCGGGATCGAACCGGGACCTCACCCTTACGAGGGCGCGCTCTACTTGTGCGCCTGCTTTCGGTCGCAGGGCTCATGTTGCCGAGCAGCGTAGGGCACGGCGTGTGCACCGTTTCCCGCGAGATGCTGACCGACCTCCGTTGCAGCACGCATGTCGGTACCCTTCTGGTTGATGGAACAGACTAGGACTTATCGCCGGTTGCTGGCTGGCATCGTGTTCGCATCTATCGGCTTGATACTCGCCGTGAGCGGCTGCGGCAGTTCGAGCGAGCCAAGCCGGCCCAATGGAGCGTACTCTCGTGCGCTGAAGGCGACAAAAGAAGGTGGAGGGGGACAGGTCGGTGAAAGTGGGCGGCACATTGAAGAAGCAGTAGAAGGTGCGCCGCACAATGCGCCGGAGCCGCCAGAATACGCGGGCCTTTCGGCCTACAGTCACAGATGCAGCCAAATCAATCTCAATGGAGCGAAGGCTCGGGTCGTGTACAAGCCTAGCCAGGAGATGACGCGGGGTGGTACAGCGACGATGACGGCGGCCGTGACGCTGGATCGGAATATGTCGCCTAGTCGCGTCCTTCGGAGCGTGGGCGCAGTGGCAGCACCAGCTATCGTCGTGTCGTGTGCTATTGAAGCTCAGTTGAGCGCCTCCCTATACGACTTCAATCTTAATGAACACGAATGGGTGCCACGATCTTTTCTTACTAGTGATACGGCGCGCTGGACGTGGTATGTGGGTCCGAAGATAGGCGGAACACAGACGCTTGTTCTCAATGTGCGGCCGATAGTGAGGCTGCATCACGTAGGTGAATCCAAATCGTCTGATGTCGTTGAAAGGGCCGACGTTCAGTCATATCCGATCAAGGTTCAGGTCAGGGTTCCGTGGACTGAGCGCCCTGCGGAAATAATGTCGAGGCTCGCTGACACGCTTAAGGTGGCACAGGGACTAGTGGAGGGGATAACAGGGCTACTTTTGGCACTGGTCGCACTTGGGACTGCGGTAGGGGTCAGGCGCTCAAAGGCCAAGCGCGCTCCGCCGAGAACCAGCGGTGATCCAGGCCAGTCGTGACGGAGACTTGGTTCGTGCGCTGTCTTGTGCTCGACTGGCAGTAACGGCTCCCGACACATCAGCATCGTCCGAAGTAGGTACGCGATCGAGGGCAGTGCTGGCTAGTGCTCGCCCCCGCAAAGCAATCGCCAGCTCTTCCTGCGTTCCGCGCCAAGCAGGGCTCTGCCGGCGCCGGGCCAGATGTGTGCCGCCGATCGAAGGCAGGACCGCGGGCCGTGCTGCTCGGCCACGCTGCCAGGACGGTGGCCCTGACCTCTTACACGCTGGCGCTTAGCTCTCGTGCTCGCGCCAAGGCAGCGGGAACAGCTCGCGGCAAGGACGGGCCTCCTCGATCACGCGAGCGACCGACGATCGCGTTAGTGCCCGGTCAAAGTAGGCGGCCAGCGCGGGGTGTGCGTCGCGGTCCAGCGGATGCACGACGTCGGCGTAATACAGGGCGGGCGCCGCGGCGCAGTCGGCCAGCGTGAAATCGTCGCCGGCCAACCAGGCGTCGTGCTCGCGTCCGTTGAGCTGGCGGTTCAGCATGGCGTAAGCGAGGTCGAGGGTTGCGTGGCCTTCGGCGACGCCATGCGGGTCCTTGGCGTCGGGGGGTCGCAGTGCGTCGCCGACGATCTTTTGCACCGGCGTGGTGACGTACCCGTCGGCCACGCGATCCCACAATCGCGCCTGCAGCGCCTCGTCGGGGTCGGTGGGAATCAGTGGCGCCGCGTAGCCGTGGCGGTCGAGGCGCTCGACGATAATCGACGACTCGGCGACTACGATGCCGTCGTCGACGAGGACTGGGATCGAGGCCGGTGGCCACAGAGCCGCGAGCGCGGACCGGTCGGCCTCGACGAGATCGGCCGTGAACGGCACATCGCGCTCGTAGAGGGCGATGAGCGTCTTCCAGCAGTACACCGCGAAGGGGTGCTCATACAGGATGAGGCTCACGCCGGCACCTCGTCGGCGAGGAAGGCCTCGAGCCCGTCGAGCAGCAGGCCCGTGCCGTGCTCGCGCTCGGCCGGATCCTCGATGGCGTCGAGGAACGCGCCGTGCTCGGTGAAGATCAGGTGCGTACCGCCGCCGTCGCCATCGGGACGCAGCTCGACGGTCGTCAGCGACACGGAGGTCAGCCGGCCGTCGAGGAGCAGGTCATAGGCGAAGACGATGCGCTCGCCGTCGACGATGTCATGGAAGCGGCTTCGGAAGAGGTGGTGGGTGCCGCGGTGGTCGCGCCCCGCGTTGAGCTCGCCGCCGCCGACGCGGAAGTCCAGCGACCACTCGGTGTCGGTCCATCTGTCGGGGACCCGGAACCAGCGCTGCCGGAGGTCGGGGTCGGCGAACGCCTGAAACGTCCGCTCCGGACTGTGGCGGAAACGCCGTTCGATGGTGAAGTCGTGCTGACGGATGCTCATTGCTGCGATGTCCCTTCGTGATCGGGGAAGGCGTCGTCGAGGACGTCGCCCAAGAGGTCGAGCCGACGTTCCCAGATAGCGCGGTGCTGGACGATCCAGTGCTCGACCACGCGCATCGGGCCGGGTTCGAGCCGGCAGGTGCGGACCCGGCCGACCTTCTCGGAACGCACGAGCCCGCTGCGCTGGAGCACGTCGAGGTGCTGCAGCACGGTCGGCAGCGACACGTCCAGCGGCGCCGCGAGCTCGCTCACCGATGCAGCGCCACGGGTGAGTCGCGCGACGATCGCGCGGCGGTTGCTGTCAGCCAGAGCGTGAAACGGCTGATCGAGTTGTTGGGGCTCAGCGATCGGCACGGCGGGGACCGTAGCACATCACTTAGGTATACGCCTAACCATTGTGATGTGGCGGCCCAGCTCAACGCCGCTGAGAGCACGCTCCACGCCTTGTCCCGGGTTGGCTTGGGTACGCCCGCGATCAGCATGTCCTCGCGCCACGCCCTCGGCGCCTGCGGCTGGTTGAAGCGCATTGCGGGCACAGATGCGACCGTCACCGCGTAACGGGGCGCCCGGCGTGTACCGCCCTGCAGCCGCAGGCGTGCCTTGCCGAGCAGGCGCAGGCCGATCGCCTGCTCGTAGCGTTCATAGGTCGAGGGCGCAAGACCGCCCTCGTTACGAGGATGGGCGTTGATGGCGAGATAGAGCTCGAGCACCTCGGCGATCGTGCGCACCTCAACCAGATTCGCCTCCTTCGCGTCAAGGTCCAACAGAAACCGTCGCAGGCTTTCCCGCCCCGGCGCTCGGCCGTGATGTAGTCACGATCCATGCGCGAGCATGACGCACCGTCGGAAACGAGCGGCTGCGCTCGGTCTTGTCGTGGTCGTAGAAGCCGACGGCGTAGGACCTGCGCTCATCTCCTCCCCGGTCCTCCGATTAAAAGCACGGAGACCTGCGGTGTCAATGCGGTGACGTCGTTCCTCTCCTAACGCGGTTACGGAACGAATATCGTGTTTTGCAGGGGGAAAGACCCTTCGGGGCCGCTTCTTCTGATAAGGAAGAGGTCCCAGGTTCGAATCCTGGATCGCCCATCTTGCCGCCGGTTTCGCGGGCCCGGAAGTACGACGGCTCCATGCGAAACCTACTCCTTTTTCTTTTTGTGCCTCGGATGATTCGGGGGGTGTGGCACACGAATCTTCAGCGGCGAGAGCCTCACCGTCGCCTTCAGTCCCGGCAGCATGTTCTTGCCGCCTTCGGCGGCGATGGTCGCTGTGAAGCTCTCGAATGGGAGCACGTTCACCAACTGCGCGCTGCGAGTGTGTGGCTTGCGGAAGAACGTCTGCAGGCGCCCGTCGCTGCCGTGAACCACGATCTTGTACTCGCGGGCGCCGGACACGGCTCCCCACGTGATCGTCGCGGTCGTCCCATGCCGTGCGATCCGCGCATGGCGAGGCTTCGCGGGCCGGAACGCTCCCGGCGCCGTGTAGCGGGCGACCGTCAGTTCGCGCACAGTCGCGCCTTCGCTGTTCAGCAGGTAGGCGTAGATCTTGCGCGAGCGCCCGAGCGCTTCCTGGGGGGTGAAGGACAGCGTTCCCTTCGCCCTGGCGACCGTCCCGAGCACGTGCGTGCTGTCGCTGCCGCGTTCGACGAACTGCACCTTCGTGCCCGCCACGTAATGATCGATCCTGTATGCCAGCGACCACCTTCCCGCGTGGCCGTGGCGGACTTTGACTTTCACCACCGCCGGTGCAACGTCTTCGGCGAATTCCACACCCGCTACGGCTGGAGCCCCCGCCGCTGGCTGCACGTGCCAGGTACCGCCCTTGGGGTGGCGCAGCAGCACCAGCACCTGGTGCGGATCGGGCGCCACGGCGCTCATGAACTGTCCGGGCACGGTGACGAGATGGCCGCCCGTCGAGGGTGTCGTGTAGGTCTGCCCGCCTGGACCGGTGATCGTTACGGCCGGCGTGCCCGATGCGGAGGTGATGCGCAGCTCCTGTCCAAGCGTTCCGGTCGGCAGCGTAAACGTACCTCCGCCCGCAGAGGTAACCGCGGGAGCGCCAGCACGGACGGCCGTTGTCCCCAACGCCCCCAGCTCACGTGTGAGCGAATCGCGGAGAGCGCCACGGCCGCGGGGAGCTGTCAGGAAGATCGCGGATTCTTCTTTGACAAAGCCTCCCTTGTGTTCCTTTTCAGGCTTCTGGCTGTACGGTTTCAGCTGGTCCGAGCAGTTGTCGTTGCCAAACAGCCCCCCATCGATGTTGCCGTCGGAGAAGCGGTAACGCCCCTGTACGCCGCCGCCAAAGACCCCTTCCGCGCCCACATGCACACAGCCGGCGGCCCATTTGCTGTTGATCAACGCCGCCGCTTCGGCGCTGATGACCCACAGTTTGAAGTAAACGTTGCCGCGCGCCTGCCATAACCCGCTTGCTGGTTCGTCCCAAAAGCTGGCCCCGCCCGAGACTTCGATGATGGGTTCAGCAAATTCAAACGGCAAGTGCAGATTGAACGCCACCTGCGCATCGACGTAGCCGTCGGAGTACACATCGGCGGCAAGCGTGGCGATGGGGGCGTTTCGGAGCAGGAGCTTGCCTTCGCCACCGAAGAACCCGAGTTCCTTTTCGGTGGCTTCGCGGTACTTGAACCCGAGTTCCAGCTCGAGCAGTTCTGCGATTTTCGCTCCCAGGCTGCCGCCGAACGTGAGCGGATGCACACCCACGGACGCGCCGATCTCGTTGAGATAGATACCCGCATAGATCGGGATGCCGGGGTTGGCTTTGAATTTCATCCCCGCCGACTGGAATTCTCCCTTTTTGAAAGCCAGTTCGGCTTCGAGTTCGGCGACTTCTTCGCCAAAAGTCATCGTCGCTTTGGCCTGCCAGCTGTCGCGCTTGGATTCTTCGTAATATTCTGGGAAGTAATAGACGAACGAGGCCTTTTTCACCTTGAAGATCGGGGCCAGGCTCGCTTCGGGGATTTCGAACTGCAGCGACTGCAATTCGATGCCGGTTTCCAGGTTCGCCTCGATCTCGAGCGCGCCGGTGGCTTCGAATTTGACCGCGCTCAAGGCCAGCCCGACCTGCACGTCGAACAGTGCCTGGCCTTTGTTCGTCAGGTAGACGTCGATCTGACCCTCGAGCGGAAAGTTGCCCGGCAGCTCCCCGCACGCGCTCAGCTCGTTTTTGGGTGGGCAGCAACCGGCTTTCCCCTTTTCTTTGCCTTCGCCTTTTTCGTTGCTGTCGCACTGCTTCCCCACGCCCATCGCCATCAGTAGCGTCTTCGTCGGCTTGGCCGTCGCCCGTGCGCCCGGCGCGCGCAGACCGTGGTAGAGCGGCACTTTCAAATTCGCGAGCCCGCTCTGCGTTTCGAGGTTCATCGGTTCGGCTTCCAGATCGCGCGAGCCCAGCACCATGTCGCCGATCGGGGTGTTCAGCAACTCGATGTAGACCTGCGCGCCATATAGCTGCGTGGCCGTGCCGTCGATCGCGTAGTCTTTGATCGTCCTGATCTTGAGGAACCCTTCCTTGGGCACCACCGTCATGCCGTTGATCTGAACCGGCCCGTCGATGACGTAGCCGCCGCCAAGCTTCTGGATGCATTCCGCGAGCAGCTTCGCGTCGCCGACTTCGAGCGTCGGCTGGCATTCGCCTTCGCCGCCGTCGGGCAGGTGCACCTTGGGACCGGTCGTGGGCAGCGTCACGCCGATCTTCGAGGTCGAGTGTTCGCCTTTGGAGTTCGTCACCGTCAGCGCGATCGTGTGAGCGCCCGGGCCCAGCATCACGTGCGCGATCGGGTTCGTCCCGGTGCTCGTGTCGATCTTGCCGTCGTCGTTGAAGTCCCACGCGTAGGAGATGATTCGCCCGCTCCCCGGCTGTGAGGCGCT
>Ga0210387_10004735_pt1 | contig 10420 bp, 11 predicted proteins | sample IncBWC7OmetaG_FD_160108 | JGI IMG/M metagenome (GOLD analysis project Ga0210387, IMG submission 160108) | Forest soil microbial communities from Barre Woods Harvard Forest LTER site, Petersham, Massachusetts, United States - Inc-BW-C-7-O ...
TACCATCAATCTCGATGTGCGCGTGATCGCGACTTCGAATCGCGATTTGCCCGAGGAGGTGCGCGCCGCGCGCTTCCGCGCCGATCTTTTCTACCGGCTCAATGTGATGTCGCTGCGATTGCCCTCTTTACGCGAACGCCGCGGCGACATTCTGCCCTTGGCGCGCCGCGCGATGCAGGCTTGCGCCCGTCCCGGTCAAGCGGCCTTGAGCCTCTCGACGGATGCTGAACGCAAGTTGCTGAGCTACGACTGGCCCGGAAATGCCCGCGAACTCAACAATATCGTGCAGCGCGCGGCCTGGCTTGCCGCCGGGGGCCTCATCAATGCCGCGGACCTGGATACGGGCGCACCCAGCGCGCCGGCGGGCCCGGTGCCGGCCGCGGAGCCGACGACCGCACAAGAGTCCGGCCTGGATCGCGACCTCAAGGATCGCGAGCGCGAGTTGATCCTGGCGACACTGCGCGTCACCGGCGGCAACCGCAAGCTCACGGCGGAGCGCCTGGGGATCAGCCCGCGCACCCTGCGTCACAAGCTGCAGCAGTTCAAAGCTGCCGGCGTGAACGTGCCGCGCGTCCACGATCAACAATTCATGACGGTGTCACCATGAGCAGCATGCAAATATCGCAGGTGTTGGCGGAAATGAGGGCGCTGCAGGCGCGCGCCTCAGGAATCTCCGAGGCGCCGGCCGCGGCGGCGCAACCCTCGGATTTCGCCAATCTGATGAAGAATTCGGTGGACCACGTGGCCGGCATGCAGAACCAGGCAACCGCACTGGCTGATGCCTACGAGGCCGGCGACAAGAGCGTCGATCTCACCAAGGTCATGTTGGAAGTGCAGAAGGCATCGCTCTCGTTTCGCGCCATGACTGAGGTGCGCAACAAGCTCGTCGATGCCTATCAACAAGTAATGAATATGTCGGTCTAAGGACCGCGAGGTTTAAGCCATGGCTGACATTGTTCCCACATCTGTTCCGGCGCGCGGCCTCGCCGACATTCCGGGACTCAAGCAAATCGGTCTGCTCGCCGGGGTCGCGGCGGCGATTGCGGCTGCAATCTGGCTGGTGATCTGGTCGCAGGGGCAGAACTACACCGTGCTCTACGGGCAGCTTTCCGAGCGCGAAAGCGGGCAGGTGATGGACGCTCTGACGGCCGCCGGCATCGATTTCAAGCTCAACCCCTCTGGAGCGGTTTCCGTGCCGGAATCCAAGGTCCAGGAGGCGCGCATTCGCCTGGCGAGCCAGGGGCTGCCGCAGAGCGATTCGATGGGAATCGAAATGATTCAGAAGGAATCGGCGCTCGGCAACAGCAGCATGATGGAGAGCGCGCGATATCAGTCGGTGCTGGAGACCGAATTGGCGCGCACCATCATCAAGGTGCAGGGGGTGCAGACCGCGCGGGTGCATTTGGCCTTGCCCAAGCCCAGCGTCTTTTTACGCGACGCGCACAAGGCCACGGCCTCGGTGATGCTGCAGCTGTATCCAGGCCGGCGGCTCGAGCCCGGGCAGGTCGCCGCCATCGTACATCTGGTTGCATCGAGCGTCCCCGAATTATCCGCGACCGATGTGACCTTGGTGGATCAGGCCGGATCCTTGCTCAACTCCCCCGACGAAAACACGGAAGCCGCGGCCGGTACACGGCAGTTCGAGCAGACCCGCAAGCTCGAGGCAAGCTACCAGCAACGCATCATCGAGCTGCTCGAACCGATGCTGGGGGCCGGACGTGTGCGCGCCACGGTCACGGCGGACATGGACTACACGGTCACCGAAGAAACGCACGAGAACTACGATCCGCAAAAGACGGCGGTGCGCAGTGAACAGACCAGCAACGAAATGCGCAAGAGCGGCGATGGCGCCGAAGGGATTCCCGGCGCCTTGAGCAATCAGCCGCCGGGAACCTCGGGCGCGCCTGTGATCCCCGGCGCCGCGACTCCCGGAAATCCGGTGACGCCGCCCAATGCCGCGGGTGCCGGGCAAACCGCCGCCGCGAGTTCGGGCCCGAGCTCGACCGCACAGCGCAGCACTCGAAATTTCGAGGTGGATCGCACGCTCTCCTACGTGAAGCAACCGGTGGGGAAGTTGAAGCGTCTCAATGTCGGCGTGGTGCTCGACGATTGGCAGAAGGTCGATGCCGACGGCAAGGTGACCACCGCGCCGATGAACGATACCGACATCAAGCGCTTCTCGCAGCTCATCAAGGAATCGATTGGCCTCAAGGACGACCGCGGCGATCAGATCAATGTGCTGAATCAGGCATTCAAGACCAACGCCGCGCTGCCGCCGGTCGACGGCCTGCCGCTGTGGCAACAGCCCTGGCTGACGCAGCTCGCCAAGCAGATCGTCGGCGCGGCGCTGGTATTGGTCGTGGCCTTCCTGGTGTTGCGGCCGTTGATGAAGTCGCTGACCAAGTCGTCGGGCCGCACTTCCGCGACCGTCGAGGATGTCGACGGCGATCGCGTCAGCCTGTCCGGCCAGGGTAAGGCCATCAAGCTCTCGCCCAGCTTTGAGCAGCAGATCGCGGCCGCGCGAACCTTGGTGGGGCAGGATCCGCGACGCGCAGCACAGGTCGTGAAGGACTGGGTCTCCGCGGATGGCTAACGACGAACTTGCCGGAACGCAGCGCGCCGCGATACTGCTGATGAGCCTGGGCGAGCAGGATGCCGCCAATGTGCTCAAGCAGCTGAGCGCCCGCGAGGTGCAGAAATTGGGCATCGCGATGGCCGAGCTCAAGGAAGTGTCCCGCGAGCAGATGAGCGCGGTGCTCGACAAGTTCATTGGCATCGCCGATGGCAAGGCGAACATCGCCGGCGGATCGCAGGACTATGTGCGCCGTGTGCTGACCCAAGCCGTGGGCAAACAGAAGACCGACATGCTGCTCGACCGGGTATCGAACGGCCAGACCGGCCAAGGCATCGAGGCCCTGAAGTGGATGGAAGCCAAGGCGGTCGCGCAAATCATCAGCGGCGAGCATCCGCAGATCGCCGCCATCGTACTGGCGCATCTGGAGCCTGAACAATCGGCCGCAATCCTGCCGTTGCTCAACGAAGATTTGCGCACCGAAGTGCTGATGCGCATTGCATCGCTGAATGAAGTGCCGCAGTCGGCGTTGACGGAACTCGATCAGCTGGTCGAGAAGCAGGCGAACGTCGCGGCGCCGGCGCCCCTGCGGCGCATCGGCGGCGCGCGCAGCGCAGCCAACATCTTGAACGCCATGGAGCGGGAAAAGCTCAGCGAAGAGCTGGGCAAGATCGAAAAAGCGGATGGCGAGATGCATCAGCAGATCAAGGATTTGCTGTTCGTGTTCGACAACCTGCTGGACGTCGACGACCGCGGCATTCAGGCGCTGCTGCGCGAAGTGGGCTCCGATACGCTGGCGGTGGCGTTGCGCGGCGCCGAGCCCGAAGTGCAGGAGAAGGTTTTGAAGAACATGTCGAAACGGGCAGCCGAGATTTTGAAGGACGATATGGAGGCGCGCGGCCCGGTGAAGCTGACCGACGTCGAGGCGGCGCAAAAGGAGATCATCGTGATTGCGCAGCGAATGGCCGAAGAAGGCACGATCAGTCTCGGCGGCAAGGGTGCGGGCGAATTTGTCTGACGCCAACGCCAAGCCCGCGACTGTCGCGCTATGGACAGTGCCCGACATGGAGAGCCCCGCTCCCCAGCATCAAATGCCGACCGTCGGCGGTCTTGCCGATCTGCAGGCGGAAGCACACAAAGAGGCCTTCGAGCAGGGGCTAACCGAGGGTCGGCAAGCAGGGCGCGCTGAAGTGCAGGCGCAGGTGGATCGGCTCGCCGGCATGTTCTACGACCTGGCGAAGCCGTTTGATGCGCTCGACACCGAGGTGGAGCGCGAATTGCTCACCCTGGCCATGGCCTTGGCGCGGCAAATCGTACGGCGCGAATTGAAAACCGATCCGACGCAAATCATCGGCATCATCCGCGAAGCAATCGCCGCGCTGCCCGTGGCGACGCGCGATGTGCGCGTGCATCTGCATCCGGAAGATGCTGCCGTCGTAAAACAGCATCTGGCGCCGACCGAAAACGAGCGCGCCTGGACCATCATCGAAGATCCCGTCATGGCGCGGGGCGGATGCCAGATCACGACCAATACCTCGCGCATCGATGCGCGTTTGGAAACGCGCCTGGGCAGTATTTTGAGCGAGCTGCTGGGGACTGAGCGCCACACCGCGACGCCGCGAGGCTCGACTTGAGCATCGATGCGCCGCCGCTGCGCGCCAAGCGATGGGTTGAGGCGCTGATCCAGGCACGCGAACGCATGACCAGCGTCGCCGAATTCGTCGTCGAAGGCACGCTCAATCGCATGGTCGGCATGACGCTCGAGGCCGTTGGCTGCGAGGCCGCGGTCGGCGGACGCTGCCTGGTCGACACGGCGGAGGGCAAGCAGATCGAAGCGGAAGTGGTCGGCTTTTCCGGCGACAAGTTATTTCTCATGCCCACAGGAGATATCCGCGGTCTGATGCCCGGCGCACGCGTCATTCCCACGCGCAGCGAGTCCTCGGTTCCCATGGGCGAGGAATTGCTGGGTAGGGTACTGGACGGCGCCGGTCGGCCGCTTGATGGCTTCGGCGAATTGCGCTGCACGGATCGCGTTTCCTTGACCGGAGAACCTCTCAATCCGCTGATGCGCCGGGCCATACGCGATCCGCTCGATGTGGGAGTGCGCTCCATCAATGCGCTGCTCTCCGTGGGCGGGGGGCAGCGAATCGGCCTGTTCGCCGGTTCAGGCGTGGGCAAATCGGTGCTGCTCGGCATGATGACTCGATACACCAAGGCCGATGTCACCGTGGTCGGGTTGATCGGCGAACGCGGCCGCGAAGTCCAGGATTTCGTGAGCAACACCTTGGGACCCGACGGCATGCGCCGCGCCGTGGTCGTGGCCACGCCGGCCGATAATCCGCCGCTCATGCGTTTGCACGGTGCCTGGCTCGCCACGGCCATTGCCGAATACTTTCGCGATCGTGGCTTGAAGGTCTTACTGCTGCTCGATTCGCTGACCCGCTTCGCGCAAGCGCAGCGCGAGATCGCGCTGGCAATCGGCGAGCCTCCGGCGACCAAGGGCTATCCGCCCTCCGTGTTCGCCCGTCTGCCGCAGCTCGTCGAGCGCGCCGGCAACAGCGATCGCGGTGTCGGATCGATCACGGCGTTCTATACCGTGCTGGTGGAGGGCGATGATCAGAACGATCCCATCGCCGATGCGGCACGTGCCATTTTGGACGGGCACATCGTGCTCTCGCGCCGCCTGGCCGAGGCGGGGTTGTACCCGGCAGTGGACGTGGAAGCATCGATTAGTCGTGCAATGCACCAAATCGCCACGCGCGAGCAGCTCGATCTAGCGAATCGATTCCGGCAGGTGTATTCGACCTATCAGCAGAATCGCGACCTGATCACGGTCGGCGCTTATCGGCGCGGCTCGGATGCGCGGGTGGATCTGGCCGTGGAGCAATGGCCCAAAATGCTCGAATTCCTGCGCCAGGACATGTATGAACCGGTGGGTATCGAGCGAAGTTATGCGGATCTGAAGCAACTCGTGACGCAGTTCTCGGCACCGGCTGCGCCAACGGGCCGATAGTGGCCTAGGAATACTCAGACAGGCTCCCATGATCAAGTCCAAACGATTCGAGCCCATCCACGAGGTCGCTTCAACCTCGGCGAAGGACTTGAGCCGCGCCATGGGCGATGCCGGACGCAAGGTGGCAGAGTTGGAGCGCCAGCTGGAGCAGCTTCAGGCCTATCGCGATGAATACGTGCGCAACGACCGGTCCAGCGGCGCCATGGATGCCGTCAAGCTGCAGAACTACCGCTCGTTCCTCGACCGATTGGGCGAGGCCTTGAATCAGCAGCAGAAATCGCTCGATGGCGCCCGCCAGGAATTCGAGAAGCGCCGCGTGCAATGGAGCGAGAAGCGCATTGAAGCGGAGTCGTTGAATCGGGTGGTCGATCGCTTTCGCAAGGAAGAGCAGAACGCCGCGGATCGGCGTGAACAGCGCGAAGGGGATGATGCGGCGATGCGGCTGATGCTCGCACGGACGGAGAGCGGGAACGTTTAAAAAGCCGTGATACGCTGGGCTGATGCCCAGCCAAGACGCGCCAGAGCCGATCGAAGTGCCTTACCGCGAACTGTCGGCGGAGCTGTTGAACGCCGTGATTGAATCCTTCGTATTGCGCGAGGGCACGGACTACGGCGAAAAAGAATTCTCGCTCGAGGACAAGGTGGCGCGCGTCATCAGCCAGCTGAAGCGAGGCGAGGCGAGAATTCTGTTCGATCCTGAATCCGAAAGCGTGACCGTCGCGGTCGGGCCAAGCGGCAAATAGCGGGCAGCCGTGCAGCGCGCCGTGCCCATTGGTCCCTCGCGGCGCAGAGGCAGCCGTGCTCGGCGTATCAAGAAACTCGCCCGCCGCGCCGCCAAGCTGTGGCGTCGAGTCAAACGCTGGTGGCGTCCCGCGCCGCGGCCCGCAAAATTCATGATGGCCGCGCTGGTCGTGCTGATTCTGTGGCTCGCCATCAATTGGATCTACCAAGTCGTGCGCAAGCCATCCGAGCTGTTCTTTCCCGTGAGTGGGACCCTGTACAAGACGCCCGCCGAAACTTGGGCCGAGTACGCGCCCATCTTCAAAAAATTCGCAACCGCGGTCATGACGCCCGACTTCCTCGCGGCAATCGCTCAAGTGGAGGGCTCCGGAAATCCCGTGGCGCGCACATACTGGAAATGGTCATGGTCGTCGCAGCCTTTCGAGGTCTATCGACCGGCCTCGAGCGCTGTCGGCATGTATCAGATCACCGACGGGAATTTTGCGGCAGCCCGTCGCTTCTGCATTCACGATCATGTTGTGGTCGAGGACGGGCCTTGGAACGACTGGCACTCATGTTGGTTCAACAGTCTGTATGCGCGGGTCATACCCAGCGATGCGGTCGAGCTCACCTCGGCCTATCTTGACCGCAGCGTCGCGACCATTCTCGAGCGCCACCGCATGAGCTCCGCGTCGCTGCTGCAGAAGCAGATGCTCGCTGCCCTGATTCACCTGTGCGGCGCCGGGGCAGGCGATGAATTTGCCCGGCGCAGATTCAGATTGGCCGAAGGCCAGCGCTGCGGCGACGAACCCGCGCGGACTTATCTCGAGCGCGTCGAGACCATGCAAAGCGTATTCATCCGCCTTGACAACCCGCCGACGCTGCGTCGCTAGGGAAAACCGGATCCGCTTCACAAATGGCAACGACGGACGCGCCTATAGTATTGCGTGGGCGCGCCGGCGGCGCCCCTTAGGAAATTAAACCGTGCTGTGGACTCTGGCTGCGCTATTTTTTTCATGGTGCGCGTTTCGAGAAATTCGCGGAAGCATCGTCGCGCCGGCTGGATTTGATTTCCCGAGACCGGTTTCCAAATCGTATCTGGCTTTGGTGTTGGGGTTGGCCGCAGCATTTGCGTGGCCGCCCGTTCATACCTGGTACTTTCAATGGTTCTTATCCGTGAAGGCGACCGAGCTCGCTGATAATCATCGCGCGCGGGTTCATTGCAACACGCTCTTCGACACGATGCTCGACCCGGAGATGCTCGCGTCCGGTCACGCCAATCCGCGCACCGGCAGAATTGTGCTGCAAAAGCCTTGGTGCGGCACGCTGATGGCCTATTTGCGCCATCCCGGCCGCGCATCGCACGAAGAACTCGATAGCCTGGATATGTTCACTCACGAGAGCATGCACATACGCGGCGAACTGAATGAGGCGCGCACTGAATGTCAGGCCGTGCAACGAAACTATCGGGCCGCCAAGTTGCTCGGCGTTGCCGACGTCAATGCGAAACAAAACGCCCTGGATATTTACAACATCAATTATCAGCAACGCGGGCAAATTGGCGGCATGCAGGCTGCGTATTACTCGAATCAGTGCGCGCCGGGGAAAGCGATGGATGAGCACTTGAGCGATTCGACGTGGGCGCCTTGAGCTAAGGTCAGTCGATGCGGCCGAGCTCGCAGTGCGCCAGCGCATCCGCGACTGCAATTCGCTCGACCGTGCCCGCGTGATAATCGGTGAGCCAAATTGCCTCGTGTCCGATTCCGAGAGAATCGCCGCCCGGCCCCGCCCATTGACAGAGGAGTCGATCGGCAGCTGAATCAATGAGCGAGAGAGGAACTTTCGGCATGGTGGTCCACACTCTGCCCTCGCTGAAGGCGATGTCGCCGCCATGACCCGGCGTGCCCAGCGAAATAGTGCGGGCACGCTTGGTGCGCGTATCGACGCGGGTCAAGGTGCCGTCACCTTGATTGAGGGTCCAAATGGCGCCGGCACCCGCCGTGAGGAAACGCGGATGAAGTCCGGTCGCAGTGGTCGCGATGATGCTCCCGGTCGCGGCATCGACGGCCGTCACGTCCGCACCTTTCGCATGCGTCACCCACACGGTATTGCCGGAGAATGTCGGGTTGTAGGAGCCAGGCGGTACACGGATGGTGCCAAGAATCGTTCCGTTCGCTGGATTGATTCGCGCCAGATCTGCCGATTCGTTGATGATCAACCACACGCTGCCGGCGCCAAAGGCGATGCCACCCTCGGCAGCAGCCGGCCCCACCGCAAAGATCGCTTCCAAACGATTGGTGGTCAGACTGACCTTTGCCAGTGACTTGGGGGTGGTACACAACGGTACCCAGAGGCTGCCGGAACCGACGGCCAACCCCGCACAGGGCTCGCCGGGAAGATCGACGCTCGCAATCCGCGTGTTGGTCTTCGGATCGATACGATGCACGGCAAAGGGGCCCGTGCTTGCCACCCAAACGGCGTCGGCGGTAATCGCAACCCAATCGGCGGTTTTGCCCAAGCTGATCGTTGCCACCGGTGCGAGTTCGGTTATCGATCTGGGTGCGGCGCTGATACCCAGCGGGGCAATACATAAGAGCAGGGCCAGCTTGGAATATTTGGGTTTGAGGCGATGCACCGAAGAAGTATGAACTAGACCGCGAATCGCAGCGCGATGTTCGCCTCTCTCGCTGGTGTATGCTTCCGCACCGTAGTTCACTGATCGGGCATATGGGAGAGCGCCGTGCGATTGATCGCGTGGGTCATGGTTTTTTGTGGAATGCAATTTGCGCAGGCGCAAGCGGCTGCTCCCGACGCCGAGCCAGTCCAACACGAATTCGTCATCCGGAATTTCAAGACGGAGAGCGGCACGGTGCTTCCGGAAGCGCGCATCGTCTACGGCACCTATGGCAAGTTGAATGCGAAAGGCGACAACGCCATTCTTTTGCCTTCGCACTACATGGCGGAGATGCACGGTTATGGTTGGCTGATCGGGCCGGGCAAGGCGCTGGATCCGAACAAGTTGTTTCTCGTCACCAGCGAGTTATTCGGCAACGGGCGATCTTCCTCGCCGAGCAATACGCCGGAACCATTTCATGGGCCGCGATTTCCCATCACCACCATCCGCGACAACGTGGCAGCGGTGCACAGAATGCTGACCGAACAACTACACGTGCAGCACCTGCGCGCGGTCATCGGATTCTCGATGGGCGCGCAACAGGCGTTTCAATGGGCTGTGAGCTATCCCGACTACATGGACGGCATTGTGGCGACCTCCGGAACGGCCAAGACCTACGGCCACGGCATTGTCAGGCTCGAGGGCCAAATTGCGGCCTTGACCGCGGATCCGGTGTTCGAGGGCGGCGACTACAAGAGCCAGCCGACGAAGGGCATCCAAGCATTCTCCATGGTGTGGACGGGCTGGCTGTTTTCGCAGGAATGGTGGCGCCAGGAGCTGTGGCGCACCAACGACTCGTTCGGCAAGACCTTCGATGAGGTCGTGAATCGCTTTCGCACCAACTTCATTCCCGGGGCAGATGCCAATAATCTGATCCTGCATATGCGCACCTGGGAATATCACGATGTCGGCAAAACGCCGCCGTTCAAGGATGTTGAGGCGGCGCTGCGTTCAATCAAGGTTCCGGTGCTTTACATGCCGTCTGAAACGGACCTGTACTTTCCAATTACCGATGCACGCTATGAAGCCGCATTCATCCCACACTGCACGCTGGCGATCATCCCTTCTCTGTGGGGACATCCGGCCGGCGCCGGAGCGTCACCGGCGGACGGGAAATTTGTCAACGAGCATGTTGCCGCCTTCCTTGCGGCCACGCCTTCGAATTAAGATTCGCGCCGGATGACCTTCAAGACCTGGTTGCTGTTCTTAGGTATGGAAACTGCGCTGTCGCTGTCGCCAGGCCCTGCCGTGTTCTACACGGTATCGCAGGGGGCGCGCGGTGCACTGCGGCGCACGCTGCCGGCGGCGGCCGGAATCCTCACCGCGAACGGCATCTACTTCGCATTGTCAGCCACGAGCCTGGGCGCCATCATCGCCGCCAGCGCGCGGTTTTTTACCCTCGCCAAATGGATCGGCGCGGCTTACTTGATCTATTTAGGGA
>Ga0210387_10004736_pt1 | contig 10419 bp, 5 predicted proteins | sample IncBWC7OmetaG_FD_160108 | JGI IMG/M metagenome (GOLD analysis project Ga0210387, IMG submission 160108) | Forest soil microbial communities from Barre Woods Harvard Forest LTER site, Petersham, Massachusetts, United States - Inc-BW-C-7-O ...
TGGAAGGCTCCCCTAAGGTCATGCAGGCATGGCTGGAAATGCCAGAAACCGCGGCAATCACCCAAGCCTTTGGATTTCAAGAAGTCATGGTGGGCTATTCGGACTCCAACAAGGACGGCGGCTATCTGACTTCTGTATGGAGCCTGCATCAGGCAACTCTCATGCTTGCGGCCGTGTTCGAGAAAAATTCCACTCCCATGCAAGTATTTCACGGCCGCGGCGGCGCCGTCGGCCGCGGCGGCGGATCATCGTTCGCCGCAATTCGTGCGCAGCCCCATGGCACGGTACGCGGACGCATCCGCATTACCGAGCAGGGGGAAATCATTGCCGCCAAGTACGGCACGCGCGAAAGCGCGGCCACGAACCTTGAATCCATTGCGGCGGCAACCGTGCTCGCTTCGCTGGAAAATGCGTCGCTATCCGCAGCCGGCGCGCATCGCTTCGCGGCGGCGATGAGTGATCTATCCAAAGAGGCGTTTCGAACCTACCGCGCGCTGGTGTATGAGACCGAAGGGTTTGCGACATTCTTCAGGCAATTGACGCCGCTGCTCGAAATCTCTGAGCTCAAGATTGGTTCGCGCCCGGCCTCGCGCACCAACTCGCAGCGTATAGAGGACCTTCGCGCCATTCCCTGGGTATTTAGTTGGGCGCAGGCCCGCGTGATGTTGCCGGGATGGTATGGCGTGGGTCAGGCAATGCGTTCCGCCGATGCGGGATTGCTGCGGGAAATGCTCGATGCATGGCCATTTTTCCGCGCCACGGTCGATAATTTGGAAATGGTGTTGTCAAAATCGGATATGGGAATCGCCGCGCGCTATCTCACATTGGTCAAGGACCAAGCGATGGGCGAGGTATTGTTCGGACGCATTCGCGATATGTGGCTGGCGACGCAGGAAAGCCTTCTCAGCGTGACCGGGCAAACACGGTTGCTGGAAAAGCATCCGGTGCTGGATGCGTCCATCCGGCTACGACTCCCTTATATCGAGCCGCTGAATTTGCTTCAGGTGGAACTGCTCAAGCGGCATCGTGCCGGAGAAAAAGATCCAAGAGTACGCGAAGGAATTCAGCTATCGATCAACGCCATCGCGACGGCTCTGCGAAACAGCGGCTAGCCATGGATACGGAGTTCGGGCCGTGGAATCCAGGCATCGAATCGCAGGTGCCGAAGCAATTGCGCCACCTGGCCACGATATTTCGTCCCGAGAATGTTTTTACCAGCATCGCCGCGGCCGCTGAATTGCGCGGTCTTACCGGATTTAGCCTGAGCGAATTGGTGGTATTTCGTCCGCAACGGCTGGCGCTGCATGAACTCTTGGTGCGTGTTACGGCCGATTTTGCGGTCCCGGACGGCACGCGGATCGCGGATCTTGGTTTGAATTTTCGCGAGATCGCGCGGCAGCTGCTGTCGCGCTACGTCGAGCCCGCGATGAGCGGCATCACCGCGGCGTATCTGCGGGCCTCGCAGGATGCGAATGACATCATCGAGTCCGCGCTGTCGCGCCTGGGCCGCAATTGGGGTCCGCAGGAGATTGCGGAATTCGAACGGTTGGCCTCCGCGACCGAAAGTGCGGCGGGCGTCTCGGGATACAAGAGCTTGGCGCGCGTGATGTCGGCGCTATTCACGACGCAAGGATCCGCGTGGGGTACGAAGGATCTCATCGCTTCCATGGCTGCTGGACTCGCCGGCAACGATTTCGGCGGCGACTGTGTCGGTCAAGCGATTGCGCCGCTGCTGCAAGCGGCCGCGCGCGAGCAAGGATACAAACTTTTGCCGCGCCAGGAGCATCCCGTCGTGATCAACACCAAGGGGCCCTCGGCCTCGGGCAAGAGCACATTGCGGCCACTGCAGAAAAAGCTTGCCGGCGACATCGGCGTGCAATGGAGCGATTTCGCGCTGATCAGTCCTGACATCTGGCGCAAACAGCTGCTGGACTACGCCTCGCTCGGCGCCGCCTATAAATACGCGGGCGCATTCACCTCGGACGAGCTGCAAATCATCGACCAAAAGCTCGATCGCTACATGGCAGCCAAGAATCGGCGCGGCGACATGTCGCATTTGCTGATTGATCGATTTCGCTTTGACAGCTTCGCGCCGGATTCAGACGAAGCGGGCAGCAATCTACTGACTCGATTCGGCCTCACCGTCTATTTATTCTTTGTCATTACCCCGCCGGAAATGTTGGTGGAGCGCGCCTGGAAGCGTGGCCTCGAGTTTGGCCGATACAAAGCCGTCGACGACACCCTGGCGCATTCGGTGGAGGCGTATTCAGGAATTCCGGACGTGTTCTTTACCTGGGTTCGCCGCAGCGACAAGCGCATTCAGTTCGAATTCTTGGACAATACGGTGCCGTTGGGCGAGCGGCCCCGGACCGTGGCCTTTGGCGACAATGAGACTTTTAACGTCTTGGACGTCAAGGCCACTCTGGACATCGACCGCTATGCACGCATTGATGTTGATGCGACCGCGGCCGAGTATCTCTACCCCGATCCGGCGCTCCTCGTGCCCGAGAAGAACGTGGATTTCCTGAAGCGCTGCGTGAAAAGCTTCCATTGGGTGAATTTCGCCGAGAAGGGGAGCGGCCAGGTTTATTTGCGCATCGAGCGCGGCCAGCCGGTTCAGAAGAAGCGAGCAGCGTTTGAGAAGGCGATCCAAAATCCAGACACGGCGGCGGCGATCCGCGCCGTGGCGCCTGACGCGCTTGGCGACAACGTGCCGGACGCGCCGCAGGCCGAGTACTTGAGCGCCACGGACGGACCTGGGCTGCCGCCGACACTGGGGCAGTGGGGACCTCTATCCTAGAAAGCCGCAGTGCAGATCGACGTGCGCCGCGAGATCAAGAGTGTGCTGGCGCGTCAGCCGCTCGGCCAATTCCGTGTCGCGCTTCTCCAATGCTTCAATGATTTTCAAATGGTCGACGATCGATCGGGCCGCGCGATCGCTCTGCGTGATCGTCGCCCGGCGAATTGCGCGCACGTGCAGCAGCAGGTTCTTGGTGGCATCGATGATCATTTGCGAGCCGCCCAGGGCGATCACCGCGGTGTGAAAGGCAATGTTCGCATCGGAGTATTCGCCCAGGTGTTCTGAGGGGGGCGAATTCTGAAACTCATCGAATAAGTGCCGCAGCTTGGCGATTTCCGCATCGCTGGCGTTCAAAGTTGCGAGCCGGGCCGCCATGGATTCGAGCGCAGCCCACATTTGCACCATTTCGATCATCTCGCGCTTCGATTTGCGGATGATGTAAATGCCGCGCCGCGGTACGGTGCGAATGAAACCCTCCTGTTCCAAGAGCGACAGGGCCTCGCGTATCGGCGTGCGGCTGACGCCAAGCGCGTTGGTCAATTGGCGCTCATCGAGCCGCAATTCCTGCTGCGGATCATAGATATCCGTATCGGCAATGGCGTTTTTCAGCAGTGTGTAGGCTTGATCACGCAAACTCGTCGCGTTGAGCGGGGCAAGTGCCAGCGGAGTGGCCGAAGTGGTTCTTTGAACCAGCGTCACTATGGAATTCATTAGGCCTCTTTAAAGACGTTTACCGATGTCTTGGTGGAGTTAGGCAAGGGCAAGTACTGCAGATATATTACATTGCAGCGGAGATTTTCCCAGAGAATAAATACAAAGGCGGACCACTGCTGCATAGCGCAATTTAAACCGTCGGCCGCATGCTGAAAGCTGCAGCTGCGCATCCTTCCCAACCCTGATGGCGGCCGGCTTTGCAGCATAAAGTTAGATGTTTCCAAGCACCGTCCCTTTGCTTGACACTTCGAAACTCGTTCATATATGGTATACCACGAAAACGACCTGTGGCTGGTTTCCTCTCGAATTTAATGATTCGAGCGTCGTTATTTGGAATATGCAAAGTGGATTACTCTCGGCGCATCGCATTTCTTGTCCGGATAACAGCGCGATATGCGCGATTCCTTGGCGTTGCGTGCGGTTGCTGGCGCCAACACGGAGAAATATAAAATGAATGACACTCTCACTGCTAAATCACCTTTCGCGAATCCTTGGGTACAGTTGATCATCGGCGTCATCTGCATGGCCTGCGTGGCCAATTTGCAGTATGGCTGGACTTGGTTCGTCGACCCCATCAATGCCAAATATCACTGGGGACGAGCCGCCATCCAGGCAACCTTCGTAGTATTTGTTGCCATTGAAACCTGGCTGATTCCCGTCGAGGGGTATCTCGTAGATCGTTTCGGTCCACGCTGGGTGGTCATCGTCGGCGCAGTGCTGGTGGCGGCCGCGTGGGCGCTGAATTCGGTGGCCTCCTCATTGGCGGTGCTCTACTTGGGCGCGGCTCTCGGCGGTGTCGGCACCGGCTGCGTATACGGAACTTGCGTCGGCAACGCGCTCGAGTGGTTTCCAGGACGCCGGGGGCTTGCGGCAGGCGTCACCGCGGCCGGCTTCGGCGCCGGCGCGGCGCTCACGGTCAGCCCGATCAAGTCGATGATCGACGCCTCGGGTTATGAGCAAACGTTCATGCACTTCGGCTTGATCCAGGGCGGCATCGTGTTTGTGATGGCATGGCTCCTGATTGCACCGCCGCCGCAGGTCGCCAATTTGGTCGTGAAGAAAAATCAGACGGCACATGGCTATACGCCAATTCAAGTATTGCGCACCCCGGTCTTCTACGTGCTGTATGTCATGTTCTTCCTGATCGCTTGCGGCGGTCTCACCATGGCGGCTTCCATCGCCTCGATCGCCAAGGACCTCAAAATCGACAAGATTCCGGTGGATCTATTCGGATACGTTTTGCCGGCTGCCGTTTTCGCGGTACAGCTCAATCGGATCTTCGACGGGGTGGGACGTCCGTTCTTCGGCTGGCTGTCCGATCAAATCGGCCGCGAGTACACCATGTTCCTGGCGTTCTTGATTGGCGGCATTGCGTTATTCAGCTTGCAGCAATCCGGTGCGAATGCGGTGGCCTTCGTGTTGATCACGGCCATATATTTTGGTGTTTACGGCGAAATCTTCAGCTTATTTCCCGCGACCTCAGGCGACACGTTTGGCGCGAAGTACGCGGCCTCGAACGCCGGCATGTTGTACACGGCGAAGGGCGCCGGTTCGCTCATGGTGCCGTTCGCCGCGCTGGTCTCGCAAGCCTATGGTTGGGGCGCGGTATTCACCATCGCGATGACCTTCAACATCATCGCCGCGCTCATGGCGGTGTTCGTCCTGAAGCCCATGCGTGCGAAACACTTCGCCAAGAGCCGCATCGATTTTCCGCAAACGGCAGCCAGCACGGGACCTCAAACCACTTGAGGGCTTTGCATCTAATCACGTATTTGGAGATCACATGGCCACTGTAAATCCCATCTCGAGTCCGCCCAAGGCCACGACGGCCGAAGATACCCTGCAACGGAAGAGCCGCGATGCGAGCGTGATTTCCGGCGGCCATCTGGTCGCAAAGGCGCTTAAAAATGAAGGTGTGGACACCATCTTCACGCTTTGCGGCGGCCACATCATCGACATCTATGATGGCTGCGTCGATGAAGGCATTCGCATCATCGACGTGCGGCACGAGCAGGTGGCGGCACATGCAGCGGACGGCTACGCGCGGCAGACCGGCAAGCTCGGATGCGTGGTCACCACCGCCGGACCCGGTTGTACCAATGCGGTCACGGGAGTCGCCACGGCGTTCCGCTCGGAGAGTCCGATTCTTCACATCGGCGGCCAGGGCGCCTTGACCCAGCACAAAATGGGATCGCTGCAAGATCTGCCGCATGTCGAGTTGATGACGCCGATCACCAAATTTGCGGCGTCGGTCTCGAGCACGGAGCGCGTGGCGGACATGATTTCAATGGCGGCGCGCGAGGCATTCAACGGCGCGACCGGTCCTGTGTACCTGGAAATCCCGCGCGATGTGCTCGACCGCGAGGTCGACATCACCAAGGCGGTGATCCCACAGCCGGGCAAATATCGCGCATCCACCAAATCGATCGGCGACCCGCGCGACATCGAGAAGCTGGCCGATTTGCTGGTCAATGCCGAACGGCCGGCGATTCTGTATGGCCAGCAGGTCTGGACCGCCCGTGGGCACAAGGAAGCGATTGCGCTGCTGCGCGGACTCGACATCCCGGGCTACTTCAACGGCGCCAGCCGCGGTCTCCTGCCGCCCGGCGATCCGCATCATTTCGATCGAACCCGCACCCAGGCCTTTGCAAGCGCCGATGTGTTGGTCATTGTCGGAACACCATTTGACTTTCGCATGGGTTACGGCAAGCGCATCAGCAAAGACTTGAAGCTGGTGCAAATCGACATGGACTATCGCACGGTCGGCAAGAATCGCGACATCGATCTCGGTTTGGTGGGCGATCCCGGCGCGATCCTGGGTGCGGTATTGGCGGCTGCCGGCGGGCGCATCAAGGGCGACAAGCGCCAGGCGCGGCAGCAGTGGCTGAAGCAGCTGGGCGATGCTGAAGTGGTCGCGGGCGACAAGCTCATGCCCTTGTTCAAGTCGAACAGCGTGCCGATTCATCCGTATCGCGTTGCCTACGAGTTGAACGAATTTCTCGCCGACAACACTATTTATATCGGCGACGGCGGCGATGTGGTCACGATCTCGGCGCAAGCCGTGCGGCCGCGCAACCCCGGTCAGTGGATGGATCCGGGTGCGCTGGGTTCGCTCGGTGTGGGCACCGGGTTCGCCATCGCCGCAGGTCTGGCGAATCCGCAAAAGGAAGTCCTTTGTTATTACGGCGACGGATCCTTCGGCATGACCGCCTTCGATATGGAGACCGCGAATCGCTTTGGCGTGCCTTATATCGCGGTGATCGGCAATAACTCGGCCATGAACCAGATTCGCTATGGCCAGCTGGCCAAGTACGGCGAACAGCGGGGCAATGTCGGCAATCTGTTGGGCGACGTGCCGTTCGGCAAGTTTGCCGAAATGCTCGGCGGCTATGGTGAGGAAGTGCGGGATCCGGCGCAAATTGCGCCGGCTCTGAAGCGCGCCCGCGAGTCTGTGCACAAGCTGCGCAAATCCGCCGTGATCAACATCTGGGTCGATCCGCGCGAATATGCTCCGGGCACTAAAAATCAAACGATGTACAAGTGAAGGGACTCGGGAGTTTCCATGGGTAAGGCGTTAGACGGCGTACGCATTCTCGACTTCACGCACGTGCAGTCGGGGCCGACGTGTACGCAATTGTTGGCTTGGTTCGGTGCCGACGTGATCAAGGTCGAGAAGGCCGGTGCGGGGGATATCACCCGCGAGCAGCTGCGCGATGTGCCGGATGCGGACAGCCTGTATTTCACGATGCTCAATCACAACAAGCGCTCCGTAACGCTCGACACCAAGAGTGAGCAGGGCAAGCAGGTGCTGGAGCGATTGGTGAAGCATTGCGACGTTCTGGTGGAGAATTTCGCGCCCGGGGCGCTGGATCGCATGGGCTTCACCTGGGAACGCATCCAGGAACTCAATCCCCGCATGATCGTGGCCTCGGTCAAAGGCTTTGGTCCCGGCCCCTATGAAGAGTGCAAGGTGTATGAAAACGTCGCGCAATGCGCCGGCGGAGCGGCCTCGACCACCGGATTCGATGATGGCCCGCCATTGGTGACCGGCGCGCAAATTGGCGACAGCGGCACCGGCCTGCACCTGGCCTTGGGAATAGTCGCCGCGCTGTATCAACGCAATTCCAGCGGTCGTGGTCAGAAGGTATTGGCGGCAATGCAGGATGGCGTTTTGAACCTATGTCGCGTGAAGCTGCGCGATCAGCAGCGCCTGGAACGCACCAAGGTCATGAAGGAATATCCGCAATATCCGAACGGCACGTTCGGCAGCGCAGTACCGCGCGCCGCCAACGCCTCGGGCGGCGGACAGCCGGGCACGATTGTGAAATGCAAGGGCTGGGAAACAGACCCCAACGCCTATCTCTACTTCATTGCTCAAGCGCCCGTCTGGAAGGATATCTGCCATGTCATCGGCAAGGAGTCCTGGATCACGGACCCGGATTTCGCCACGCCCAATGCGCGCCTGCCGAGATTGAAAGAAGTGTTCGCGGCGGTGGAAGCATGGACCTCGACCAAGACCAAGTTCGAGGCGATGGCATTGCTCAACGAACATGACATTCCCTGCGGTCCGATTTTGTCGATGGAAGAGCTGGCGCATGAGCCTTCGCTGCGCAAGACCGGAACCATCGTCGAGGTTGATCATCCCAAGCGCGGCAAATATTTGACCGTCGGCAACCCCATCAAGATGAGCGATAGCCCCACCGTGGTCACGCGTTCACCCCTGCTGGGCGAGCACACCGACGAGGTGCTTGCGGAACTGGGTTACGCACCCGCGGATGTTTCCGCTCTGCGATTGAAAAAAGTCATTTGATTCGCGCGGGCTCCAACAGCTTGCTGCCAGCGCCACGACCAGCTTCCGAGGAAAACTGCAACATGTCATACGATAAAAGCGCCGTTCGTAAAATTCTCGATCAAGCCAAGGCCGCCGGGCGCGAGGCACTGACGGCGCCCGAGGCGCGCGGCATTTGCGAGGCGTACGGAATCACGATTCCGAAGGAAGGAGTTGCAAGCTCCGCGGACGAGGCGGCCAAGCTGGCATCCGGGATCGGCTTTCCGGTGGTGATGAAGATTGTCTCGCCGCAGATTCTGCACAAAACCGAAGCAGGCGGCGTCATTGTCGGCGTGAAATCCGCGGAAGCTGCCAAAGAGGCCTATACGACCATCGTCGGCAATGCCAAAAAGTACGATGCCAAGGCGCAAATACTGGGTGTGCAGGTTCAACAGATGCTCGCGGGCGGCCAGGAAGTGATTATCGGCGCCGTGACCGATCCGGCCTTCGGCAAGCTGGTGGCCTTCGGGCTCGGCGGCATCCTCGTTGAAGTTCTCAAGGACATTACCTTCAGACTGGCGCCGGCAACAAATGAAGATGCGCTGTCGATGCTGGACGGGATTCAGGCGGCGGAGATACTGCGCGGCGTGCGCGGCGCCAAACCCGTGGATCGTGCGGCGCTGTCGGGAATGATCGAACGGGTATCCGCGCTGGTTGCGGATTTTCCTGAAATTTCCGAGATGGACCTCAATCCGGTGTTTGCGACCGAGCACGGCGCCACTGCCGCAGACGTGCGAATTGTCCTGAATTTCACACCGACGCCGCCGCGCGATCGGCCTACTCAGGCGGCAATCGTGGAAAAGATGACCCGCATCATGAAGCCGAAAGGTCTGGCAGTCATCGGCGCCTCCAACGAGAACGGCAAGATCGGCAATTCGGTGATGAAGAATTTGATCAACGGCGGCTACAAAGGGGAGATCTATCCGATCCATCCCAGCGCCGAGAGCATCATGGGCAAGAAAGCCTATAAGAGCGTCAAGGACGTGCCTGGGGACATTGACGTCGCTGTATTCGCGATTCCGGCAAAATTTGTCGCGCAAGCCCTTGTCGAAGTCGGCGAGAAAAAGATCGCCGGCGCCATATTGATTCCGTCCGGATTTGCTGAGACCGGCAACGTCGCGGGACAGAACGAACTGGTGGAAATTGGCCGCAAGTATGGCGTGCGCCTCATGGGCCCGAATATCTACGGCTTTTATTACACACCCAGCAACCTGTGCGCCACGTTCTGCACCGCTTACGATGTCAAAGGCCACGCTGCGTTGTCCTCGCAATCGGGCGGCATCGGCATGGCCATCATCGGCTTCTCGCGTTCCGCCAAGATGGGTGTCTCCGCGATTGTCGGCCTGGGCAACAAATCCGACATCGACGAGGATGATTTGCTGACGTTCTTCGAACAGGACGACAACACCACCATCATCGCGCAGCATTGCGAGGACTTGAAGGACGGGCGCGCCTTTGCGGAAGTGGCGAAACGCGTATCGAAGAAGAAGCCCATCGTGGTGTTGAAGGCCGGGCGCACCAGCATGGGGGCGCGCGCGGCGAGCTCCCACACAGGCGCGCTGGCCGGCAATGATAAGATCTATGAAGACGTGTTCAAGCAGTCCGGCGTCATCCGTGCACGCTCTTTGCGTGATCTACTCGATTTTGCGCGCGGCATTCCGGTGCTGCCCACGCCCAAGGGCAACAATGTGGTCATCATTACCGGCGCCGGCGGATCGGGCGTGCTTCTGTCGGATGCCTGCGTGGACAACGGCCTGTCGCTGATGGCGATGCCCGCCGATCTCGATGCCGCATTCCGCAAATTTATTCCGCCGTTCGGCGCAGCCGGGAATCCGGTCGACATCACCGGCGGCGAGCCGCCGGCGACTTATCAGAACACCGTGCGTCTGGGACTCCAGGACCCCCGCATTCACGCGCTCATCCTGGGCTATTGGCACACCATCATTACCCCGCCGATGGTATTTGCGAAACTGATGGTGGAAGTGGTTGCAGAAATGCGCGCCAAGGGCATTGAGAAGCCCGTGGTGGCCTCGCTCGCCGGGGACGTCGAGGTCGAAGAAGCCGCGGAGTATTTGTA
>Ga0210387_10004745_pt1 | contig 10410 bp, 10 predicted proteins | sample IncBWC7OmetaG_FD_160108 | JGI IMG/M metagenome (GOLD analysis project Ga0210387, IMG submission 160108) | Forest soil microbial communities from Barre Woods Harvard Forest LTER site, Petersham, Massachusetts, United States - Inc-BW-C-7-O ...
GGAAGGGCCCTGGTGCCGATTCCGAAGAGAAGCGCGAGCCCGTGAGCGACATCGACATTGCAGTGGCGGATAGTCTGAAAGTGCTTGACCTCAAACGGCCGATTAGAGAAGCGACCGAAGCGCTGCCTTGCAGCGAAATGACGCGATGGGCCATTTGCAGACTCATGCACTGCAACCAACAATATCCTTATTCGAGCACCTCGTCGGCACGTGCGAGCAGCAAGGACGGGATGGTGAGACCCAGTGCCTTCGCTGCTATCAGATTTATGACGAGCTCAAACTTGGTCGGTTGATCGACAGGAAGATCAGCGGGCTTCGCCCCGCGCAACGCTACGCGGGCTTAGGGGCTCTGGTCAGCATTGTGATGCCGGGAAGCATGACTTCGGTTCCTTCCACCTTGAAGCCCACCCTTTTCAGGGCGCCCTCGGTGTATTCCGGCGTCAGACACACGGCGTTCGGGTTGTCCAACACGCTTCCGAGGAGATACCAAGCGGCAAACGGCGGCTGCTCGCGCGTGTTGTCGACCATGAAATCGTGCACAAGGACCAGACCGCCTGGAGGAAGCGCATCAAAGGCTCGGCGCGCAAGGACAGCGATATCGTCTTCCCCAACCGCGCTCCATACATAGGACATGAGGACAACATCGTGATTTTTTGGCCAATCCGTTGTGATGGCGTTTCCAGCTAGATGCGCAACACGGTCGGTCAATCCCGATTGCTGAACATACTTCCTCGCCGTCTCTTCCGTCTGCGGGAAATCGAGAATGGTCGCCTTGAGCTGCGGGTTTGCTGTGCAGAAGGCCAGAGTGTAAGCCCCGCTGCCTCCGCCCACGTCGAGCAATCGCTTCCGACCTCCCAGATCGACGCGTTTTGCCATCAGATGCGCAGGGCCGAGCGATCCGGAATGCTGGGCCGAGCTGAACTGCTGCCCACCAATTCCCGCCGAATAGAACAGGCCCTCATAGAAACCCTTGTCAGGGAAGACACGTTCGCCTCGAAGTGCGCCGGAAAGGTGCCGGAAGGTCTCGTAGCCGAGCGCTCCGTTGACCAGCCGAACGTAGTCCCGGAAGTCCCCCGGCGCTCCAGCCACCAGGAATTTGGACGTGGCCGGCGCATTGATCAATCGACCTCCGCGTTCAGCGATCAGGCCTACCGACTTGAGGGCTGCAAGCAGCGTGACAAGCCGGTTCTCGGAAATCCCGGTCGCCCTCGCCAGCGCCGGCACCTGCGCGATCCCGCCCTCGATGCGCGTGAACAGATCGAAATCGAGCGCAGCAAAGAGCGCCTTCGACGCCATGAAGCCATAGGTGATGGCGGAAATATCGCGCACGTCCTCGATCGGCTTGATCGGCTCCGATGACGTCGCCATGGGATCACCTCACCTTAAGTACAATTCGGCCTGCGACCGATCGATTTTCGATCGCACTCATCGCCTCGGCCGCCCGCTCCAAGGGCAACACGCGATCAACGTGGGGACGCAGCCTTCCTTCACTGACCCATTGCAAGACCTTGTCTGCAGCGCGTGAATTCTGATCCGGAAAGCGGTCCGCCCAGGCGCCGGTGAAGACGCCAACGATGGAATAGTTCTTCAGCAGGGGAAGATTCATGGGGAGAGACGGCACCTCTCCACCGGCAAAGCCGACCGGCAATAGCCTTCCATTCCACCGCATGAGTCGAGCCAGAGTCCCGAACAGCCCGCCACCCACGTTGTCGACGCAGACGTCAATTTAAAGATGGGGACCGGCCACGTCGTCTCGAAGAGACGCGTGCTCATGTCGATCTTCGTTGTGTCGACCAGGCGGCGCGCGCGTATCTGGAAACGGGTAAACCCGTTGCGGTTCGCCTGCACCGTGGCGTCCCCCTCAACCCCGGTATTGAGATATGCAGCGTGAGCAATTGGGAGGTCCTTCATCGCCGCGCGCTCAAAGTCGAAGACATCGAGGGCTTGCGATGCACTTGTGATATCGGCCATCGTGGTCACATCTGCCGCCCAGGCGGTCGCATTACGCATGCGACTTAGGGGGCCCGGCAAGTCGGTGTACGCAAACAATGGACTCGCGGCGACGAACTGCAGAAAACGGCGCCGGCAGAACATCGACTTGCGGTCTGCTAGCATGCTCCCTCCCTGCCGTCGTGGGGATGATCTGAGAGCAAAATCTGCTCGTGCGGAGCAGGAAATGCAAATGAAAAGGCTCACGGCCGCACTGACAGTCGTCATGCCCGCATTGGGTCATTCGCGACAAAGGTCGAGCCAGCCACAGGCGCGACCATGTCCGCAGTGCCCCGATAGCGACCGAATTTCGCAGCGCAGGGAAATGTCGCGATGGGCCAGAAGGCAACGCATCAGCTTTGGCAAAGTGCCGCTAGGGCGTGGCGGCTTAGGCGTCAACTTCTGGAACTGCCGGAAACCTGTCTTCACTCATTTCGTCTGAGACGTCTGGGACGATGGAGAGACCGTGTTGAGAGCCGTTGTGAAGAACTTAGTGATCGTTCTTCCAAATGAAGAACGCAGTGCATGCAATCCCTTCGGAGGTCTCCGCGAAACATATCTGCGTAGGGAGCTCGGCATTTTCGACCGAGATCGGCACGCTGAAATCGTGATTTTTCCCTTCACTGTCCTGGCGAGCAACGTGGAGAATGCCTTCTCCGTCAATCCAGTAGGTGCCTTGCATTGAGACCTGCAAAGTCGCCCGGGGTCCTGTTGCAGAGCTGTAGCTGCCCTCGCGATGTTGGACTTTGACTTTGAGGCAGCCAAGCGTCATCCATTCGTCGCGTTCCCAGTCATGCCAGGCCCCTGCAAATCTACAGTCAGGTTCGGAATGCCGTTCGAAGTAGGCTGCTGCCCTTGCGTCGGGCAAGACTTGGACGATCCCTTTCCGAGCACTGTGGAAAGTCGCCGCCGTTAGTACGGCAAGCCCGACTATCACCATCGTGGTGATGTAACGGATGCTGCTGCCTTGTGCATTCATCCCCCACCGTTCCTTGCGTCAGCGCGGTGCTTGGTCCCATTTCGCCAGAAAGGGCCCCTCCTTTATGCCCGAGTTCACGGATGAACGGTGTGAACTGTGTCACAAATGGCCTCTCATTTGCAGACCCAGGCGCGCCGCCGAGCCTCTGCCTGGACTCCCCAGGAGGCGGACATCACGACTATCGAACACAAAGTCAGCTTCGGGTCAAACGCGACTGGTCCCGGCAATCTCGCCCGCCATTTGAAATCCCGTCTGCTCCGAAAGCGGTCGAATTGCTGCGCGGCAACAAACTGTCGCGAAGGGCCAATAGCCGACATTCAGGAGGGTTACAGGGCCGGTCTTGACGCCTTGAAGCCGTACCTATTGCTGCTGAAAAAATATCGGCCGGCTTCGTTCAAACGCTCGAACTCGTTAAGCCATCCGTTGAGTTCGCCGGCCGAAAGGTCTCCACGTCCCCCGACAAACTTTTCTATGATTGTTGATAGTCCTTTGCTGTAACTATCGTCGTCGTAACTCAGGTTGAGGAGCGGGTATACGAAAGCGTGATCAAGCCGAAAGCCAGCGTTTTTGAGCCTGTGTGGCATCGCTCTCGGCAGACGCGGGTGGGCGCAATGCGCCTCCCACGATTTCAAAACAGCCGCCATCCGTTTCGCGTCGTCGGAAAACCACACGAGGGCGTCCCAATCGGTCGCGATGAAGATTGTTCGTCCGCCCGGCTTTAGAACGCGAAAAGCCTCCGACAAGACCGCGTCAACATCGGGGATATACTCAGCAACTTGTGTGCACACCACGACGTCAAAAGACGCATCGGGTTGATTGAGTTTGGTGGCATCGCCGACTTCGTATGACAGCCATGTAGGATGCTTCCGTCGATCGCAAAGCCCTACGAGGTCACGCGAGATATCGATGCCGACCACGGCCCCGTCGCGGCCAACAATTTCGCTCATTCCTTCACAAAGAAAACCCGGACCACATCCGATATCCAGGACTTTTTCACCGGCAGATAAGTTGAGGTGCCGAATTGTCTCGAGCCGCTGCGCAACAATGTCCTTGGTGCGATATGTCTTTTCGAGATGCCGCGCAGCTTCATCCGTGAATGTTAGTCCACCACTCATGTCTTGTTCCCTCCAAACGGTAAGCCGGATGGGAAGTGATCCAAAGACCCACACGCACGGAGACGCGTCAAATGGTAACTGGTCTTCGAACTGGCCGACAGGTCTGAAATGGGTCATTCGCGACCAAACCAACTGGCTCTGCCTGCCCGTTAATGTCCGCTTCTATCCAAGAGCGACCTGATTGTTGCGCGCGCGCGAAATGACGGCCACGAGCCGGCGGCACACGCGGCCCACCACAAATCCGACGACTACGGAAGTTCGGATATCAGCTTGGTCCATTCAGCCTCTGGCCAGGCGCGGGAGGTGCTGGTGCGCACGTTTCCCAGCGAGGCGACCGCAAGCGCGAATTTGGTGATGTGATCGCCGAGCGGCGCTTCGGCGAGGACAAGAATGTCATGCGCGCCGCTGGTGAGATAGATCTCCTTGATTTCGACCCCGACTTTCTTGGCGAGGGCTTTCGCCGCTTCGCTGCGCTTGGGCGCCTCTTTGACATTGCGAATGCCCTGGTCGGTCCAGTCGATCGTCAATACGAATGTCGCCATGTCTTTCTCCTTGGATGAACAGAAGCAAGGCTCGCCGCTCGCGCAGCAAGTTGATTTGGCATGTGTTGGAGTTCTCGAGAACGCCCCAAAAGGTCGGCGCTGCTATCAGACTGCGATGCCTGCCGATGGCCTGATCGCGGCCCATTCCATGCAAGGGGAAACGTCGGCACGTTCCCGGTCAAAGGGCAGCTTGTCGAAGTTTAAGCCTTTTCATACAAACGAGCCAGTCTGAACTTCCGGTTTGGGTCATAAGCACCGATTTGCAGTGCCGTCGCCCATTTCGGGTTTCCGGTCAACAGCAGACTTGCAAAATGACGTCACTCTGTTCTGGTCAGTACTTTTCGGCGATCAGCCTACCTTGCGTTCCTGGCCTTGCCAGAACCTTGCCCGCAGTACCTTTTTGTCGACTTTGCCGACGGGGGTCATGGGCAGTGAGTTGACAAACTCGATACGCTTTGGTGCGTGGGCCGAGCCCTTCTTCGCCTTTACCAGCTGAATCAACTCCTCCGGGCTCGGATTACAGCCCGGCCTGCGGACGATCAACGCGACCACGGCCTCACCCCATTTCGGGTCGGGTGCGCCGATCACACTAGCAATCGCCACTCCGGCATGGCTGGAAAGGGCATCCTCGACGTCACGCGGATAGATGTTGAACCCGCCGGACACGATCATATCTTTCTTGCGGTCGAGGATGAACATGTAGCCGCGCTCATCCATGCGCGCGATATCGCCGGTGTGCAGCCAGCCGCTCCGGAATAGCTCCGCTGTCTGCTCCGGCCGTTTCCAGTAAGTGCCCACCGCATGTGCTGCCCGCACACAGATCTCCCCCGGCTCCCCAGTAGGAACTGGTTGGTCTTTGTCATCTAGCATCGAAACGGCGACGCTGGAGATCGGGAAACCGCACGAAGCGAATAGCTCGGGCCGAGCGAGGTCGTGATCCGCCTTGCGCAGCAGGGAGATCGGATAGCATTCAGTCTGGCCGTAAAGCTGCGAAAACACTGGGCCGACACGCTTCAGCGCCTCCTGCAGCCTCGTCGGCGACATTGGCGAGGCGCCGTAGAGCAGCAATTCGAGCGAGGACAAGTCCGTACGGTCGAGATCAGGATGGTCGAGCAACATATAGATCATCGTCGGTACGAGCAGCGTAAAATTGATTTTTTCGCGCGCGATAACGTCGAGGACGGTTTTCGGATCGAAACCCTTCATCATATGAACGGTCCCGCCAAGCATTAGGGTAGGCAGGATTTTCGTGCCGCCGACATGGCTCATCGGTGCTATCAAGAGATAGCGTGGCGCCGATGGAATTTCGAAATCAGCCAGAATTGCTGTAGCATAACTGGCAATCTGCGCATGATTGCGCAACGCACCCTTCGACTTCCCGGTCGTGCCGCCAGTGTAACTCAGAATTGCAACGTCCTCAGGCCGCGCGAGGTCACGCGCGCTAACTGCGCCCACGCAGTTGGCGAGTGCTAACAGGTCAAGCCCATAGTCCGTTGGGCTCAGCGCAAAAACGGCTCGGAGCCGATCCTTGGTCTGCGCCGCGATCTCGCCGCCACGAATGAGGAAATTGCCGGAATCAACAAGCAGCACCGTGCATTCACCGTCGATCACTTGGTCGACCTGGTCATCGAGCGAGCCCAGCGGATGCAACCACGTTGTGCTGATGGCCAAGGATTGCGCGGCGACACTAGCGCACCAGGATTCCGCGCGGTTGGCCGTAATGATCGCGAACCGATCACCCCGACCCAGCCCCTGTGCGGCAAAGACGCCCTGCATGCGCCCGATCAGGTCGAGCGTGGCGCGGTAGCTGACATGCTTTCCATCGCTGACGAAGGCAATGCGCTCCGGATACCGCGCGAGCGCCCGAAGTGCCTGAGCTCCAACGGTCGGTCCGTGGTGGACGATTTCCAGCATCTCTTTCCTCCCATTGCGCACCATGTAGCGCGTTCCGATGCTTCTGCTGATGCTATCGCGTTTAAGACGGATCGCAAACGAAGGAGAGGAGCTCGGACACGAATGCTGCATTTGGTTCAGCTGGCGACGAGTGCGAAATGGGAAGCCAGTTTTACACTCCGCGAACCCTGGCACGTTGCTCGTTCTTGTCGATCACACCAGAGAACTCTCGCGACGGTAGCACCGCTGCAAGCCCCTGTCCGAGGAATGTCGACTCACTCGCCCAGTTGGTCCAGCAATGCCCTGGCGTCTTTCAGGTCTGACAAGTCGTGGCCCTCGGTGAACCAGGCGTAGACCGGTGCAAGAACGCCACGTGCGGCGACTGGGTCGCACCGCGTTTGCAGCAATCGAGCCAGGGCTGTTGCCGCACGCAACTCAAATGCCTTCGCACCCATCGCCTGCGCCAGCCTCATTGCCTCTCTAAAATCCGCTTCGGCCGCAGCGCCTTCACCCAACTGATCTTTCAGTGTCCCACGAATCGTGAGGCTTTGGGGTCGATAGATGCGTTCCTGGGGGTTGGCGGTAAGCGCTTCTTCGATCGTTGTAAGCGCTTTAGATGTTTCGCTTAGCCCTCCACTTCCGCGAGCCTGTTGAGCGAGAGGCAGATACTAACGCGCGCCCCTGAAGCGACCTGGTCCGCGAGTGCTTGGCGCATCATTTCGGCACTTTCGCGGCCGGCGCCCTTTTGCGCCCGTGCCCAACCCAGCGGCCCAAGCGCCAGACTAGCGGCATAGGAGAAGCCATTTTTTTTGGATAGATCCAGCATTTGCGCCGCCGTCTCCTCTGTTCGATCCGGGTCTCTTTCGGCGCTGGCGTGGAGGTTTGCCAGAAAATGGAGCGCCATCGCCAGGTCATACGGGTTCTTACTCTCCTGCGCGAAGGCGAGAGCGCGCGCTATGCGCTGGCGCGCCCTGTCGGACCGACCGAGGACCCACGCCGTGAAAGACGCGACGCCAATGGCCACGATGTTGTTACCTGGCGCCTGCTTTTCCCCGAGGTTGTCGATCAAGGGGCTCAGGCGTTCGTAATGCTCCTCGACTGCCTGCAAGTCGCCTGTGTAGAATCGAGTTTGCATCTGGGCGTTCAGTGCAAACACGAGGCGCGCTGGATGGTCGCCATCGCCATGACTAAGGTCGAGGATGCGGTCGGCTAGCGCGATTGCGCCGGCGTAGTCGCCTGCAGTGATGACACCTCTCCAGATCTTAGCTTCTTCGCGAATGAGCTGAGAAAGGTTTCCAGATTTCTCGGCGAGAGATCGCGCCCGCGCCGCGGCTTCGACCGTCTCCGGTGCGGCGTAGCCTTGGGTCAGCTGCAGCACGCGATTGAGACCACTGCAGAGATCAAGTTCCTTAGTATCCCTCTTCGGCGAAACCGGTAGAGTCCTGAGCATTCCCAAGGCCTGCCTGTAAGCCGTCTCCGCCTCTTTGAACGCGCTGCGCGCATAGGCAATGTTCGCGGCATTCTTCCACGCTGCAGCGGCGAGCTCTGCCTCACCTGCCTGCGTCCAATGTAGCGCAATGACTTCTGGCTGCGCCTCGGCGAGAGCAAAAACTTTCTCGGTGATAGTGCGTGCCACGGCTGCGTGAAGTTCGCGTCGCTTGCTCTTCAAAAGTGCTTCGTATGCCGCATCTTGGATCAAGGCGTGTTTGAAACGGTAATTCGCCTGCGGCGGAAGACCGCGGGCATAGATCAACTCGGCGTCGGCTAGCCTGGCGAGACCTGATCGCAACTCCTCGTCGGACAGGGCCGACACGGCCCGAAGCAATTCGTAGGAGAATTCGCGTCCGATGACTGAGGCGAGCTGGGCTATTTCCTTTGCGCGGCCGAGCTGATCGAGCCGCGCCCTCAACGAGTCCTGCAGCGTTGCAGGTATCTCCCGCGTCTGCGATCGGCCCTCCGTCTCCAGAAGCAGTCTGGCCAATTCCTCAGCAAACAACGGCACTCCGTCCGCCCTTTTTACGACGGCATCGACAACGTGACTTAGTAGCGCGCCGCCGGTAAGCGTCTCGCTTGTCGCCGGCACCATGATCAAACTGACCAAGATTGCCGCCGGTGCTCCCAGCAGTCGTCCGCGCGTAGCGACGCCGGCGACCATCTCGCGAGTTTGGTGGTCATTGAAGCGGTTTAGCGTAATCCTCGCATGATGAGCCCGCATCGGCCATGGCGCGTTAAACTCCGGCCGCGATGTCCCTATCAGCATTAGCGGCGCGGTTGCTGCTTGCTCGACAAGCAACTGCATCAACTCGATTGTCGACGGATCGACCCAATGTAGGTCCTCGATCGCAATCACCAGCGGCTGCAATCGGGCGGCACTTAACGCCCAATTACCAAGGACGGTAAGCAACCGCGCTCGCCGCTGATCGGCCGAGAATATCAGCGGCGGATATTTCTGCGGTACCGGGAGATCGAACATCCCGGCGATAAGTGGAAGTGCTTCCTCAAGTTTCAGTCCTACGAGCTGCAGCACCCGCTCCAGTTGAGTGACGCGTTCTTCCTTGCTTTCGTCGCCGCGCCAGCCAAAGCCTCGTTCCAGCATGTCAGTGACCACATGGAAAGGCGTACTTTCGAAGAAACGCTTGCCCGCGCAATCAATCCAGAGGTGGTTTTCGTCCTTGATCCGGAAGCGAAATTCCTCGACCAAACGCGACTTGCCGATTCCAGGCTCACCCGTCACGAGCACAAATTGCCCTGCGCCCTTGCATACGTTGATCCAGCTGCTGCTTAATAAATTGAGTTCGGCCTCGCGCCCGATGAAAGGCGTTGGCCGCTGACCTGCGCCGTGGCGCCAGCTGCGACGGATGCCACTAGGTCGGACGGCACGATAGAGCTGGACTGGACGCTCGATACCCGCGAACCGATGCAGCCCACAATCCTCAACTTTGAACCGACCCGCGACGAGATCATGTGCGGCGCTGGTCATCAAAACGGCGTTGGGCGGGCTCACGGATTGAACGCGTGAGGCAATATTGGGCGCATCGCCAAAGACATCGACTTCACCGGTGCCGCATTCGCCGATGACCACTGAACCGCTGTCGATTCCGACGCGAACGAGTAACTCGACGCCCTTCTCGCCAACGAGGCGTGGGTTCAACGCCTCCATAGCTTCGACTATCGCGAGCCCGGCAAGTACCGCGCGCTCTGCATCATCCTCATTCGCAGTCGGCCAACCAAAGTAGACGAGAAGGCCATCGCCTAAATATCTCGCGACATACCCCCCCAAACGCAAAATGGCCCGCCCAGCCGCCCGCCGATACTCTGCGACTATCTCTTGCCATTCTTCCGGATCCCGCTCAGCCGCAAGGCCGGTCGAATTGACAAGGTCACAGAAGAGGATGGTCAAATGGCGCCGTTCGCCCTTGAGGAGTCTTGTCGACTCCGAGACGAACGTTTTGCCTAGGGGAATGCCACCGGAAGCAGCGGGGGCGAGCGCTGCGCCGCAATCTGCGCAAAAGCGTTTACCCTCTTGGCTTTCCGTTCCGCAATTCGCGCAGCGCATTGAGTCTACCTAAAGTAGGCAAGATTCGCCATTTTGCGCCGTCCTTATTCGTTTCCACGAAGACCCTCGACTAAGCAGAGTGTATCACATTTGGGATGTGTCCATATTGGGCGTCGCATCAAAAAGCGATCAATGTCGCCTAATGGGATGGTCCGGCCGTGCTCCCTACCGAGCCAGCGATAAGCTGGCCAGAGGCAGCCAGATAAGGAGCACATCATGTCCCAAACTCTCAGCACGGTCACCGTCATCGGCATCGATATCGGCAAGAACTCGTTCCACGTCGTCGGCCTGGATAGGCACGGCGCCCTGGTGCTGCGTCAGAAATGGTGAGGAAGA
>Ga0210387_10004746_pt1 | contig 10410 bp, 8 predicted proteins | sample IncBWC7OmetaG_FD_160108 | JGI IMG/M metagenome (GOLD analysis project Ga0210387, IMG submission 160108) | Forest soil microbial communities from Barre Woods Harvard Forest LTER site, Petersham, Massachusetts, United States - Inc-BW-C-7-O ...
TCGGAGGAGTGTGCCTCTAACCCCACGGCGTCGATACATGAATCCGGCCCGATACCTCCCGTCAGATCTTTGATTGCGGTGAGAACGCTTACATCCTCTTGTGAGTAGTCGACGACTATGGCCCCCAAACTCCGCGCTAGCTCGAGTCTCTCCTGCAATCTGTCGATGGCGATCACCCGGGCTGCACCCAGCATGAAAGCGCTGGCGATGGCGAACTGGCCTACCGGCCCACAGCCCCAAACCGCTACTGTGTCACCTGGCTGAATTTGCGCATTCTCAGCGGCCATGTAACCCGTTGGGAAAATATCCGAAAGAAAGAGGACCTTTTCGTCCGGCAGATCATTCTCGATCTTCAATGGACCTACGTCCGCAAAAGGAACGCGGGCATACTGCGCCTGTCCACCGGCATAGCCGCCCATCATGTGCGAGTATCCGAAAAGCCCGGCGCCTGAATACCCATATGCCGCCTCCATAAGATGTGCATTGGGATTGGTGTTATCGCAGGCGGCCCAAAGCTTTTTCTTGCAAAACAAACAGCTGCCACAGGCGATCGTAAATGGCACCACGACCCGGTCGCCGCGGCGAAGGTTGTTAACGTCCAGACCAACCTCTTCGACGATGCCCATGAATTCGTGCCCAAGGACATCACCGGCTTCCATCGTCGGGATGAAACCATCGTACAGATGGAGATCGGATCCGCAAATCGCAGTCCTGGTGATCTTGATAATTGCATCGCGCGGGTTTAGCAACGTCGGATCAGCCACCGTTAAGGTTTCCACCTTGCTCGTTCCCATCCAACAGACTGCTTTCATGACTACTCCTTATGAGTGGTGAAAATCGTGATGGAATGAAGCCTCAATTCATTTCTGACTAATTGGCTCCAGGGGGTGTGGCGATCTTTTCCCCGTAAGTAGACTCTTTCATCTTGCCGATGATTCCGCGATCCCCGTGCGGTTGTCCTTGAGTTCTAGGGATTTCTCCAGTCTCCGCGAGAGCTTTGAAATGCCGAAGATTTTCAATTACTGCTTGCTTAGGATTGCGACCTACCAGGGTCTCCCAGGCGCTGACGAGTTTGCCCATGCGAAACTCTTGCAAAACCGTAACCATTGTGCCCCTACCGCCGGGAGCTTCTTCAAAGATCACTTCGCCTGCGTTTTCTGAGTCGCCTCCGGTTGACTTCCATGTAATGCGCTCTCCTGGCTCATCGGCTATTACCTCGGAGTCCCATTCAATGATCTTGCCATCCGATTCCATAATCCAGTGCGAGGTGTTCGGTCCTGTTGCAACGACGCGGGTGATTTCTTCTTGCCACAATGGGGCTTCTTCGACCTTCCGCCACATCGCATACAGTTGCTGAGTACCTGCCTGAACAACCGCTGTTGTTCTTACCCAGATCTTCCCATCCTTGTCTTCAGGTGGGGGCAGATAACGTCCGTCCACAACTATTCCCGCTGAACCGGAATTCGGCACAGCTTCTGCATAAGGCTTTTCCGTCAGAGCGACACCCATATACTTCCTCCAGATCTTATGACGAGGCAACGAATCGGCCTCAACGTTTTCACCAGCCTCTGAATAGACGCCTAAAATTGACATTGCGTGGTACGACTTAGCGGCACCATACTCAACTAAACTTCATAGCACGCAATGTAGTATGAGCGATGGATTGCTCTACGCGTCACTGGACTGCATTCAAGAGAGCTTGTACGAGTTTTGAGCGGTCGGCAGACCGAATTAGGCGACGTGGCTGTGTATATCTATTCGGTAAACTGCTCAGCTATGCGACACTGAAGACCGCCGGCGGGCTGGTCCCGAATTCTTGCTTGCACGAAAGGTTCTATGGCCTTTGCGTTGGAAGATCAGTTAGGTGGAACGAAGCTGGGTTATCCTCGGCCTCAACTGCGACGCTCTGAGTGGATTACGCTCGACGGGGTGTGGGATTTTTCCATTGATAGGCGGGGCGGACTACTTCATCCTGATCAGGTCCAGTGGGAGAGGAAGATCTTGGTTCCATTCGCTCCCGAAACTGCCCTGAGCGGAATCGGGGACACAAGTTTCTTCTGCGCGACCTGGTATCGGCGGCAAATTGCGATCCCCGAGCTAATGCCCTGGCAAATCCGAAGAGACGTGGAGACAAATGACACACGGATCGTCGTAATAGATAGCCTGAATGGGTTCCTCATGTCCATGCCCGGCGAACAGGACCTTAACTTGCACCTGCATGAACTCCTTGCCTTCCTCAATCAAAAGGGAGTGGTCACGATTCTCATTTACACCCAGCATGGCCTCGTCGGAAGCATGCAGACCGAAATCGATGTGAGCTATCTTTCGGACACGGTGGTCGTGCTTCGGTATTTTGAAGTGGAAGGCGAAATACGACAGGCGATCTCGGTTATCAAGCAGAGGGTGGGTCAGCACGAGCGTGCCCTTCGCGAGCTTTGCATGAGCAACAGTGGAGTGGAGATAGGAGAACAGCTGACGGAGTTTCGTGGAATCCTAACTGGTGTTCCTGAACCCCTCTCACTGGAGCGATTCAGCCAATCCATCGAGGCTAAGTAATGAGCTTAGTCGTCTGTGTGATCGCTCCCATCGGTCGAGATGGAGAGCTAATTAGTGTTGCCTTACGAGAGGGCGGAATAGAAGCTCGGGTCTGCCATGATCCGGCTGCGCTAATCAGCGAAGATCCACGGCTGTTGGGTTCCCTCCTTATTGCGGAGGAAGCCCTCACGAGTTCATTCACCCAGTATTTGCGGCAAATGATGAAAGTCCAGCCTAGCTGGTCAGATCTTCCGTTGATGATCCTTACGGCGGGCGGAAGAGACGCGTCTCGGACTAGCATTTTTGAGTATGAGGGGCTCGGTTTAGGGACGCCTGTGCTACTAGAGCGTCCGATCCGGACGGCAACACTCGTTAGCAGCGTGAGAGCCGCTCTGCGAGCGAGAATACGCCAGTATGAGATAAGGGATACACTTGCCCAGTTGACAGAGGAGAGGGGAAATCTTCAGGCTGTCCTTGATAACTTGCCAGTCGGTGTAGTGCTCGCAAAATCCAGCGGAGAAATTGTGTTGGCCAATCGCAGTGTAGAGGAGATTCTGCGGCATCCCGTCAATTCATCGGCGCCGCTTGAACCATGGACCGCTTTTCATTCGGACGGCCGTCAAGTCCAGGCGAACGAGTTTCCGCTGGTTAGGGCCATCATGACAGGCCGTCGGATTCCACCTGAAGAGTTCCTGTATCAGAAAGGAGACGGGTCGCTTGGATGGATCAGCCTGACTGCCTCACCGATCTTTATTGAAAATGCAATCACGGGCGGTGTGGTCGCGGTGTCAGACATAGATCACCAGAAGCAGGCGGAGTCTGCCTTAATCCAGAGCGAAAAACTGGCGGCCGTAGGGCGGCTTGCGGCCTCAATATCCCACGAAATAAACAATCCCTTGGAGGCGGTCACGAACCTCCTCTATTTGGCCCGCCGCAAGAATCCTGACGACCGCGAAATTCAGGAATGGTTGGAAGCGGCAGACAAAGAGCTGCGCAGGGTTTCTCAAATTGTCAGTCAAACCCTTCGCTTTCACCGGCAAGCGACGAAGCCACAGGCGATTACCCCTGAAGAGCTCTTTGAACCGACCCTTGGTCTTTATCATGGACGGCTCATGAATTCGGGCATCGAGCTAACCCTCGAACATCGAGGCTCGCGGTCGATCGTGTGCTATGAGGGAGACATTCGGCAGGTTCTCAATAATCTGATTGCCAACGCCATCGATTCCATGCGAACAGGCGGACGCCTAATAGTACGTACGAGCTCGTCCCGCTCTTGGAATAACAACATTCCAGGAGTCCGTATCACGATTGCCGACACGGGCCCGGGGATGCCACAAGCCGTTATGGATCGCATATTTGACGCCTTCTATACAACAAAAGGTCTCAACGGGACGGGACTTGGACTTTGGATATCACGGGGTATAGTCGAAAAACACAACGGTCGGATAAGGGTCCGATCCAGAGTCGGTCAAAACGCAGGAACTGTTTTCAGCGTCTTTCTTCCGACAGACGCATGTTTATGTAATGGTGCGCTATTAGCAACAGCGGAAAGTGTGGGTTATTGACCTTTTACCGCGAGACTTTGGAACGAACCAGTGCGCAGCGAGCTAGGTCGCTTGTCTAACGTGTCCACACCCGGGTTGCATTTTGTGTCTCATCAATTGGCTTGCTTCTGAAGCTGCGTGCCGTTCCTAACCGGGAGGACCATGCGCAACGTCGTCCCTTGTTGCTCCACGCTCTCAGCCTGCAACCGACCTCCATGGCGTTCGACTATTTCCTGCGAGATATATAAGCCCAGACCGTTTCCCAAGTCGCCCTTTGTGCTGTAAAACGGCTGGAAAAGGTGCCGCATAACTTCTTCGCTCATACCATGGCCTTCGTCTTGGACGACAATTTCAACGCCGCTATCGATTGTTCCAGCATTCAAGGAAAATCGCCCCCCGACGGGTAGCGCATCGATCGCATTGGAAACTAAATTTGCCAGGACTTGATGAAGTTGCCCAATAACACCGAAAATCAAAGTGTCTTCCCCGCTGACTTTCACCTTAAGTTCACGGTTCCGAATCTTACCGGCGAACAATCTCAGCACATCCTCAAAAAGATCGCCTGCCCTCCCGCCCTTGGCAGGTTGAACGCTTTCCTTCGACCAACGTAGTGTCTGCTTGGTGATTCCCGATATTCGCTCAAGTTCGTTGTCAGCCAAAGCGATGTATTCCAAAGCGGCTTCGTTGTCCTTCACTACTCTTGATAATAAGTAGTGAATATTAGTAATCGCTTCCAGCGGATTGTTGATCTCGTGCGCGATTACGCTCGTCATTCTCCCAGTCAGAGCCAGCTTCTCCGTCATTTTCAGAGCCATCTCGCGCTCTCTTCTCTCAGTCATATCGGTGAATGTACCTACCCAACCTACCCGGCTCCCATTCGGACGTCGGAATGGAACCGCACGGACCAAGTTCCAGTGTTCTGTGGTGCCCTCATCTGTCGTTAGCTTTAGCTCTATCTCGAATCTGCTCCCCTGAGATATCGCAGTTTTCCAAGCGTCCGCGCACCTCTCCTGGTCTTCACCACTCAACCTTGATTGTTCGTACCAAAGGCCTGCACTACGCAGGCCTTCACCGTGCCATCGCTCGTTCACGTAGGTGAGTCGGCCTTCATCGTCCGATGCCCATACAAGATTTGGCAGAGAGTGGGTCAATTGCTCAAACCTGGCGTCGCTCAATTCAACAGCCTCTTCAGCGCGCTTTAGGCTAACCGTCATTACAGCAGTCCGGAACTCCTGTGCTGAGTTTATTTCCATTTCGGTCCAAATGATGCTCTGCCCATGCACAAGTTCCCGCCATGCGTCGAAGGAAGACCTTGGGTGAAGGCCGCCTGCTTCATTCTGCGCTTTGGTAGGCTCGCCGCCCCAGGTTACAGTCCTAACGACTTCAGGGCGAAACCACATAATATAGCTGCGCTTAACATTGGAGATTCGAATAATCAATATGCCACTTGCGACCTCACGTACATCCTCAGCCCATTTGAATACTTCACTTAGATGGTTGCTGTGAAATAGCACAGTGTCTGCACGATCATCCATCCACTCGGAGATTCGATGCACCACGGCTTCCTCTGGAGTAGTTCCTGATAAAGTGCATTGCCCATCAATTACAAGGGCCACGCCCTCTGCGTTGGTTACTTGACTGAGATCATTCATTTGAGCTGTCAAGGCTGCAACATAATCATTCTCGGCCGCCATCTGAGTCAAAATTTTTCGCTGAATGCCATTGAAATAGACTGCTCGTTCCAATCGAGTTGCGCCCCGAAACGCGACTAACTGCGTGCTGACCATCTTGGTGAGCAGGTCGCATGCACTGCGCACGATGTACGGGACGTTGCGAGGTTCGGCGTGATGGCAACTAACTAAACCCCACAATTGCCCCTCGCAGACAATGGAGATGGACATGGACGCCAACGTTCCCATGTTACGCATGTACTGGAGATGGATCGGCGAGACACTCCGCAGTATCGAGGAGGATAAATCGAGGCGCTCAAACGATTTACCCCAAATCCCAATCAGCGGGGAAGGGATATAGTTTGCGTTGGGAATAATCCGGACGGTGTTGAGAATATAAAGATCACGGGCTTGTTTTGGGATATCGCTGGACGGAAAGCGGAGATCGATATAGCTCGGAAGCACTCCGTCGTTTTCTTCGGTCAGGACGGTTCCGTGCCCCACTTCGTCGAACGAATAAAGTAGCACGCGATTAAAGCCCGTGAGGTCCTTGAGCTGTTTCGTAATTGCTCGAAACAGATCCATGTCAGTACTCAACCTGCTCAGCTTTCCAACGAAGTTTGTAATGACCGCGTTCATGAGTTCTGGACGGACGAGTTGGTCGATTTCCTCGAACTCCAACACTCTTTGACCGTCGACTGAATGAGTCACCACGCTGTAGAGATCATTACGTAGGGGGAATGATCCTAAATAGGTCAGTTGGCCGGCCAACTCGCTCGCATCGGTCAAGCCCCCAATTGCCGCGAGTAATTCGCGTTCAATCACGGTCTCAACGGGTGTACCCAAAATTAGCTTTAGAGGAACTTCAAGATATTCTGAAGCATTCTCGCTCGCAGCAATGACGTATTCACCAGTCTGGTCAAGCACTAATAGAAAACCGTGCCGCTGGATACTTCCTGGGATTCGTATGGGTTCGTCTTCGCAGTTATAGATAGTCGTCTCGATCCTACCTACTGTAGGGAGTGAAACTCTATTGCCGCTTTTCGGGGCGTGTAGCGTCATTTGAACTCGCCTCTGGCGTCCTCGATCAATTGCTCTTGCCGGACTGCCGCGTTGCTTATTATTTGTATCCTGAACATCTGAAACATTCGTCGTGCCGCTTCAACCGCGCGGTCCGATTCGCGGTCGGAAACCCTAGTCCTGAGGGTCTCGCAAAATTCCCTCCATAGTGGCCCCGTCCTAGAGCCGTGACCTTGAAAGAACGAATATCCGTTTCCACTATCGAATTTCAAACTAATCTCTAAATGGCGAGCGATTAACTGACCCCCAAGTGTCGACCCTTCCATGACGTACATTGCTCCTAGTAGTGCTGCATCACTGTCGAAGCTAAGAGAAGTTGAATTCTGCATTTTGCCATAGCGAACCTTCAACCAATCTAGATCTCGCTCCAGCATAGGGAGTCTCTTCCGAGGATCGAGTAAGGCCTGTATCCAGTCCGGAGCCTCTCGGACCGCAATTGTTTCCCACCAGGCGACGACGCAATGAAGGCTTTGCAGCGTGACCCCGTATTCTCTGCGGCTCAAATTAGGCTTCATCAGTGGCATTGCCCCTTCAACTGCTGCATGATCGTCAGAGGTCTCTCGTCTCAATCGTTCTAGATCCAATTTACGTATCCCCTCCGGTAGCATTTTCGCCCGACCAGCGTCATCCTATAGGTTCGAGCGTGGAAGACGGCCGATATCTCCATCGCCACTCCTCGAGTCATCGTATGAACGACATAGAGCATACAGATGCGTTTTGAGCTACCTTGCTCGGTTCGAAAGTTTCACGAAAGTGACTGAGAGGACTGACTCTTCGTCGTTAACATGCTATTGTCGTTCCAATCACCGGCTCTCGTTAGCATTGAGTGTAGGCCTTTCCTGAGAGAAGTCAGGCACCTCTACCCACATCGTATGACGTTGAAAGAGGATCTTATGCCAGATCAGCTCGGGAAGCGTGCCTTTGTAGTCGATGATGAATGGGTAATCGCGACAACGCTGGCAGCAATCTTGCAAAGCAGTGGATTTCACGCAACGGCGTTCACCAGCCCGTTTGAAGCGTTGAGTGCGGCCGAGCGTGAAGCTCCAAATTTAGTAATATCGGATGTTGTCATGCCGCAGCTGTCCGGAATCGAACTAGCAATTCTGTTGAAAACTCTCTACCCCGCATGCAAAGTACTGTTGTTCTCGGGACAAGCAGAAAGCTCAAATCTGCTCGGAAAGCACGTGAACAAGGTCATGACTTTTATCTGACGAGCAAGCCTGTTCATCCGATCGATTTGCTACGCCAGATTCGGGAGCAGACTGAACTAACGGAAGCGCCTGCGTATTGACCGCCGATAACTTCCGATCGCAAACCCTTGCGTCCGCGAATTAGGATCTCAATAGCCTTTGGAATACCTTTTCTTCTTTCTTCGCCCGGCTAACCGAGAGATTGCGGCGGTGCGTCCAGCTCTACTACGCCATCCACATCGGAAATGCCGACGTAGAGTAACGCTTTCTTCGTTCTTCGAATCGGCGGAGTCCGAAGTCTAAGGGAGGCAGCTGGGTATCCCTTGGCAAGCCAGCCCAGATTGAACTTTTGTGCTTCCCTTCGCCCGACCTGCGTTACCTGTTACCTACTCGTCAAGAATATATTCCCCTGACGTCCGCGCCAGCGAGCTTACTCTGCATCGAACTGTTTAGCAGATATTGGAGATACCTATGGAAGATGCAGGAAACCTCAATTTAGCGGTCGATAGCCGACGGGTTGCCCACAATGCAGGAAGCGATGAAGCGAATTCATCTGGAGTCTCATGGTCCGCGGTTCTGGCTGGTGGCTTCGTCACAGCTGCGCTCTCGCTGATTTTGCTTGCATTAGGGACCGGCCTGGGCTTTGCTTCGGTTTCCGTTTGGTCTGGTGTCGGAGCCTCGGCGTCGGCTATCGGGACTGCAGCCATCTTTTGGCTCATCCTCATCCAGATTTTGAGTGCGTCTATGGGCGGTTACTTAGCTGGCCGCTTGAGAACGAAATGGACCGGTATTCACACAGATGAGGTTTACTTTAGAGATACAGCCCATGGTTTTTTAGCCTGGTCGGTTGCACTGGTTGTAACCGCAGCCTTCCTCGCCTCAGCCGCTACCTCCCTGATGGGTTCGGCTCCAGATAAGAGTAACGCTGCTACCGCATCTCAAGGTCAGGGGAGCGAAGCTGGTCCCAACGCCTACTTTATCGATTCCCTCTTTCGTACAGACGGCTCCAAGACTGAAATCGAAAACGCTTCAGTCACTCGGGAAGCTGAGATCATCTTCACAACTTCCCTGAAACAAGGCGATCTCTCCGCGACTGACAAGAATTATCTAGATCAGTTGGTCATGTCGAGGACAGGCGTGAGCCAGAGCGAAGCCGATAAGAGGGTTAACGACGCGTTTTCGAGTGCTAAATCGTCAGCCGAGGCCGCTCGAAAAGCGATCGCACACTCTCTACTTTGGACATTCATCGCTCTGCTAGTTGGCGCGTTCTGCGCCAGCTTATCCGGCACCATCGGAGGCAGGCAACGGGACCATGTGGTCCTAGTCTAATTCGAGCGTGAGCGACGAGCGGTCATTAACGCTGCACGACAAACACTAATAAATCGATAAGGAGTTCTCCAATGCGTTCTATTCTGCTACTACTTCTCGGCGTGCCCATTCCGATCGTCATCTTGATCGCGCTTTTTAGTCGATAAACTTTGTGTCCGGGCGTCAGGATTCAGACAGGCGGCAATCTTCTGATTGCTGGAGTAATAAGGAGAGACATAAATGGCATTGAGAGACGTTTTACTCGATGAGCTCCGCGACATGTACAGCGCGGAAAATCAACTGGTGAAAGCCTTACCAAAGCTGGCCAAGGGCGCACAGAGCCCGAAGCTAAAACAGCTCTTTACCGGACACCTCCAAGAGACGAAGGGTCAGGTGGAACGACTTAAGAAAGTATTTGCCGAGCTTGGAGAAAAGCCGACGGGCCAGCACTGCAATGGGATGGAGGGCGTCATCGAAGAGGGCAAGGATGCCCTTGAAAAGGACGAGGAGAGCGCATCGTTTGACTCTGGACTCATCGGAGCCGCCCTGCGCACGGAGCATTATGAGATTGCTGGCTATGAGGTTTGCATTTCCATGGCGACGACGCTGGCGATGCCCAACGTCGCTAAACTTCTCAGTTCTAACTTGAAAGAGGAGTTGGCCGCAGCGGCGAAGATCACGACGGCAGGTATTCCGCTTATGAAGCAGAGCGCACAAGAGCCCGACGAACAGAAGAAGCCGAAGACGGGCAAAGAGAAATATTCAGCCAAAAAGAGTAGGGAAGATGAAGCGAAAGCCGCCCCGGACCTGAACACCTCCACCGTCTGAAACAAGACCATTACACTTGAACAGCCTCCGTTTTCAGGAGGCTTTCCTTTGCTGCTGTCGACCTCTTGAGCGCCACAGACAAATCTCTATAATTGGACACCTTCTCTGCCGAACAATAAGCAGAGGATCACAGGAGCAAGTACGAGGCTCAGGCCCCCCGCCGTAATAGTCAATGCCTGGGCCCATGTAGTAGCCGCCGCCGAGTAATATCAAGAGAATGATAAGAACTATGATGAGTGGCATGCGCGAAATCTG
>Ga0210387_10004747_pt1 | contig 10410 bp, 15 predicted proteins | sample IncBWC7OmetaG_FD_160108 | JGI IMG/M metagenome (GOLD analysis project Ga0210387, IMG submission 160108) | Forest soil microbial communities from Barre Woods Harvard Forest LTER site, Petersham, Massachusetts, United States - Inc-BW-C-7-O ...
TGCTCAAGCAGGATGACATTCTCGCCGCCACCGTGCAGAGACTCCCGGGCTTGCGCGTTGCGGGCGCATTCGACGGCTTTGAATTGGCGGTGCGCACCGTGCTGGGACAGCAAGTGTCGGTCAAAGGAGCGAGCACGATTTCCGGGCGCTGGGCGCAAGCCTTCGGCGAACCCATCGCGACGCCCTGGCCCGAACTCAATCGCTTGAGTCCGAACGCGGATCGTATGGCGGGCACAGGCCCAACCCAGGTCGCGGCCGTTGGGATGGTCGGCGCCCGCGCCCGGTGTCTCGTCGGCCTGGCCCAAGCGGTTGCGCAGCGAAAGATCGTGCTCAGTTATGCCTCGAATGTCGAAGAGCAAATCGAGAGCTTGATGAGCTTGCCGGGAATCGGACATTGGACGGCCAATTACATCGCGATGCGCGCGCTGCATTGGCCCGATGCATTTCCCACCGGAGATTTGGTATTGATGCGCGCCGCGTGCTCGAATCAAAAGCAATTGCAACTACGCTCCGAGGCCTGGCGCCCGTGGCGTGCCTATGCGGCACATTATCTTTGGCAATCATCAGGAGTCTCGCCATGAACGTCTTTTGTTATGTCGAAAGTCCCATTGGTCGCTTGATGCTGACGACCGATGGCACGGCCCTCACGGGTTTGTACATGAATTTGTATCGCAACAAGCCGAGCAAACTGCCCACCGTGAGCGATGACTGGATGCAAAATGCCACGATTGGTCCCTTGCCGGCCGCCGCGCGGCAGCTGAAAGAATATTTCGCCGGGCAGCGGCGCGAATTCGATCTGCCATTGCGCATGGACGGCACCGAATTTCAGGAGCGCGTCTGGCGCGAGCTGACGAAAATACCTTTCGGCGAAACGCGCAGCTACGGTCAGCTCGCCAAACGCTTGAACAATCCCAATGGATCGCGGGCCGTGGGTCTCGCGAATGGGCGCAATCCCATCGCCATCATCGTTCCCTGTCATCGGGTGATCGGCGCCGATGGGTCGTTGACGGGCTTCGGCGGCGGCATCGACCGCAAAGAATGGCTGCTGGCCCACGAGGGTCAGCCGCGCAATCGCGAACTGGCATTGGGCGATCCGGTGAAACCGGGCGTCGCGGCTTGAAACTGTAACTGACTGAATCGCCCCATGCCTTGTTGGCCGGCGCTCGAACGCACGTGCCGCCCCATACTTATATATGGCTAAATACCCATATATAATGTAGACTCCATTGATGGCGGAAGTCAGTTTCGAATGGGATCCAGTCAAGGATCTGGCGAATCAGGCTAAGCACTGAATCGGCTTTTCTGAAGCTCAATACGCGTTTAATGATCCGCAACGCGTCATTGCGGAGGATATCTTGCATAGCGCCGGGCTAGAAAAGCGATATTTCTGTTTTGGCAGGTACGGCGATGGAATTCTGACAGTCCGTTTCACTTACCGCCAAGAGGTTATTCGTATTTTCGGTGCAGGATATTGGAGGCGAGGTTTACGCTGGTATGAAAAAGTCAATAAAGTACACAAATGAGTCGCTTGGGCGTCTGAGGGTCGTTGATGATTTTCTCCCTCCGCCCAGTGAGCTGGTATTTCGTGAGGATACGGAGAAGGTGACGATTGCGCTTTCAAAGCGAAGCGTCGATTTCTTCAAAAAAGAGGCGCGCCTCAATGGCACCCAATATCAGCGGATGATCCGCGCGCTACTTGATCGCTATGCCGACGCGCATGCGACGTCCAGCAAAAGGGTGGATCGATCGCGCGGCGGGTAGCTAGCGAAACCCCAGCTCGCGCGCGCATCCTACGCAGCCGCTGAGTCACTGTCGAGGCGTTGCGAGAGGTCCTGGCAAGCGCGACCTAAATCAGCGGCAGCATGATGGTGAACACCACGCCGCTGCCATCATCCCGGTTGGCAGCGATCGCCGTGCCGCCGTGAAATTCGGCGACGAGCCGCACGATGTACAGCCCTAAGCCGAAATGCGGCTTGTCATCGCCGCCCTCGCGCTGCTCGAACAAGGATTCAAACAGCCGGCCCATGAGTGCCTCGGGGATGAGCGGCCCGTCATTAGCGACTTGCAGGCAATAAGACGCCTGCACCCGCTCCAAGCGCACGGTAACCGTGCCGGCCTTCGGGCAAAAATCAACCGCATTCTCGATGAGCTTGTCGAGCAATTGAACCATGAGATCGGGCGCGCCGCGCGCGAAGCAGGGATCCTCCGGCGTTTGCAGCGCGAAATGGGTCGCCGGAAATCCGTCGCGATACGCCGCCACGGCGGAGACCAGCAATTCGCGCAGGTCGAAATTCACTCTTTCGGATTGCTTGATGCTTTCCTCGACACGTGCCGCCGCGCCCAGCGCGCTTAAAATGGATTGCAGGCGCTGTGTACCTTCGCGGGCCCGTGTGATGTACAGGCGCTGATCGTCGCGCAAACCTTCTGATTCAAGATTGTCCAATGAAGAGCGGACGATGGTGAGCGGCGTGCGCAGCTCATGCGACAGCTTGCCGCCCAGGGTTCGCAAATACTGAGCATGTTCGTTCAAGCGCAGCAGGAGCCGCTCGAAGCCGCGCGACAAGGCCCCGATCTCATCCGCGCTCGCCGATTCCGGCATGCTCAGTTGAATTCTGCCGTCGCTGCCCACCGCGGAATCGGCGGCATCGCGCAGCCGTCCGATGCGCAAGCTGATCCAGGTAGCAAAGGCGAGCATGATGATGACCGCGGCGGCGGTCGAAATGAGGGTCAGGTTGAACAAGCGGCGGAGCGCGCGGTCGCGCAGGGCCAGCAATTGATCCGCCGCCTGCTGCAAGACCACGGCGCCGTGCAATTGTCCCTCGATCACGATCGGGGCGGCGGCGGTCAACAGCATCTCGTGGTTGGCGCCGCCGACCACCCATTGCGCATGCGGACGCCCTTGCAGGGCCGAGGTCACGCTCTCGCCGCTCAGGTGATCCGGTGCCGACGATAGGGTCGGCAAGTCGGCGGTGTCGATCCGCATGAAGTAGCGCTGCCAGATGGGTTCGGACTCTTCGCCTTCGCGGCGCTTTTTCGAGGAAACACTGCCGGCGGTGCCGAGTTTGAGCGCATTGGCGTCGATGACGGTGGCGCTGGTGCCTTCGCCGATGAAGGTCTCGAGCAGTGAGCTGAGTCCGGCGGTGGCAAAAAACAGGCGGCCGCCCAGGTCGCTGTCCGCGCCAAAGCCCGCCTTGGCCTTGCCGCGCCCATCGATCGCCTCGATCCAGAGATGCCGCGCGACAAAGCTCAAGGGGATGCGCGCTTCCAAATGGTAGCCGGCGGCGGTTTGCAGCCAGAAGGCCTGGATGCGTGGTTCCGTCACGACGCGATCGTTGCCATCCTCGCCCTTGGCCACGCCTTGTGCCGCGATCAGGCCGGGTGCATCCGTCCCGAAGAAATAGGATGCGCGTCCGTTCGGACCCTCCAGGGTCAGATTCACGCGATCGAATCGATCCTGATCGGGGCGCACGTTGTGAGGCTGCGGATCGAAATGCGGATCGTCGACCTCAAGATATATATAAAGGAAGCGCTCGGTCGAGCCGGCCTGAACGCGCGCGCGATATCCGGTCGTGGTGGGCAGCACGGTCGGCTCAGCCGGCACGTCCCAGTCCTCGCGATAGCCGTCGAGCAGCGGCTGGGTAATGAGCGGATAGACATACAAATCGCCCGCGCCCGCTGAAAATGCCTGGTTGTCGTCGGCGTCGTGGAATACGCGCTGCGGTTGGGCGGATAGGGCATTGGCAATTGTGCCGGCGCTCGCCAGCAGCGACTGTTCCTGCGATCTGCGCAACGCGGTCTCGAGCTCTTTGGCGTATTGGCAACCGGCCCACGGCAACACCAGGGTGGTGAGCGCGACAATGAGCAATTGAAATCGGATGCTCACTCGAGCCAGCGGTAACCCATTCCGTACACCGTCTGGATGGCATCGAAGGCGGTATCGACCTGCTGGAACTTGCGCCGTACGCGCTTGATGTGCGAGGTGATGGTGTTGTCGTCCAGGACCACATTCGCGGCGTCCATCAATTGCTGCCGATTCTTGACGTGCCCGGGATTGCGGGCCAGCGCGTGCACGATCCAGAATTCGGTGAGCGACAGGGTTACCGGCGCCCCGTTCCAGGTGGTTTGCATCTTCTCCGCGTCGATGGACAGGGCGCCGCGCCGCACGATTTCGGCGGCATTGTCGGGGCGGCGCAGGGCATCGATGCGTCTGAATAACGCGGCGACGCGCGCCGCCAGGTGCGGCAGGCTGACATCCTTGGTGAGGAAGTCGTCGGCGCCCAGCCGCAATCCCGATACCGCGTCGAGCTCGCTGTCCCGGGCGGTCAGAAAAATGATCGGCAGTTCCGCCGAGAGTGCGCGCAGATCGCGGCACAAATCGAAGCCGCCTTCGGCTTCCTCCTCGAGCGATATGTCGATGATGGCAAGATCGGGCAAGCGCGTGTTGAATGCCTGCATGGCGGTCCGGCGATTGCCATAGGTCTTGATCGAATAGCCGTGCCGCGCCAGCGCCGCGGCGTAATTCTCGCGCAAAGCCGGCTCGTCCTCGACGATGGCAATCTGCTTTTTCATGGCCGAATCATAGCTGAACAGCCTGCTTCAGGGCCGAATAACCGCTGCCATGATTCGCCACAATTCACCGCTGGATTGCCCGATTCGCATCCTTTGAAAACAGCGTTTCCTTAAGATACTGGCGTCGTGGCAAATACGAAGGAGGCGCCCATGGCAATCACGACTTTGAGCCCGACGACTTTGAGCCCAAGCCGTCCCGCGGCATCATTCTGGTCCGCGCGGCGCGAGGCCTCGCTCAATTGGCTGGCCCTCGGGCTGCTGCTCGCGGCTTGGAATGCCAGCGACAATGATGCCGCGACCACTGCTGCGGCGAGGACCGATGCTGCGACCACGGCGCGCCGCCGGCCGGAAGCGCTGCGCGGCTACGATTATGTCTCGATGCGGGCCGCGAACAGAGTTGGGGCAGATGGGTGGCCGTAGATTCATCGCAAAGGTCACAAATCTGTCACCGTACTGTAAAGCTCCATACCTCTAATGGCGAGGTGTCATGCTTGCCACGGAAACCGCAAAACAGATACTGATCGTCGATCGGGACATTGCAACAGTGGAGCCGCTGCGCCAGAAATTGGCTGAAGCCGGCTTCACGGTGCGCGCAGTCACCGATGGCTCGGCGGCCGTCGTAGATCGACCGCCGCACCTCCTCATCATCGATTGGAACGTGACGGGATATGCGGCGCTCGACTTCATTGAGCGGCTGCGCAAAGTGAGGTCGCCGCAAACCGTTCGCCTGATCATTTTGTCGGATTTATCGGGCGAAGAGCACGTGGTCAACGGCCTGAATCTGGGTGCGGACGATTACATCACCAAGCCATTTTCGTTGCGTGAGGTTGTTGCGCGCGTCTGCGTGTTGCTCCGTGCCCATTCTCACGACGCCAACCGCGTGGCTCTTTGCAGCGACGATCTGGTTCTCGACACCGCCACCAATCGGGTCACGGTTCGCGGCAAATTGATGCATCTGCGCGGCGTGGAATACCGGCTGCTGGAATTCTTGATGTCAAACGCCGGCCGGACGTTCAACAGAAACCAACTTTTAAGCCGTGTGTGGGGCGGCGACACGGAAGTCGACGAGCGTACAGTTGATGTCAACGTGCAACGATTGCGGAAAATATTGAGCGAACGAGGCTGCGAAGCACGTATCCAAACCGTGCGCGGCTTCGGCTATCGGTTTGTGTCGCCAACTTGCACGGACTGAGGACTTCATCACGTTTTCTATTGTTCCACGTGATGTTCCACGGCTAAGTTCCTTTTTTGTAAGCAAATCTTCTTCCCCAAGTCATCCATTCGTAACACCGAAACGCGATCTTAGGCAGCGTCTGAAGTCACTTGGAGGACGAGATATGCAGGAGCGTAACGCCCACTCGCCAATGCGATTGCGAACGGTCTTCATATCGGACATTCATTTGGGTTTCAAAGGCTGCAGCGCCGAATGGCTGCTGGATTTTCTGCACATCGTGGAAACCGACACCCTGATCTTGGTCGGCGACATCATCGATGTGTGGAGCATGCAGAAAAACATGTTCTGGCCGCAATCGCATAACAATGTGCTGCGGACCATCCTGGGCAAGGCCAAGCGCGGCACCAAGGTGATCTTCGTCCCCGGCAATCACGACGAAGTGTTTCGCGAATTCGATGGCGCGGTGTTCGGCAATCTCGAAATTCACCGCGAGTATATTCACCAGGGCGCCGATGGCCGGCGCATGTTGGTCCTGCACGGCGATGAATTTGACAGTGTCGTGAAGTGCAGTCCTTGGCTCGCCAAGCTCGGCAGCAACATCTATGACATCCTGCTGGCCGCGAATCCGTATATCAACTGGTTCCGCCGCAAGCTCAAGCTGCCGCACTGGTCACTGTCCATGTACCTGAAGCACAAGGCCAAGACCGCCGTGCAATACATCGGCAGCTTCGAGGACGCGGTGGCCCAGGCGGCGCGCAAGCGCGGCGTCGATACCGTGGTTTGCGGCCATATTCACCGTGCTGAGATCCGCGACATCGACGGCATCCGCTACTGCAATGACGGCGATTGGGTGGAAAGCTGCACCTCGCTGGTCGAGGACATGAGCGGACAGCTGCGCCTGATCGATTGGCCCAAGGTACGCGAGCAAGCACAGCCGGCGCCCTTGCCTCTGCCCGTTGGCCAGGCCGCTTAAGCTGGAGCGATGATGAGCGAAGTGAATGTGTTGTGGAGTTCAGCTTGGCGCAACTTGCAGAGGAATCTGGCGAGCACCGTTGGCGGGGACGGAGCCTGCACGAGACCGATGTTGGAGGCGTCGTTTCAGGGTAGTGCATTGCGCGCCGGCTCGTGGCTGGTCCGGGCGCATAGCCGCAAGGAGCAATGGTCCCGGATAAGCCGGTAACGGTTGCCAGGTTTACTTTCAACAAATTGCCGCATCACTGTCCGCGAAATGTCATGTTGCCGGTGCAGTATCGAGACATTCCTACTTGGGCTTAAGAGAGAAACCCATGAGCAGTCTCGATTTCGATCTGGATGGCAGGATGAGCACCCTGGAATCGGAGTGGCGCCAGGCCTATGAAGCGGGTATTGCGGCGCGCGCGGCACTGCAGGCCCTCGCCGCCACCCGCAAACCTGACGCTTCTGCGGTCGCCAAAGCTCACGCCCGGCTCGATCACGCCGAGAGCCGGAAGGCACGCATCATGGCGAAGATTGAGCGGCTGGAAGATAGCATCTTGGGCCACAGCTGATGCAGGCCATGCTGGCGCAACACATCGCAATCGAGGCGCACGCGGTGTTGGAGGATACAATGTCGTATCACGATGCGGACGGCAGCCCGGCGGTCGAACTTTTGGAGCGTCGCTGGTTCGCGGCGCTGCGCGCGGCCAGAATCGCGAAGGCGGAGTGCGACGTGTTAAGGGGAGTCCTGGAGCGTGCCGACAGTGCTTGGCGGCGAGCCCACTTGCGAGTCTCCGAATTGGAATGCCTGCGCGATACGCTTGGAGAACAGTTGGAAGAATTGAGCGATAAGCGAGTGGAAGCTCCCGAGAGAGCGCGCCAGCTGGTGTTGTCCGCAGCCTAGAAATTCCTGGCGGAACGGATTAGAAGCGAATCCCCATTCTCCGGTACACATTGGACAGCAGCCACATCGGGCCGATGAGGAGAAATTGCAGGTCCTTGAAGAAGGACGGGCGTTTCTTTTCGATGGCATGGCCGACGAACTGACCAATCCATGCCAGCACGAACAAGGTCACGCAGATCAGCCACAGCGGTGCCAGCGTGTTGCGGCTCAGCGCGTCGATCGACCACAGCATCAACGCCAGCAAGGGCAGGATTCCCAGCGCCAGCGGCAGCGACAACATCGCGTAATAGATGAAGGCTAGCAGACAGATCAGCGTCGCCCAGTTCGCGAAAGGCATGACAGCGCGGATTCCACTCGGAAAGGGCGTGATCCACAAGAGGCCGAGAACGCACCACAGGATGACGGGCACGCAAATCCAGTGCAGCGCCTCGTTGGTCGGATTGCGGTGACTCGAGCCGTATTCGTCCAGCCATTGCCCAGCAGTACGCATGGAAGAACGGTACGACCAATCAGCGGTCAAGGCAAGATTTTACAGTAGGTGCTCAACTGGTCGCGCACCGGTCATTGCGCTACTCTTCGAGGGCATACGTATTGAAGAGGGATGCTGAAATGCGCGCCATGATCGTGTTAGCAGGGTTGGCCGTGGTCGGTTGCGCGGGTCAGCCGAGCAGTCCGCAGGCGAACAAGGTGGTAGCGCAGGCACCCGCCGGCGCGGCGGCCGGCACGCCGGCCGATATCGAAGCGCAGCGATTGGCCGCTGCGAAAAATCTGAATCTGAAGGTCTTCAACAAGGACGGCCAGCAGTTATTCTGCCGCTCGAATTTGGTCACCGGCTCGCACATCCAACGGGATACGCGCTGCTATACCGCCGAGCAGCTCGAGAGTCTGGAGCGGGAAGTTCAGCGGCAGGCCGATGAATTCTTGGTCGCGCCCAACAGCCAGAATCCGGCCAGACTACCCACCACTAAATGACGCGATGCAGGCCTTAATCACGCCGCCTGCGGCGATGATGAACATGATCGCGCTGGTAAGGCCTCCCGTCATGGCGCCGACGAGCCGCTTGTTGGGATCGGCCATATAACCGCGCATGTAAATGATGCGGCCGATGAACCAGACGAAACCGATCAAGGGCGCGAGCCACGGCCAGCGTATCGGATAGAACGCCGCCACCCACAGAAACGGCAGAAAAATGCCCATCTGCTCCAGGGTATTGAGCTGCACGCGATAGGCGCAATCGAACTCCGGATGGCCGCTGGTCGCAGGCGCCTTGATGCCGTGCTTACCGCGCAAATTTCCGACGCGAAATGCCGTATAGAAATAAAAGAACCCAATTAACAGAGTGACGATGGCCGTCCACAACGTCGCTGGAATCATGATCTCCCCCTTAGGCAGCCATTGCGGACGCGATGGCCGTTGTTCTAGTTATCGAGCTTTGCTGCCGCCCCAAAAAAATTGAGCCGCCGATTGCTCGGCGGCTCAAATATACATCAACCCTATGGAGCTGAAACGCGGGGCGTTTAGGCTGCGGCCGCCATCAAGCCTTTCAGCTTATTGATGGCATTCGACTCGACCTGACGCACGCGTTCGGCGGAAATCCCGTACTCGTCGGCCAGTTCATGCAGCGTCGCCTTGTCGTCCGTCATCCACCGCCGCTTCAAGATGCTGCGGCTGCGCTCGTCGAGCTTCTCGAGTGCCACTTCCAACCGATCGGTGGAATCCTCTTCCCACTCGGCGCGCTCCACTTCGACCGCCGGATCGGCATTGCTGGCCGGCAAATACATGGCCGGCGAGTAAGCCTCTTCTTCATCGCTTTCCGGAGTCGGATCGAACGACATGTCGCGCGCCGAAAGCCGCTGTTCCATCTCACGGACATCCGCCACATCGACGCCTAAATCGCGCGCAACCGCGGCGGTTTCCGCCTCAGACAGCCACGCCAAATTCTTCTTCATCTTGCGCAGATTGAAGAACAGCTTGCGCTGCGACTTGGTGGTGGCAACCTTCACCAGGCGCCAGTTGCGCAGCACATATTCATGAATCTCGGCGCGAATCCAATGCACGGCGAACGACACCAAGCGAACGCCCACGCCCGGGTCAAAGCGCTTCACCGCCTTCATAAGACCCACATTACCTTCTTGAACCAAGTCGCCCATGGGCAAGCCATACCCCAGATAGCCGCGCGCAATGTGCACGACGAATCTTAAGTGCGACAGCACTAATTGGCGGGCCGCGTCCAAATCGGCCTCGGAACGGAATTTCACCGCCAGTGCGACTTCATCTTCCTTCGACAGAACCGGAATCTGGGAAACCCGATCTATATAAGAGTCCAGGCTCCCGACGGGGCCCGCGAATACCATTCCAGTTTGTTTAGCGACCAGAGCAGCAGACATTTGACACCTACCTCCCAAGCAAATCTTCGCCTAAATTTATGTAAGCAATAATAGCACTCCTGAGGTTAGAGTGCTAATGGCCGCCAGAGTTCTCGATGCCAGCAAAGTATTTAAAAACATATACTTATGCCGGTTCGATCGCCCGGATATGGCGCGTTGCAGCAAGCCAGGATCCGAGCCAAGACAACCCGACGGAGAGCCCCAGAACCGCGAGTCCCGTGACCATCTTCGGTCCCTGCAAGCTGAAGGCGCTGCCGTACAAAAATGCCAGTTGCGCCACCGGCCGGGCCAAGAGGGTCGAGGCCACGGCGACCAGCATCAGCGCGAGTAGGCCTCCCCCCAACCCGTACCAGATGCCGGTATAGAGAAAGGGCCGGCGGGCAAAGCCATCCGAAGCGCCCACCAGTTTCATGACCTCAATT
>Ga0210387_10004748_pt1 | contig 10410 bp, 7 predicted proteins | sample IncBWC7OmetaG_FD_160108 | JGI IMG/M metagenome (GOLD analysis project Ga0210387, IMG submission 160108) | Forest soil microbial communities from Barre Woods Harvard Forest LTER site, Petersham, Massachusetts, United States - Inc-BW-C-7-O ...
CATGGCGGCGGTATCGATCACATTTGCGCGTTACTTTGTCGAGTTCACCGGTTCACAGGCTCCGGATTGGATCATCGCGACGATCGCGCTTGGTACGCTTACGCTCATCAACTGCCTGGGGGTGAAAACCGGCGGGCGCACGCAGAGCATTTTCATGGTGCTGAAAATTATCGCCATCGCTGGCATGGTTATTGCCGGGGCGGCATTGGGTGGCGCACACGTGACCGTAACCACCACAGCGGAGCGGCATTTGTCGCTCACGTCGTTTGGCGCGGCCATGGTGCCGGTCCTATTCGCCTATGGAGGATGGCAGACCGCGAACTTCCTGGCGGCGGAAGTAAAAGAGCCGAAGAAGAATCTGCCTCGCGGACTGCTGCTGGGAGTCCTGGGTGTGGTGGTGCTGTATATTGCTGGGAAATGAAAATGCCTGCGGGCTCTCGGTCCGCAAGCGTTGGCTTCGACCAGCACGCCTGCCACCGCCGTAATGCGGCTCGCGCTGGGGCAAAGAGGCGCGACGTTTATCGCCGCGGCGATTGCGATCTCGACTCTGGGATTTTTGAGCCAGTCGATCTTGACTGCCCCTCGCGTCTATTTTGCGATGGCGGACGATGGCCTGTTCTTTCGCGCGGTCGCTTGGCTCGATCCACGCACGCGCGTTCCAGTAATTGCAATCGTGTTGCAGAGTGTGTGGACTATCGTCATAGCGTTGTCGGGCCGCTATGAACAGATTTTGAACTACGTTATCTCAATGGACTTTTTATTCTTTGGGTTGACCGCCACCACGATCTTCGTATTTCGCAGGAGGGCTGCGCGCGGCGAAATGAAGGCAAGTGACGGTTATCGAGTGCCTGGGCATCCCGTGAGCACGGCCATATTTGCCGCGATATGCTGGTGGGTGGTCGGGAACACGATTTACCGCTATCCGCAAAATAGCCTGATTGGCTTTGCCTTGCTGGCGGCGGGCGTTCCCGTGTACTGGTTTTGGAGCCGGCAGGCATCGGCGCGCTCCACCAATTCCTAGTTGAATATTTCTACACTCATTTTTACGGCAGGAGAATTTCGCTATGAATGGTTTGCAGTCGGAAGCAGCATCGCGCTATCTGGCGTGGGCCAAATTGCATTCGAATGCTCGCTTCAACTTAGCATCCAGCGGTGTTTTGGACTATCCCCTGGCGGAGTTGCCCGTGCCCATCGAAGACCTTGAGATCGGCGGCACTGGGCCATACGGTTTCAAGCCTCTAATGGAGCGTCTGGCCGCGAAAGCCGGTGTGCCGGAGGAGTGCGTTGTCTATACGCACGGCACCTCGATGGCGAACTATATTGCGCTGACCGCGCTGGTGCGGCGAGGGGACGAAGTTCTCATCGAGCGGCCCACCTATGATCCGCTCCTGACGATTCTCGACCAAGTCGGGGCTAAGGTCTCGCGCTTTGATCGCCGTCCGGAAAAAGGATTTCGGCTGGGTTTGGGAGAACTGGAACGCAAAATCACCCCGCAAACGCGTCTCGTCGTTCTGTGCAACCTGCACAACCCAAGCAGCACCTTCGCAGGTGAGAGCACGATGCAGCAGGTGGGTGAGATGGCCGCCAGGGTAGGAGCCCGCGTGCTGGTGGACGAGGTGTATCTCGAAACATTATTTGACCAAACATGGCGTTCGGCGTTCCATCTCGGACCAAACTTCGTAATCACCAGCAGCCTGACCAAAGCGTATGGGCTCAGTGGGATTCGCTGCGGATGGATATTGGCGCAGCCGGATTTGGTCCAGCGTATGTGGCAGATCGTCGACTTCACTTACGGGAGTCCAGTCCATCCAGCCGAACTTCTGGCTGTAATCGCGCTCGACAACCTGAATTGTGTGCGCGCTCGCGCTCGCGGTCTGCTCGAACCAAACCGCGCAATGGTGAATGAATTCCTGAGGAAACATCCGGGGCTCGATTGTGAGCCGAGCCACTTCGGCACAACAGTTTTTCCACGGCTTAAAGTCGGCGATGCTGAAGCATTTGTAAAAATGTTGCGCGAGCAATTCGAGACCAGCGTAGTCCCCGGAGACTTTTTCGAGCAGCCACAGCACTTTCGAATTGGATTTTGCGGATCCCACGAAACTGTGCTCGGTGGGTTGGAACGTCTCGATGCCGCGCTCAGGGCTTTCCAACTGACGCCCCGCTAATCGTTTGCTGGCGATCGGTGAGCGTAGTTGAATCGTGAAAGACAATCACCGGATTCCAAACGATTGGATCAGGCCGGTTCTCGCCATTGTGCTTTACGATGAATCGAATCTTATCTCCGACAGCTACATGAAGGTTCCCGATGACATAGTTGGTTGGCTTGTCATAATCCGGGAAGACCTCGGCCCATCCGGAAACTGGCCACACCTGAATGGAATCTTGGAGAATTTTTACGAAACACGACGCTTTGTTTTCGGCGCTGGGATCCTTGCGGATCGAGCCGGACGTGCTTACCGTGCCGGATAGTGGAGAGATGAACGTGCGCGATAGATCATATGCGGCGGAAGGCTGCATCCAAAGTCTTCCAACTCTCCCCAGCCCCGATCCGGCCCACCGTCCTTCGTAGCCGCCTTTATCCCACACTAACTCCTGGTACGTGCCGTCCTCGACTGCTTCCTCGTAAGCCCAGTGCCGGCTGAATTGAAGGGAAGAAAAATCTCCGAGAGCTTCATAGGTTTGAGGCTCTCCGCTCGCTTTTTGTGCGGACACCGCCGGCCCGCGGTTACCGTCTCCATCGATCGCGGTCACCTCAAAACGGGCGTCGATCTCGTCGCGGGCGGAGTCGGAGTGATCGAAGAAGAATGTCCCCTTCGCAGTCTTTCCGGCAAGCCGCCCGTTTATATAAATTACGTAATAGGAAATCCAGTTGTCGTCATAGCTGGGAGACCACGAGACTCCAACGCCCTCCGAGCCGAGATTTGTTTCCAGCCGCTTGGCTACGTTGGTGGGTGCACTAGGAGGGATGTGATCCGTTCCAGACCCTGGATAGTTAGGCAAGTTCAGAAATATCAGCTCTCCCGCAGCAATTTTGTCGAGACTGATTCCATTGGACATCAGCTCAGCGCCCGTCTTATGGAGACGCACGTCGAAAATGCTGGCGCGCACTTCATAGGTCGCGGCAGGTTGAAGTCCGCGCGGATAAATCACTACAGGTTTTGCGGAAACATCAAGCAAAATAGGCTGGGCCAGGCGAACGTATTTGAAGCCCATCGCGTCGGGATGGGCTTGGTTCATGTCAAGGTCAGCGGTCGCGAGTACCTTATCGTCATCTGCTCGTATCAAGGACAGCGTGTACCTGCCATGGTTGTTTCCGGGATCGAATTGACCCAATTGCGTGATGGTAATGGGTTCATTCAGTTGAATTGCCATTCCGAAGAACTGGTCGGACACTTTCCGTTCAGCTCCCAATTTTACGATCTTAGTAACCAGTGACTGGTCTTCTCCGCCAATCTGATACTTCACATTCAATGGGCCGAATCCTTGTCCCGGAACGCCGTAATATCGGAATGCCCCGTCCACCGGGTCCTCATAAATCCCTGTCTCGAGACTGGCAGCAGAAGTCGTCGTCGCGAAATTCATCTCGCCCGCCCCTCCGCGGTATTGGTCTGCTGAACCTGGGGATAAAGACTTCGACGGCCGGCTGATCACATAATAAGTAGAGCCGTGCCTGGCGTGCTTTGTAAGAATGACACCTTTAGAGCTATCTCGATTCATTCGCTGGAAGTACCAGATGGCATCATCATTGGCGACTCTGGGGCGAAACACGTGACTCCAGCGCCCCGCAACACCTTGCGCAACGAGATAGTGATAAAGATCCCAGTCTTTTCGAATTGATTCGACATCTGGCCCATCGCCCGGATCCCGATACCATGTCGGGTCCATTGCTAAATGCATGCGGTCTGTTGCCGAGTTGTAATAGATATGATCGAAGTCGACAACGTTGTGCAACTTGTCAGGAGGGATCACAAGCGAAGTGTAGTAAGAGCTATAGGGGCCAACTCCGCCATCCGTATATTCACCTGACTCGGCCAATCGAGCGAGGTCGTAGCTGATCCAGCGTCCTCCTCCATCGCAGGCGTCGATGCCGCTTTGTGGATGGTCGTCTTTGAATCGCTCCAGCAAACCGCGAAAGTTTTGATCGGCGGCAAGAGCGTCGGTGTCATTTGCGCTGGCTGCGGGAGCGATATCGTAACGCCATTGATAATTCCCCCAGGCTTTAACGCTCTCAGCCAATAATTGCCTTTGCCAATCGACGGTTCCGGGAATCGACTGTTCCAGTGTCTCTTGGCCTGGGATTAGCCAGTTGGGGTGTTGCTGCGCAACTTTAGATTCCGGAGTGGCCAGAAACGTCGGGTACCAAAGCACCCATTTCATGTCATATTTGTGCAGGTAATCCGTAGTTCTCTTCCAATCAGGGGCGTTCCATGTGCCCCACTTGTCGTACCATCCGGCATCGTCCCACAGAATATCCGTGCCAGTTTCGCGGAGGAGATCCACGTAACGAAGATCAAGTGCCAAACGTCTTCCCCAGTTGTCGGCGCTCGGAGTTCCGCCATCGCCGACCCACGGATCGGGCCAATCTACCGCCCACCGGGTCTTGGCGAAGTAGTCTGAATTAGTAAACTCCCACAAGTAGGCATATTGCCAATCGAGTAACTGATTCCCGAGTTCGTCCACTCCTCCGGAGAACGTCGCCAGGAATGCCTTGGGTGTTTCAATCCTCGCACCAGGGAGTAGATCTTTCTCGAAGCCAGCCAATTCCAGGCTTATGTCGAGCGGTGCGCCGCCCTGGTCGCCGATCTTGAAGCGCCAGTGACCGAGATAATCCCAGCCGACGGCGACGCCTTCACTGTTCTTGCGATTGAGCAGAAACACCAGAGGCAGGAAGCCGCTGTAGTTGCCGGGCTGAACGCCTCCATTGGAATCGAGAGTCCTCGTGAAAGTGGGGCTCATGAGCTCAGTCTTGAGCAATTGGCTGCCGTTATAGTTGCCTCCGCCGGTCAGATAGTTAAATTGGAGATCCTGTGCCATCGAGCCCAGCAGCTGGGCGCGGAGGAATTCCACGCGGCTGATTCGCACAGGCTTGAGCGATATGTTTTCCAGGGTCAGCCATTCGCGAATTACCGAACTGCCGGGATAGACCACGTAGTGTTTGATGAGAAGGAGGTTTGGTGACTCGAGCACGATATCGAGTTGAAGCTCACCTTGCGCTAGTTGAATGGCGTGCTCAGCGCGAAGTTTCCAGTGCCAGTGGGAAGAACTCACATCGTCATCACCGGCGAAAAATCGGATTTCCGCAGGAGGAGTTTCCGCATCCTGATATTCACGTCCCGTCGACTTGTTGCGCAGCGAGAGCAGCTCAAGACGGCCCCTCTCCAGTCGAATTCTTCTCTCGACATTGGATGTTCCAATTATCCATTCATTGCCTTCACGCCGCACATAGCCATCAGCGCTTTGAAGATTGGTCTGCGCTTGCAGCAGCGTCGCCATCGCACCAAAAATTGCCAACAGAGTTATGAGCGTGCGGCAAACAGGGATTCGGCCCGGATTCTCGCAGACTGTCAAAGGCTGCCTCCATCGGCAATTCGACACACTCGAAGGACTTCAGCCGCGATTCGGCCACGGCGCGAGAGGCCAGCGCGTCGCCTCTTCGATTCCGAGCAACCGGTTGTACTTTGCCAGGCGCTCAGACTGGCGAATCGATCCATTCTTGAATTGATCCGCACGCCATCCCACCGCCAAGTCTGCCGCCCAGTTGTCCTCGGTTTCCCCGCTCCGTACGCTCAGCGTTACCGCCCAGCCCGCCGTCCGCGCCTGCTCATAGGCCTGGAGCGCCTCGCTTAGCGTTCCAATCTGATTCACTTTCAGGAGTAGCGCATCGCAGGCATGCGTCTTGATCGCACGATCGATGCGGCTCGGGTTCGTGCATAGAAGATCGTCGCCCAGTGTCAAGGCCCGGCCCGCGATTGTGCCGCGAAGATCAGGCCAGTTTTCCCAATCGTCTTCCGCCAATCCGTCTTCAACGCTCAAAATCGGGTATCGATCCAGCCAGCAACCAATCGTTTGGATCATTCCAGCACTATCGAGTGATTCTCCATCGAGTCGATAGATGCCGTCTTGATAGAAGTGCGTAGAGGCGACATCGATCCCGAGAAAAACATCCTTGCCGGGCGTGTATCCCGCGTGCTCGATCGCTTCGACCGCCAGGCGCAGCATTTCTTCAGCGGACTTGCAGGGCGGTGCTAATCCACCTTCGTCCGCAGTGAGAAGGCGCATTCCATATTTTTTCAAGATAAGATCGGCCGCCGCCTGATAGACATCGAATGCCGAGACCAGCGATTCATCGATGCTTCGAGCAGACATCGGAATGATCAGGACGTCCTGCACTGAGACCTGCTGCCCCGCGTGCTTTCCTCCACTGAAGAGGTTGATGGTCAGGCGAGGTAGCGTCTTCGCGGGAGCATCGCGCATCTCGGCAAAATGTTGGTAGAGCGGCACGCCGCGAGACAGCGCGCAGGCTCGCGCGAAGGCTACGGAGACGGCCAGAATTGCGTTCGCCCCGATGCGTGACTTGTTTGCCGTTCCGTCAAGGGCGATCATTGTTCTATCGAGCTCAGCCTGGTCTGTGAATGCGGGGCCAACCAACGCGCCGCTGAGTTCTCCGCCAATGTTCGCCGCCGTGCGACGGCAGCCTAAGCCGCGATATCGCTTCGCATCCCCATCGCGCAGTTCGAAAGCCTCCGCCGTTCCGGTCGATGCCCCCGAGGCACGGACGCGGAGGCGCTAACTCCGCCTTTGAGAACGCATGTGGCAAGGACCGTCGGTCGGCCGCGGCTGTCAAGGATTTCGCGGCCAAGGAGTCGCTCAATTTTTGGCATAAGCTCCGATTTTGCAGATAAACGTATCGATCAAATCGGGAACTTTGGTCGGCGGATTCCGAATAAGGATCAGGGCCGCCCCTCGTTGTCGGGCCGCCTCCGCTGGCGTCAGATACTCCAGCGGTGACTTTCCGGCTACTCTTGCAAGCAGGCAACCGAGTGTATGCCTTACCACCCGCGGCTCCAGCTCCCTTGCCCAGTTCAGCTGATGGATTCCATCCCAATACACCTGCCAGAATAACTCCGCGGCACTGGTTAGACGGCAGCGCTCGCCGGGCAAGTGATGTGCCTTGCTGAGAAAATGTGTCAAGGCAAAGCCGACGTCAAAAGCGGGATCGCCGAAGTGAACCACTTCGTAATCAAGCAGAATCAATTTGTTTTTATAGATGAGCGTATTCTTCGGACTGAAATCGCCGTGAACCAGACTGTCTTTGTGATGTAGCGTTTCGCCCGCTAGTGCAGTAAGAAACACACTGGCTTCAGCGATGTTCTGGGCAGTGTAGAGGTAGTAGGGTTCCAGTCGGAGATTCTCGAAGTAAGTCGTGTCTGAAAATGCACTCTGAAAATCCGACTCGGACTTCGACGAACGGCCATGAATCGCCCCGAGGAGCAAGCCGAATTGTTCAAAGTGATCCGAAATGATCCTCCCCGAGAGCAAGACGGATTTCCAGTTTTCGTGCTCTTCAGGAACTGCTTCCATGCCCATCAGATAATTCGCCATATCTTCAAAGATGAAAACTGGTGTCGTCCCCGGCGGGGCCAGCTGATTGAGACAGCGGAGAGCCTTTGCCTCGACTCCAATCCTCTCGGGACTGCTGAACCAATCCACGTTGACTCGCAATTTTGCCAGGGCCTGCTTCAGAACCCACGCTCGGCCATCCGCCCATGCCACCTTAACCGTCCGGTTCGAAACTCCGCCTTGCAGGTTCTTGAATGAAACCGTTTCGCCCAACTTGACGCAGCCACGCGTGGTCAGATACTCGCGAAGGGCGCCGAAGTTCTCGATGTCAAACTGCATGGATGAACAAGTCCTGATGTGAGATCGCCGCCATCACTTGGTGCTGCCCGTCTTGGCGATCAGTATCACTCGGGCGAACAGACCCGTCGTGTCGCCGGAATTCGTCTTGTTCTTACCATAGCCAACAGCAAATGTGAGCGTATCGTTCGCTTTCATTTCGAGTTGACCTGAATATGCCGCGGTAGGGCTCGCCCCCTCCACCTTGCGGAACGCCGGGTCGCTTCCGTAGCCATCGATGTCGGCGTCAAAGAGGGATGTGCCATTGTGCAGCACATGCACATCCGTCGTAGACCATACATGGACACCTGTGAACTGAGCGGTTATCTTGTAGTTGCCTGACGCGGGCGCGACGAAGCGAACCAAGCTGTATTGGCCGCTATTACTCGCTTCCATGGCGACCTCGCCGCCGCGTACGACCCAGCCATTCGCGGATGGCCACGCTTGCGACTGCTTCGTGGTGTTATAGGCGACGTAGGGGTAATAACCAGGGCCCGGCCCGCTGCTGGCCGCTGGATGCCAGAACACAATCGGGCTGCCGCCGTCGCTATACTTGTCGAGTCGAAATTGGTCAGGCGCGAGAGAATTGGCGGCGGAATAGCCGTACTGCCAAACTTTGTTAGGGTTGTCGTGAAGAGAGAAATCAGCGGCCAGGTCGAAAGTCGTTTGCGCCCCGGCCACCATGGTAAGGAGCATGACAGCGATCGCAATTCGGGTCATCCTGACTTCCTTGAGAACCGATCTCATGTTAACAATAATGTTGACATGCAACAATGGCTCAAATAGCCTACCACAGGCGATGGCACGGATCACGAGCGCAAGCGCGGGGAGCGCTCAGTTGATGTCCGCTGTCATTAACTCAGGGACCGATTGATCCAGGAATCGTTCAGGAAAAAGAAAAATGAGCGGAAGACTTGCAGGAAAAATCGCCCTCCTCACGGCGGCGGGGCAGGGCATTGGACGAGCCACCGCGATCGCCTTTGCAGACGAAGGTGCCACGGTCTGGGCGACCGACATCAATGAGCAGTTGCTCGCAGTCTTGAGCCATGAGCGGCCCAGCATTCGAACTCGCCTACTCGATGTTCTGAAAGCGCAAGACGTCGCTGCTTGTGTCGCGGAAGTTGGGGCGATCGATATCCTCTTCAACTGCGCGGGTTACGTTCACCACGGCACGGTCCTCGATTGTTCAGAAAGAGACTGGGACTTGTCATTCGATATCAACGTCAAATCGATGTATCGCACATGCCGCGCTTTTCTGCCCGGCATGCTCAAAGCCGGGAAGGGCAACATCATCAATATGGCCTCGGCGGCATCCAGTATCAAAGCGCCGCCGAACCGCTTTGTCTACGTGAGCACGAAAGCCGCAGTAATCGGGCTAACGAAAGCGATCGCCGCCGACTTCATTCGCAGCGGCGTCCGCTGTAATGCGATCTGTCCCGGAACCGTGCATTCACCCTCGCTGGAGGAGCGGATTGCGGCGCAAAGCAGTCAAGGCAATGTAGACGCAGAGAAGGTTCGATCCGAGTTTGTGGCGAGGCAGCCCATGGGCCGCCTCGGCAACCCAGAAGAAATTGCGGCGCTCGCCGTTTATCTGGCGTCGGATGAATCCAGCTACACTACCGGCCAAACCCACATCATTGACGGCGGGTTCACGCTTTAGTACCAAAACACGTTGGAGAAAAAATGAAGTTACTACGCTATGGTCCGGCCGGCCGTGAAAGGCCAGGCATCCTGACAGTAGACGGCAAAATCCGCGATCTGTCTGGAATCATTCCTGACCTAGCCGGTGATTTCCTGCTCCCCGAGTCGCTTGAGAAACTCCAGCACGAAGATGTCTCGGTCCTGCCGGTTGTCCAGGGACAGCCCCGAATCGGGCCCTGCGTACGCGGTGTGGGGAAGTTCATCTGCATTGGTTTGAACTATTCGGATCACGCTAAGGAAGCTGGAATGGCTGTACCCGCCGAACCGGTCCTCTTTATGAAGGCGACATCATCGATCTGTGGCCCCGACGATAACATCATGATCCCGCGTGGATCGCAGAAAACCGACTGGGAAGTTGAACTCGGTGTGGTCATCGGCAAGCCAGTAAAGTATGTCAAGGAAGAGGACGCGCTTTCGCACGTTGCAGGCTATTGCGTGATCAACGATGTTTCCGAGCGCGCATTTCAAATGGAAGGCACCGGCCAATGGGTGAAAGGCAAGAGTGCCGATACTTTTGGCCCGATCGGCCCGTGGCTGGTCACTCCCGACGAGGTTCCCGATCCACAGAACTTGGAGATGTGGCTGGAGGTGGATGGTCACCGTTATCAAAATGGCTCGACACGGACCATGGTTTTCGGTGTCGCACATCTCATCAGCTACGTGAGCCGGTTCATGAGTCTGCAATCTGGCGACATCATCTCAACCGGGACGCCGCCCGGCGTCGGTTTCGGACTGAAACCACCCGTCTTTTTGCGTCCCGGCAATCACATGCAACTGGGGATTAGTGGCCTTGGGCAACAGACAGGAAGTTGT
>Ga0210387_10004752_pt1 | contig 10406 bp, 7 predicted proteins | sample IncBWC7OmetaG_FD_160108 | JGI IMG/M metagenome (GOLD analysis project Ga0210387, IMG submission 160108) | Forest soil microbial communities from Barre Woods Harvard Forest LTER site, Petersham, Massachusetts, United States - Inc-BW-C-7-O ...
CTCGAACGCCTTCACCCAACGGATCGCGCTCGCGATCCCGACCCGGAAAATCCGCGCCGCCTCGTTCCGCGAAAGACCGTCCTCAACCACGGCCTTGATCACCCGAATCCGAAGAGCCTCCCCATGCACCATCCCCGCCAGCCTCCTCCAGGCCTTGAGGATGAATCATGGTTCTCCTGATTTGGGAATCCCTTGCGACTCAATTCGATCCCAACCCGCTCTAGATTCTCGATTGAGCATGATCTTTTCGGAAACCGCTACACACTTTTCCGGATCATGCTCTACTCCGGCCGCCGGCAGACGAGATCGATCTCGATCAGCGCATCATAGGCGAGCCCGGTCACGCCGACGCAGGTGCGGGCGGGCAGCCGATCCTGCGGAAAATAGCTGCGATAAGTCTCGTTCATCGCAACATAATCTTCCTTGAAGCGCGTCAGGTAGATGCGCGACATCGCGACATGCTCGAGCGCGAGGCCGAGACCGGCGAGCACGATCTTCAGATTCGCCATCACCGCATGCGTCTGCGCGACGATCCCAGCGGGTAGCACGCCCGGCGTCTCCGGCCGGTCCGGCATCTGGCCGGTGACAAAGACGAAGCCATCGGTTTCGACGGCGTGGCTGAAGGGCGCGACCGGCTTCGGCCCGCCGGCGATCATGTGAAATTTCAAGGTGTGTTCCTTACTCGTCGAAAAGGCTCTTGCGCAGCACGGCATGGACGCCCCAATTGCCGTCGACCACCTGCGTGACGCCGAAATCGATCGCGGCCGACATCAGCGCGATGGCTTCGTCCTCGCTGAGACCTTTGATGTTCATGAGAAAGCGGCGCATCTTGCGAAACGCATCCTTCATCGCAAGATCGAGCGAGGACTTGGCATAGACCTCGCTCTGCCCCTGGGTGCCGAACTCAGCGAGATAGTTCGGGTGGCTGAAGCCGGTGAGCACCCATTCGGTTTCGGTCTCGATCAGCGGATAGGTCAAATCGGCGAAGGGCTGGCCGGCGAGCTGGCCTCGCTTGTGCAGGACGACCTGGAAGGTGCCGGTCATCGAACATTCGATGGCGGTGCCGCTGATTTCGCCATCTCCCTGCGACGCATGGGGATCGCCGACCGACAGCAATGCACCGGGCACCGACACGGGCAGATAGACCGTCGAGCCCTTGCCCAGCCGCCAATTGTCGAGATTGCCGCCGAAATAGGAGGGCGGCACCGAATCGACGAAGTCAGCCTCACGCGGCGCCAGCGCGATCACGCCGAAATGCGGACGCAAGGGAATGCGGATGCCGTCGAGCACGTCATGCCGACGCTTGACGCTGCGCGGCGGCACCGGCACGCCGGGATAATCATAGGTGTGATGCGTTACGCCGAACGGATCGGTCTGGGGCTCCCAGCGATAGGAATAGGCGGCGCGCGCATACGGTGACGCCGCATCGTTGAAGATCTCGTAGATGGTGACGACCTCGCGCGGCTTCGCCTCGGCGAGAAACTCGTCATAATGATAACCCCACCAGGCAGCGACGCTGCTGCCGAACACGCGGCCCGCGAACTCGCGATTCTGGCTCGGGCGCGGCACCATATCGAGGATCCGCACCTCCAGCACGTCGCCGGGCTGCGCATCGCGGATGGCGACGGGACCGGTACAGATGTGCACGCCAAATCCCTCGCCCGCACCGCGGCCGAACACCGAAGCATCCATCGGCCCCGCGCCACGGCGATCGACCGTCTTGGCGTCACGCGTCCAGCGGAAGATCGCCTCCGCTGCGGTGTCACCGGCGATCATGCGCTCGGCATCATCGGAAGCGTGCTGGGTCAAGGTCTCGATGGTGATGCTGTCGCCGGAGCGGATTTCCGCCTGCGGCTGCAGCGCACGATTGAAGTAGCCCCAATGCACCCGCGCCGCCTCGATCGCGAGGTGATGATGGATCGGCTCGACCGCACCCCGTGCTTCGTCGTTGGCCGCGGGCAAGGCGGCGATTTCGCTCGCCGCCATCATGGTTCGCTGGTGACGCGGCCGCGCGAGTGCGTCCTGCGGCCAGCCGCGGTGGCCCGCGGTCGTGATCGAGGCCGCGGTGCGCTGCTGGCGGAATTCGCGCGGCGAGAGGCCGAAGCGGGCGCGGAAGGTACGGCTGAAATGCGCGGAATCGGCAAAACCGTAGCGGTAGGCGATCTCCGAAATCGTGTGATGCGCCTCGGCAGGATTGGCGAGATCGGCCCAGGCACGCTGCAGGCGGCGCTCGCGGACATAATGGGTGAAATTGTCGCCCGTACCCTCGAACAGCTTTTGCAGGTAACGTTCCGATATTCCCTCACCTTGCGCGACCCGCGCCGGCGTCAGTTCGGCATTGTCGAGCTTGCGCTCGATCGTCTGGCAGATGCGATTCATGATCGTGGTCTTGGTCGCGCTGCCGCGAGTGTCAGAAACCGACGTGACGAGCTGCCCGGTGAAGGCAAAAAGCAGGTCGGCCAGGCTCTGCGCGACCGCATCCCATTCCGCATCGGCCAGCGTATCGAGCGATTGGGCCGCCGAATCCAGCGCGCGGGCAAATACGCCGGCAAAGCCCTGCGGCGCCACCGCGCGCGGCTCGATCCATCGGGCGCCGCCGGCCTTGCGGCCGCGAAACGCATCCGTCGTCACATAGAGGGAGATCGCGCGCAGGTCGCGCTGGAACAACAACGTCCAGTCGCCATGCGGCGGCAGCATCAGGAGATGTCCGGCCGGGACGATCTGGTGGCCGCCGCTGCGCAGCACCACACCGTCCTCGATTGGAAGCAGTGCGATCGGCAGGGCATCGTCGCCGCCAGCAGCAAGTGGCGCCAGGCCCTGAGAGCCGGCGGTGAGCTTGACCAGCGTAACGCCCCTGGTCGAACGGCGCGAGGCGGTGGCGTGTCCGGAATAGAAGGTAGGCATGGAAAGCGGCTGCAGGCCGACCGTGTTCAACACGTCGCGCCACGCCTCGCCCCGATCGGGCTCGGCATAGGATTCACTCGTGAACGGACGAAAGTTCATACGCCGCAACCCACACAGTCGCAGCATCGAAGCAACCTCCGTGCCAGCGGCACGGCGGCAACGAGGCGCGTGGGCCAGGTGTCGCGGAACCCGAAAATCAATGAATTCCAGTCTTGAATCAGCTCCTTAATCGCATCTGAACATGTTTTTCCGGATCGTGCCGTGCACGCCCCAATTGGCGTCGACCACCTGGGTCACGCCAAAATCAGCGCCGACCGACATCAGCGAAATCGCCTCGTCCTCGCTCAATTTGTGCACGGTCATCAGGAACCGCCGGAGCTTGCGGAAGGCATCGCGCATGGCCCGATCGAGGCTCGAATGATTGGCGATCTCGGTCTGTGCGTCAGCGCCGAGCTCGGCGAGATAGTTGGGATAGGTGAAGCCATAGACCGACCAGGCCTCATCGCTCTCCAGCATCGGATGGCTGAGGCCCTCCAGCGCGGTGCGGGCAAGCTCGTTCTTCTTGTGCAGGATGAATTCGAAATCGCCGGTCAGCGAGGTCTCGATCGCGGTGCCGCCGAGCTCGCTGTCGCCCTGCGCGGCATGCGGATCGCCGACCGAGAAGAATGCGCCCGGCACGGCGACGGGATAATACATCCGCGCGCCCTTGCCGATACGCCAGTCGTCGATATTGCCACCGGTATAGCTAGGCGGAATCGAGCTGACGAAATCCTGCTCCGATGGCGCGAGCCCCATGGTGCCGAAATGCAGCCGCGCCGGCACTTTCACGCGGCTCAGGATATTCTCGCGCTTGCGGATGGTCGTGTGATCGACGCGCACGCCGGGATAATCGATCGACGAATGCACGATGCCGTCGGGATCGGTTTGCGGCGTCCAGACATAATTATAGACGGCCTTCGCGAACGGCTCGCCCGACGTGTCGAGCTCGAAAATCGTAACGACTTCGCGCGGCTTCGGCTCCTCGATCAGGTCGTGATACTGAAAGCCCCAATTGGCCGCGACGTTCGAGCCGAAACATCGGCCGGCATAGCAGGCCTTGCAGGCCGGCCGCGGCCTGACATCGAGGATACGCACCTCGAGGATATCGCCGGGCTCGGCATTTTCGATCGCGACCGGGCCGGTGAGGAGATGCACGCCGAGGCCTTCGCCGGCGCCGCGGATGAACGGGCCCTCGGTCGGGCCGGAGCCGCGCCTTGCCATGGTCTTCTGCTCTTTGGTCCAGTGAAAGATCGCCTCCGCGCCGGGATCGTCGGCGATCATGCGCTCGTAATCGTCATTGGCATGATGGGTCAGCGTTTCGATGGTCGCCCGGTCACCCGACTTCAGCGTGAGCGCGGGCGCTACTTTCTTGCTGAAATAGCCCCAGTGGACGTTCTTCGGCGAAACCGGAAGCAGATGATGGATCATGCGGGCAACCTCAGGCGGTGGGTGGAGATGTGAAACGAGCGATCGTCGGTCATGGCGGCGCTATTCCTCGGCCATGGCGCTGAGGAAGCGCTGCGCCACCATGGTCCGGGGCCTGGTCAGCACCTCCCGCGCCGGCCCCTCCTCGACAATGGTGCCGCCGGACAACAGCACGACGCGGTCGGCGACCTCCTCGGCAAAGCGCAATTGATGCGTCGAGATGATCATGGTGAGGCCATCCTCGATCGCGAGCCGCCGGATCACCTCCAGCACCTCGTTGACAAGCTCGGGATCGAGCGCCGAGGTCGGCTCGTCGAGCAGGAGCACGCTGGGATTGGGCGCGATCGCGCGCGCGATGGCGACGCGCTGCTGCTGGCCACCGGACAGATGCCGCGGCAACGCATCGGCGCGCTGGCCGAGGCCCACGCGTTCGAGCAATTCGAAAGCACGGCGATCGGCATCGCTGCGACTCCAGCCGTGCACCCAGCGCAGTGGTCCGGCAATATTCTCTTTGGCGGTGAGATGGCCGAAAAGATTGAACTGCTGGAACACCATGCCGACGCCGACTTCGGCGCGCTCATTGGCGAGCTCGCGCGGCGACAATTTCCTGCCGCTGTCGGCGAAACCAAGGCGCCGTCCGCCGACCCTGATCGAACCGTCTTCCCAGCCCTCCAGATGATTGATGCAGCGAAGCAGCGTGCTCTTGCCGGAGCCGGAGGGGCCGAGCAGCGCGACCACCTCGCCGATCCGCACCGTCATCTCAACGCCGTCGAGCACGATCTGTTTGTGATAGCGCTTGCGCAAGCCTTCGACGCCGACCGCGATATTGTTGCGGCGAAGCATCTCGGCGCGCTTGACGTGATCGATCAGTTCGAGCTTCGGCCGTGCCGGCGGCAGCTCGGCAACTCCGGCGTCCACGATTCCCGCCCCGGCGACCTCGATCGGCTCGTCTTGCGGCTGCGAGCGGTACCAGGGCAGAAGCCGCAGCAATCGCTTTTGCGAGGATGCGCGATCGAGATCGAGCCAGGCTTCGACCACGAGCTGAATGATGGCGATCGCGCCGGTGAGGCAGAGATAGATCAGGCCCGAGGCGAAGAAGATCGAGAAGAAGTCGAAGGTCGAGGAAGCAAGCTGCGTCGAGCGCAGGGTCAGCTCCTGCACCGCGATCACAGAAGCAAGCGAGGAGTTCTTCAGCGCGCTGACCGCCTCGGCGCCGAACGCCGGGATCATCGCCCGGATCGCCTGCGGCGCGATGATCCGGCTCATCAGCACACCGGGCGTCATGCCGAGCGCCTGTCCGGCCAGCACCTGGCCGCGGTCGACGCCGAGCACGCCGGCGCGCAGGATTTCCGAGATAAAAGGCGCCTCGTTGGCCGCGAGCGCGACACCGCCCGCGAGAATCGCCGGCAGCTTGATGCCGATATGCGGCAGCGCGTCGTAGACGAACACCATCTGCAGGATCAGCGGCGTGCCGCGGAAGATGATGCTGTAGCCGCGGGCAAAACCCGCGAGCACGGCGAAGCGGCTGAGCTGCATCGACGCCAGGAGCACTCCCATCATCAGCCCGCCGATCAACCCGAGGGCAGTCACCTGCAAGGTGACCTCGATGCCCTCGAGCAGATAGGGCAGGCTGAGATAATGGAAGAACAGCGCCATTACTTGACCGTGAGCAGGCCCGGTTCCTTGAGGTTATTGGGATCGAGCTCCCATTTCTTGAGCAGCGCAAGCTGGTCGCCGGACTTGTAGATCTCGACCATCACCGCCATCACCGCCTCCTCGAATTTCGGCTTGTCCTTTGGCACGGCAATGCCGACCGAATAGGGAATGGTGACCGCGACCGCCTTCTCGAGCTTGTCCGGATTGGCCTTCACCGCATTGTCGACGGTATTGACGTCGTTGACATAGGTGTCGGCGCGGCCGGCCAGGATCGCCTGGATGCAATTGGCGTTGTTGTCATAGAGCTGCAAGGTCGGCTCGGGCTTGCCGGCTTCCTTGCACTTCGGCGCCATGTCCTGCACCAGCGGCACCTCGACAAAGCCGGTGTTTTCGGCCGCCGCCGCGCCGCACAGCGTCAGGTCGATACCGTGAATGCCCTTCGGATTGCCCTTCGCCACCAGCACGCCGTCGAACACTTTCGAGTAGGTGATGAAATCTGCCGCCTTGGCGCGCTCTTCAGTGGCATAGATATCGGAGATCACGATGTCGGCCTGGCCGCTCGCCAGCGTCGTCAAGAGGGCAGCGAAGGTCACGGCCTTGTAGGTCACCTTGAAGCCGAGGCATTCGCCGATCTCCTCCCCGAGGTCGATGTCGAAGCCGATATATTTGCTCGGGTCCTTCGGATCGATCGCCTCGTAGCCCGGCGTATGCGGGTTGATGGCGTTGACCAGTGTCTTGCCTTTCCAGTCCGGATATTTTTCGGCCAGTGCAGCGCAGCCCGAGGGAGCCGCCTTGGCCCCGACCGGCGCCGAGAGGCCGGCGATGACGATGGCAGCGAGCACGGCGCCGCGCGAGCCGGCGACCGAGAGGCGCCGCATGAGTTCTTCGATGAACAACCGCTTCCGCATCTGTTTCTCCTTCGACATTGTCATGGCCGCGCCATGCTCTGATCTCGGGAGAAGCGTAATTTCGGACGGTTGGCCCGGCTTGTCTGTGGGCGCACTAAAAATTGGATGAGGGGGCACTATAAAATAGGCAATGCTGCAAATGATTTGATCAATCGACTATGTTCCCCGGGCTGGGTGCCCCCGCGGCCTGTGGATCGCGCCGCCCGCATGGGAAAGCTTCCGTTCATGACTGACGACCGCGATCAGCCTCCTGCAAACCCGACGGCCGGAATCGCCGCCTGGTTCGACCGCATCGATCCCGGCACGCATCGCCGCATCAAGGGCTTGCGCCTGGTAACGGCGTTCGGTCTGGCGGCGCTGCTCGCCACCGTACCGCAATTTTCCCACGGCCACGCGGCGATGCTCGGCCCACTCGCCGCCGGTTTCGCCCTGTGGGCCAGCGTGTCGGAAGCGCAGACGACGCGCTATCGGTCGGCACGCGACCTCGTCCTGCTCTGCCTCGCGGCCGGCGTCGGCGCAGCAAGCTTCGCCCTGATCGCACCTCGCCTCGGAGACGGCTGGGCGGAGCTGGTGCTGGTGTCCGGCAGCTTCTGCGTCGGCTATCTTCGGCGCTTCGACGTACTCGGCGCCGGTATCGGTTCGCAAATTTTCATCGGCCAACTGCTGGCCTCTGGGGCGGGAACGACCAGCGCCGACCTTCCCACAATTGGGCTCGCGACCCTGCTGGCGATCCTCGCCTCCGTGGTGCCTCGCACGCTGAGCGGGCCAGCCGAACAGCCCGCGATGGCCGTACCGTGGCCACCGACCGAGGGCGACACCGTGTATTCGGAAATCGTGATGGGATTTCAGGCAGCCACGGCCTCGCTCGCCATTGTCCTGCTCGGGCGAATGGTCGGCCTGACCGAGTCGGCGTGGGCGATCACGGCGTGTACCTATGTGGTCGCGAACTCTGCGGCCGGCACTATCGACCGTATCAAGCGGCGGATCATCGGCACGCTGATCGGCGTCCCGTTGGGGCTCGCCTGCCTGCCGATTGCCGCACAGGCCCCGCTCCTGATCTGGAGCCTGGCTGCGGTCGCGATGATCATCTACGCGATGGCACTTCCGGAGCATTACGATATTGCCAGCGGCTCCTATGCTTTCGCGTTGATCGTGACCATGGCGGCCAGCGGCGAATATCCCGTCGCAACGCTGTTTGCGCGTGCATGGGAAACCATCGTCGGCGGCGCGCTCGGCATCGGTGTCGTGCTGCTGCTCGCGCCGCTTCTGAGCCGGTTCGCGCGCGGCGCAAGCGTCTGATCCAAGGCTCAGCGACTTCGACGTTCGATCATCCTGCTAGTGATCCACCTTCGCCTGCGCATCAGCCGGCGTCGGCGGCTGAGGAGGCGTGACAGGCAGGCCGCAGAATTGCTTCACGGCCGTCGTCACCGCATTGACGGTCATGTCCTGCCGCTCGGGCGCGGCCATCTGCAATTCCTCGTCGCGGTTGATGATCGAGCCGGCTTCGAGCAACACGGCCGGCATATTCGTCTTCATCAGCACGATGAGATGATCGTAGCGATAGATGCCGGCATCCCGGTCGAGCAGGTCATGGCGGTATTTGCCCAGCAGCGGCAGCGTGTACTGATCGGCGAATTTGATGCCTTGCGCACGCATCTGCGTGCCGATCAGCTTGGCAAAGCGCATGCTGGTCTCGAAGTCCCGATTCTCCTTGGAGACGAACAGGCCATAGCCGGAGAAGCGGTCACTGAAATGGCTCTTCTTGCCCTCGAACTCCCAGTTCTCCATCAGCTTGTCCGGCACGGAATCATGATGAATCGAAAGGAACAGGTCAGCGTGCCAATTATTCGCAGATGCGACGCGTGTGGCGAGGCTCGGCCGCGCCTTGCCTGCCGTCACCAGCAACCTCGTCGTGGAGAAACCTTCCGACTTCAATTTCTCGACCAGGCGCTGCGCCAGATGCAGGTTGAACTGGTATTCGGGAACGTTGCGGGCGCTCATCGCACCATCCGATTCGACGGTGTGGCCGACATCCACGATCAGGCGGAATTTCGCGGGCTCGCATTTGGTCTCGGCATGCTTTGAAGGTGCGGGCTTCTCGTCGGCATCCGGTCTCGACGCAAGCTCCGGCGCGACCGTATGCCTGGATCGAGCCCCGTGCTCGCGCTCGACAACGTGTTTGGATGGAACGGCGTGCTTCGGCGTGGCGGCGGATTTTGGCGGCGACTTACTGTCTTTCGGTGAGCCCTTGAACCAATCCGACAGGAAGCCAGCGCCGCTGACATCGATCGGCAGGAGCAGCAGCGCGACCATCGCGACGATAATCGTGCGGCAGGTGGGCCAAACACGAAGGCATCTGAAGGCTATGCCGCGGAAGGCCAAGCCGCCCTACTCCGCCGCCGCGATGCGCGGCCGGCCGACAAAGCCCGCGGCATCGCCAAAGCGTTCGATCATTACCGCGGTCAGGTCCTTGGCCTTGTTGGTGACGCAGGCGCCGGAGCGCACGGCATAACGGTCCTGATGCTCGACATGTGGCGGAGCTGTGCCCTGCTGCAGCGCCCGCGCCGATTCCAGCATCAGCTTGCGGAAATGCATGATGCCGAGATCGGTCGGACCGAGATGCTCGCGGCTGCGGTCGGCGATCGGCCCCTGGCTGTCCTGCACGGCGGCATCCTGCTCGGACACACCCCTGATGCCCGTATAGCTCCTGGTCTTCTGCAGCTTGCGATCGATCAGATAGTTGTTACCCTTGTGGCGCAGCGGCACGTAGTTCTCGTCGACCTCGGCGATTACTCCATTGCCCTTGTCATAGCCCTCGCGCTCAGCATCGGTGAGCGGCCGCTCCGGATTCCAGACATAGGTGTAGATCCAGCAACTGGTATCGGTGACCGGCACGAAGGTCTGGCCAAAAATGTTCTCGCCCGGCATCGGGCTCGGCGCATAGGCGTGGAACGGCATCAAGAATTGCGCGATGCGCCAATAGATGTTGTCGGAACCGGTGAGCCGGCCGCCGGCGATGGTGAGCCCCGCTTCATGCGGATTGATCTTGATCACGGGCCGAGGGTCCTCCGCGATCCAGCGCATGTGATCGACATTCATGCGCGCGATCGGATTCACGAAATGCTTCTTGATGTCGAGGATCTCGTTCTCCTCCTTGTCGAAGGACAGATGCGCAAAGGTGAAATGCGCGGTGTCGATCGAGCCCTCCGTGCACTGCACCCAGTTGCAGTCCTGCCATTTCTTGGAAACGTAGCGGTGCGAGGGCGGCACCAGGGCCATTTCGAGATCGGGAAGTTCCGGCATCGCCTCCACCGGTCCCATATAGGCCCAGATGATCTCGCCCCATTCGCGCGCCGGATAGGATTTGATGCGGATCTTGTCCTTGGCGTTGAGGTCGGGATAGGAGGTCGGCATGTCGACACAGCGGCCGTCGGTGTCGAACTTCCAGCCGTGATAGACGCAGCGGATGCCGCA
>Ga0210387_10004753_pt1 | contig 10404 bp, 8 predicted proteins | sample IncBWC7OmetaG_FD_160108 | JGI IMG/M metagenome (GOLD analysis project Ga0210387, IMG submission 160108) | Forest soil microbial communities from Barre Woods Harvard Forest LTER site, Petersham, Massachusetts, United States - Inc-BW-C-7-O ...
ACTGCTGTTGCTATCCGTAAGACCCAGCTCCACGTCTTGGCCGTCGATGGCGGCAAGTGCATCAAGCAAATAATTGACGTTGAATCCTACCTCGAGATCGGCTCCCTCGTAGGCCACTTCAATCTCTTCCTCGGCCTCTTCCTGCTCGGGATTATGCGCTTGCACTGTCAGCATGTTTTTCTTCACGGTGACGCGAATGCCGCGGTATTTTTCGTTGGACAGAATGGCGGTGCGTTGCAGGGCCTGGCGCAGCACGTCCCGATCCGAGCGTATCGCGGAAGCAGGGGCCGCCGGGATTACACGTGAATACTCAGGGAATCGACCGTCAATGAGCTTCGAAGTGAAGCGAATGTCGCCGATCTGCGCGCGAACATGATTGGTGCCTATCGCGACCTCAGCAACCCCCTCATCGGTGAGTATCCGCTGCAGCTCCAGCACACCTTTGCGCGGCACAATCACCTGCTGCGAGTTCTTGGCTTTCGCCGTGAGCGCCGTTTCACACAGTGCCAAGCGGTGTCCGTCGGTAGCCACTGCGCGTAGCAGCTGGCCGTCGATCTCGAGCAACATGCCGTTCAAGTAATACCGGACGTCCTGCTGCGCCATGGAGAAATGCGTCTTCTCCAACAAGCGCAGCAACTCTTTGCGCGGCAGTTGCACGGTCTGCTGAGAGTTAATGTCCTCGATGACCGGAAAATCCGCAGCCGGCAGAGTCGACAGAGAAAAGCGGCTGCGGCCCGCTTTGATCACGATTTTCTCGCCTTCCACCGCCAGGGACACCGAGAGCTTTTCGGGGAGTGCTCGCAGAATATCCAGGAATTTGCGTCCCGGCACCGTGATGTCACCGGCGTCCTGCACGGCCACTTCGGTCGCCGCCACCAACTCGACTTCCAAATCGGTGGCTGTAATGGAGAGCTGTCCTTGCCGAACGCTGAGCAACACATTGGCCAGGACCGGCATGGTTTGGCGGCGCTCGACCACGCCTATTACTGCCTGCAGCGGCATCAACAATTTCTCGCGTTCTACCGTCAATTTCATGGGCTCACCCGTCTTTCAATCTTAGATTTAGATTCTTAAAAGAGATTATTACTATGATTATGAAGGACCGAAAATTCTGTGGATAAGTGCCAAAATCCTATAATAATCAATCTCATACAATCGCCATAATCGCACCGCAAAATTGTCCACAGACCGCCCACAACCTGTCGTCGAACTGTGGATAACTTTATCCACAGATTCGTCCACAGCTTACCTACCCTAACCCGCTAGGGTTCTCAACAGGTTCAAGTAGTCCTCGCCAATACGCCGATCGGTCTCCCGCAACTCCTTCACTCGCCTGCACGCATGCAGCACAGTGGTGTGGTCCCGCCCGCCAAAAGCATCGCCGATTTCCGGCAAGCTGTGATTGGTTAATTCCTTGGCCAACGCCATCGCGACTTGCCGCGGACGCGCAATCGACCGGCTGCGGCGTTTCGACAGCAAATCCGCAATTCTGATTTTGTAGTACTCGGCCACCGTCTTCTGAATATTTTCAATCGTGACCAATTTTTCCTGCAAAGCCAAAAGGTCCCGCAGCGCTTCCTTGGCGAACTCGAGCGTGATCGGCCGTCCGGTGAAATTGGAGGTGGCCACCACCCTGCGCAGCGCGCCCTCCAATTCGCGAACGTTCGAGCGGATTCGTTTGGCAATGAAGAACGCCACTTCCTCGGGCAGATCGACATGCGTCATGGCCGCCTTGCTCATGAGGATGGCCACGCAGGTTTCGAGCTCCGGCGGCTCGATGGCCACGGTCAATCCCCACCCGAATCGCGACTTCAATCGTTCCTCGAGCCCATCGACCTCTTTGGGGTAGCGATCGCAGGTTAGGATCACTTGCTGCTGGCTTTCCAGCAGCGCATTGAAAGTATGGAAGAACTCTTCCTGGGAGCGCTCTTTTCCCGCAAAAAACTGGATATCGTCGATCATCAGACAATCCAACGACCGATACGCCGTCTTGAAATCATTGATGGTGTTGTGCTGCAAGGCTTTCACCATGTCGCCCACGAATCTTTCGCTGTGCACATAGGCCAAGCGAGCATCGCAATTATGCTCCCTGAGCCGATTCGCCACCGCATGCATCAAATGTGTTTTCCCCAAGCCGACCCCACCGTAGATGAACAACGGGTTGTACGCTTTCCCAGGATTGCCTGCGACCTGAATGGCCGCGGCTTTGGCCAATTGATTGCTTTTGCCTTCGACAAAACTGTCGAAGGTAAAATCTGAATTGATGCGGCTGCCGAGCACCATGGGCGCAAGGCGGCGTGCCCGAGTTGCGGCGCTTGCCGCCGATTCCTGGTTTACGCTGATCGGTATGGTGGGAATGATGACGCCGGCTCGAGTGCCCACATCCAGCGCGACTTCCGGCGCGAGCCCGTCGGCAAAGGCGAGAATGAGCTCCTTGATCCTCGGCAACAGGTTCTGCGCCAGCCATTCGATGACGTAGCGATTCGGCGCCAACAGCTTGAGCTCACCGTCCCGCTCGACCGCCTGCAACGGTCTGACCCACGTATTGAACTGCTGCTCCGGGAGCTCGCCCTCAAGTACGCGCAGACAGCGGTTCCATAGCGTCTCCGGCAAGAGCGCTCTCCTAGGGTTGAAGCAGGGGCAAAGTGGACGGAAAGGGCAGGGAGTCTAGCTCCAACTTGCTGAGGCGTCTATTGACACAACCATGCTCGCTCAGTACCCTTGCCGCCCTTAGTAAATCGCCCAGCCCATTGATTTGGCCTGTGGTTTTTGCCCGAGTCGCGCTATGAAACGTACTTTCAATCCCAGTAATTTACATCGTGCCCGTACCCACGGTTTCCGCGCGCGCATGGCTACCAAGAGTGGCCGTCGATTGCTGGCCCGGCGCCGCGCCAAAGGCCGCAAGCGCCTCTGTCCCTAGCGCGCTCAAAAGAGCGGTCCAACGATCCGTAAACTGACGTTCGAGCCGCGCAAGCGTTTGCACCAGCCGGCCGAATTTCGCGAGGTTTCGCGCCGCGGTAGAAAATTCTCCGATGCGTTCTTTAGCTTGTCGGTCCTGGCCAATCATGAAACCTATCCTCGGTTGGGATTGAGCATCGCCACGCGCACCTTTGGCAGCGCCGTCGCGCGCAATCGCATCAAGCGCCTCACACGTGAGTCCTTTCGTTTGAACCAACACTCCTTGCCCTCAGTCGATGTTACCGTCTCCGCCCGCAACGCGGCGCGCTTGGCGGCATCGCGTGATTTGCGCGCGAGCCTGGATCAGCATTGGAAGTCGATTTCGCAACGATGGTAACGGCTCGCCAAGTCTCTCTGTGGATCATCCGCGGCTATCAACTCGCCATCAGCCCGCTATTGGGCCCACGCTGCCGCTTCTATCCCAGCTGCTCTTGCTACACGCACACTGCCATCGAGCGCTTCGGAGTGCTGCGTGGTGTCTGGCTGGGGGCCAAACGCCTGTTACGTTGTCACCCCTTCGATGAAGGTGGCTACGACCCCGTGCCGGACAACCCGGTGCCGGACAAGAGACTGACCAATGCCTAATATCCGCCTTCTACTGTGGGGTGCGCTGGCCGCGATCCTGTTTCTGAACTACCAAACGTGGATGCACGACTATGAGCCCGCGCCCGGTAGCGTGACTCAATCCGCCGCGGGAACGGGCGCCCCGCCCACCGCCACGCTGGGCGACTCGGTGCCGCAGGCGTCCCAGGCGGTCGCACCGCTCACCGCGCCGGCGGCTGCCCCCGCGCAACCTCCCGGCGGCGCTTTCTCCACCGGCGCGCCCGCGATGGCACCCGCCACGGCAGCGAATTCTGAGGCACCGGCCGCGGCTGCAGGCACCCCGGTTAGCGTGAAGACCGACGTGCTCGACATCGTGATCAACTTGAAGGGCGGCGAACTCGAGCGCTCGGATCTGCTCGAATATCCCCTACGCAAGGACACGCCGAACATTCCCGTGCGCCTCCTAAGCGATGCGCCGCCGCCCACCTTGTATCTGTTGCAGAGCGGGCTGACCGGCGGAGCCGGCGTCGCGGCGCCCACCCATCTTGCGGTGTGGAAGTCCGACGATAAGGCCTATGTGCTCGGGGCGAACGCGAATGAAATTCGCGTGCCGTTGACCTGGAGCGATGGAACCGGCCTCACCGTTACCAAGACATTTGTCTTTACCCGGGGACAATACGCCATCGGCCTTTTTTACGACGTCAAGAACGACAGTCCCACGGCGCGCAAATTCGCCTCGTACGCGCAGTTTCTGCGTCACTGGGAACACGCATCGCGTTCCTATTTCGATGTCGAAACCTATTCGTTCAAGGGACCTGCGGTTTATGACGGCACCAAGTCCAAGGACTTGAACGTCGAGAACAGCGCCGACGCCAAGTATGAGGCCACGATCACCAATGGCTGGCTCGCATCGCTGCAGCATCAGTTCGTGGCCGCCATCGTGCCCACCGAGGGACAGCCTTACCAGTATCAATTGCAGGTCAAGGGCAACGAATACCTGCTGAGCGCGACGGGACCCGAAATAGAGATCCCGGCCGGCGCGACGGTGCAATTCCGCGAGGAATTTTTTGTCGGTCCAAAACTGCAATCGCAGCTCGCGGCTCTGCATAGGAATCTCGAGCGCACCGTCGATTTCGGCATCTTGACCGTGCTCGCGCAGCCCTTGTTCGCAGGCCTCAACTGGGTCCACAAAATCATCGGCAATTGGGGCTGGTCGATCATCATCGTGACGGCGTTGATCAAACTGCTGTTCTATCCCTTGAGCCAAGCCAGCGGGCGTTCCATGGCCAAAATGCGCGCCGTGGGGCCGCGCATGAAACAGATTCAAGACAGCTTCAAGGACGACAAAGAGAAGCTGGGTCGGGCCATGATGGAGTTGTACAAGAAGGAAAAGATCAATCCGCTGGCGGGCTGCCTGCCCATGGTGGTGCAGATTCCGGTGTTCATCTCTTTCTATCGCGTGCTGCTCGAGAGCGTAGAAATGCGGCAAGCGCCGTTCCTGCTGTGGATCAACGACCTGTCTTCGCGCGATCCGTACTTCATCTTGCCGCTGCTCATGGGCGGCGCGATGTTCGCTCAGTTCAAAACGAATCCCGCACCCCCCGATCCCATGCAGGCCAAGATCATGCAGTTCATGCCCTTGGTCATGACCGGCATGATGGCGTGGTTTCCGTCCGGCTTGGTGCTTTACTGGCTGACGAACACCGTGTTGTCGATGGCGCAGCAGTGGCGCGTCAATCAAGTGGTCGAAAAAGAGGCCGCCAAGCCGCGCTCGTAAACATCCGTGGCTTTGCCTGACACCATCGTCGCCCTCGCCAGCCCACCCGGGCGAGGGGCGGTCGGGGTGATACGGGTGTCGGGTCCCGAAGTGCCGCGAATCGCGCTGAATGTCCTCGGTAGTCTGCCGGCGCCGCGCCATGCGCAGTTGACGCGCTTTCTCGGGCCGCAAGGTGAGAGCCTGGATCAGGGACTGGCGTTGTACTTTCCCGCTCCCGCCTCATTCACGGGCGAACACGTCTTGGAACTGCAGGGCCATGGCGGCGCTCTGGTCGGCGATTTGATCCTGCAACGCCTGCTGGCTCTGGGCTGTCGCATGGCCCGGCCCGGCGAGTTCAGCGAACGCGCGTTTTTGAACGGTAAAATCGATATTGCGCAAGCCGAAGCCATTGCCGATCTCATCGAGGCGGGCACGGCCGCCGCGGCGCGTGCGGCCATGCGTTCCATGCAAGGTGAGTTCTCCGCGCGCATCAATGAACTTCAGGCGCAAATCACGACGTTGCGCAAGCTGGTCGAGGCGGCCATCGATTTCCCCGACGAGGAGATCGACTTTGTTTCAGGCCCTCTTCTCAAGGACAAACTCACGGCCATTTTCGCGGCCTTCGACTCCATCGCCGCTGCCGCGCGTCAGGGCTCACTGCTGCGCGAAGGCTTGAACGTGGTCATCGCCGGCAGACCTAATGCCGGAAAATCCAGCCTGATGAACCGACTCGTCGGCGAGGAAATCGCCATCGTCACGCACCTGCCCGGCACCACGCGCGATGTGCTGCGCCAGCAGTTGAACATTGACGGCCTGCCCCTGCACCTCGTCGATACCGCGGGTCTGCGCGCCACCACGGATATCGTCGAGGCCGAGGGCGTCAGGCGTGCCATGGGTGAAGTCGCCCGAGCCGATCGAGTGCTTTACATTTTGGACGCAGCCGCTTCCGGCGACGCAGGTGCGCGCGCTTGGTTCAGCGAGCAACAGGGGCTGCCTGCGGGTGTTCCGGTCACGCTGGTGCTGAACAAGATCGATCTCACCGGGTTGCAGCCGCACCTCGATGAGTCCTCGGCGCCGCCGCGGATATTTGTCAGCGCGAAAACCGGCGCGGGTTTCGAGCAGTTGCGCGCGCATTTGAAAGCCTCGGCCGGTTTCCAAGGCGGCGAAGCCGGCGCACTGTCGGCGCGCCGCCGTCACCTGGACGCGCTGGCGCGGGCGAAGGCATTCGTGGCCCAAGCGGGTGAGACGCTGGCGGCGACACGCGCGTTCGAATTGTTCGCGGAGGATTTAAGGCAGGCGCAGCTTAGCTTGGGCGAAATCACCGGCGAATTTACCAGCGATGATTTGCTCGGCGAGATTTTCGGCAGTTTTTGTATCGGTAAGTAATCGCGCGAAACCGGCGATTTTTCAGCGCGGACGGCGCGGCGCGGCCTACATCTGCTGCTTGGGGTGATCCATATCGAGCATCTCGACGTCCGTCGAGCGAGCGAGCCGCGCCAGTATCCCTAAGACGCCGAACACGCCGAGTGTCACCAGCGCCGTGGTCAGCGGAAAGCGCCATAGCAGCCACAGCATCGTGCCTGCGGACACGCTCAGGATCGCCAGCAACGCAACGATGCTCGCTTTAGTCGACGATGAGTGGGTCATGCCAAGTTCCCCCGAAAGTCCCAAGCCAAGGACTCGTGGGATTTAGTATACATATCGCCTAGTTGAACGCCTATACAGGAAAGCCCCTAATTCGGCTCCTGTTAAATGTTCATACACCTAGCCCAACATGGTCTCCCGCCGCCAATGCCGCGCGGTCAACACGAATAGCAGCAGCGCCAGTCCCAAAGAGGCGGCCGCCGACACCAGCACATCGAGCATGGGAACGGCCTCATCCTTGAGTACGCTGGTCATCAATAAATGTTGGCTCAAGGAGGGGATAAACATCAGCGAGCTCTTGGTTCGCAGCGAGTAAATGCTGGCAAACGCGATGGGCAGCGTCGGCACCAGCAGCACGGTGGTCAAATAGGTTTGCGCCTCGCGGTAGGTTCGGGTGAACGAGGCCACCAGGGTCATCAGGGTGGCGCCGAGCGGCACGAACGGCAGGCAAATTGCAAAGAAAATCAATGCCGTCTCCACTCCCAGATTGGCGCTCATGCCGAGTCTCTCGAGCGGTACGAAGTGGAATACGCAAACGAACGCGGTCAAACTCAGCGCCAGCGAAATGCACATGTAGGCGCACGTGGCGAGAATCTTGCCGCCCACCAAAGCCGCGCGCGGCACGGGCAAGCTGAGCAACGCCTCTAAGGAGCCGCGCTCCCGCTCGCCCGCCGTGGAATCGATGGCCAGATACAGTCCTCCCATCAACAGCGCGAACAGCACGAAGTAGGTCATGAATCCCACCACCACCACCGCGCGGCCGGCAGGGGTGGCCACATCGACGTCATTCACCGCCACCGGCACCGCCAGCAGCGGATTGACGCCGCGCATTTGCAGCCGCAATTGCGCGATGCCGCTGCCGTAAGCCCCCAGGATGGCGCGGACTCGATCCGCGATTTTCCGCGTTTGCGAGTCCGCACTGTCGGCGATCAGCAACAGTGGTGCAGGCGCGGCCGCGCCGAACAAGCGGGGATATTCTTCGGGTACCAGCAGCACCACTTCGGCGGTGCCGCCGCGCACGGCGGCACGCGCCTGCGTCTCCGAGAGTTCCTGTTTGTTGAGCTTGATGTCTCGAGTTTCCAGATATCGCGCAAGCCCCGGGGCATAGCGGCTTCCTGAAATCGTCAACTTCACCGGCACGTCCGACTGGATGACGCTCTGCTCGAGCATGCGTGAAACCATGAAGCCGAAGAGCAGCGGTCCAAATAAAGGTCCAAACAACAGCGCTGAAATCAGCGTGCGGCGATCGCGCAGGTTCTCGAGGAACTCCTTGGTGAAAACCGTCAACAGTGTGCGCATCAACTAAGGCCTTCGGCATCACCGAGCACGCGCAAAAACGCTTCCTCCAGCGAGGCCGCCCCGCTGCGCTCGCGAATCTCCTGTAAGGTCGCGTCCGCGAGCACCCGGCCTCGTCCGATAATGACCACCCGGTCGCAAAGCGCAGCCACTTCTTGCATCACGTGCGAGGAGAAAAGCACACAACGGCCCTGCGCCTTCAAGTCAGTCAGCATGTCGCGCAAGTTGCGGATGGCCATCACATCGAGGCCGTTGGTGGGCTCGTCGAGCACCACATTACCCGGGTCGTGCACCAGAGCGCGGGCCAAGGCCGTTTTGATGCGCTGGCCCTGAGAGAAGCCCTTCGCGCGGCGGTCGATAAAACTCTGCATGCCGAGCGCCCGCACCAGCTCCGCGGTACGCGGCTCCAAAAGCAATTTTCCCATGCCATGCAGCGCGCCGAAATAATGAATGTTCTCGCGCGCCGTCAAATTGTTGTAGAGGCCCGCCGCATGCGGCAGCACCCCCAAATGCGCGCGCGCCTTCGAGGTCTCGCCGCCGATATCGATGCCATCGATACAAGCTTTGCCGGCGTCCGGCGTCAGCACGCCGTACAGCATGCGCAAACATGTCGATTTACCGGCGCCATTGGCGCCCAGCAGGCCGGTGATTTCCCCGTCGCGGGCCACGAAGGACACCTGCCGCGCAGCCTCGATGCTGCCGAAACGTTTGGTCAACCCGGTCGCCTCGATCATGGGGCGGGTCCCGTCATGCTGATGAAAAATGGTGCGGGCGTGTGCTGCTCCAAGCAGCTCGCATCGAGCTTCTCCGGCGCCGCGGAATCGAGGAATTCCGCCATCAGGCGCGGCACGCAACCGGTGGCCAATTGACCATGACCTTCGCCCTTTAGGATCAGGTGCCGATGGCGGGTCAATCCCAGTGCTGCGCGTTCGGCATCGGCGGGAGGTGTGACCGGGTCCGCCTCGCCCGACAACAACAGCGTCGGGATGGCGCTCTGCAGTGGTTCATGCATATCACTGTCGATCGGTCCGCGCGGCCACTGTTTGCAAATTTCCCGCAACGCGTCTAACTGCAACGTGCCCTGATAGGTCTTCGCCATGGCGTCGCGGTCGATGTTCGCGTCCTTGAGGTAGGGTTCATCTTCGCTGCACAACACGGTGTACTGCATGCCGTTCGCGATTTGACCGACGATTTGCCGCGTGTTCATGACCGCTTGTGAGACCAGCGGGCGCAACAAGCCATGCGCGGCCTTGTGGATCAGGGCAGGCAGCAGCGACGCCGGTACGGCGCTGTAGGAAAGAAATCGCAGCGCCGTGCTCAATGTATTGTGGTTGAACTCGATCTCGATCGGCAGCCCGGTGCTCGGATCATCGATCGTCACCATCGACTTCTGCGGTCCGAACTGCCGCAGCAAGGAATCCAAGTCGCCCTGCAATTGCGGATATGCCGCGGCACAATCCGGCGTGGACAGGCAGCGCGCGATGATGAGATGCAAGGCGCGTTCGCCGTCCTGCGGTGTTTCGGCGCCGATCAGCTGCGAAGGATAGGTCACGCCATCCAAAATGACCGCATGCGTTCTTGCGGGGTAGCGGCGCATGTAGAGTTCGGCCACGCGCGTGCCGTAAGAGCCTCCGTACAAGTCGATTTGCTCGAAACCCAACGCCGCGCGCACGGCCTCCAAATCGGCAACGGCCAGGCTGGTCGTGTAGAAGCGCACTCGCGGCCCCAACTCGGCCAGGCAGTCGGCCGTGGCTTTGCGCAATACCGGCAACGGATCTTCGGGCTGGCGCCAATCCTCCGGAAATTCGCACGACTGCGGGCTGGATTTTCCGGTGCCGCGCTGATCCAGCAACACGATGGCGTGATTGCGATTGATGCGGGAAAATGCGCCCGCGACCGCCACGTAGGTTTGCACGGCGCCTTGCCCGGGGCCTCCGGCGAGTATGAAAAGCGGCGCCGCCGTGCTGCGCCGATTGAGCGCCGGCACCACGGCCACGTTCAGGTCGATGCCGGCGGCCTCGGGATGTGCACGATCCTCCGGCACGCGCAGGGTGCCGCAGCGGGCGGTAATCGAGGTCAGGTACAGCGGATGTTCGAGGCGGCACTCGTGCAGCGGCAGCGCATCTTCCTGCGCCGCGCGCGAGACTTGCGGCCACTGCATGCCGAGCACAAAGCAAGTCGCCGCCAGAACGCCCGTGAACCGCATG
>Ga0210387_10004754_pt1:7500-10402 | contig 10402 bp, 6 predicted proteins | sample IncBWC7OmetaG_FD_160108 | JGI IMG/M metagenome (GOLD analysis project Ga0210387, IMG submission 160108) | Forest soil microbial communities from Barre Woods Harvard Forest LTER site, Petersham, Massachusetts, United States - Inc-BW-C-7-O ...
ACGTCCTCGAAGTCCTCGTTGAAAACGGCCAGCCGGTCGAATACGGCCAGCGCCTCTACAAAATCAAAGCCAGCTGAACCATTCCATTGAAACCGCTGATATTCGTTAAGACGCTGATTTAAAACAATTAGCGCTCTGAGCGGAGTTAGCGGTTTCGTCATTTTTTATATCTCGATGATCCAGAAAATCCTCATCGCTAATCGCGGTGAAATCGCCCTCCGCATCGTACGCGCCTGCCGCGAACTGGGCATCAAGACGCTCGCCGTTTACTCCGAGGCCGACGTCCAATCGCTGCATGTGCAGCTCGCCGACGAGGCCATCTGCATTGGCGGGCCCAAGAGCTCCGACAGCTACCTGCGCGCCGACCGCATTATCAGCGCGGCCGAAATCGCCGATGTCGATGCCATCCATCCCGGCTACGGCTTCCTATCGGAAAATGCCAAGTTCGCCGAGCAGTGCGAATCCTGTAACATCAAGTTCATCGGCCCGAAATCGAAATCCATCAAAATGATGGGCGACAAGGCCATCGCCAAGGATACCGTCCGCAAGGCAGGTGTGCCCATCGTGCCCGGAAGCGACGGGCCGGTGGAGAGCGAAGCTGATGCCATCAAGACTGCCCGCAAGATTGGCTATCCCGTCATTATCAAAGCTGTCGCCGGTGGCGGTGGCCGCGGGATGCGCATCGCGCACAACGACATTTCGTTTGCCAAGGAATTCCACGTCGCCCGGAACGAAGCCGAGAAAGCCTTCGGCAACGGCGCGGTTTACCTCGAGAAATACATCGAGAAACCCCGCCATATCGAATTTCAGATCCTGGCCGACAGCCACGGCAAGGTCGTCCATCTCGGCGAGCGCGACTGCTCCGTCCAACGCCGCCACCAAAAACTCATCGAGGAGTCACCCTCGCCGTTCCTGACCCCCGATCTCCGCAAGCGCATGGGCAAGGCGGCGGTGCGCGCGGCCGAAGCCGCCGAATACGAAAACGCCGGCACCATCGAATTCCTCGTCGATGCCAAGGGCAATTTCTACTTCATCGAGATGAACACGCGCATCCAGGTCGAGCACCCCGTCACCGAGGAAGTCACCGGCAAAGATTTGATCAAGGAGCAGATCCGCATCACCAACGGCGAAAAGCTTGGTTTTGACCAGGGCGACATCAAGTTCGAGAAACACGCCATCGAGTGCCGCATCAATGCCGAGGATCCCGCCCGCAACTTTGCCCCCTCGCCCGGCACCATCGGCCTCTATTACTCACCCGGGGGCCACGGCGTCCGCCTCGATTCCCACGTTTACGGCGGCTACACCATCCCGCCCTATTACGACTCGATGATCGGCAAGCTCATTTGCTTTGGCTCCACCCGCAAAGTTGCCCTCGAGCGGGCCTACCGCGCCCTCAGCGAATACATCATCCGCGGCATCAAAACCACCATCCCGCTCCATAAAGCCATCATGAGCGACCCCACCTTCATCGAAGGCAAGGCCACCACCGCCTACATGGACGACTTCCTGAGCCGCACGCCTCCGGATCTGTTTTCTTAGTCGGTGCGTAGTTGGTAATTGGTGGTTAGTCGTTGGTTTCGATCCAACGCCTGCCGCGCCCTGAGCAAGCCTGCGGTGAACCCGTCGAATCCGTCGAGGGGCGTCCGCACCAACGACCAAATCCGGAATACCCATTACTGGGCTGCAAGCAGGGCGTTTTCGCGAGGTGAGACATCCTTCGCTAAAGCTACGGAGTCCACGGGGCACCCCGCCGAGGCTGTGCACTCGTCGCCGCCCACATTGGACAGCTCGATGGATCCTTCTCTTTGCTCAGGATGACCGGGGCTAATGCGGGTAAAGATTTATCCGCATTAGCCCCGGTCATTTTTAGTCCTCTCTTTACCGACAACGACTTGCCTAGCGGCACAGGTTACGCTTTAATTGGATTACAGCCACCATGCAACCACCGGAGTTTTCCACCAGTTCTTACGACGACCAGCCCGCCCTCGGCCAAATCCAGATCAACCAGAATGTCGTCGCCAGCATCGTTCGCCTCGCCGCCCTTCAGGTCAAAGGCGTGGCCGGCGTTGGCAGTGGCCTCGTGGACAGCCTCAGCGAATTTTTTGGCCGGCGTGAATCCGACCACCGCGGCGTCAAAGTCAGCGAAGACGGCTCCGACACCTACGCGATCGAACTCCGCCTCATCGTCTCCTACGGTTCCGACATCGGTAAGACGGCCTGCGACGTGCAAGCGGCCGTGCGCAAACAAGTCACCGCCATGACCGGCAAGAACGTCTCCCACGTGGACGTCATCGTGGAAGGCGTGCGTCTGCCCAGCGGCACTGCCCGGAGCGACGATCATTCCGACGACCTGTGGCCCGACATCCAAGCCACTGACTGAGCTGACCGGGGCACCTACACCGCCATGTTTCTTCTTCCCACTCTTCCGGAGTTCCTCCTCTTTGCCGGATCGCTGATTGTGCTGCTGGTGATCCTGCTGATCTTGTTGCACCAGCCCACCATGCTGGTTCTCAGCACGAATAAAGACGGCCGCCTCGCAATCTCCCGCCATGCGCTGCACCGCCTCGTCGAAGCCTGTTGCGAACAAACCAAAGGCATCGCCACCGCGCGGGCGTCGGTCGTACGCAGCCGCGGCCGGTTTAATACGGAAGTCCGCCTCAAAATCCGGCCCGACGCCAAAGTCGACGCCATCCAAGGCTACCTCACGCAGGAAATCGCCGACATCTACCGCCAAAACCTCGGCCTGAAGGAAGTCGGCCCGATCGAAGTGAAAATCGTCGGGGTGGTCGGGGAGCACAGCGGCTTCTAAGCCGCCGTGAACGTCCAACATTCAACACCCAACGTCCAACACCGAAGTCGGACGTAGCAAGTGGATCGAAGTCCCCCATTGTTCTCCTTCTCG
>Ga0210387_10004755_pt1 | contig 10402 bp, 12 predicted proteins | sample IncBWC7OmetaG_FD_160108 | JGI IMG/M metagenome (GOLD analysis project Ga0210387, IMG submission 160108) | Forest soil microbial communities from Barre Woods Harvard Forest LTER site, Petersham, Massachusetts, United States - Inc-BW-C-7-O ...
GCTCAAGATCAATTTGTTGCGTGATTCAACGATTAGCTTGCCCAAGGCATTTACTGGCGGGATGCGGTGCCGGTGTTAGGGAGGCTTCAATGGCACGGTATGTAGTTCGGTTCATGAAAGTCGTGCTTGGCGAAAACGGACACGAAACTGAAATCTGCCAGCGTTTGATGGAAGTCAATGCTGCAGATAAGCAGCGTGCTTCAGACTTGGCGAAGGTTAGGTTCTGTGAAGGCGAACGCGTGAAGGAATGGTCACTCCATGCAGACCGCGTTCACGTTACCGATGCAGAGTATCCGTCCTAGCCGCGATCTCTTTGGCCTTCCCCAGCGCGGGCACGTAGGGGGATGCCGATGGTCATTGGGCGGCCTAGCCGCGTACCTGGTGACTACTCTTTTGCCTCATCTCGAACAGCACGAGTAAAAAAGTAGCGGGCTATCGCATCTAATCCTGCCGAGATTTGTTCGCTGGACTCCAGTGTGGAGACGCCTTCTTTTTCGATTCTGTCGGCTTCGCGAATGTAATCTACGGATAATTCACGCAAGCGCTGGACTTCAGCGTCATCGGGCAAGGGTGCGATTTGCGCCAAGAGGTGTCGTGCACGCGCGCGTGCGCGTTCGTTTCGAGAGCCATACATGATAGCCTCCGAGTGAATTTGCACTTTTCGTCTTCTGATCAGAATCCCTTTACCCGAACCGTAACATTCGGCACTAAGGGAGGCCTTTTGAGATCGGCTCGCTAAAGATCAAGTAAGTCAAACGCGCGCCGTTATGTCCGGTTCCTTCATTGCGGCCAAAACTCAGTTTGACTCCGCGCGCAAAATTACCGCCGATCAGTTGGCGGCCTTTGCAAGGACTGGAATCGAAAGGGGTCACCTCGCGGCGACCCCCTGCCAGAAAAAAATTTGTTCGGTATGAAATCCTGCCCCGGCAAGGGCCAGAATAGGGTTTTCCACACTTTGTTAGGATTCCGTAATACGGTGTTCCTCACACCGGAACTTGGATTTGTCTGGCCCTCTGCGACCCCTTTGTCGCAAAGTTTGCATTACGTTCGACCGCCGGATGGGACTGCCACGCCGATAATCCATGTCCGTTTTTGCGTGCACAACGGACTCAAGTCGGACATCGCGCTGCCGACAACGGACTCATGTGGCGCAGCAAACAACATCTGACACTGCATCGGCGCGGGCAAGTAGCCTTGACCGCCGCAGCGACGCCGGTGCGGCACGAATACGTTGAGATAGAGAGCCGCTTGTGGCTACTGGGCGAGCCCTTAGCACGTCCACGAGACACAGCCTTTGCTAGGGCGCCATCGTCATAAAGATGGGCATGGGGGTCTCAATTCCTCGCAAGATATGCTCGCCGAGCTGACGCCAAGCGCCTGGGGTTGCGTCGACAAAAGAACCCGTGGCCAAAACCGAATGACCGAGCTTTTTCGGCAGGTCCTGCACCCGGACAACCTCATTCACAGCAGACCCTACCAGGGTGAACTGTAGCCGCTCTGGAACGCCAACGTTGCCATAGATGACTTGACCGAGATGGAGCACGATGCCGAAATCTAGATTTGCGTCAGTCGGGGCGGCTCAGCCCGCCGGCGCGCTTCCTGGGCTGCGGCAAGCGCTCGTCCGCAAGCTTACTGCGGTCAATTCGAAACAAGCCGAGAACCGCATCACCGATCATAGAAACCACCTCACCGCCGTGATCGAGCACCGAGGATGCAGTCATGTCGCAATAGCGGCCAAGGAGTTTCAGAAAAGTTTCTGCCGGGAGCCGATCTGCGAGAGCTGTCGAATACCGCAGATCGCTGTACCACAAGGCAGCGGTGATCCTTTCCCCATCGCCGCGCCGGATTAGGCCGTTAAGCACAGGCTCGCCTGCACGTTTACCCAGGTAGGTGTTGGCCACGTTCTCTGCGACGCTTCGTTCTATCTTTGCTTTCAGCGCTATTGCGAGTTCGCGTGTTACGCGATTTAGTTGCGTGATTTCATCATCGGTAAAGCCGGCAGCCCGCTGGCTTAGCCGAGAGCATATGACGCCGTTTTGCCGTGCCGTTCGAAGCCGACCAGAAACGCGATGTAGTCAGTGCCACCAAGCGAGCGCAGCTCCTCAAGAACAGGGAAATCGAGGAGCGCGGTATCGCCCGTCAGTCGACGCCGTAACACCGGCAGTCGGTGGGCCACGATATGGCCCAAGGGGCTATGCACGAACTGATCGTCGCTACTCTGCTCAGGTCGGAAATGTTCCACGACGACGTCTCTCTGAACAAACCAGTTCAATGCGCTGGCGTCGTAAAGCGGATGGAGTATTCGAAAAGCCGCTTGACCGCGCAGATGCCCACTCCGCGGAGCCGTTGGCATAGCTCTCCGTAGAGAGTGGCCGGCTCGGATTTTGTAGGGCCTCGTCAGCAAGCCATTCGACGATGGCGTTGCCCAGAACGGCCGTCGCTGCCGGTTTTTCTTCCATAGGAAGCGACCTTATCAGAATGACCTGGGATTTTCCGCAACTCAGCCGGGACGTTGCTCCTGAAATTCAAATCAGGCCACTGCGATTTGCAAGTCCGGCCACTAGGACCGCAAACAGGCCGGTACTCTGGAGCCTGAACATTTGTCGATCTTTCTTTTCCTACGCTAGGCTACGAATCCAATAGCCCTCTTGTTGCACTGAAGGGGTTCCTGCCTTTTCTATTCATCCCCAATCTGGGGTCGATTGAAGCGGCCCCAGCCGTCGGGGGCAGTGGTGGCCATCTATTCAATTCAGTCGGAGGCAATCTCACGCGGTGCGCGCATGCTTCGCACTGCGTTAGGGCCTGCTATCGCGCGCTTCCTGAACGATCCGGCGATCATTGAGGTGATGCTCAATCCCGATGGCCGATTGTGGATTGACAGCCTCTCGAGCGGGCTGATGGACACTGGAGAAGTGCTTTCCGCACAGGATGGGGAACGCATCGTTCGATTGGTTGCCCATCACGTAGGTAGCGAAGTTCACGCCGATGCCCCCCGCGTCTCGGCTGAGTTGCCCGAGACCGGCGAACGTTTCGAGGGACTGTTGCCGCCAGTGGTTGCGGCTCCGGCCTTCGCGATCCGAAAGCCGGCGGTCGCTGTTTTCACGCTGGAGGACTACGTGGCCGCCGGGATCATGACCTCGGGCCAAGCGAGCGCTTTGAAGGTGGCGGTCGAAGCACGCAAGAACATACTCGTGGCTGGCGGCACGTCCAGCGGCAAGACGACGCTCACCAATGCGCTGTTGGCCGAAGTCGCCAAGACGTCGGATCGAGTTGTTCTCATCGAAGACACGCGGGAGCTTCAGTGCAAGGCCCCGAATCTCGTGGCGTTACGTACCAAGGACGGTGTGATCTCGCTATCGGATTTGGTCCGTTCATCGCTGCGCTTGCGGCCCGATCGCATTCCGATCGGGGAAGTGCGCGGCGCGGAGGCTCTCGATCTGCTCAAGGCCTGGGGCACAGGTCATCCCGGCGGTATCGGTACCATCCACGCGGGCACTGCGCTCGGAGCATTGCGGCGACTCGAGCAGCTGATCCAGGAAGCCGTCATCACGGTTCCCCGCGCCCTTATCGCGGAGACCATCAACGTTATTGCCGTTCTTTCCGGTCGCGGTCCCGATCGCTGCCTGGCCGAGCTCGCCAGCGTCGCGGGGCTCGGACCTTCCGGTGATTACAGCCTTGCAGCGTTAGGGGACCAATCATGAGTGTTACATCTTCGATGAAACGTTGCGTCAGCTCGACGACCGTATTCGCGACTACCTCACTGACCGTCGGCCGAGCCTTCGCTGCTGGCTCTAACATGCCGTGGGAGCAGCCGCTCAATCAGATCCTGCAATCGGTCGAAGGTCCGGTCGCGAAGATCATCGCGGTCATCATCATCATCGTCACGGGGTTATCGCTAGCGTTCGGCGATACCTCGGGCGGATTCCGCAGGCTCATCCAGATCGTGTTCGGCCTATCGATTGCGTTCGCAGCGTCGAGCTTCTTTTTGTCGTTCTTCTCGTTCGCCGGGGGAGTGGTGATCTGATGGATGCAGAAATCCCAGGCTTCATCACGCCCGTGCATCGCGCGCTGACCGAGCCGATCCTCATGGGCGGCGCGCCGCGGTCCATCGCCATCGTCAACGGAACGCTCGCGGCTGCACTCGGCATCGGTCTGCGCCTTTGGATCGCGGGCCTCCTCCTTTGGTTCGTCGGCCACACGGCCGCCGTCTGGGCCGCCAAGCGCGATCCCGACTTCGTCGAGGTCGTGCGGCGACACCTGCGTATCCCCGGTCATCTCAACACGTGAGTTATCTCATGATGAATCTCGCCGAATACCGCCGTTCCAACACCCGGCTCGCCGATTTTCTGCCGTGGGCGGCTCTTGTCGATGAGGGCATCATCCTCAACAAGGATGGCTCGTTCCAGCGCACGGCAAAATTTCGAGGACCCGACCTCGATAGTGCCGTGCCGGCCGAACTCGTTGCCATTGCCAGCCGTCTAAACAACGCCCTGCGCCGACTCGAATCTGGTTGGGCGATCTTTGTCGAAGCCCAGCGCCATTCTGCCGGTGCGTATCCGCCCAACACCTTTCCGGATGTGGCGTCTGCCCTGGTCGACACCGAGCGACGAGCTCAGTTCGACGAAGCCGGCGCCCACTACGAGTCGAGCTATTTCCTGACGTTGCTCTATCTGCCGCCGGCCGAGGGTAAGGCGAAAGCGGAACGGCTGCTTTACGAGGGCGGCAAACGCTCTGTCGATTCCGATGCGCGTGAGGTCCTCCGTGGTTATGTCGACCGGACCAATCGGGTGCTGCAGCTCGTCGAGGGCTTCATGCCGGAGTGCGCCTGGCTGGATGACCAGGAGACCTTGACCTACCTGCACTCGACGGTTTCGACCAAACGGCATCGCGTCAGGGTCCCCGAAATCCCCATGTATCTCGACGCGCTGCTCGCCGATCAGGCGCTAACCGGCGGGCTCGAGCCGATGCTGGGCTCAACGCATCTGCGCGTGCTGACCGTTGTCGGGTTTCCGACGGCGACCACGCCGGGGATCCTCGATGAGTTGAACCGCCTTGCGTTCGCCTACCGCTGGTCGACCCGCGCCATCATGCTCGACAAGCTGGAGGCGACAAAGCTCCTGACCAGGATCAGGCGGCAATGGTTCGCCAAACGGAAGTCGGTCACTGCGATCCTCAAGGAAGTGATGACCAACGAGGCTTCATCCCTTCTCGATACTGACGCTCACAACAAGGCCATCGATGCCGATGCGGCGCTCCAGGAACTGGGCTCCGATCAAATCGGAGAGGCTTTTGTCACGGCGACCATCACGGTCTGGGACGCCGATCCCGCGATCGCCGACGAAAAACTTCGTCTCGTCGAGAAGGTGATCCAGGGTCGAGATTTCACGTGCGTGATTGAGACGGTCAATGCTCTCGAGGCATGGCTCGGCAGTTTGCCGGGACATGTTTACGCCAATATCCGGCAGCCGCCGATCTCGACGTTGAATTTGGCGCATATGATTCCGCTGTCGGCAGTGTGGGCCGGAGAGACGAGGGACCATCATTTCAAGGCCCCGCCATTGTTTTTAGGCAAGACGGAGGGATCCACTCCTTTTCGGTTTTCGCTTCATGTTGGTGACGTCGGGCATACGCTGGTGGTCGGACCGACCGGTGCCGGCAAATCGGTGTTGCTGGCGCTGATGGCTCTGCAATTTCGCCGGTATCCCGGCTCGCAAATCTTTGCCTTCGATTTTGGTGGATCGATCCGCGCGGCCGCAATTGCCATGGGTGGCGATTGGCATGATCTCGGCGGCGCAGTGGCCGGGGAAACGTCGGAATTTGTCTGCCTTCAGCCGCTCGCCAGGATCGATGATGTCGCAGAACGGGGGTGGGCGGCGGACTGGGTAGCCTCGATTTTGAGCCGTGAGCGGATCGAGACGACCCCCGAGGCCAAGGAGCATATCTGGTCCGCGCTCAGTTCGCTTGCCTCTGCCCCTCTTGAGGAGCGCACGCTGACCGGCCTTTCCGTCCTGCTTCAGTCCAATGTCCTCAAGCGGGCTCTTCAGCCGTATTGCCTTGGGGGGCCTTACGACCGGTTGCTCGATGCCGAGACGGAGCGCCTCGGTGAGACATCAGTTCAAGTCTTCGAGACCGATGGGTTGATCGGGACTGCGGTTGCGCCGGCCGTGCTCGCTTATCTGTTTCATCGGATCGAGGGCCGCTTTGACGGCCGACCGACCCTGCTCATCATCGACGAGGGCTGGCTCGCGCTGGATGATGCTGACTTCGCCGGGCGCTTGCGTGAATGGCTGAAGACCCTGCGCAAAAAGAATGCCTCCGTTATCTTCGCCACCCAATCGCTCGCCGACATCGACGGCTCCGCGATCGCGCCGGCGATCATCGAAAGCTGCCCCACGCGGATCATGTTGCCCAACGACCGCGCCATCGAGCCGCAAATCACTGCGGTCTACCGCCGCTTTGGCTTGAATGACCGGCAGATAGAGATCCTGGCCCGGGCGACGCCCAAGCGCGACTACTACTGCCAGTCGCGCCGCGGCAATCGCCTGTTCGAGCTTGGCCTTGGCGAGGTTGCGCTTGCCTTCACCGCGGCTTCCTCCAAGGCAGATCAAGCGCTGATCGAGAAGGTACTGGCCGAGCAGGGCCGTGCGAACTTTGTGCCCGGCTGGCTGAAAGCCCGTAACGTTGACTGGGCGACAGATCTGATCCCGCATCTTGCTGAATTGGAGGCTTCCATATGAACAGCCTCCGTCGTGTCGTTGCCGTCAGCGTGATGACGCTAGCCGTATTCGTGGGTCCAAAACCGGGCGCTGCGCAGTTGGTGGTGTTTGATCCGAACAATTATGCGCAGAACGTGCTGACCGCTGCTCGCGCTTTGCAGCAGATCAACAATCAGATCGTGTCTCTGCAAAATCAGGCCCAGATGCTGATCAATCAGGCCAAAAACCTGGCCACTCTACCGTTCTCGTCGTTGTTGCAACTAGAACAGTCAATCCAGCGCACTCAGCAACTGCTCGCTCAGGCTCAACGCATAGCCTACGACATCCAGCAGATCGACCGCGCATTCTCGACGACCTATGCGTCGGCATCATCAAGCCAATCGGCCCAGACGCTGGTCGCGAACGCGCAAATGCGCTGGCAGAACGCGATGGCCGGACTGCAGGATGCCATGCGGACCCAGGCTACGGTTGTCGGCAATCTCAACACCAACCGCACTCAGATGAACGCGCTCGTCACCTCAAGCCAGGGCGCGATCGGTGCGCTGCAGGCGAGCCAGGCCGGCAACCAGCTTTTGGCTCTCCAGTCTCAGCAACTCGCAGATCTCACGGCCATCGTCGCGGCCGATGGGCGCGCGCAGAACCTGGAGTCTGCCCAGCACGCCGCGGCTCAGGACCAGGGCAGGGAGCAGATGCGTCGTTTTCTGACGCCAGGTCAGGGTTATCAAGCCACAACCGTGCAGATGTTTCACTGATGAACAGGAAAAAGATCGAACGGGGCCCGACCGTGCTGGCCGTGCTGCTCGTCGTCCTCGTGGTTGCAGCTTGCGCTATTCGGCTTCGAGGCAACGAAGATCAGATCAGTTCAAAAGCGTCCGCAGATCAAGCCGCCGATCCGCTGGTCACGAAGCTCGCCGAGTGCCGCTCAGTCACCTACGAACAGAAAGATGCTCTCGCTGAATGCCGAAAGGCCTGGGCTGAGAAGCGGCGCCAATTCCTCGGACAAAGAACACCGTCGACATCGCCTGACAGTGAGGTATCCCGAGAAGGCTCTTCACTGTTCGTCCCGCCAAAGGACGAAAGTCGCTTGCCGGCCGGCTTTCCCTCGATTCCGCAATCCAGGGAGTAACACGTGGGCGGCACAGGCGTTATTGATCAGTTCCTCGAGACCTTCACCCGCTACATCGATTCCGGCTTTGGCCTGTTGGGTGGTGAGGTCAGTTATCTCGCCGCGACATTGGCGGCGATCGACGTGACGTTGGCTGGCTTGTTCTGGTCATGGGGCGGGGACGAGGACATACTGGCGCGTCTTGTCAGGAAGACACTGTTTGTCGGTGTCTTTGCCTTCTTGATCGGTAATTGGAACAGCCTGACGCGCGTCATCTTCGAGAGTTTTGCCGGTTTGGGCCTGAAGGCCTCAGGCACTGGACTGTCGTCCGCTGATTTCCTAAGGCCCGGCAAGATCGCTCAAGTGGGGCTTGATGCCGGACGGCCAATCCTCGATTCGATCTCGGGTCTGATGGGCTATGTCAGCTTTTTCGAGAACTTCGTCCAGATCGCGGTTCTGCTGTTTGCCTGGATCGTGGTGCTGCTCGCCTTCTTCATCCTGGCCATTCAGCTCTTCATCACACTGATCGAATTCAAGCTGACGACGCTTGCAGGCTTTGTTTTGATTCCATTTGGCTTGTTCGGCAAGACCGCCTTTGCAGCCGAGCGCGTCCTCGGCAACGTGATCTCATCGGGCGTCAAAGTACTGGTATTGGCTGTCATCGTCGGCATCGGCTCGACGTTGTTTGCGCAGTTTACGTCCGGCTTTGGCGGCAATCAGCCGACGATCGACAATGCCATGGCGCTCGTACTCGGCGCGCTGTCGCTTCTTGGCCTCGGCATTTTTGGTCCAGGCATTGCTAATGGGATTGTATCCGGCGGACCGCAACTTGGCGCTGGCGCTGCGGTTGGCACCAGCCTCGCGGCTGGTGGCGCCATCGTCGCTGGCGTGGGTATCGCAGCCGGCGGCGCCGGGTTAGCAGGCGGCGCACTCGCAGGCGCCCGTGGCGCCGCCACCATAGCGGGCGGAACTGCAAGCGCTTATCGAACCGCAGGATTGAGCGGCGTCGCGAAGGCTGGCGGCTCGTCGATCGTCAGTCCGTTGCGCCGGATGGCGGCCGGCCTCACCAGCGGCTCGGGAGCGACGGAGGGGCCGCCTGCGTGGGCGCGCCGCATGAAGCGGGCGCAGACGGTGAGCCAAGGTGCATCCGCCGCGACCAATGCCGTCCGCAGTGGTGACGGTGGCGGCGGCGGAGCTTCCGTTGATCTGTCCGAGGGAGAGCGCTGATGTTCAAACGACCGTCCGTCCATTATGGCCGCACGCCCGAGGCGGTGACGCCCTATCAGAAGGCGGCGCAGGTCTGGGACGAGCGCATTGGATCAGCTCGGATCCAGGCCAGTAATTGGAGGCTCATGGCGTTCGGATGCCTCTTGGTGTCGGGTGGGCTCGCCGCTGGCCTCGTCTGGCAATCTGCGAGAGGCACCGTCACGCCATGGGTGGTGGAAGTCGACCGCCTCGGTCAGCCGCAGGCGGTTGCGCCAGCCAGTCCGTTTTACCAGCCAACGGATCCGCAGATTGCGTTTCATCTCGCACGCTTCATCGAAAATGTCCGCGGCCTGCCGTCTGACGCCATCGTTCTGCGTCAGGACTGGCTCCGTGCCTACGATTTCACGACGGACCGCGGTGCTGTGGCGCTCAACGATTACGCGCGTATGAATGATCCTTTTGCCAAGCTCGGTAGCACTCAGGTAGCGGTCGAGATCTCCAGTGTCATTCGCGCCTCGCCGGACAGCTTTCGCGTCGCTTGGACTGAACGTCGCTACGACAGCGGTCAACTGGCCGCGACCGACCGCTGGACCGCCATCGTTTCGATCGTCATCGAGACCCCGCGTGATGCTGACCGACTGCGCAAGAATCCGCTCGGCATCTATGTGAACGCGATCAATTGGTCGAAGGAGCTCGGCCAATGAGAAAGCCCGATTCGTCCTCGATTAATCAGAAATGTCGGCTAGCCGCGATATGTCCCGCACTGTTAGTCCTCTTCGCCCTTTGCAGCTGCACGAACTTCAAGCCACCACAGATCACTTATGACGACGATGTTGCGCCACTCCCCGATTTGCCGGCGTTGCAGGACGACCATGCGCGTCCACTGCATGTCCCTCCGTCCTGGACGCCGACGCACGGCGGCAAGAAGGGAGAGGAGGAAGCGAAGGAGCCGGCAGAGCGAGTCACGACCGCCAACGATGCAGCTCGGGTGGAGCCGCGACGGGGCGGGTATTTCAACGCGGTCCAGGTTTTTCCCTATAGTCCCGGTGCGCTCTATCAGGTTTACGCAGCGCCTGGCCAAATTACCGACATAGCTCTCGAACCCGGTGAGCAGTTGACCGGATCGGGTCCGCTTGCGGCCGGGGACACCGTGCGCTGGATTGTCGCCGATACCGAAAGTGGTAACGGCGACACCCTGCGCGTCCACGTCATGGTCAAGCCGACACGACCCGCCATCGAGACGAATCTTGTCGTCAATACCGATCGGCGGACTTACCTGATCGAGCTGCGCTCCCGTGAAAAGCCGTATATGCCGTCAGTCGCCTGGTTCTACCCCGAAGATCGGTCTAGCCGCTCCGAGGCCGTGCCACCGACG
>Ga0210387_10004756_pt1 | contig 10401 bp, 8 predicted proteins | sample IncBWC7OmetaG_FD_160108 | JGI IMG/M metagenome (GOLD analysis project Ga0210387, IMG submission 160108) | Forest soil microbial communities from Barre Woods Harvard Forest LTER site, Petersham, Massachusetts, United States - Inc-BW-C-7-O ...
GCGAAGTTCAAGCGAGCCGTCAAGTCGCCTTGACGGCGCTTTTGGGTAACGCGATTGTCCTCCCATCGGAGGAGGCGCATTCTCGCCTCCCCGCCTATAAGACCGCCCCGCGTCGCCCCGCCGCCCCTGTGCCTCTTACCAAGGAAGAAGCATGAACGATCGTGTTCCCGGATTTTCGACCCTTGCCGTGCATGCCGGTGCACAGCCCGATCCCACCACCGGCGCGCGCGCCACACCGATCTATCAGACCACGTCATTTGTTTTTAATGACGCCGATCACGCTGCCTCGCTGTTCGGGCTGCAGGCGTTCGGCAACATCTATACCCGCATCGGCAATCCCACCAATGCGGTGCTGGAAGAGCGCGTCGCCGCGCTCGAAGGCGGCACCGCAGCGCTGGCGGTCGCTTCCGGCCATGCCGCGCAGGTCATCGTGCTGCAGCAGCTCCTGATGCCGGGCGATGAATTCGTCGCAGCGCGAAAACTCTACGGCGGCTCGATCAACCAGTTCACCCACGCCTTCAAGAGCTTTGGCTGGAACGTGGTGTGGGCGGACGGTGACGACATCGCAAGCTTCGAGGCCGCAATCACCCCGCGCACGAAAGCAGTCTTCATCGAATCCATCGCCAATCCGGGCGGCACCATCACCGATATCGAGGCGGTCGCGGCGGTGGCGCACAAGGCCGGCGTGCCGCTGATCGTCGATAACACGCTGGCATCGCCCTACCTGATCAAGCCGATCGATCACGGCGCCGATATTGTCGTGCATTCGCTGACCAAGTTCCTGGGCGGCCATGGCAATTCGCTCGGCGGCATCATCGTCGATGCCGGCACCTTCGACTGGTCGAAGGGCAACAAATATCCGATGCTGAGCGAGCCGCGGCCGGAATATCACGGCATCAAGATCCATGAGACCTTTGGCAATTTCGCCTTCGCGATTGCCTGCCGCGTGCTGGGCCTGCGCGACCTTGGACCGGCGCTGTCGCCCTTTAACGCCTTCCTGATCCTGACTGGCATCGAAACCCTGCCGCTGCGCATGCACAAGCATTGCGAGAACGCCAAGACGATTGCCGAATTCCTGCAAGGGCACTCGGCGGTGGCTTCGGTGAGCTATGCCGGACTCGCGGGTGACAAGTACAACAGCCTCGCCCGCAAATACGCACCGAAAGGCGCGGGTGCGGTGTTCACCTTCTCGCTCAAGGGCGGCTATCAGGCCGGTGTCAATCTGGTGTCGAACCTGAAACTGTTCTCGCACCTCGCCAATGTCGGCGACACCCGCTCGCTGGTGATCCACCCGGCATCCACCACCCACAGCCAGCTCGACGATGCCTCCAAGATCAAGGCCGGCGCCGGCCCCGACATCGTGCGGCTGTCGATCGGGATCGAGGACAAGGAAGATCTGATCGCGGATCTCGACCAGGCCCTGAGCGGGTAGGTTCGCGGCCTGCACGTCAAATTATCGCCGCTCCGCCGGCCCTCACCGGCGGTGCGTTAACTTTCTGTTCACCACATTCCGCAAGCATGTCCTGCGCTGAACAGGCGCCTTATGGACAGGATTCGGAGCGAAGCGATGTTGCGGTGGACACTGCCGGTCTTGCTGGGCGTCTTCGTCAACAGCACGGCGTTCGGGGCTGACCTGCCCTACTACAAGACCGGGCGCGGTTACGCGCCGCCCCCGCAGGTCTACGCCCCGACCCCGCCGCCCCCGGTCTATGTCGAAGATCCTGCGCTGATCTCACCGCCGACCACACCGATCCTGCCGGGCTCGTCGACGCTGCCTGGCTATTACGGCCGTCCCTTCGATTACTACTATCAGGGTGCCTATTACGGCGGCGGGCCCTATCCCAGCTATTTCTGGCGCCTGCCCTACGCCTGCGGCGTTTACGGCTATTGCGGTTACTAGCCGGCCTGCGCCAGCGGCGCAGTCATTTCCTGCGGCATCGCCACGACTTGCCGGGCCGCAAGCCGCTCGGCCTGCATGACTGCCAGCGTCAATACCGCAATCGCTACCGCCTGATGCGATAGCGCGAGGTCGATCGGCACCTGGTTCAGCAAGGTCAGGATTCCCAGCGTCGCCTGCAACGCGACGACTGCCACCAGCCACAGGGCGCCGCTGACCACCGTTCGATCGACGCGTGAGCGCACAGCGTCGAACACGTGAAAGACGGCAAGCACAAACAGCGTATAAGCCGTCATGCGGTGCTCGAACTGCACCGTCAGCGTGTTCTCAAACAGATTGCGCCACCAGGGCTGCTGAAACCACAGCCGCGGAGCGGCGGGAATGAATCCACCGTCGATATCAGGCCAGGTGTTGTAGACGAGGCCAGCGCGCAGGCCGGCCACCAGCGCGCCGAGATAAAGCTGCACGAAGGTGAGCACGAGCAGTAGCGCTGCGGTGATCTTCAATCTCGTCGGCACCGCAAGCGAAGGCCGTTCGCGGAGCCGCCGCAAGGTCCAGACGATCGCCGCGAAAATCAGCAGCGCCAGCACCAGATGCGTGGCGAGGCGGTATTGCGAAACTTCGATGCGTTCTGAAAGGCCCGAAGCCACCATCCACCAGCCGACTGCGCCCTGCAGCGCGCCTAAACCAAAGATCAGCCACAGCCGGCGCTTCAGCTCTCCGGCCATGCTGCTGCGCCACAGGAAATAGAGGAACGGGAGCAAATAGACCATGCCGATCACGCGGCCCAGCAGTCGGTGGCTCCATTCCCACCAGAAGATGGATTTGAACTGCGCCAGCGTCATGCCGGCGTTGAGCGCCTGATATTGCGGGATCTGCTTGTAGGCCGCAAACGCCTGTTCCCATTCCGCCTGGGTGAGCGGCGGCAGCGTGCCAGTCACCGGTTTCCACTCGGTGATCGAGAGCCCGGATTCGGTCAGCCTCGTCGCGCCGCCGACCAGCACCATCAGTGCGATCAGGGCTGCGACCGAAAACAGCCACACCCGGACGGCGCGGCTCGAGGCGGCCTGTGGTGGGGAAATAACGGTCATCTCAATCGAAACTTGAATGAATTTTCGCTGCCCTTATAGTCCGCCGCGACGCCGGTGCAAGCCGCACATTCCAACGAAATCCCGCACATTTCCGTCATGACCATCCGCACCCGCAAATTCTTTGGAGCCATCGCCCTGGTCGTGCTCGCCGCGACATGGGCGCTCGTCGGCATGGCATTGGCGCAAATGCCGTGGATTGCAAGTTCCGGCCTGCTGCAGGCCGCCTACTACGTCGTGGTGGGCATGGGCTGGGTACTGCCGGCGATGCCAATCGTGAGCTGGATGTCGCGCCCGGACGTTTAGATTTCCGGCTTCGGCGTCGGCCGCACTGCGGCGAAAGTCGCTCCTGAAAGCACGACGCGCATGGCGCGAATTGACGTCAACCGTCCATCCCAGGCGATCCGCGGCAGCGCATGCAGATTGGTGCGACCTGCGGTGTCGACGATGCCCGAAATCGCCGAGACTGCGCTTGCAAAGCCCGCCTCCTCCGACATCACCACATGGGAACGGCGGAATGAATGGCGGTCGCCGAACGGAAAAGCGAAATGCTTGACCTCGCGCTGGAACGCGGCTTGCGCGACCGCCTTGCCCATCGTCAGCTCGCGCTGCGCGTCGGCATCCCTGAGATTGGACAACACGGGATAATTCACGGTGGCAGAGCCGATCGTCACCAGCGGATCGTCTGCGAGCCTGGAAAAATCCTCCCAATCCATCATGGCCTCGCGCGTGAGCCCGGTGAGATCGACGGAGTAGCGCTTGCAGAGATCATTGATCGCCGCTGACAGATCAGCGGGTGCGAGTTGGCGCAACCAGCTCGTGAGAAATTCAAACGTTTCGTTCTTCTCGACGAGGGTGTGGATGCCGAAATGCCGCTCGGTTCGATCGATCATCAGACTGAGGCGAGGTTCCTTGGCGATGATCTTCTCCAGCGCTAGCCACCATGCTTCACCGACGCCATCGGGAAAGGCCGTCGGTACATAGACCGTGAACGGCACACGGTGGTGCGCCAGGATCGGATAGGCAGCCCTCGCCACGTCCTTGTAGCCGCCGTCAAAAGTGAGGCAGACGAACCGGCGGCGCTGCGGCAGAACCACGGCGCGTCGGCACGCTTCGTCCATCGTGACGAAATCATATTTCCAGCGCTTCAGCGCGCGCACCATTCGAGCCAGAAATCTCGGGGTGATTTCGTTCGCCTTGAGCGGCTGAAAGCGCCCTGCCCGCCGCGGTATCACGCGCTCGAAGCGCAGGATCACGCCGGCGCCGCCGACCTCGCGGCTTTGCCACGCCTTTCCGCCGAAATAAGCGAGTTCCAGCTTCAGGCGGTTCAACAAATGATTGTCCGATGGCAAGCTTTCGCCCCTCACGCCAGCCGATCGAAATCGACCTAGCCGGGTTGTCATTACCCTTTGTTGACACTTCTTTGCAAAGGTCGGCTGAAGACGAAAAGTGTAAATTTTTCCCTGATCCAACAGGTTTTATGATGACCATCGCTGCGGCGATCGAAAGCCGGACGGCAGAGGCGCCAGCGCGGTCGAAGATCAGCCGCATCGCGCGCGTCGACATCATTAGCGATCTACCGCGAGCCGAGCCGATCTGGCGCGAGCTCGAGACGCGGCAATTGGCCACGCCATACCAGCGCTTCGATCTGCTCGCTGCCTGGCAGCGCGAGGTCGGCGCGCGTGAGAACGCCCAGCCCTTCATCGTCACCGCCCATGACGCCGATGGCCGGCCGCTGGTCCTGCTGCCGCTCACGATCCGATCCAGGCACGGCGTTCGCGTCGCCTGCTTCATGGGCGGTAAGCATGCCAATTTCAACATGGCGTTGTGGGATCGCGATTTTGCCCGCGAGGCCACCGCCTCCGATCTCGATGCCCTGTTGTCGTCATTGCGCGAGAAGTCCGCATGCGACGTGCTCGTGCTGAGGCAGCAGCCACGGCACTGGCAGGATTTCCTCAATCCGCTGGCGACGCTGCCACGGCAGCGCTCGGTCAATGACTTTCCGGTCCTGCACATGGTCCCCGGCGATCCCGCGATCAACCGGATCAGCAACTCGTTCCGCAAGCGGCTGAAGAGCAAGGAACGCAAGCTGCAATCTTCGGGCTATCGCTATCATATCGCCACCAGCGATGCCGACATCGAGCGCATCCTGGATTGGTTCTTCCACGTCAAGCCGATGCGGATGGCCGAGCAGAAGCTGCCCGACGTCTTTGCCGAACCCGGCATTCCCGAATTCGTCCGCGCGGCGTGTCACGCCCGGCTTCCCGGCGGCGGCCGCGCCATCGACATCCATGCGCTCGAATGCGACGACGAGGTGATCGCGATCTTTGCCGGCGTTGCCGACGGCCATCGCTTCTCGATGATGTTCAACACCTACACCATGTCGGCGCGCTCGCGTTACAGCCCCGGGCTGATCCTGATGCGCTCCATCATCGATCATTACGGCGAGCGCGGCTATCGCGCGCTCGATCTCGGCATCGGCTCGGATGATTACAAGCGGATGTTCTGCAAGGGCGATGAGCCGATCTTCGACAGCTTTGTGCCACTGACCTCGCGCGGCAGGATCGCGGCGGGTGCAATCTCGGCCGTGAGCCGCGCCAAACGCCTGGTGAAAAGCAACCAGGCGCTGTTCCAGCTCGCGCAGCGCCTGCGTCGCGCTTTTGGCTGACGACTCAGGCTGCCACGCGCGGTCCGGATTCGCTCGCATCCCAGCCGGTTGCCGGCTTGTCCAGCATCGTCACCTCGGAAAAGCCGACGGACTTGAGCTGCTCGCACATCAAGTTGCGCGCATCCTGAGGCATCGAAGCTTCCGGCACGACGACCGCCTGCGCATTCGCGGTCAACAGTTCCGCCGGCAGGTCGGACGCGCCACCTGCATCGAGCAGCACGTGGTCATAGACCCGAAGCAGCGCATCGATGGCAAGCGTCATCCGCGGCGACTGCAATTGTGTGCGATCAAAGCCGGGACGTCCGGCATTGACGAGATGAACGCGCGACAACCGGTCCTTGGTGATGATCTGCGAGTACGAAGCGTCACCCCGCATCAGCTCGGCAAGCCCGGGCGCCGAAGGATCGGCCGAGATCGCCGAAAAGGTCGGCGATGAGGCTGCAAGATCGACCACGACCACGCGGGCGTCAGGTGCCAACAGCCGCGCCAGCGTCAGCGCGGTCAGCGTGATGCTTTCGCCGGCCGCGGTGCCCAGGATCGTCACCTTGTGGCCGGCTTCGCCCGCGTTGCGGAGCGTTTCGGCAAGCCGTTCGATGTCGTCCAACCGCTCCGTCATTTCGGCCGGCCCGGGCATCGCCACCGCAGCACCACTATCAACGACAGGCTTAACCTTCGGCGCACGGGCCGCGGCAACCGGCGCAGCCGGCGTGGCCGCGCCGCGCGGCGCCGTCATCCGCAGCAGCTCGCCGGTCACGATCAGGCCGCTCGACAGCAGCAGCGTTGCCAGTGTCGCGATCAGCACGATCGGCAGCTTCTTCGGATAGGCTGGCGTGTTGGAGACGATGCCGCGGGAAATGATGCGGCCATCCGAGGGCGCCGCATCGATATTCTCGCGGGCATTGGCCTCGCGATATTTCGCGAGATAGGTTTCCAGGAGATCGCGCTGCGCCTTGGCCTCGCGTTCCAGCGCGCGCAGCAGCACGTCCTGGCCGTTGGTGGCGGAAGCCTGCTTCTTCAGCTGGTCGAGGCTGGCGGAAAGGCTCTCGACCCGGCCGCCGGCGATGCGCGCATCGTTATCGAGCGAACGCGAAAGCTTGCTGGCCTCGTCCCGGATCTGTTTATCAAGATCGCTAATCTGCGCCTTCAATTCCTTGATGCGGGGATGGTTGTCAAGCAAAGTCGACGACTGCTCAGCGAGTTGCGCACGCAGAGTGACTCGTTGTTCAAAGAGCCGGCGCATCAATTCGGAGTTGGCGATTTCCGCAGACTCGATCGGCTTGCCGGTTTGAAGCATCTCGCGGATCAGCCGCGCCCTGGACTCGGCATCCGACTTCAGCGCACGGGCGTTGTTGAGCTGGGTGTTCAGCTCACCCATCTGCTGGTTCGAAAGCGTGGTGTTGTTGGTGCCGACAAACAGGTTCGACTTCGAGCGGAAATCCTCGACGCGAGCCTCGGCATCAGAAACCTTGGTGCGCAGTTTATCGATTTCGCCCGACAACCACTGGCCAGCCGCCCTGGCCTGCTCCTGATGCGCATTCTGCTGCAGTACCAGATAACCGTCGGCGATGGAATTGGCGACACGCGCAGCAAGATCCGGATCGCGCGACTGGAATTCAACGACGATGACGCGCGACTTGTCGACCGCATAGACGGTGAGCCGGTCGTAATAGGCGTCCAGCACCCGCTCTTCCGGCGTCATCGAGAAGGGATCGCGGCCGATCCCGAACAGCGCTGCGAGCGATTTCAACGGCGACATGCCGCTCAGGACGGGATCGAATTCCGGCTTTTCCGCGAGCTTGTTCTTCTTGATGATCTCGCGCGCGAGCTCGCGCGACTGCACGAGCTGGACCTGGCTGGTGACGGCTTCGGGGTCGAGCGCTGTGCGCTGCTCGTCGCGCTCGCCGGTCGGACGCAGGAACACGTTCTCGCGCCCGTCGATCAGGATGCGGGCCTCGGACTTGTAGCGGGACGTAATGAGATTGACGATGATGAGGGATAGAACCAGTGCCGCGACCGTGGGCACGATGATCCAGCGTCGCTGCCGCGACAGCGCCTCACCTAGCGCACGCAGATCGATGTCACCCGACTGTGATGGAGCGACCTGGGTTGCGACCATCGGTTTTGCAGGAGCCGGCGCAGGCGCCAGTATCGGCTTTGCCGCCTGCGCCATTTCCTTGACCCTACGCCACAACGCAAAACGCATCGCAAACTCCCGCGGACGCCACGACTCTACCTGACCTGTCGCGATTACACTCCATTAAGGTTGCCGCTGGGTTAATCCGGCCGTTTTGGGGCGGGAATGCGACTCGCAAAAAATCTGCCGTCATGTTTTGTTAACCATCAAAGCCCTTAATCGGAATCGATTTTTTATTGAAGGTTGCCACATGCCGGGCGCACGCGCCGCTGAACGCTGGTCCTGATCATGCCCGCGCCAGACCAACCCCTCCGCATCCTGCACGCGGTGCGCGCGCCAGTGGGCGGCATTTTCCGTCACATCGTCGACCTCGCCAACGGCCAGGCTGACCGCGGCCACCAGGTCGGGATCATCGCCGACAGCCTCACTGGCGGTGAGCGTGCCGACACGGCGCTCGCGGAAATCGCCCCTCGCCTTGCTCTCGGCGTGCACCGCATCGCCATTCACCGCGAGCCGTGGCCGACGGATGTGCTGGTGTGGCTGCGCTTCCGCCAGCTGATGTCGAAGCTGAAGCCTGACGTGCTGCACGGCCATGGCGCCAAGGCCGGCGCATTTGTCCGGCTGAAGTCGCGCGAAAGCGACACCATCCGCATCTACACGCCGCACGGCGGCTCGCTGCACTATCCGCTCAACACGCTCAAGGGCGCGGTCTACAGCCGCCTCGAGCGCTCCCTGATGGACAAAACCGACCTGTTCCTGTTCGAGAGCGCGTTCGCGCGCGACGCCTATCAGCGCATGATCGGCTCGCCGAAGGGCCTCGTCCGCTGCGTCTTCAACGGCGTCACCGCTGACGAATTCGATCCCGTGCCCAAGGCGGATGACGCCACCGACATCGTCTATGTCGGTGAGTTCAGGCAGATCAAGGGCGCCGATATCTTGATTGATGCGGTGGCGCTGCTGCATGCCGACGGCAAGCCGGTCACGCTGACGCTTGCCGGCGACGGCGAGGAGATGCCGGCGCTCAAAGCCCAGGTCGAACGGCTCGGGCTTGCGCATTCGGTGCGCTTCATCGGTCACGTCAAGGCGCGCTACGGCTTCTCCAAGGGCCGGCTCCTGGTCGTGCCGTCGCGCGGCGACTCCATGCCCTATGTTGTGATCGAGGCGGGTGCGGCCGGCATTCCCATGGTCGCGGCCAATGTCGGCGGCATCCCGGAAATCTTCGGCGAGTATAACGACGCGCTGTTTGCCCCTAACCTTGCCACCGCCATGGCGGACGCGATCGAGATCGCCATGGAGGATCCGGACGGCGCACTGGCGCGCGCCAAGGCGCTTCGCGAGCGCATCTTCCTGCACTTCTCGCAGAAGGCCATGGTCGAAGGGGTGCTTGCGGGCTATCGCGACGCCTTCGTTAATCATTAACCATCCTTTACCAAGCTAACCGTTTCTTCCGATTTGTCCTCTAAGCCCTACTTGAGGGGAATACCGCCTCGGCGCGCGCGCACCTATGTGCACGCGAAAGATACGGATGTGGACGACTGTGGAACCGATCAACGCACGCTCGATGCTGGATGCGGCGACGAACGCCGCGGTCGTCACGACTGACGGCCGACCGCAGGTCGAACGTCGCCGACGGCTGTCGCAAGCCGCACTTGCCGTCGCCAACCAGAAGGTCCGCCCGGCGTATTCGCCGATCGTGATCGCGGGCGCCGTGCGGGTGATCGATTTCCTGATGCTCAGCACCATCGGCATCGGCATCTATTTCTACTATGTCGTGCCGCTCTCCGGTTTTCGCTGGGAATATATCGCGGCCATCGTCGGCATGGCGGTTGCGTCCGTGATCTGCTTCCAGGCCTGCGACATCTACCAGGTGCAGGTCTTCCGCGGCCAGCTCCGGCAGATGACGCGGATGATCTCGTCCTTCGCCTTCGTGTTCCTGCTTTTCATCGGCGCCTCGTTCCTCGCCAAGCTCGGCGGCGAGATTTCGCGTGTCTGGCTCTCCGCGTTCTTCATCATTGGCCTCGCCGCGCTGATCAGTGAACGGCTGTTCCTGCGCGCGCTGGTGCGCCGCTGGGCGCGCCAGGGCCGGCTCGACCGCCGCACCGTCATCGTCGGCTCCGACAAGAACGGCGAACAGCTCGTCGAGGCGCTGAAGAACGAATATGACAACGAGATCGAGGTGCTCGGCGTATTCGACGACCGCAACGACAACCGCGCGCTCGAGACCTGCGCCGGCAGCCCGAAGCTCGGCAAGGTCGACGACATCGTGGAATTTGCCCGCCGCACCCGCGTCGACCTCGTGCTGTTCGCGCTGCCGATCTCGGCGGAGACGCGCATCCTCGAAATGCTGAAGAAGCTGTGGGTGCTGCCGGTCGATATTCGACTCTCGGCCCACACCAACAAGCTGCGCTTCCGTCCCCGCTCCTATTCCTATCTCGGCAAGGTGCCCACCCTCGACGTGTTCGAGGCGCCGATCACCGATTGGGACCTGGTGATGAAATGGCTGTTCGACCATGTCGTCGGCTTCATCGTGCTGTTGATGGCGCTGCCGGTGATGGCGCTGGTCGCGCTTGCCATCAAGCTCGACAGCCCGGGCCCGATGCTGTTCCGCCAGAAT
>Ga0210387_10004757_pt1 | contig 10401 bp, 11 predicted proteins | sample IncBWC7OmetaG_FD_160108 | JGI IMG/M metagenome (GOLD analysis project Ga0210387, IMG submission 160108) | Forest soil microbial communities from Barre Woods Harvard Forest LTER site, Petersham, Massachusetts, United States - Inc-BW-C-7-O ...
GACGGTTTGCGGACGACCTGGTAGATCCAGTTGATCATCAGCCAGACGATGAAAAGCGCTGCCGCCGCCAGCAATATTCTGGCCGCGAGGGGTCCGCGTCTATAGATCCGCCACCAGCGCCGTCGGATGCGGCGTACGCGTGCCCAGCTCAGGCGCGCCATTTCACCAAATGCGCACCCGCTGGTCGGGATCGACGTAATAGATGTCGCCGGGCTGCACGCCAAACGCGCGGTACCACTCATCGATATTACGGGTGGGCCCAATGACGCGAAACGCGCGCGGTGAGTGCGGATCGCTGACCACCTGCTTGCGCACATAGTCCTCGCGTGCCTTGCCGCGCCACGCCTGTGCCCATCCGAGAAATACGCGCTGATCGCCGCTGAAGCCGTCCAGCACCGCAGCGGGTTGTCCATTGAGCGAGCGGTGATAGGCTTCCAAAGCCACATTGAGGCCACCCAAGTCGGCGATGTTTTCGCCCATCGTCAGATCGCCGTTGATGTGGGCGCCGGGCACCGGCTCATAGGCCGAGAACTGCGCTCCCAATTTCTTGGCGCGAGCGTTGAATTGACTCGCATCCTGTGCCGTCCACCAGTCACGAAGTTCGCCTTTGGCATCCAGCTTGCGGCCTTCGTCGTCGAAGCCGTGCGACAACTCGTGGCCGATCACGGCGCCAATCGCACCGTAATTAACCGCAGGATCCGCTGCCGGATCAAACATGGGCGGCTGCAGGATGCCCGCGGGAAATACGATATCGCGAAGCGATCCGTTGTAGGCATCATTCGTTTGCGGCGTCATCGTCCAGTCGGCGCGGTCGACCGGACCATTGAGACGCCCGATCTGGAAGCGCCATTCCCATTCGCCTGCGCGTCGCACGTTGCCGATGAGATCGTCGGCGCTGATCTTGAGGCCATCGAATTCCCGCCGATGATCGGGATAGCCCACCTTGATTTGATAGGTGTCGAGCTTGTTCAGCGCCTCGGCCCTGGTTGCAGGCGTCATCCAATCCAGCCGTTCCAACCGCGCCCGCATGGCCGCTTTGACATTCGCGACCAAGGTTTCGATCCGTGCTTTGGATTCAGGCGGAAAGTACCGGGCGGTGTAGAGCTGGCCCACGGCGAAACCCATGTTGCCGAAGCAATCCACGCGATCGGCCCCCGTGCAGTCCGCGCCGCCGACGGCGCGAAGCGCGCGTTTCCAGCGTGCCGATTCCTGCGGTTGACCCGAGAGCGTGTGATCGCGGAACTGGAACCTAGCCTCGGAAAAGGGCGTCGATAAATAGAAAGCGGCGTTGTCGGCCACCGTAAATGCCTGCCACGCCTTCAATGTGCTCAAGGGCGTCGACTGGTAAATGGCCGCGATCTTCGGAAAAGCAGATTTTTCCGCCACGATCACCCGCGCGGCTGCACTCAACCCTGAGCCCTTGAGAAACTCATCCCAGGAAAACGCCGGCGCCAACTGCTTGAGCTCTGCGCGGGTATACGGGTTGTAAACCTTATCCACATCGCGCTGCTCCGCCTTGCTCCAACTCGCCTCGGCAATCCGGGTCTCGAAATCCACTACGGCGGCGGCGGCGGCTTGTGCATCCTTCCAACTCAGCAGCGTCAGCAGATTCGCCACATAGGCTTGGTAGGCTTTTTTGGAAGCCGCAAAGGCCGGCTTTAGGTAATAGTCCCTGTCGGGCAATCCCAATCCTGCTTGGCCCAAGTAAATGGCGTAATGACTGATGTTCTTGAGATCCACATCCGTGCCGACGCCAAAGATGCTGCCGTAGAAGTCAGTCGAGCTCTTGCCCATCAAGAAGGTCAATGCCGCGCGATCCGAGGCGGCGTTGATCGCTGCAATCTCCTCGCCTATGGCCTGCGCGCCGAGGTTCTGCAGCCGCGACTCGTCCATGAAGGAGGTATAGAAGGAACCAACTTTGCCTTCCAGGGTGCCGGGCTGCGCCTTGGCCGCGTTTTCCATCAGTTCATGCAGCCGTGATTCAATCATATCGCTCATGAAGTATCGCAAGGACACGAGCGGCTTATCGGCGGGGATTTCAGTCCGGGCAAGCCATGCGCCGGACGCGTAGCGATTGAAGTCATCGCCCGGCTTGACGCTCAAATCCATTGCGGTGAGGTCAATCCCCCATGCCCCATATTGAGGACCCGCGTGAATCCGATAGGCGCCCATCAGCAAGCCAGCAAGCACCAGAAAAGCAGAGATTCCCCGCATGCGGTCGTTCCTATAGTTGATGTTCATTCAAACCATATCTCAATTTCATAACCGTCCGGATCCCGGACGAAGGCAAAGGGCAGACCCGGAGCGAATTCACCGCGCGAAGCGATGCTACCGCCTGCGTTCTCCACCGCCGCCACGGCGGCGTCGATGTCTTCCGGCCGAAGAAGCCGAAATCCAAAGTGAATGATGCCGCCGCGGGTGCCGGCGCTGGAGGGACGTCTCTCAAACGCAAGCACGTCGTATTGCCCGGGCCCCAAGACTTGAATCGTCGACTCGTCGCGAAAATATTCGCGCACACCAAACACGGAAGCATAGAACGCCAGCGAACGATCCGGATCGAGCACAGAGAGTGCTACATGACTAAGCCCGTGCGTCTTCACCATGGCTGCCTCCAATCAGTCCTAACGCAATGCATACCCGAGCTCGTGCGCCGCGTGTTTGAGCGGATCCAACAACACATCATCGCTCAACGAACGGTGGAACAACGGTTGCGCCGGAAAAAACGCCAGCTTTAGAGCTCGTTCGTTGAAGGCCATTGCCGGCGCCCCGCCCGCCATTGACGCCGCATACAAAATCCCTTGGACCTCAGGATACGCGTCGTACAAGTCCCGCGCCCAACCACGCGCCCTGCCCCGCGAGCCCGAATGGATGGCCATCGATGCACCCATACGCGTCGTGAAATCCCCGGACAAATCCAGCAGGTCGAGCGTCGCTTGAGTTTCGAACACCACCAGCCACGGCGCCTGAAACACCCGATCGATGCGCCGCGTCGCCTGAAACACTTCCGCGAGACAAGTCTGCGCATCGCGCGCGGCGTAGTAGACTGCGCGCGGCTGCTTTTTGGGTGCTCCTGCGGCGCTCAAGGTGTGATGGTCCCATCGGGAATTTAGCGGGCCAAAGTATCGAAACTGATTCCAGACCTGCGGGTGCTTGCCTCGCGAGTAGTAGATCCGCGCCAGCTTGGTCCCCGCCCGTAATGCACTAATGACCGGAGTGAGCCTGGCGAGTGCATGCACACCTGGCGAACCTGGAAACTTGGGCATCGCGTGACCGCGTTACTCAAAACCTTGCGCCAACTTCACCACCGCCGCCACCGCATGGCCCTTGAGCAACCACTCCCGCGGACTCACCGGCGTCTCTTGCCCGTCAAGCTCCAAATCCGGATTCGGCGACAAGAACCACTGCGCCACATCGAGAGGGTTCAAGCCTGCCGGCAGCGCCGCCAAAACCTCGCGCATTCCCGGAATCACCTTGGCGCGTTCGAATTGAAAACGCGGCAGCCGCTTCTCACCGTCGTATTCGATGCCCAACAAACTGTTCTCGCGCAATCGTTGCCGCACGCGACTGGCATCGACCTTCAGATGGCGGGCCGCTTGGCTGGTCGAGTAGCTCGTCTCCAAGAGCGCCATGTAATCGGTTATCGACTGCGTGAGAGGGTCGTGACCGTCGCCCCGTTTCCAAGGACTCACCGACAGCCCCACCGCCTGCAAGGCATCGAGTTCACCGACGCTCAAGTCTTCAGCCGCACCACGCTGGGCCGATTCCCCGCGCAGCGGCTCATTCTTGAGCAAGCGGCGCCGCGCCTCCTCATAGAGGCGGGTCGCATCCGCGTCAATGACTGCCCCGCTACCCATGATCTCCCGCATATTTCCGTCGAGAATTAGCGGGAGTATAATCCCGAATCAAGTGTCTGGCAAACCACTCGAACGGCGGCGGCTCTAAAGATAGATGGGCGGCTCCGCGGTGAGCCCCCGCTTGATCTGCCGGGCGCGTTCGTCGGCGAGTACCTCTGTGGCGCCGGCCTCGAGCGCGTCATATGCCGCGTCGACGATGCTTTGCGGCGCGACTTTCAGCACATCGAGCCCGCGGGTCAAATCGGTGTCCACGAATCCCATATGCAAGCCCAAGACTTGCGTATTTTGCGCGCGCAGCTCCTGGCGCAGCCCGTTGGTCAGGCTCCAGGCGGCCGCCTTGGACAGCGCATAACCTGTGGTCGCCCCGGAGTTGATCCAACTGGCGACGGACAGCACATTCAAGAACGCGCCGCCCCCGTGGGCCGCAAGGATAGGCGCGAAGCCCTGCATCATGCGCAACATGCCGATTACATTGGTCTCGAATTGCTCGCGCGCGCTATCGAGGTTCTCCGGTTTGAGGAGGCCGCCAAGACGCGCGATGCCGGCGTTGTTCACAACCAGTGTCGTGTCTTTGCAGGAATTCACCGCGCCCGCCACATCGCCCGCCGAGGTGACATCGAGCTTCAAGGCCGCGACGCCATGCAGCTTGATGTCGGATGGATTGCGGGCCGCGGCGTAGACTTTGCGGGCACCGCGTTGCAGTGCCGCTTCGGCAAATGCCAACCCAATTCCTCGGTTCGCGCCGGTGATAAGGACGACGGCATCTTTGAGTTTCATTGCATCTCCTCCGCTCGTCCCCATCACTTGACGACTATGGTGATACTCTCGCTTTCCGGATCGTACAAGATTTTTGCTTCGCCTTTCTTCAGCTGCCCGATGACGCGCGAGACTTTTTGATGCAGCGGGATTTCCGTCTCGCCATAATCGGTGCCCTCGCGCAGCACGAATGATTCGACCACGGCGTGCAGCAAGTCATCCGCCAACTCAGTGTACGGCACCACCACGGGCTCGGGCGTTGCGGATTCCGTCATGGCTTTGGCTGCCGCGCGAGCCATGCATCCAGATGACCCGCGAAGGCGTTGCGGTCGGCTTGAGTGAGCGGCGGCGGGCCACCGACCACATTGCCGCTGGCACGCATGGTGTCCATGAAATCACGCATGGCGAGCACGCCGCGTATGGTGTCGGGTGAGTAGCGCTCGCCGCGCGGGTTGAGGGCTTCGCCGCCCTTGCCGATCACATCGGCGGCGAGCGGAATATCGGCGGTGACGACCAAATCCCCGGCAGCGACGCGTTTGACGATTTCCGCATCGGCCACATCGAAGCCGGAGGCGACCTGAACCACGCGGACGCTCGGAATTCGCGGAATCCGCAAGGCTTGGTTGGCCACGAGGGTCACGGCAACGCCGGTGCGCGTCGCAGCGCGAAATAAAATCTCTTTGATCACGCCGGGACAAGCATCGGCATCCACCCAGATACTGCCACCCGTCACATTTCTGCCCTCGGCGTCGGTTGCCGCCGAGAATATCACGCCGGCAGGGTGTTCTTAGGTGTCGGTCCGTGCGGCAAGCACCACTCTCATGGCCGCATCATCGCCTTCGCGCTGTTCACGTTGATCCGCTGCATGCCGTTCTTCTTTTCGAAAGCGGTCCACGACTCGGCTCAAGGATTCGGCTTCGATGCGCTTTTCGCTCCACTGACCGCGCCGCTTCTCGAACTCCTTGCGGGCGGCGTCCAGCGATTTCAAATGCTGGCGCATGGCCTCGCCCAGCCGATCGAGAAAGGAGCGGTAGTTTTGCAGCCTGACCGCATCCATGGTGCCGCTGGCCTGCGTTGAATTGCGCACGTACTCGTCGCGATAGGCCTTGAGTTGCTCGAGTTGGCGCTCCAGCTCGGTGACTTTGCGCCCGGCCTCGCCCATGGCGCGGCTCAAATCTTTGGCCGAGGTCGAGGCTATTTCCCGTATGGGTTCGAATCGCTTGGATTTCATCATGAGCAACGCACTATCGGACGGTTGCGGCGGCCGGCGCCGAGAACTGCGTCACGAGTTGTTTCAGATCCGCGTAACTTCGCTCGATTCCCACCGGTTCGTACATATCCTGACGCAGGAAATCGAGCATTTTGGGCCACTGATCCATAGCCAGATCGATGCGCGCATCGGAACCGCGTCGATAGGCCCCCACGGTAATAAGGTCGCGATTCTGCTGAAAAGTGGAATACACCTGCCTGAAACGATTCGCGAGATCGAGTTGTTCGCGGGTGGCTATTTGGTGCATCGCACGGCTGATCGATGCCTCCACATCGATGGCCGGATACAGGCCGTTCTCGGCCAGACGACGCGACAAGACAATATGTCCGTCCAAAATGGCGCGCGCGGCATCGGCGATGGGATCGTTCTGATCATCGCCCTCCACCAACACGGTGTAGAAGGCGGTGATGGATCCGACACCGCGATCGCTGTTGCCGGCGCGTTCCACCAACTGCGGCAGGCGCGCGAACACTGATGGCGGATAGCCCTTGGTCGCCGGCGGTTCGCCGATGGCCAGCGCGATTTCGCGCTGTGCTTGCGCAAAGCGCGTCAGCGAATCGAGCAACAACAACACCTTCAGGCCGCGATCGCGAAAATATTCGGCGATGGCCGTGGCCAGCCAGGCGCCGTGCAGGCGCATCAGCGGCGGATTATCGGCCGGCGTGGCCACCACCACGGCGCGCCGCATGCCGTCGGGCCCCAGCGTATTGCTGACAAAATCTTGCACTTCGCGGCCGCGCTCGCCGATCAATCCCACGACAGTGACATCAGCCTTGGTGTAGCGCGTCATCATCCCCAGCAACACCGACTTGCCCACGCCGGAGCCTGCGAACAGGCCGATTCGCTGACCGCCGCCCACTGCGAGCAATGCGTTGATGGATCGCACGCCCACATCCAGCGGCTCGCGGATGGCTCGCCGCATCAGGGGATTCAGGGGTTCACCGGTCAGGGAGATGCGATCCGTGCAGCGCAATTCTCCGAAGCCGTCGAGCGGCCGGCCGGCGCCATCCAGGACTCGCCCCAGCAGCTCATCGCCCACTTGCACCGAGGATTCGCTGCGCGTCGGGATCACACGCGCACCGGGCATCAGACCGCGAATGTCGCCGGTGGGCATCAAGAACAATTTGTCGCCGGAGAAACCGACCACCTCCGCTTCGATCTGTTTGCCTTCCGCAGTGTCCACGAGACACCGCCCGCCGACTGCCGCCTCGCAACCCACGGCTTCGAGCGTCATGCCCACCATGCGGTTCAGCGTCCCCTCCACGACGATATCCGCCGCATTTGCCATGCGTTCCCGGGCTCGAACCAACGCCTGTGCCCATTTCTTGGATCGCGGGCCGGCCGCGTCGGCGGCGTTCACTAAACGGTCCCGCCACGCGGGGCGCCCGCGTCGCGCTCACCGCCCAAGAGCTCGTTCAAAATGCTGCCGAGCCGTGTTTCCAGGCGCGCATCGATACGCGAAGTGGCACTGCTGATCCGGCAGCCGCCGCGCGCCATGACAGGATCTTCGATGATCTGCCACGCGCGTTCGTTTTCGGTGGGCGCCAAATGCTGTTTGACGACCGCCGCATCCTCGGGATGCAGATGCACCCGCACTTCTCGCGCCGCCACCGGCAGCGCTGCAATCGCTTCGCGAATGATGCCGATGATTTGCGTGGGATCGGCTTTGAGTTCGCGCCTGACGATCTGGCGCGCCAGGGCCATGGCGAGGCTCAGCAGTTCCCGCTCCACCTCGGCATCCAACTGTTCGAATGGTTTGGCGAGATCGTAAAACATGCCCGACAGGCGCTCCACTTGCGCATGAACCTCGGCCCTGCCGGCTTCACGGCCCTCCGCCAAACCCTGTTCGAAAGCCTCCTTGTGCGCTTCGGCCTGCAGATCGGCGAGACCGCCGACGGTAGCCATTTTGTGCGGCACGACCGGTCCGTCCATGTCGGGTGCCGCCCAAAGTGCCACGGTGGCCGCCGGTTTTGTCTTGGAGTCAGACAAATTCGCCGGCGCCCTTGCCGCCGAGACCGATGGTGCCTTCTTCGGCCATGCGCTGCGCGATGACGATGATTTCCTTTTGCGCCGCTTCCACATCGGTGAGCTTCACAGGACCGCGTGCTTCCATGTCGTCCTTGAGAATTTCCGCGGCGCGTTTCGACATGTTCTTCAAAATCTTTTCCTGCACTTCGGGTTCGGCGCCGCGCAATGCGACGGCCAGGGTATCGGAGCCCACCTCGCGCAGCAGCGCTTGAATGCCGCGATCGTCCACGTCCAAGAGATTGTCGAAGATGAACAGCAGATCCTTGATTTGCTGATGCATCTCGCTGTCGGCTTTCTCGATTTTGCCGAGTTCCTCGCCGCTCTTGTCGCGCTCCATGGCGTTCAAGATGTTGGCCGCCGAGCGCGCCCCGCCGACGCGTCTCAAGGTGGCCGGCGGCGCCGCATTGGCTTGCCTTTCCACCAGCTGATCAAGCTCCGTCAGCGCGGTCTGCGGCACTTCGTTAAGCGATGCGATGCGCATCAGGACTTCGGTGCGCAGATCCTCGTTTAGCAGGGGCATGATCGCCGCCGACTGTTCCGGCTCGAGATGCGCCAAAACGATGGCCGCTATTTGCGGATGCTCGCCGCCGATGATTTGTGCGACGGCTTTGGCTTCCATCCACTTCAGGGCTTCGATGCCCTGGCCTGCCTGGCCAGTCGATACCCGATCGAGCAGCATGTCGGTCTTTTGCTTACCCACTGCCTGAGTGAGCACGCGCCGCACATAGTCTTGCGAGCCGCCGGCGATATTGGCCTTGCCATCGGCAATGCCGATGAACTTATCCAGCACCGAACTCATCTGCTCGCGCGAAACCTCTTTGAGCTCGGCCATGGCGATGCCCAATTTTTGCACTTCGCGCGCGTCGAGCTGCTTCAAGACGTTGGCGGCGTCCTGTTCGCCCAAGCTCATGAGCAAAATGGCGGCGCGCTGAGTCCCCGCGAGTTCATCGGAACTGTCAGCCATCCGCGGCAACCCAATCCTTCACCACCTGTGCAGCCCGACGAGGATCCTGACCCACCAACGTGCGCGCCGCCGCGATCTGCTGCTCAAAGCTCGGCTGAAGCTTGATGGGCTTGCCGCTTTGGCCCGATAGGCTCAAGCGATCGCCCTGTATATCGTCGTCCGCGCTCGATGTCAGCCGTGCCGGCTTGGTCAAAGACTTCATCAGCGGCCGCAATACCAAAAATGCCACGACCAACACCAGCGCGGCGCCGACTATTTGTTTGGCCAATTGCCGAAGCCAGGGTTGCTGCCACAGCGGCACCCCTTCGACCGCGCCGAGCGGCGAGCTGTTCTTGAAGGCTTGATTCAGTACATTCAGCTGATCGCCGCGGTCCTCTTTCAGGCCGATGGATTCCTTGATCAACTGCGTAAAGCGCTTGACGTCGGTCTCGCTCATGGGCGAGGTGGATACTTTGCCGTCGGCATCGACCTTCTGCCAATCGTCGAGCACGACGCCGACGTTCAGACGCTTCAACACGCCCACGGGTTGCTTCACATAGGAGAGCGTGCGATCGACTTCGAAGTTGCGGGTGCTGCGCTGTGCGCTCGAACTGGGACCGGTATTCGCGGCGGTGGCTTGAGCCGCGGCGCCTTGCGCGGCGGCAGCCTGCGCGGCGGCATTAGCCTGTGCAGCAGCCGGTGTCGGCGCGGGGTTTCCCGGCGTCGCGGCGCCCGGGATGGAGGGCGCGCCGGAGGTGCCCGGCGGTTGATTGCTCAGCGCACCGGGGATGCCTTCGGCCCCATCGCCGCCCTTGCGCATTTCGTTGCTGGTTTGCTCGCTGCGAATGGCCGTCTTTTGCGGGTCGTAGTTCTCGTGCGTTTCCTCGGAAATTGTGTAGTCAAGATCGGCTGTCACCGTCGCACGCACGCGACCCGGGCCGACCATGGGTTCCAGCAACTCGACGATGCGCCGCTGATAACTATCCTCGAGCTTGCGGGTGTATTCGAACTGACGGCTGTTGGCCGCCGATTCGGCGCTCTCGTCGGGGGAATTGAGCAGCGATCCGGCCTGATCCACCAAGGTCACATCGCTTGCCGATAATTCAGGCACGCTCGAGGCCACCAGGTGCACGATGGCCGCGACTTGGCCGGGCTCGAGACGCCTCCCGGGATACAGCTGCAGCATGACCGAGGCCGTGGCCTTGTGGGCATCGCGCAGGAAAACCGAGGGCTTGGGCAATGCCAGGTGCACTCGCGCGCTCTGCACGCCCTGCACCTTGATGATGGTGCGCGCCAATTCGGTTTCGAGTACCGATTGATAACGCGCGCTTTCCATCATCGTGCTGCTGCCGAGCGCGGACTCTTTTTGAATCATCTCGATTCCCATCGAATCGCTTTGCGGCAGCCCCTGGCTCGCCAGGCGAATGCGCGCTTCCTGCACCTTGGACTCGGGCACGGAGACGGCGCCGGAGGGATTGAGTTTGAACTCGATGCCGGCGGCGGTGAGCGCGTCCATGACCTGACCGCTTTCGCGCTCGGACAGTTGCCCA
>Ga0210387_10004758_pt1 | contig 10397 bp, 25 predicted proteins | sample IncBWC7OmetaG_FD_160108 | JGI IMG/M metagenome (GOLD analysis project Ga0210387, IMG submission 160108) | Forest soil microbial communities from Barre Woods Harvard Forest LTER site, Petersham, Massachusetts, United States - Inc-BW-C-7-O ...
CCGCCGCTTTGAGCAATCGATCGATTTCGCGGCAGGCTGCATTGCACGCCAACTCGGCGTCTTCGTGAGCCTTTATAGCTTCGAAGATCGGGTCTGGCTCGGCGGCAGCAGCAGCAGCAGCAGCAGCAGGGATGATTGAAGGAGCGACGACGGTAGTTGACGCTAGTGTTAACATAGCAGTTCTCCGGGATACGCGAGACAAGCCCCCAGAATCCCCGTTGGTTGATTCGTGAGTCATTTTGAGAGTCCTCGGTTGGCGTTTCTACGGCCATTGCCGGAGGCGTCAGGGGCGCTAGTTGTGGTGATGGTCATTGCGCTGGTCTCCTGGTTGGTGGTGGTGGTCAAAAGGTATTGCTCGAGGTCACAGCCTCCTCCTCTCCGGCCCTCCGTTGAGCGAATGCCGCCTGCGCATACGCGATCAGACAGCGGAGTGATGCTTGTTGGGAGGCGTTGAGCGCCGTGGATACAAGGAGCGACTGGCACTCCCCGATCAGCGCAGACGCGGCCAAGAGTTGCAGAGCGCTGGGCATTGCGCGCCCTCAGAACGCCCATCGGCGCACGCCGTCGCGTGGTACGCCGTATGAGGTGACCATCACGTACTCAATCGGCACACCATGACGCTCTTTCCAGGCGCTCTGCATTTGAGCCAGCGCGTCGCCGTAGAAACGAATGGAAGACCGAAGCGAGCGCCGGGTGATCTCGCCGTAGTCCACCATGGCTCGGCGACGTCCGTAATTCCTCTTAGCAATGTCGAGATCGGGCTAATGGCGAAGCAGTGATTTGCGGGGATATCTGGCTGCGCACTCCTTCGAACGCCGTGGTTAAGCGGTGGCTGTGTGTATTCCGCCACACGACCACAGGATGAATCGTAGTAGCTTACTATTGCCGTCCTAGACGGCATCACTTCCTCCCTAAACTTGGGCCGTCGCAAATGGCGGCCTTTTTCACATCCACGACGCGCTATATCCCGGCGCCGTTCCGCGCACCAAGGCGTGGCTCGCGGTGGTACTCGCAGTGTGTGAGCGGTAACGCGCTCTGGGCTGAAAATTTGCAACACTCGGCGCAAATAAGCCCAACCAAGCGGCTCCGATCTTTCCCTTCGGACCGAGTGCCCTTACGCTGTCTGACAATTGCATAGAAATTCCATTTCATCTTCAGTGCGAGTTTACGTCGTGCGAATTGCGATTTTTTATATTTGCGTTTTTGTGGTTGGCGGGATCTTGGCACTCGATCAGGCCGACGCCGCAGACCTGCCTCGCGAGGTGGTGGATACATCGGCGGCGTTTGGCAAAGCCGGGATGTCAACACATGGAATCCAGTCTCGACGGGTGGAGCGTTGCCGGCTGGCACATTCTACAATTCAGCGGCAAACGACAGTACCGGTGGCAATTTCAATTACAACTTAGGCACCGACAGACCAATTGGCGGCGCAACGCTCGGCTGCAATTGGCAGCTTCCTTTTTGGCCGATGGTCGTCGGGTTTGAGAGCGAAGGTGGATATCTAAAACTCGGTTCGTCTGGAGCCATTCCCTATAGTTCCGGCACGGGCTGGAATACCAGATCGACAACTCACGTTGGCGATTGGTACGGCTCCCTGTCCGGGCGGCTGGGCATCGCTTGGGATCGGCTCCTTTTCTATTTCAAAGGCGGTGTTGGATTTACGAACATCGCGGGCGCGGTAACAGATAATTGCTCCGCTGCGCCGTGTTCAGCATCCCTTCTCGTTGCTACGGAATCCTCTCGTCAGCCCTTCTGGGTCGCTGGAGCCGGTATCGAATATGCCGTGCCTAACACACCATGGAGCATAAAGGGGGAGGCTTTCATTTTGAGGTATGTTCAGATCCTTCGAGGTCTGCGGCCCGGTTAGTGGTTCGATCTTTTGCGGAAAATACAACGTTGAGGGGGCTCACTCATTCAAGCTAGGTGCCAATTATCATTTCGATATGCCCTCAGGACATTAAGAAGATGACCGCATGAGTGGCACGTTTGTAGCGACGGTTCGCGTTCAAGATCATTCCCGGCATGGTCCGAAGTGATCCGCCGCTAGTCGAGATCGGGCTGAAGAAGCGCTAGGAACTTCTGCCCTCTCTGGGGGCCTTTACTTGGGCATGCCTGAATACCGAATCATCATTGTTGACGCAGACGGGCATCTCTACCGCCCGATTACCGTCGAATGCGCCGATGACGCCGAGGCCACGAAGCAGGCTGAACAATTTGCAGACGACCGCGACGTTGAGCTTTGGCGAGGAGACCGTAGGGTAGTCAGGTTCGAACGCAGGTCGACGACCTAACAATTGTTAGGAACTAGATATGCCTGCGGCCGTGGGCGATTGGCGCCGTCGGCAGCCTGATCTGCCGACCAGGGCGACCGCCATTAGGCGCCTAGCGATGGGGCTCAAGAAGGGCAAGTAAGATGGACATAGCCTATGCGAACCAGCTACTGCTGCCGCATTGGCTCATCATTGCCGGTGTAGCGTTGGTCCTGTTCGGGGCCATCGGCATCCTTGTCCGTCGCCCAACTGATAGTCAGGTCGCTCCCGAGACCGAGGATCGACCAGCTCCGGAGGCAAGGGAAGGCGAAGAATGATGGTTGGCGCGCGTAGCGGCCGCTTTAGCTACAGGCAAGAGCGCGAGCTGATCTCGATGGCAGCGAGCGGGGCCACGGCGTTCGAGATCGCTGCAAAGTTTCGGACGACGGTCGCGACAATCGAGACCAAGGCAAGGAAATTGGGATTGTCGCTGAGGAAGCCGCGACCTCTTGCCGGAAGGCCGCGCGAGCCCGCGACGTAGCTGCGCTGGCGCGTTATTTCGGATTTAGGGTATGAGACAGCGGACGGTGGAGCCGATAGCGGGCGGCAAAAGCGGCGAGGCCACTGCAGGCAGCTTTGGAACAGTTGGGTTCCCGAAAACTTTGTTTTTTCATGGCAACACGGCCCTCACAGCGTGCATCCGAGTTGCGCTTGCCGTCGCCCTCTCGTGCGGCCTGGCCGTCGTCATGTTCTCATTTGCGTTCATCGCTAAACATTTCGGAGCCGCTTGACGCATGGCCTTGATCGGGCGGGAACTGGCAAAACCAGCGCGCGTTGACCCCAACGACGGGGCGGAGAAGAGGGCTTTGGAATGTCACGCACCGTGCTTGTCGTTGACGATGATCCAGACGTGCTCGAAGTGGTCGCGGCCATGCTCGAGGACTTAGGTTGCGACGTCGTCACTGCTGAAAGCGGCCGGGCAGCTCTGGATCTCCTAGAGCAGCATCAGCGGATTGCGATACTCATCACTGATATCAACATGCCCGGCATGGACGGACACGAACTCGCCGAGCGCGCGAAGAGAATTAGCCCAGAACTGAAAGTGCTGCAATTATCCGGTCGCGAGCGTCGAAGCCACGGCTTCCCCATGATTCAGAAACCGTTCTCTGAAGAGGATCTTGCAAACACCATGCGGCGAACCATAGGCATTTGCTGACCACTGGCTGACATTTACGCTACCTGTAAACACCAAGGGTGAAAGCCCATGAACCTTTTTGCGCGGCTAGAGACAATGTTAAAGTTGGCCGTCCCGTTCCTATGCCGTTATGTCGCATGTTTGGTAGATTATCTAGGCGGGAAATAATTAGTTGGGTTGTTTGCCTGGTGCTGGCGGTCGGGCTAACGCTGTTCGGGAGCGCGAATTTGGCAGGCTCCTTCATGAGCGCTGATGTCTCCGACGTTCTCAAATCGCCTAACGGCGCCATAGACCCACCGCCGCCGCTTCGATAGCGTTGACTCGTCCGGAGGGGACATTTGCCGCCGCGGCGTCGCGCCGCCGGTGCATTATTCTGTGTCGGGAGCAGCGAGACAGCGCCGGCGATTGGACGCATCCACGCTGGCTCTGACGCGCTAGGAACGACAGCCTTATCAGGGCATTGACTTATCAGTCTGTGACGCGACTCCGCTCGACAGTCGCGTCATCCACCCGGAACGACCCATTGCCAAGCGCGCGATCGACGGTGGGTCGGTTCTCGGCAATTGAGAGTTGGCTCTCCGATGAGCGAGACGATGAATTACATGCGATCCTCGCGTTGGGAGCGTCTACGCAGCTCTGGGCAATCTGCGTGATGTGGAAAAATCGATAGCTGAACGGAAGGCCAAAGCCCGTTGCCATCCGCGCGCGGGGTGCGGCTTCGTGGATGTCTTTGTGGGTCAGGCCGATGTCAGCGACGGTAGGTTTTTGGTCTTCCACTTCAGAAGACCTACGACCGTCGCGCACTGACGCGACTTCTCCCCTCTCTTGTGCCGCATCGTACTCATCCGCGAGACGAAGCTTTGCACCGCGCAGTGGCCGCGCCGGTGCATTATTCAGGATCGGGCTGGGGAAGTAGCGGCCGGCGGTCGTCCAGCGGCTAGCCTATTTGAAAGAGGCCGCCAACTGAGGCGGCCTCCACATACAGAAACGCGCAGTCTATGCCGACTGAACCTCAGCCGACGTTACGCCTCTCGGGTACGGCCGCATCGCCAAAGACGGACGTCGCGGAAGGCCTCCGCCACAGCGAACGACGGCGCGCGCCAAGCCGGCGGTTGGCATGAAGCATCCAACCCGACAATGGCATTCCGTCGCGATGACGCCCGCCGGCAGCCGCACCGGCCCACGCCGCAACCGCGCCCAGCAAGAGTGCAGCCGCGATCGAGAAGGCCAGAATGATGCCACTCGCCCGTGCGCGCGAGATGGCTTTGCGCGAGTCCCCGATCACCGTATCCACGCGCTTGTCTGCATCAGCGGGAGCAAGACCCGTCGTCGCCGTCACCAGTTGGCCGAGATAGGCGCGATCCTCGGTCGTTACGCCGTTGTAAGAGGACGATGTAAGGAGGATGCGTCCGGCTTCTGCGCGTTGCGGCGCAAGATCGACATTGGCTGGGGCTGGCCGCCTCGTTGTCCGAAAGAGAGTATCGATTTCGTAGCTCAAGGCCGAGGGTTCTGTGGCGGAAGGCGGCGTCGTCAACGCCGAAGGACGGTTCGCCGCTATCGTAATGATCGCGGCGAGAAAAGCGCCAAGCACAACGGCAAGCGCCCAGGCCGCGATGCCATGTAACCCGTCATACCGCTCAATTTCGTCGTGGTCATAACCGGCCACCGCAACACTGGTGCGGCCGGTAAGATAGCCGCCGCAGCCAAAGCTGATCAGAGCTTGCAGAATAAGAAAAAGCCCGGAGAGAACCCAGAGAGCCATCGAGGCATCACGCCAGGTGGGAGCCGCGGAGGTCACGCCAAGACCCAGCGATGCGCCAAACGTCACCATGATTGAAGAGACGGCGGTCGCGGTGAACGCGCCCACGATGATGGGCGACCACTGGAAACGCCACATGCCGTCTGGCCGCGGCACGGCTCTGGATTCAAACGGGGCCGGTTCGGCCCCGGCGGGCTCCAAGGCAGGATTCATGCTCATAATGGCCTCTTAGCGAAGGCCAAAGAGCGACAGAATAAACATGATGATGACGATAAGGCCGACAAGATAAACAATGCCGTCCATGATCCGCTCCTCCATCTTTTGACGCCGGTTTAAAGGCGCGGAGACGGGAAGGTTCCAAAATTTGGGCACTGTATTTTTCTCAACGACCGCTGAAAGCCGATATCGATATCAGAAGAGCGGGATCAAACGCCCCCGCCGGTTTCTTCGGTGCGGGGAGCCGCGTCCGCGTTGACAGAGAGCTTGACGATATCGCCGTCGACGGCGCCTACCCATTTCGTCTCGATGTAGTGGTCATGGCCTTCGTGGCCGGGCGGGTTGTCTTTTTTCGTCAGCTTGATCCGGCTACCCTCTACGCGATCCACCGTGCCGACATGGATGCCGGCAACGACGTCTCGGCGGTTGCAGTCTACTGGACTGGCCGGGATTGGCTCGACTATCCGAGGCTTCCTTGGATGCGATCGAGAGTCGCGTTTGATACTAAGGAAGAAGCGGAGGCTTGGCTAGAATAGCAACGCCCGCGATCTTAAGAAGCTGCGGTTGATCGAAGTGGCCTACAACGAAGTCCAGATCGCGACCGGCAAGATCACAACGATACCTGACATCACCTATTTGCGCAGGAACACGAATCTGCGCGTGGTCCATTCACCCCCTCGGGCCGCGTAAAATGGGGGCCTCAAGCTTCGCCGCTGGAGCTTGAGGCCCTTCTATCAGATTCCGCATTTGACGCCGTGACCGCCAAACGATGGGCACTCAGGCGCCGCGTCGTAGCCTCGCCCATGCGTTATTCCGTGGCGGGGGTTAGTCAGACAGCGGGCGCCGCTTGGTCGCATCCACGCGCGGCCGTGCCGAGGAACAATAACCCACGGGAATAAGTTTCTCGCCAGATCGGCGAGGGGTGTGATGTGTGAACAGTGCAAAGCAATTGATAAGAGAATCGAGCACTACCGTGAGATGGCAACTCACGTAATAGACCAACCGGAATTAGCCTGCTCATCGCAAAGCTTGAGTCAGATAAAGAAAGCACCTCCATCCGGAGCAGACTTAGCGGCCGCTGCAAGAGGATTGCTTCGTCAATTTGGACCGGTAACGCGACAAGCAACTGCACATCATTTGAACTTGCCGGTTCGACTCAGTGACGCTTTGATGGGGTTCGTGGCGTGACACCTAGAGTTACTCTCCAGTTCCACTAGCCTCATGCCATCCACCTCGCCCCCGCTATGGACCCCCCCGGTCTCCTGGCGGGGGGTTTTTTTTTAGGCTGCCAGACGCTGCGAATTTCGTTGCCTTCACATCCTCGCCCGGCGGGCGCCCGGCCCGCAGCCACCGGAGTGAAGCTCATCGATTTAGTCGAGCGGTGTTTGATCGCGAATGCGGCGGAGATCGGCGCCAGCAGAAGGACACCGCGCGCGGCGCCGACCAACGAAGGAAGTAAGTCCGGCCGGGCGTACCTCCTGCCACCGCGGCGCTCCGGAGGCGCGCGTTCGGGCAAACAGGCGAATTCGGAAATGAGAGAGGTCGCCAACTGAGGCGGCCTCTTGCTATCCAAACAGTAAGTAGACGATGCCGCAGACCTCCGCAGCCACCCATGTGTACCAGGCAATCAATATCCAGTTCTGGCGCGTCCATTCTCTCATGGACACAATTTACGTGGCAGCTCGGCCAAGGTTTCTGTGACTTAGATCAAACCGGAGTGCGTTCTCCACCGGAGAACTACGGAGAACATAAGGTTGTATTTGGTTGTGTGGGCGGCCGTGGATTCAAAAGGGACCAGTCAAAAAATCAAAAGGGACCATTAACTTAAGCTTGGGGATGGAAAGGGGCCCAGCACCCCCGTTCCTATAAGAACAAATCAGAGAACTGAGAACATTATGGCGGGTAGGTTCGCGATCTAAGCCAGAAGACCTATATCGGCGTCATGCCGGCGAAGATTCAACCTGCGTGTCGCGAAACGCGTAACCGCATTCTCGTTTCCGGCACGCTTCTCGGTCGTATGAGTACGCTGCCGACCAACGTCGTGAGTCTACCGTTGGGAAAGGTGAAACTACGCGGCAAAGAGGCCGATTTGGAACTCTTCGCGTTAGAAAAGGCTTAACACTTTCTCCACGGCTAAGATCGCCCGACACGATTCGAACGATGACGCTCGTAGTGTAAGATCAGCAAACGCGGTGAACGGCAGGGACTGGTCCCGTCGATGATTGGCTCCATCGGCCAATAGGCGCCTCATTCATCCTTCAGCAGCCTTTCGACAAGCTTTTCAGCAAAGGCCTCGCTCGCTGGCGTTCCGAACAGGGCGCGCATGTAGAGGGGGGCCAACAAGTGGTCCATCACATCGGCAAGCTCCGGCGGCCGCTCGCCGCGCGCTCGGTCACCTTCAAGCATTGTTGCGATCTGGTCGAGGCGGTGTTGCATCGCCGCGGTCCGAGCTTTTCCTTCCACGCCCGCGGGCATGGCCGTGGCGACGAACGCCTGGAGAAGGAGGAGCCTTCGCGCTTCTCAGGCCAGTCGCGATGGAGCGCGCCCATTTGCGTAAATCGCCGGTAAGCGAGCCGGTGTCGGGCAAAGGCTTGTCACGCATCAATTGTTCGGTCGCGACCTCCATGATCAGGGGGCGTGCGTCGCCCCAGCGGCGGTAGAGGCTGGTGGACGAGGGGCTAACCTGACCCTACGCTCGGTCGAAGCTGACCGAACTTGGCGACCGCTGTTCTTGGATGGTAACATCCGCGAATGTAGTGCCCATCGAGGTAGGGCGGAAGCAGTACCGCCAACTCTACTATTTCGTGAAAATTGTCGAAGCCGGGAGTTTCTCGCAGGCGGCGCGGACCATTCACGTGGCACAGCCGGCTCTCAGCCAGCAAATCGCCGAGCTGGAAGCCTCACTCGGCGTCGCGCTTCTGCAAAGGAGCGCGCGCGGGATCAAACCGACTGCTGCCGGCCAACGTTTCTATTAAAAAGCTTCCTCGATCCTGCGCCGATACGAAAATCTGCCGGGGCTGGTGCGCTCCGGCATCGGCGACGTCGAAGGTGTGGTCAGCGTCGGAATGCCGGGTTCGCTGTCCTCGACTCTCGTCGGGCCGTTTATTGAAAGATGCCGGGCGGCCTACCCGAAGATCACACTCAGGATCACCGACGCAGACAGCGATTCCTTGCGCGACGAGGTCGAAAAAGGTCGTCTCGACCTCGCGTTGCCGTTTGAAGACGAGTTTTTTCCCCGTCGTGCATCGGGGGCCGCTGTTCCGGCAGAATCACTACCTGATCAGCAGCAAGGATGAGCTCGAGAACGTCGCTCTTGAATCGACCCGGACGATCGACATCGACGAGTTCGTCGACCGCAGCGAGATCGACTCCCGCTACCTAATCCGCCCCTACTACCTGCGTCCCGACGGCAAGGTCGGCCACGACGCCTTCGCGGTGATCCGCGAAACCATCCGCGAGATGGACAAGGTCGCGATCGGACGCGTGGTGCTGACAAACCGCGAGCACATCATCGCGCTTGAGCCGCTGGACAAGGGACTGATGGGCACGCTGCTGCGCTATCCCTACGAAGTGCGCGATCCGGCCGAGTATTTCGACGAGATCCAGGACGTCAAGGTCACCAAGGACATGCTCGACCTCGCTAGGCACATCGTCGATCAGAAGTCGGGCAGCTTCGAGCCGGACAAATTCGAAGACCAGTACGAGACGGCCCTCGTCGATCTCATCAATCAGAAACGTGCCGGCAAGGCGATCACCCCGAAGGAGCGGCCGCGCGGCGAGAACGTCGTCGACCTGATGGAAGCACTTCGCCGGAGTGTCGGCGGCGGACCCGCAGCCGAGACCAAGGCGCCGAAGAAGTCAGGCAAGAAGCCGCGCAAGGCGGCTGCCGGCCAGAAGGAAATGCTGATGCCCATCGCGGGCAAGAAACCGGCTAAGGAGGCGGCCGCGAAGAAGCCGGCGGCCAAGCCGCAGCGGAAGTCCGCCTAGGCCCACGATGGCTCCGCGGAAACTGGAAAGCGCCGGGCTCCTCCTGTTTCGAGGAGGTGCCGCCCATCTGGAAGTCCTGCTCGGTCATCCGGGAGGACCATTTTGGCAAAACAAGGATGACGGTGCCTGGAGCATCCCGAAAGGCCTGATCGGCGCAGACGAAGCGCCACTGTCAGCCGCTCGGCGCGAATTCGCCGAAGAGACCGGATACCACCCGGACGGAGATTTCTTGCCGCTCGGCGAGGCTCGGCAGCCGGGCGGCAAGGTCGTTCAAGCGTGGGGCGTCGAAGGCGACTGGGATCCCGCGCTCATCCAAAGTAACACCTTTGAGATAGAGTGGCCGCCGCGCTCCGGACGCCGTCTGACCTTCCCGGAGATCGACCGCGCGGCGTGGTTCGGTATCGCCGACGCGCGACGGAAGATCCTCAAGGGACAAATGGTTTTCGTCGATCGTTTGCTTGAGAGCGCCATGGCAGTTTGCCGCGACAACCGATAGTACCGGTCCGACAATGTTCGATCTAACGTTCCTCGGAACTTCGGCCAGCGTGCCTTCAGCGAACCGCAACCATCCGGGCCTCCTAGTGGAGGCCGCGGACCACCGCATCATGATCGACTGCGGGGAGGGTACGCAGCGCCAACTGCTCCGGAGCGGCGCTGGCTTCAGAAGGCTCGACCGCCTCTTGCACTCTGGGGCGAGGGACGGGCCCCCATCCCGTTGCAACTCGTTCCGTTGACGCAGGGGCGGATCCTCGACGTCGGCGAATTCACCGTCGACTGTTTCCGTGTGCGTCATCGCGATACCAAAAGCTTCGCCTTTTCGTTCGACAGCCAAGTGCTCCGCATCTTTCCGCCTGACCGCCTTTCGGCTCTCGGTGTGCCGGACGGCCCGATGCGCAAGGATCTCGCGGAAGGAAAGCAGGTCGTCTTGGCAGACGGCAGGAGGATCGATTCCGAAGACGTGTTGGGACCGCCCGAAGGGCGCAAGAAACTC
>Ga0210387_10004762_pt1 | contig 10394 bp, 8 predicted proteins | sample IncBWC7OmetaG_FD_160108 | JGI IMG/M metagenome (GOLD analysis project Ga0210387, IMG submission 160108) | Forest soil microbial communities from Barre Woods Harvard Forest LTER site, Petersham, Massachusetts, United States - Inc-BW-C-7-O ...
CGCTCCGGGTTTAAGAGATTGACGAGATTTGCGATCCCTAATCCCAAATACCGACCCATCTGTTCGAAGATCCGCAGCAACGGTTTGTCGCCGGCCTCTGCTTTCGAGACGATCGCTTGGATCAGGCGTGATCGTTCATGGTAATCGAGAGGCCGTTTCGGAACGCGAAAGCCAGCCTTCGCGGCTTCATGGATAATCGCAAATGCCGCGGTATGCGTTTCCATGCATCCGCGCTCTCCACATTGGCAGAGCGGGCCGTCAAAGACGAGTTTGGTGTGACCGAATTCTGCAGCCAATCCCTGGGCGCCTCGATAAAGTTTCCCGTTGAAGATGAGGCCGCTTCCGGTGCCGTGCTCGATGGTCACGACTACCGCGTTTTCCAACCCTTTTGCCATTCCGAACCAGTGTTCGGCCAGGGTGACAAGGTTGGCATCGTTTTCGACGAAAACCGGTATTTTAAATTTCGTCTGCAGCAACTCGCGAAAGTTGACATTGGAGGTCGCGAAGACCGGGCTCCAGAAAGCGATGCCACGATGAGAATCGACGAATCCAGGTAGCCCGACGCCGATTCCGCTGACGTCACCGATCGTTTTACTTGCCTTTTTCAGGCAAGCGCGGACACCGCGAACGACAAAGGCGACCAACTGCGCGGGTGTCAATTTCAACGGCTCCACCGGGATGTTATCGGAAGCGCCGACGTTCCCGACGAAATCAGTGACCGAAAAGACGATCTGATGAGTCGCGATTTTGACCCCAACGACGTGGGTGTATTCCGGATTCAAGCGGAGCATGACCAACGGCCGACCGCGTCCCCTGGCGCCGAGTCCGTAGGCATCATCTTCGATGAGGGCACCTTCATCGATCAAGTGACCGACGATGCTCGAGATGGTGGCCTGGCTGAGTCCGGTCAGATTCGATAATTCTGAACGTGAAATCTGGTTGTCATGTAAACGGATTGTTTGCAGAACATCAAATCGATTGATGTTGCGAATGATGGCTGGACCTCGGGCGGACATTAGAAAAATGAGAACAAATTTCCTTAAAAATGAGAATAACTCTCCTTGTTATCTCAAATTTTGAGGATTCGACAAGCTCGTACTCGCCCCTAACGTCGAGCAATTGAAAACACGCCAAAAAACGCGCGGCAAACGCCAGATAAATGCTTGACGCCCGCAAGCACTCCCCGGAGGATGAAGGGGTTATTTCCTGGCAGTTTCTCCCGTTAAACCGGCTGGATCACCTTTCCCCCCAAATATGAAATTCAGATATCTTCTTTCTTTCGCCTTGTTAGGATCACTCTCAGTCTCGGCGTCCGCCGAAACGACGATCAAGATCCTTCACCTGCAAAAACTGCCCAAAGTACTGGCAATCTGGCAAGAAGCCGCGCAAACGTATGAAAAGGCTAATCCTGGTGTAAAAGTCGAATTTGACTACCTGGAAAACGAAGCCTTTAAAGCAAAGTTGCCGACGCTGCTGCAATCTAAAGATCGGCCGAGTATGTTCCATAGCTGGGGAGGGGGCGTGATGTACGAACAGATCAACGCGGGTGTCTGTCAGGATATTACGAGTGCGATCTCTGAGGGCGGGTTTAAAGATACCTTTTACCCTGCCGGTATTCAGAATTTCACGTATGAGGGCAAAACGTACGGACTGCCGAACGACGTCGCCCCGATAGTTTTCTGGTATAATAAAGAGTTGGTTGGAAAAGCAGGTGTTGACCCGACAAAGATCAAGACCTGGGACGATTTCATCGAGGCGGTAAAAAAATGTCAGGCCGCCGGGATCACGCCGCTGGCGGCGGGAGGAAAAGACAAATGGCCCCTGCATTTCTATCCCGCGCTGCTCATGATGCGCGTCCTGGGCAAGGAGGGGATGCAAGCCGCCTACGAAGGGAAGAACGGCGGATTCGCCAGTCCTGAGGTCGTTAAAGCGCTTCAGCTCTACAAAGATCTCGCAGTGCTGAACCCGTTCCAAAAAGGCTTTCTAGCAAATACCTATCCGGAATCGGCCGGCACATTTCACGATGGAAAGACGGCCTTTCACTTGATGGGAACCTGGGATATCACGGAGGGCCGATCAGATTCGTCAGACCAGAAGGGGTTACCGGACGAAAAACTCGGGTGGTTTTTCTTTCCCGAAGTCAAAGACGGCAAAGGTCATGCAAATGACATCTTTGCGAGTCTGGACGGTTGGCTGGTGGCGAAAGATGCGCCGAAAGAAACCGTCGGTTTTCTAAAGGTCTGGCTGGGAAAAGAGATCCAGAACAAAATAGCGGAAGAAGGGTTGGACATCCCAATGGTGAAAGGGACGTCCGACGTGATCAAAGACCAGTTCTTAAAGCAGATCGCGCAAGAAGTCTCGAATTCACAATGGATCGCGATTGCCATCGATCAACTCCTCGGACCTGACACTGGTCGTGTGTTTAACGATGCGAGCGCAGATATCGCCGCCGGAAATATGACACCCGAACAGGCAGCGAAGACAATCGAAAAATCATGGGAGCAAAATAAGCAGTAAACATTTTGCCGACCAAGCCGGCATCCGACTCGGAAATTGAGCGCCGGCGCGCCTGGCGATCTGCTTGCCTCTCAATCCCAGGTTAGATGTCGGGATGCGCCTGAAAATATGAGCACTCCAATCCGTGTCGGCATCGTCGGAGCAGGATTTATCAGCGCCGCCTATTTGAAGGCGGCGAAAGACTTCCCTGAATTGGCTATTGTCAGCTGCGCCGACGCGCAGCGGGCAAATGCCGAAAAAAGAGGGGAAGAGTTTGGACTGAAGGTCCAGAGCATGGACGAACTGTTGCAGGATACGGCGGTCGATCTCGTACTGAATCTGACAACGCCGCAGAGTCATGTCCCAGTCAGCTCTCAGGGGCTGGAGGCTGGTAAACATGTTTACTCCGAGAAGCCTCTCGCCCTGAGTAAGGAGGAAGCGGAGGCGTTGTCGAAAATCGCTCGCCGAAAGAATGTCAGGTTGGGGTGTGCACCTGATACCTTTCTCGGAGGGGGCCAACAGACCGCCCGCAAGTTGATCGACGACGGTGCGATCGGCAAGCCGCTCGGTGGAACGGCCTTTGTTCTGACACCTGGTCCCGAAGGCTGGCATCCCAGTCCGGAGTTTTATTATCAGGCGGGCGGCGGACCCGTTTTCGACATGGGTCCATATTACATTACGGCACTGATAAATTTGCTCGGACCGGTGACTCGGGTCACTTCCATCGCCAGGCAAAGTTTTGCAGAGCGAGTCTTCGGAGCTGGTCCGCGAAAGGGCGAAAGATTTCCGGTGGAAATTCTAACTCATTTCAACGCTCTGTTGGAGTTTGCGCAAGGGGCAATTGTCAGTTTTCACGCCAGTTTTGATGTGCAGGGACATAGTCATTTGCCGATCGAGATTTACGGGACGGACGGGAGCTTGCAGATTCCGGACCCGAATTTCTTTGGTGGTCCGGTGCGGCTTCTGGAGAAGGGCGGTCGATGGGTTGACATGCCCCTGACGCACGGTTTCGCTGACGGGAACTACCGAATTCTCGGTGTTGCCGATATGGCGTCGGCAATCCGGACAAAGCGACCGCATCGAGCATCCGATCAAATTGCGCTCCACACCGTGGAAGTCATGGAAGCAATTGTTTCCGGAGGCGAGTCCGGCAAACCGGTACCAGTCTATACTCATTGCGAACGGCCCCGGGCACTCCAACCGCTACCGAGATTCGGAGTTCTCGACTGATGAATCAGAGAAATGCTTTGATCATGTGGGGTGGATGGGAAGGGCATCAGCCCGGGCAATGTGCTGCGATTGTCGAAAAATTTCTGGTCGAAGACGGATTCATCGTAGTGAAAGAAAACAAAACGAGCGCATTTGCCGATCCGGATCTGACGCGATTCGATTTGATCATCCCGATCTATACGATGGGGAGCGTCGAGGGTGCAGAAGCGAAGAATCTGTGCGCCGCTGTCGAATCCGGCGTTGGACTGGCCGGGTTTCACGGAGGCATGGGAGACAGTTTTCGTTTGAACACCGACTACCAGTTCATGACCGGCGGCCAGTGGGTGGCTCATCCTGGAAATATTATTTCTTACCAGGTGAACATCGTTGATAAGCACGATCCGATTACGGCCGGAATAGAAGATTTTAACTACGAGTCGGAACAGTACTACATGCATGTCGACCCGAGCAATCATGTCCTGGCCACGACAACGTTTTCCGGAGATTATTGTTCCTGGACCAAAGGCGTTCGGATGCCCGTTGCCTGGAAACGGATGCATGGCCGTGGGAAAGTGTTTTACAGCTCCCTTGGGCATCTCGCATCGGAGTTCGCAGTGTACGAAATGGCGACGCTGTTTCGCCGCGGAATGCTGTGGGCGGCGAAAACGAAAAATTGAACTGAAGAAAGCAAAGGAAACGAAGGTCGGGCTAGTTTCCTTTGCTATTTTCTGTGCAAATATTCTTCGTCTGCTTCCGTCCGCGTTGAGGATTTAATGCTGCCGGATAAAGTCGCGGTACCAAAAATAGGAGTCTTTGGGTATTCTTTTCTGCGTACCGAAGTCGACCTTGACGAGGCCAAATGTCGGGCGGTAGCCACAGGCCCACTCAAAATTGTCAAGCAATGACCAGACGAAATAGCCGCGGATATCTACGCCGCGTTCCCTGGCTTCCTGCATGGCTTGGATGTAGCCATCAAGGAAAGCCACACGATTTGCGTCATGAACTTTTCCATCCGCAGACACCACGTCATCGAAGTACGCGCCGTTCTCGGTGATATAGATGGGTGGGCATTGATAGCGTTGGTGGAGTTCCAGCAAGACATCCCGAAATTCGCCGGGATTAATTTCCCACCCAAAGCTGGTTTGCGGCACGTCTGGAGGAGGCGCGACGTGTTCATAACCAATCAAAGCTTCAGGCTTGGCCCGGATATAAGAACGGAAGTAGTGGTTGACGCCCAGGAAATCCACAGGTTGACCAATAGATTTCAGATCGCCCGGTTGAATGTAAGGTTCCAATTCCGGCAGAATCCCAGCAGGGTAGGCGCCGGATAGTAGCGGCGCCAAAAAGCAGGCGTTCCAGAGGTCATTGTGCCGTTCGGCCATGATGGTCGAGGCCGTGGAACCATCGGCGGCCAAGCCCCGATCCACATTCAGTGTGGTGCCGAGTTTCCACGATGGGTTATTGGAGCGAAGCGCCTGCAGTGCTGCTCCCTGGGCCAGATTCAAATGGTGAGTGGTTGCAAAAAACGCCTTCAAGTCAGTGAGTCCCGGCGCATGAACACCAATTGCGTGCCCAAGGAATGCGAAAACCGAAGGTTCGTTGAGTATGATCCAATGTTGCACCCGATCTCCCAGGTGCTCGGACGTTTGCATCGCGTAATCACTGAGCCAGCCGGTGATGTCGCGATTGGTAAATCCTCCTCGTTCCTGCAGCGCCTGAGGAAGATCCCAATGAAACAGCGTGGCAAATGGAGTTATGCCAGCGTCGAGCAGTTCATCCACCAAACGATTGTAAAAATCGAATCCCCGGATATTCCCTTTGCCCCTGCCTTCGGGAAGTATTCGAGACCAGGAGATGGAAAAACGGTAGGCTTGGATGCCCAGGTTGCGCATCAGTTGGATATCTTCGGTGTGCCGGTGGTAGTGGTCACACGCGATATCCCCGGTTTCTGAGCGCTCGACCTTGTGCGGAGTATGAGAAAAGGTGTCCCAGATCGACGGTGCCCGTCCATCTTCGGAAACGGCACCCTCAATCTGATAGCTGGCAGTAGCCGTTCCCCAAAGGAACGGTTGAACGGAGGGAATAGACATACAATGGTGCCAGAATTACTATCTTACCGGTGGTTCATCTCCAAGCGAAAACCCCTTTCTCTTACCTGACGATATAGCTGAGCAGCAATCTTTTTGGCTCGAAGCAGCGTATCGCCGTGGACAGTGGTCACTCCTTCCAGGCATAGTTCCCGGTGCTTTGGCCAGGAAAACCAGAGCGAGCAGATCGTCGACATCGGTGCCGATATCTGTATCAAGAATGATATGGCGCATTTGTTTCGATGATGAAAAGTCAAGCTATACCGCTATCTGTGTTTCGCCTGTTCGCCTGTGTTGGTGTCTTGCTCGGTGCAGCCGGAGGTGCTTTTCCGCAGTCAATCCCGCTTTCCGATGCCCAAGCAGAACGGATCGGACAACGGCTTTGGCAGAACGAGTCCGGCGGCACAATTGCCGGGTTGACCGCTTGGAATTTCGGTGAGGATTTTGTCTCGTTGGGGATCGGGCATTTTATCTGGTACCCGGCGGGCAAGCGGGGGCCGTTTGAAGAGAGCTTTCCGCCCCTCCTCCAATACTTGGTCTCCAGTGGATTGGCGGTCCCTGCGTGGCTGAAGCGAGCGGATGCGTGCCCGTGGTCGGATCGCGCGCAGTTCTTAGCCGACCAGCAAAGTCCGCGGATGAAAGAGCTTCGGTCCTTTCTGGCCGGCACGGTCGCATTCCAAGCTAAATTTGCTGCGCTAAGGTTGGAGCGGGCATTACCAAAGATGTTGGAGGCGGTTCCGAGTGGGGAGCGTGAAAAGGTCCGGGTAAACTTCTACCGAGTCGCTGGTCAGCCGCAGGGTCTGTACGCCTTAGTCGATTACGTCAATTTCAAAGGCGAAGGCACACTGGCAAGCGAACGCTATCGCGGCGAAGGTTGGGGATTGCTTCAGGTTCTCGAAGAAATGGGAAAAGGGCCGGCGGGATCGGAATTCAGCCGGGCGGCGGACCACGTCTTAACCCGGCGTGTCGCGAACTCCCCCGTTGAGAGAAATGAAAAACGGTGGCTCCCTGGCTGGCGAAATCGAGTTCATACATACGCTGAGTAGTTCCCGCCCGGTTGTTTTGTTAACTGCGGTTTTCTCACTCCGCAAATCCTTCATCCTCGGACTCCGATTGCTTTACGTTGGAGTCGAGGCGGGTTCTGCCGAACAGGTCCGCGCGTCTTGCTCTACAATTTGCCTACGACGAACAGCACAATAATTGCTCCGATGATCGAGAGGATCAAACCCGCTGGGTGAAACGGTGAACCCTCGGCCGGTTTCGAAAATAAGCGGGCGATTAACCCTCCGACGATCGACCCGACAACGCCGAGTATCACCGTCATGAAGAATCCCAGGTGGGTGTGCATGATCATGGCGGCGATGGCGCCAGCGATGAATCCAATAATTATAGACCAAATGATGTGTAGCATAGGGATCGGGAGGTTCGAGTTTGAGGTAACTTCGGTATAGATCTCTACCAGACCGAATGGTCGATGTCGACGGCGTTTGGTCTCGATCTTGCCTTCGCAGCGAAAAACTGCATGCCCCGCCCAGTTTTCTCAAGCGTAAACCAGGAGATGGATCTCTTCGGGCAAGATGCCGGAAATGTTTCGGATGATATTCCCTCTCAAAAGGTTCACCAGAGTGTTCCTTTGCGGCGCGCCGACGATCAGGTAGGACGCACCAACGGTCGCGGCGATATCCACGATGGTGTCCGCAGCCGAGTCGCTGATAGCATAAGCCGGCAGCAGCCTGTGCCCGGACGCCTTCTCCTTCGCGTACAGAAAAATTGCCCGGGCCTCTTCGTCTTCCACCCACTTGCGTTTGCGATCGTCCGCCGCGATAACTGGCTGTTCCCGCACAAAGAGAACGTACAGAGGTCGATCGGTGTCTTTCGCTTCCTGGATTGCGAAATCGAGAGTGCGACCTATTCCACGGACCGCGCAGAGCATGGGCGGACCTGTCGTTTCACTAAGCGACTGATCGAAAGGCAAAGAGACTTCACCTTTTTTCCCGCCATTGCTTGCTGCAGCACTCAGCGCCTTTTTCTCCGCTCTCTCGGAAGCAAGCCCGCGAAGGATAAGGCCGAAAACGAGGATCGTCGCCGCAAACAGGCGGGCGTTTGGTTTGTCGACAAACAGGGAGACTTCAATTGCGGCCATGACGATGAACGTGCCGAACATCAACGTCCGTTCCCACGTTTTCAGGCCGAGCTTTTGGTCCGTTGAAGAGGCACCAAGGTTCGTCGCGATGGCGCCAACGACCCCCACCGCGTAAAGATCAGCGAGGCCGGAGACATCTCTGACAATGACGACCAAGATGGCCGGAATCACCGTCGCGACGATGAGTCCTGCGTTGGGAACCCCAAAGGGATTGAGTCTTTCGAACTGCTGCGGCAACTCTCCATCGCGGGACATCAAAAACGAGATCGCAATCAGGGCGCCGATAGCGGTGTTAACCGCGGAGAGTAACAGGAAAGCGATCACTCCGGTAACGATCCAGGCGGCAATTTGGCCGATGACCGGCCCGAAAGCATTTCCGACGAATATGTCGGCCATGTAACGAAGCATGTAGTCCCGGACACCAGGGTTGCCAGGTGCATCGACGTCTCCGTCGTGAATGTGGAGGCCGCTGAGCGCGAGCATTCCCAAACCTAGGAGCGCGGTAAGGATACAAACCTCGAGCATGACGATGAGGATCGCCGGAGTCGAAGTCTTGGCGACGGAGGGGTGCTCATCCGTGCTACCCGGGTCGAGCTTCATGACGTTCGTTGCGTTTGCGACTGCTTCAACTCCCGACAACGCAAGAACGATTCCAACGAAGCCTTTCCAATTTTGCGCGATGCTGCCCGATAGGGGTTTCAGGTTGTGCAATGCTTGACCCATGTGGAACAAACAGAATACGCCGAGCCCGACAATGACGATCGCTGTCGGGACCGAGACGGCGACTGCCAAACCACCGGTGTGCTTGGGTCCGAAGTAGTTCAAAGCGCCAATGGCGAGGATCGCTGCTCCCGCAAACAGCTCGGGTTGACCTACACCAAGGTATTGAAAAGCGGAAAGGGCGCTGATGGACGCCGTCACGATATAGTCGGCGATCAAAAGAAAGGCGCCGACGATGGAAAGAATCTCCGAACGGTGACGCACGCTCGCATAAACGCCGCCGCCATCCGGATAATGTCGGCAAACGATCATGTAATTGCAGCCCACGAGGGCCGTCAGCGCGCACATTGCCGCGATCAGCCAGAAAGAGCTATATCCGGCAATGGCAAAGGCCAACCCGATGACGTACGCCTTGCTTGTGCCCCAGTCGCCGTAAAGGATCGCTGCCGCGCGAGCTGCATCTACATTCCTCGGCCGTTTCGTTTTCCCTACAAGCATGCCATTAAGATTTCGAGCCCAGGAGGGTAACGGGCGACCGCGATAGTTACTCGGTCCAGCAGATAAGTCAATCCCCCGTCGCTGATTGCTTTCTCACGCTCTCTGAATCGTCTCGTAGCGAATTTTGGCTGGCCCCAATGCTGGGGCTTTGGCTACCCGCATGGCCATTTCGTTTTAAATCGACTCAAAAGCCGAAAAAGTACCCTGATTTTGCCAGGTTTTCAAGAATGAAAAATTGATGTCCTGGGAAGTTCGATGACTCTAGCGAGCTACTCACTCAGCGAACTTCCACGCAGAAGCGCGTGGATCGTAATTACAATAATTACCAGATTCCAGGTGCATCAAGATAAAAACAGGTTACCCATAACTCGATATGACACGAAAAGTACTACTAATTGCTACAATGTGCAGCTTAGCCTCCGGAGTTCTTCTCCCGCAACGGGCTTTCGCTATGTTGCCCGTGGGCAACGACGCAAATAGACGCTTCTACAAAGAGCAGGAATGGATATGGACGGCCCCGGAGCATCCGGTGGCCTCGGTTGACCTCAGCGTTCATCGCGCTTTGGCGTCCACAATTCCGAGCCGGCCGCCGCAGGAGAGCTTGGCGTTTACGATGCCGACTCATCCGCCACTGGCAAACTTGGCGTTTACGATACCGACCCATCCTCCGCAGAGCAATTTAGCGTTCACCATGCCGACCCATCCTCCGCAGGAAAGTTTGGCGTCTACGATGCCAACGCATCCGCTGCAAGGGAGATTGGCGTTTACGATGCCAACGCATCCTCCGCAGGAGAGCTTAGTGTTCACAATGCCGACGCATCCTCCCCGGGAGAGCTTGGCGTTTACGATGCCGACCCATCCTCCGCAGGAGAGCCTGGTGTTTACGATGCCGACCCATCCTCCGCAGGAGAGCCTGGCGTTCACGATGCCGACCCATCCTCCGCAGGAGAGCCTGGCGTTTACGATGCCGACCCATCCTCCGCGGGAGAGCCTGGCGTTTACAATGCCAACCCATCCTCCGCAGAGCAGCTTAGCGTTCACGATGCCGACCCATCCTCCGCAGGAGAGTCTGGCATTTACAATGCCAACGCATCCTCCTCAAGAGAGCTTAGCGTTCACGACGCCGACCCATCCTCCGCAGAGCAGCTTAGCGTTCACAATGCCAACCCATCCTCCGCAGGAGAGCCTGGCGTTTACGATGCCGACCCATCCTCCGCAGAGCAGCTTAGCGTTCACGATGC
>Ga0210387_10004763_pt1 | contig 10393 bp, 9 predicted proteins | sample IncBWC7OmetaG_FD_160108 | JGI IMG/M metagenome (GOLD analysis project Ga0210387, IMG submission 160108) | Forest soil microbial communities from Barre Woods Harvard Forest LTER site, Petersham, Massachusetts, United States - Inc-BW-C-7-O ...
CGAGACGCGCAGCATGGAATCGTCGAGCTTGTAGGCGCGCTCGAAGCGCGCGCCGGCGTCCTTTTCCTTGCCCGACAATTCCAGGATCATGCCGGCATGCAGGTCCTTGAAGATCGGATACCAGTCGGGACCGGTCAGCTTGTCGATACCGGCCACTGCGCTCTTGGTGTCGCCGGCGCCATAGGCAGCCCAGGCCGACAGCAGGGTCGCGACCAAATCGGTAATCGGGCCGCGCACCGACTGATTGATGTTGAGCTGGGCGGCGGCATATTTCTTCTGCTTCAGCGCCTGCACGCCGACCACGAGCCGCGCGACGCGGTTCGACTTGTCGGTGGTGAGGATCTGCTGGGCCAGCTTGACCGCCTCATCGACATCGCCTTCGGCAACCGAGGAGATGAAGGCGCGGTCCAGGAGCTCGTTGTTCTTCGGATCGGCGCGCAAGGCGGAGCGATAGAACTCCGCGGCGGAGGCCGCATCGCGTTCAACACTGGCATGGCGGGCGGCGAGATAGCTGCCCGACATCGTCAGCGCCTTCAAATCGTTGCGGGTCGGAAATTGGGCGGTGGACGGCGCCGTGGCATCGGGATGCTCGGGCGTCTGCGCCCAAACAGAGCCCGGCAGCGCCATCGTGGCGAGAGCGAGGGCAGCAGCAGTCCAGCGATTGCAACGAATGGAAAACATCACGGGTTCGCTCTAGTTTTTGAGGAATTTTAAGGCTCGTTTCGGGTGCCAGACCAAAGCGATAGCATCAGGAAACGCCATTCATCTCCGACAATGCCGCGTTTGCGGTCCAACCGCAAGGACAGGACGACAATTCGCCCCCGGGGTTTGAACAGCGGCTCGAACAGGTCCGGCCATACCCCAGAACCGCTCTAGTGTGGCCTTATCGTGGCCATAAGCGGCCGGCCCATCCGTGCGGTGGGTCACGCTATCGTGCTTTACATCGCCTCGTAATTGGGCCCTCCACCACCTTCCGGCGGAACCCAGGTGATATTCCCGTTTGGATCCTTGATGTCGCAGGTTTTGCAATGGACGCAGTTCTGGGCGTTGATCTGGAAGCGCGGACCCGACGCTTCCTCCACCCATTCATAGACGCCGGCCGGGCAATAGCGGTTGGAGGGACCGGCGAACACGTCGTGCTCTGATGTCTTCTGCAGGTTCATGTCGGCAACCCTGAGATGAACCGGCTGGTCCTCTTCATGATTGGTGTTGGACAGGAACACCGATGACAGCTTGTCGAACGATATCTTCCCGTCCGGCTTCGGATAGACGATCTGCTTGTGCGTCTTCGCCGGATCAAGCGTCTTGCGATCGGGCTTGGCGTGCGACTGGGTGCCGAACAGCGAGAAGCCGAGCGTGTTGCACCACATGTCGATGCCACCCAGCGCGACGCCGATCACCAAGCCGAGCTTCGACCACAGCGGCTTGACATTGCGGACCTTGTAGAGGTCCTTGCCCACCGCCGAAGAGCGCCAGGCATTTTCATATTCGACCAGCTCGTCATTGGCGCGGCCGGCCGCGAGCGCCGCGGCGACACGTTCGGCCGCGAGCATGCCGCTGCCGATCGCATTGTGCACGCCCTTGATGCGCGGCACGTTGACAAAGCCCGCCGCGCAACCGATCAGCGCGCCGCCGGGGAAGGAGAGCCGCGGCACCGATTGATAGCCGCCCTCGGTGATGGCGCGCGCGCCATAGGAGAGCCGTTTGCCGCCCTCGAACATTGAGCGGATCGAGGGATGCGTCTTGAAGCGCTGGAATTCGTCGAACGGCGAGACATAAGGATCGTCGTAATTCAGATGCACGACGAAGCCGACGGCAACGAGGTTGTCGTCATAATGATAGAGGAACGAGCCGCCACCGGTCTTGGTGCCGAGCGGCCAGCCGAAGGAATGCTGGATCAGGCCCTTCTTGTGCTTTGCCGGATCGATCTGCCAGACCTCTTTAAGGCCGATGCCGAATTTCGCCGGTTCGCTGTTGGCATCGAGCGAATATTTCGCAATCAGCTGCTTGGTCAGGCTGCCGCGCGCGCCTTCGGCGAACAGCGTGTATTTGCCGAGCAGCTCCATGCCGCGCGTGAAGGAATCCTTGTGATGGCCGTCCTTGCCGATGCCCATGTCGCCGGTCGCAATGCCGCGCACGCCGCCCTTGTCGTCATAGAGCACCTCAGCGGCGGCAAAGCCCGGATAGATTTCCACACCGAGCGCCTCGGCCTTCCGCGCAAGCCAGCGGCAGACCTGGCCGAGCGAGCCGATGTAACAATGATGATTGTTCATTAGCGGCGGCATCATGATGTTTGGCAGCCGGATCGCGCCGTCCGGCCCCATCCAGTAGAAGCGATCGTCGTTGACCTGCGTCTTCAGCGGACAATCGGAGTCCTCGCGCCAATCCGGAATGAGCTGGTCGAGCGCGACCGGGTCCATCACCATGCCGGAGAGAATATGCGCACCGACTTCAGAGCCCTTCTCCACCACGACGACGTTGAGGTCCGCATTGAGCTGCTTCAGCTTGATCGCGGCGGCGAGGCCCGACGGGCCGGCACCGACGATCACGACGTCGAATTCCATGGATTCGCGCGGGGGTAATTCTTCGCTGCTCATGATCTTGGCTCAGCCCGGTTGGAACGTTTCCAAATTTTGAATTTCCCCGTTGTTTCCGATTTTTGCCGTGAGGACAACCACCGAAATGCGTTTCATCATGGCGCAATGCGGCGTAAATTGCCGCGATGTCGCTGCCCACCTCCGAGCCCGCCCCGAACCTCGCGCAACTGCTGGCCTTTTATCTCGAGGCCGGCGTCGATTGCGCGTTGGGGGATGAGCCGATCGATCGTCTCGCCGAGCCTGAGCCGGCCCCCGCGCCCGCCATGCGCGAAGCACCGCCGGCGCCGATCGCGAGACCCATGCCGGCCGCGCCTGTCCTCAGCGGGCTCGCCGAGCCGCCCGCGCCCGATGCTGCGATCGCCTCCGCGCGGGAACTCGCACGCACCGCGCCGACACTGGAAAGCTTGCGCGATCTCCTGGAAAAATTCGACGGCTGCGCCCTCAAATCGACAGCGTCGCGGCTCGTGTTTGCCGACGGCAATCCGAAGGCGCGCGTGATGTTCGTCGGCGAAGCGCCCGGCCGCGACGAGGATATCGAGGGGCTGCCCTTTGTCGGGCGCTCTGGAAAGCTGCTCGACCGCATGATCGCCGCGATCGGGCTCGACCGCACCAAAGTCTACATCGCCAATGTGATTCCGTGGCGGCCGCCCGGCAATCGCACGCCGACACCGCAGGAGACGCAGATTTGTCTGCCCTTCATCCAGCGCCAGATCGAGCTGGTCAATCCCGACGTGCTGGTCACGCTCGGCAATCCCTCGACCCAAACCTTGATCGGCACGCGCGAAGGCATCATGCGCACGCGCGGCAAATGGTTCGACTACGACACCGGCACGCGCAGCATCCGCGCGCTGCCGACCTTCCACCCGGCCTATCTGTTGCGCTCGCCGTCCTACAAGCGGATGTCCTGGCAGGATCTGCGCGCGATCGCGAAGGTATTGGCCGCCTGACATCGGATCAGGCGCCCGTTTGCACCGAATTCATGCCGCCGAGAATCTGCGACAGCGAATAGCGGCGTGCCAGGAGACGCGCCAGCCATTCGCGCTCCACTTCGCTTGCCGTCGGCGCAATCTCGATGCGATCGGAGCCGACATCGAAGGTCAATCGATTTCCCGTGTCGGTTTCGCGCAAGCGCAGCGATTGCAGTTGGCTGCGATCGAGCTCAAGGCGAAGGCGCTTCGGAAACATCGATCTCCAGCTTTGGATCGGGTTCATGGAGCGCCGCGCCGTATTGAATTGCGGCGGCGCAATTCCGGAATCATAGGAAACGCTGTTGCGCCTGAGTTCGAGCGTCTCGGGCACTGAGGGACGGAACGACCGATAAAGCATGGTGACCGCAAAAATGCCGCCCAGGGTCCAGCCACAAAGCCAGAAGACGAGAAACGGCTGGACCGGCCCGGTCCATAACTTCTCAACGGCAGATTTGAACCCAAGGGTCCACCCACCCAGCCAGAACAACACAAACATGCCCATCGGGTAGCGCATGAAGCTATTCGTCGGCGGAACGACAACGGTCGGATCACCCCGATCAGTCGCGATCGAGATCTTGGATCCCTCGGGCGGATTCAAATCCATTCAATATTCCATGCAGCAAAATCATCGGTCGAAATTCATGGCCCCTTCGGCCGCACGATGGCCCAACCGATTCGCAATAGCGGTTGGCGGCCGTTCACCAGCCATTCGAAGGCGCGCGGCACTTCGGGGTTGAGGCCTGGAAACCGCTGGGCGATTTCGGGCGGCGGCGTGCCGGCCGTATCGGAAGCGCGCCAGACCACGACGCCGCCGGTCTCGGCGAATCTTGCCGGCGTCACCCAGGGTGTGCGCTCGGGCGTGGCGTCCAGGAAGAGATGCGGGCGGCCGTGGTCGAGCGCGACCAGGCTTGCGAGCTCTGCATCGCCCGCGACCGCGCGCAGCTGCTGATTGGTGCGCCGCTCGAAACTGTCGCCGAAGAACTGCGCGATCGAGCGCGCGGGCAGCGAGGTCGCGACTTCGTTGGTCCCGGTCCACGGCAGAAACAGCGTGGCGCCGACGGCGACCAAGGCGGGGGCGACGATGGCTGCGGCCCACACCGTGCGAAGCAGCCGCTGGCGGCGCAGATGCACGAGATCGCCGGTCGCGACGATCGCGGCGAGCCCCGACATCAGAAGCGCTATCCCCGCCCCGCCGACGACGCGATCGAGATCGAATATTCCGGAGATCAGGCTTCCGGCCAGCGCCGGCGCGATGGCGAAGAAATACACGAAATTGCGCGCCAGGGGTTCGACCGGCGGACGATAGATGATCGGCGCGTCTTCCGGCGTGCGGCTGAACAGGCGCGTGTTCAGCACCAAAAGGAGTGCGATGCCGATCATGGCGAGCGCAAGCCCGCCGACCAGCCAGGCCCAGTGGATCGCCCGGGCGCTGAGCTCGGCGACCGGCGGCCATGGCGGCATGCCAAGCACGCCGGCGCGGATCAGCCAGACCAGATAGGGCAGCGCCAGCACCACGATCACAAGCAGCGCGAACAGCGGGTCAAAGGAGATCAGCGTGCGGCGGCCGCGCTCGGTCGCGACCATGAAGCCCACGACCAGCAGCAACAGGCCGATCGCGGCCGATGTCGTCAGCAGCAACAGACCGGCCTCGATCGACCAGGCGAACCACACATTGCGGCGATTCTGGCCGATCAGCTGCCAGGAATGAAACAACAGCAGCGCCCAGAGCGGCCGTGCCAGCACCAGCGGACCGAATTCCAGGCTCGGCGTGGAGAACGCGGTGACCGTCATGGTGAGCAGCACCGCCAGCACCGCCTGCTGGCTGCCGACGACCGCGCGCGCGAGCAGATAAAGGAACCAGAAGGTCGCAACCGAGCAGAGCTGCGCCAGGACATAGACGCCGAACATATGATTGCCCGCCGCACGAAACGCTATGTCGGCAAGCCACAAGGAGAGCGGCGGCCCGAGATCGGTGCCGACCTGATACTCCCGGCCGAAGGCGAGCACGGTCGCAAGATTGCCCGGCGGGCTCGCATAGAACAGAAGCGGCACGATCAGCCACAGCGCCGCCTGGAACAGCACCACGATCCAGACAATCAGCCGCGGCCGGGCCCGGATCAGTTCGATAACCAGCGAAGTGAAACGCATGAAACGTCCGGTAGCCCGCAGCCTGGGAAAGCCGCGCCGCATCGATCCCCGTCTGTTTGATAAAGCGCCGACGCGCCTGAGGCAACTAGACTTGGCTGGAAGTCGAAATTTCGATCTCGAGCGAGGCATCGACCGTAAATAGGTCCGCTTCGCGCTTGATCGTCCACGGCTGGTGCTTCTCGCGCGCCGCGACGACGGGCGCAAAGAAGCTGCGGTGGTGCGCCGTCGGCCCCAGGCGGTCCAGCGCCTCCAGATGTTCGGGGACGGCATAGCCCTTGTGCTGCTCAAAGCCGTAACCCGGACATTCCTGCGCCAGCGCGGCCATCAAGCGGTCGCGCGTCACCTTGGCGATGATGGAAGCGGCCGCGATCGACACCACCATGCCGTCGCCGCCGATCACGGCGTCGCAGTCGCAGGGTAGCGCCAAGCGATCGCGGCCATCGACGAAGACGTGCTTTGGCATTTCCGGCAGCGCGTAAACCGCGCGCGCCAGCGCCCACAACGAGGCACGCAATATATTGTCGCGGTCGATCCGCGCGGGCGAGGCCACCGCAACGGCATAGGCCGAGGTCGCGCAAATCTTTTCGAACAGCTCTTCGCGCTTTTCCGCGGTCAGGCGCTTGGAATCGTCGATGCCCTTCGGGATGTGGTCGGGATCGAGCACGACGGCGGCTGCCACCACCGGACCCGCGAGCGGCCCACGGCCGGCCTCGTCGCAGCCCGCCACCGGCCAGATGCCGCGCTTGAACAGCGCGCGCTCGCGCCGAAAATTCGGCGGCGCCACGGCAATCACGCCTTTCGGCAGTTTGACCGGCTGTTTGGTTGGTCTCTTAGCTGACTTGTCCCGAATCATGTCGGGATCGTGCTGAAGCGAGGCGCGACGCGCAACCGGGAACTTTAACTTGTCGCGACGCTTTCACCACTCTCAACAACGGCCGGCCAACTTGCATTGACTTCAATCCGGCAGGTGCACCCGCCGGTCATCGCCGGCCAAAATATGGGGCGCGACCACCGCTTCCCAGGGGTGACCGTCGGGATCGGCGAAATAGCCGCGGTAGCCGCCATAATCGGTCTTCTCCGCCGGCCTTATGAGTTTCGCGCCCTTTGAGATCGCGAAATCCATCACCGTATCGACCTCTTCAGTTGAATTGCAGTTCCAGGCGAGCGTCACGCCGCGAAAAGCTTGCGGCCGCGGCTGGTCCGGCAAGGCGGCGTCCTCCGCCAGTTGATCCCAGGGGAACAGCCCGATCACCGTGCCGCCGGTGTCAAAGAAGGCGACGGCTTCGCCCGTGGCGCGGAACTTTCGCGCGAATCCGAGCGCTTCGTAGAAGGCGATGCTGGTGCGCATGTCGGCGACGCCGAGGGTGATGACGGTGAAGCGCGGGATTGGCGGCGGGCTCTTACTCATGTCACTCTCCCCGTCATTGCGAGGAGCGAAGCGTCGAAGCAATCCAGACTGGTTCCAGGGAGGATTCTGGATTGCTTCGCTTCGCTCGCAATGACGATCAATATGACGACCTCACTAAAACAAACTCAGCTGCTGCCCGCCGCCTTTCGGCCTCACGAAATGGTCCGTCGTCAGTTTCGAGCGGCGCTTGTTGAGCCCGAGCTTCTCGCAGGCGATCTCGAAGCGGCGGCCGATCATCCAGGCCATCGGCCCCGTGCCCTTCATCCGCGTGCCCCATTGCGAGTCGTAGTCGCGCCCGCCGCGCATGTCGCGGATCAGGGTGAAGACGTGGCGATAGCGGTCCGGATAATTCGCCATCAGCCATTCGCGGAAGAGATCGCGCACTTCGAGCGGCAGGCGCAGCAGCACATAACTCGCTTCCTTGACACCGGCATGCGCGGCCGCGTCGAGGATACGTTCAATCTCGCTGTCGTTCAGCGCGGGGATCACGGGCGCGACCATCACCGTGGTCGGAATGCCTGCCTCCGACAGTGCCTTCAGCGCTTCGAGCCGCCGCGGCGGGGTCGGCGCCCGCGGCTCCATGGTGCGCGCGAGTTTCGGATCGAGCGAGGTGATGGAAATAGCGACCTTGGCGAGATTGCGCTTGGCCATGCGCGACAGAATATCGATGTCGCGCGCCACCAGCGCCGACTTGGTGACGATGCCGACGGGATGGCCGGCCTGCTCCAGCACTTCGAGAATGCCGCGCATGATTTTGCGCTCGCGCTCGATCGGCTGATAGGGATCGGTGTTGGTTCCGATTGCGATCATGCGCGGCTCATAATCGGACGCAGCCAGTTCCTTCGCCAGCATCGCCGGCGCATCGGGCTTGGCATAGAGCTTCGATTCAAAATCCAGCCCCGGCGACAGGCCAAGATAGGCATGCGTCGGCCGCGCGAAGCAGTAGACGCAACCATGCTCGCAGCCGCGATAGGGATTGATCGAGCGGTCGAAACCGATATCGGGCGACTCGTTTCGCGTGATCACCTTTCGCGCGGTGTCGATCTCTACCGTGGTCTTGAACGGCGGCAGCTCTTCAAGGCTCTGCCAGCCATCGTCAAAGGCGACGCGCGCCTCGGCCTCATAACGGCCGCTGGCATTGGATTGCGCGCCCCGCCCGCGGCGCCGGGCGCCGTCGATCGCAACCGCAAGCTCGGGAAAAGGGGTAGTCGCACCCGCCGGTTCGGAGGGCGCCGTGACCGGCGGGTGCTTGAGGGCATGAGAGGATGCTCGGCTCATGGCGTCTAGATAGCATGCCATGAGAACAAATCAAGAACAATCGACTCTCGTCCACCGTTGCTTCCTTCGTTTTCCTTAATGCATCCTGCCCGAAAAAGCCGCAAGGAAAAGGCTGTGTTGCGTGTGACAAGCTGATAACAGTGCGACACTTTCTTGTGTGTGAGCCAACGAAGCCTCATTCATGCTGAGCGTGATCATCCCAACTGAAGGCATCGAACAGCCGACCGTCGCCACGCTTGCCGCGCTGGTGCCGGGCGCTGCCGCGGGAATCATCCGCGAGGTGCTGCTGGTCGACCGCGGCGATAATGGCGTGATCGAGCGTGTCGCCGATGTCGCGGGCTGCCGCTTCCTGCGCTTCGAGGGCACGCGGGCTGCGGCGCTCGCCGCCGGCGCCAAACAGTCGCGCTCGCCCTGGCTGATGTTCCTGCGCCCCGGCGCCGTGCTCGATGCCGGCTGGATCGAGGAAACCAGCCAGTTCATGCAGCGTGTCGCCGCCAGCGGCCGTCCTCGCGCCGGCGTCTTCCGCTACGCGCGCTCGCCCTATGCCGACACGCAGCTTCGCGACCGCTTCAAATTCATCGCGCGCACCATCGCCGGGCCGCTTTCGGACCAGGGCCTCCTGATTGCGCGCGACCATTATGACCGGCTCGGCGGCTATGCGCCGGATGCGCGCCGCTCGGAAGCCAGGCTCTTGCGACAACTCGGCCGCTCCTCCCGCACGCTGCTGCGGAGCCGGATCGTGATGGTGTGAGGCATCATATGATTGCTCCTTGATACTTGCCAAAGTCAAACAATTATTTGACAATGGCAAATATCGAGGTGCCCCATGTCCGCGACGGAATTGCCCACCGAATCCGGCGGCGACATCGCCGCCGTCCGTGCCTTCAACCGCTTCTATACCCGCAAGCTCGGCGTGCTCGACCAGCATTTCGGCAAAAGCCCGTTCTCGCTGAGCGAGGCACGGGTGCTCTATGAGCTCGCCCATCACGATGACCTCGCCGCAAAAGAAATCGGCATCGAGCTCGGCCTCGATCCCGGCTATCTCAGCCGCATCGTCCAGAGCTTTGACGAGAAGGGGCTGATCACGCGAAGGCCGTTGTCCTCCGACCGCCGGCAAGTCTGCCTCAACCTCACCGCCAAGGGACGGCAAACTTTCGCGAAATTGAACCTGAACTCGCAGAACGAGGTCGCCGCGATGCTGGCGGCGCTGTCGCCCGCCGATGCGAGGCGGCTCACCGGTGCCATGGCCACCATCGAGACTCTGCTCGAGCCGGGTGAGACAAGGCACGCGCCCTTCCTGCTGCGCAGCCATCGCGTCGGCGACATGGGCTGGGTGATCTCGCGGCAGGCGATCGCCTATGCCGAGGAATATGGCTGGGACATCGGCTATGAAGCGCTGGTCGCCGAGATCTGCGCCGAGTTCATCAGGAACTACAATCCCGCGTACGAACACTGCTGGATCGTGGAAGCCGGCGGCGAGCCGCTTGGCTCGGTGTTCCTGGTGAAGGCTTCCGACGAAGTCGCCAAGCTGCGCCTGCTGCTCGTGGAGAAGAAGGCGCGCGGGCTCGGCGTCGGCCGCGCGCTGGTCGAGCAATGCATCCGCTCCGCGCGCGAGAAAGGTTTCAGGAAGATGACGCTGTGGACCCAGAGCATCCTGGTCGCCGCCCGCGGCATCTACCAGCAGGCTGGATTCCAGCGTGTGGGGGAGGAGAAGCATCATAGCTTTGGGGTCGATCTGGTGGGCGAGACGTGGGAGCTGGAGTTGTAGGCGCCGCTCATCGTTCGAGCGCAACTTCGTAGATTGGGCAAAGCGAAGCTGTCCACCATCACTTGCACGGAGTTGGAGTGGTGGGCACGCCGCTTTGCGGCTTTGCCCACCCTCATATGGGGATTTGTAAGTCAAGGCCAGGCTCCAGATCCGGGTCATGTTTGGGTGATGAGAGGGCGGCGCGCGGAGCCATGCGTAGCGCAGCGCGCCGACCGGGTTTGTGTCG
>Ga0210387_10004764_pt1 | contig 10392 bp, 6 predicted proteins | sample IncBWC7OmetaG_FD_160108 | JGI IMG/M metagenome (GOLD analysis project Ga0210387, IMG submission 160108) | Forest soil microbial communities from Barre Woods Harvard Forest LTER site, Petersham, Massachusetts, United States - Inc-BW-C-7-O ...
CTACCTGCGAAAACTTGACGGACGCCGAGCTGGCTGAGCTACTGCAGCTTGCAGGCAGTTCGGCGGACCGCCCGGCGAGCTATAACCTGCCGAGCAGCGCGGACCTGGATGCTGTGCGGAAAGATATGACCATCAAATCCGTGGTGGAGGACTTGAAGGCTGGCGGAGATAAGTCCAAGGTCACGTGGCTCGCGGCATGTGGATTGGAGTTTCCCGGCGTGCCCGGCAAAGTCATTGAAAACGCTCCCGGAGACCCGGTCGTGCTCAAGGTGGCTTTTGTGACCAGCGATGCGGAGTTCGATGCCGCCACGGTGCCCAACATGGACGTGAAAGTGGTTGGGCAGCCGGAAATATCCCGGGTGGAGAAGGACAGCGCGATTCACTTTACGGGGACGCTGCTTTCCTATGATCCCGACCCGGCGTTCATGCTGCACTGGGAAAAGGGCAAAGTGAACGAGGAGGACATTCCGAAGGAAAAGGGCGCGCCGAAGAAGACGCCGGCGAAGAAGAGGCCTTCGGGAAAGTCCAGCAACTAGGCGCGTGAGGATTAGAGACGGCCCTCGGGTATAGCCCGGGGGCCGTTTTTATTTTGCTGTCGAGTTTTTAAAGCGATTGAAGGCCGGAGTAGAAATCTCAGACGCATGGATGGATGCACTTGGGAAAAATGGGGCGCAGCGTGCTGCGCCCCTACAATGGATTTCACAGAGTCAGGTCTAGCGGGATCGGTGGTTGCCGGACGCGAGTTTATACTCGTCAATTTTGCGGCTCAGCGTGTTGCGGTGAATGCCGAGAACTTGCGCGGCCCGCGACTGGTTACCGTTGGTGCGGTCCAGGACGCGCTTGATGAAACGCTTCTCAAATTCTCCGACGGCCTCGTCGAACAAAATGCCCCGGTCCACCATTTGAATGACAAGCCCCTCGAGTTGATCTTTCACGATCGCACGCTCCGCAGAATTTGGTCTAGTTTGTTCTGGGCCGGTTTGCAGCTATTCGCCAAGCTCGTGCCCGGCCAGGATGCGATAGGCCTCCCGGTATTTGGCACGCGTGGCTGCGACAACATCGGGCGGAAGTTCCGGGCCAGGCGGGGATTTGGGCCACTGGATCCGCTCGAGATAGTCGCGCACAAACTGTTTGTCGAAAGAAGGCTGCGGACCGCCGGGCTGGTATTGCGCGGCGGGCCAGAAGCGCGAAGAGTCTGGAGTGAGCGCTTCGTCGATCCATATCAAGGAGCTGACGGCATCGGGGGAGCCGAGAGTGCTGTTGAGCAAGCCGAACTCGAATTTGGTGTCAGCAAGGATGACTCCACGGGGCTCGGCATATGCGGCCGCTCGACGGTAGATTTCGATGCTGACGGCGCGGACCCGTTCAGCAAGTTCTATGCCGATGAGCGACGCGGCTTGCTCGAACGAAATATTCTCGTCGTGTCCGGTGGCGGCTTTCGTGGCGGGAGTGAAAATGGGCTCGGGCAGACGATCCGACTCGCGCAGACCGGCGGGGAGCGCGATGCCGCAGACTTTGCCGGTGGCCTGGTAGTCCTTCCAACCGGAGCCGGAAACGTAGCCACGCACCACGCATTCGATGGGAAGCGGCTGCGTTTTGCGCACGACCATGGAGCGGCCCTCGAGCTCCTCGCGGAAGGCATTGAATGCGGCCGGGAATTCCGTGGCGCTGAGAACGTGATTGGGGATGATGCCATTGAGCAGATCGAACCAGAAAAGAGAAAGCTGCGTGAGCACGCGGCCCTTGTCGGGAATTGGCGTGGGAAGAATGACGTCGAACGCGGACAGCCGATCCGTGGCGACGATCAGCAGCTTATCGCCGAGGTCGTATATATCGCGGACCTTCCCGCGCGCCGCTGGCGTGAGGCCGGCAAAATGCGTTTCTTGAATAATGCGCGTCACTTGACTTGCAGCCACGGAAAAGTTTCTCCCCAAAGGTGCTGAGCATTCTAGCGCAGCGGTTCGCCGAGGGAAAGCGCCGCATGGTGGAAATTTTCGGAAATATCCGGGCCAGGAAATTTATTTTTCGCGCGCCTGGGAAAAACAGCCCAGAGGCTCGGTTCTGAAAATTTGCTCCCAGTGAGCGCCGTCTCTCGTTCTGCGGAAGATCACGTATCGGTGAGATTGCGTTTCAACGGAGACCAGCTTCGCCACGACTTCATCCTGGCCGTTTCTAAACAGGTCGGCGTGGTCGACGAGACGAAGCACTTCTTCGTCCGTTTCGTTTTCCGCAAGGTGAATCCAGAGGAACTCCGGCTGCAGCTTCTCGCCGGGCTGGCTGGCAATGAAAAACAGATGGTGGACGAGTTCGTCGCTGTCTCCCGTGTCGAGCGAGAAAGAGCCGATCAGGCTGGGCTGCGGCGATGGCGCGAGATACGTGCGTGTGACATATTCTGCGCGGACTTTCGGCAGCAAAACTTCGGGCACGCCGTGCTGGCTGAAGACCTCGCGGGCGAGGGCCAGCGCGGATGCCCGCTGTTCGGCAGTTGCTGGTTCGCGTGAAGCCACGCGAAAATCGCCGGGTTGCGAGTTGGTGGCCAGAGCGCGGACTTGGCCGCGGATTTTCTGCGGCCCTGTATATATCAAGTTGGCCGTGCCAGCCGCTCGATTCTGTTCACCGATTTGGCCCTCTCCGATGGAAGCTCCGCCGAAGAGCAGTGCGTATTTTGTGCTCTGTTGAAGATACTTTGCCGAGAAATCCTCGGGAGATTCCTCGTAAGAGACGCAGCTGGTCTGAATCGGCGTCAGCTCGTTATCGTCAACAGTGGCGATAGGCTCGATGCGAAGCTGGCCTCGAGCTTGCTCTTCGACGGCAAGCCAGACGCGATCCTCGCTCGCCTGATCGTGCTGTAAGTGCTTTTCCGCTGAATTTTGAGCTGATAGAAAGATAGCGGCAAAAAATAGGAATACAAAAGCGGCGCAAGTCCGCAGAACTGCAGAGTACATGGACTGGTCTCGATTTCTCCGCCGCGAGACGAAATTCTAACGCAAACGCTGCCGCGTTGCACCTGGGGCTGCTCAGGTTGTGTCTATGCGGCTGAGGCTGCTTTTTGCTTTGGAGCAGGGGCTTCGTCGCCTTCCCAGCGGACGCTGACGAGTTTCGACACGCCGGGCTCTTGCATGGTGACGCCGTAAAGAACGGAGCCGGTCTCCATAGTTTTGCGGTTGTGGGTGACGATGATGAATTGTGTCTGACTGCTCATGTCGCCCACGAGGCGCGTGAACCGGCCCACGTTGGCTTCATCGAGCGGCGCGTCGACTTCGTCCAGGATGCAGAAGGGGCTGGGCTGGTAGCGGAAGATGGCGATGAGCAGCGCAAGCGCGGTCATGGCTTTCTCGCCGCCGGAGAGCAGTAGAACGTTTTGCATGCGCTTGCCGGGAGGGGAAGCAACGACGTCGATCCCCGCGTCGCCGGAGCTGTCCGGCTCGGTCAAACGCATTTCTGCCATGCCGCCGCCGAAGATCGTGTGGAACGCTTCGGAGAAATTCTCGTTGATGGCATTGAAGGCTTGCTCGAATTTTTCACGGGACACAAGGTCGAGTTCTGTGATGGCCTGCTGCGTATCGGCGATGGATTTCAGCAAGTCGTCGCGCTCACGCGTAAGGAACGTGAAGCGCTGCTCGCACTCATTGAATTCTTCGAGGGCCATCATGTTGACGGGGCCCATGGCCTCGATGCGCTGCTTCATCTCGCGGTAGTTCGTTTCGGCCGTGGCGAGTTCTTCCCCGGTCATGAAAGCGGCTTCCGTCGCGATCAGATCTTCCGGCTGCGCATTGACTTCCGTCATGCAAGTCTCGCGCAAATGCTGGCGGTCGGAATCGTTCCGTGCTCGATCCACTTCCGCGTGGCTGCGCTGTTCGCGAAGCTCCTGAAGCGATTGCCTGCCCATGCGCAGATGATCTTCCGTTTGCGTGACGCGCGTGCGGCCTGCGTCCCACTCCTGTTCGAGTTGGCGCTGGCGGACTTCGAGGCGGAGTTTTTCGCCGCGAAGTCCTTCGAGTTGTTGCGCGAGCTCATCGCTCTGCTTGGTCAGAGCCGCAGTTTCATCCCCAATCGAGGTTTCCTGCTGCAAAAGAGCTGTCTCGCGACGATCGAGTTCCGCGCGCTCTTCCTTTAAACGCGCCGCAAGCGCTTCGGCCGCTGACAACCGCTCATTCATGGCGGCGAGTTCGGCGCGGGCGGCGGCAAGTTCGTTCTGTTCGTTCTGCACCGACCCGCGAAGCTGTGCGAGCTGTTCGACCAGCCTGGTGCTCTCGGTTTCCGCCTCGGCGCGGCTGATCGCCGCAGCGGCATGCTGATGCTTGGCGCGCTCCGCGCGCATTCTCGCGTCTTCACAGTCTTTCCGGAGGCGTGAAAGTTCGTTCTGGCAAACAGTCAGTTCGAGACCAAGCCGGGCGAGTTCGCTTTGCATGTGCTCGTGACGGTGTGTGGCGGAAAAGACGCTGCGTTCGGCATCCCGCTGCTGGGCGGTGATTTGTTCGAGCGACTGTTCCGCTTCTCGCAACTCCGTGCTTACTTGCGTGAGAGCCGCCTGCGCTTCGCTCATTTGGTGTTCGAGCTGCAGGACCTCGCCATCGAGAGCGCGCAGTTCGCGCTTCATGCCGAGCGGGCCTGCTTCATCCGCGCGCCCTCCGCTGACCATACGACCTTGATAGCAAGTGCCGTCCGGCGCGACGAAAGCGAACTGAGGATTGTCTCGCGCGAGCTTCTCCGCGGACGCGGAGCCATCGGTTAAATACGCGGCGCGCAGCCGCGGAAGAAATTGCTTGGCCGCCGCGCCCAGAGGATCGCGGAAGCTCACAAGCTTGTCCAGGCGCGAGATTACGCCATCCTCGATCTGGAAATTGATGATGGGCTCGTACTCGGCCAGGCGCAAATTGCGCAGCGAATCGACGAAGAACGTGGCACGGCCGCCGACTTCATCGCGCAGTAGGGAAACGCCTGCACGCGCATGGTCATAGGTTTCGACAACCACGTACTCGAGTTCGTCGCGAAGGTACTGTTCGATGGCGACTTCGTGCTGTTCTTCAACTTCAGCATAGTCAGCGAGCACGCCGACGGCGTGGAAGTTTTGACCACCTCCTCGTTCGTTGGCGGCGAAGAGTTTTTGTACCGCATCTGCGGTATAGGAACGGTCATTTAAAATTTGCGTGAGTGTCGAGTGGCGTGCACGAACTCCGGAGAGCGAGTCCCGCAGCACATCGGCCTTCTGCGTGGTGACCTCGCGTTGCTGGCGCAGTTCGGCAATGCGCGTTTGCAAAGTGGCCGCATTCAGATTTAGCTCATTGAGCTGACCGCTGGCGGCTTCCCAGTCGTAGGCGGCCTGATCGGCTTCGTCCCGAATCTTGATGGAAGTTTCGAGCAGTTCATGCTCGCTCGCCTCGCGTTTGCGGAGCCCTTCCTGGTGATGAACGAGCGCTTCTTCCGCTTGCTTTTGTTCGCCGTGCAGACGAAGCAGGCTCTCGCCCGCTTCAGAAGCGGAGCGGCGCAGCGCTTCGATCCGGGCTTCGGACTCGCGAATTTGATTCGCGCGTGATTCTGCCTGTGTTGCGAGCTCTTCCACGCGCCCGGAGAGAACGCCCGACTCCTCGCGCAAAGAAGTCACAGCCAGCTGCTGCGCCGTGCTCCGCGATTCCCATTCCATTGCCTGCACCGCGGCTTCCGCCATTTCGGCGGACACTTGGGAGCGCCGTGAGCCCAGCTCCGTAGCGCGCTGCTGGTTGAAATTGATGCGGTTCTCTGTGCGATCGACTTCCAGGGCCGTGGCGTTCAGCACATTTTGATTCTGGCGAATCTCAGCGTCGAGCTCGTAAATCCGCTGGTTCAGGCGGTCCTGCTCGCCTTCTTGCTGCTGAATGGTTTGCGCCTGCTGCGTTTCCGCAGTGGTGAATTCGGCGAGCTGCTTGGCGATGCGCTCCGCTTCCGCATCCAGTTCGCGGGCCTTTCCAGCCAGCATCTGGCGAACAATGCCCCGCATCTGGTCGCGAATTTCGGCGTAACGCCGCGCCTTCGATGCCTGGCGCTTCAACGAGCCGAGCTGCTTTTCTACTTCGACGACAATATCATTCACGCGCGCAAGATTGAGCTTCGAAGACTCCAGCTTGGCTTCCGCGAGACGCTTCTTGGTCTTGAATTTCGTGACGCCCGCGGCTTCTTCAATGATGGCGCGGCGCTCCATCGGTTTGGTGGAAAGAATCAACCCGATGCGGCCCTGCTCGATGATCGCGTAGGAATCGGGTCCGAGTCCTACGCCCATGAACATTTCTTGAATGTCGCGGAGGCGCCCGATCCGGCCGTTGATCAAGTATTCGCTCTGGCCGGAGCGGTACAAGCGGCGCGTGACCACAACTTCGCCAGGCTTGCTGGCAAGGACGGGTTTGTCGCCCCCCTTTTTGCGGCGTTTGCCTTTCAGAAATTCGGGAGCGGCAGCGGATCCATCGTCGGGTTGCGACGCCGAATCTGCCGCTCCCACACCCTCTTGTGGAGATTCGGGGGCCGGCGCGGGGTCAAGCGAGAGAATCTGTACGTTAGGATCGTCCGTCTGCGCAAGATCGCCTGCCGTTGCAGACGTCGCCGCCTCTACTGCTTCAGCCGCGCAATCCATCGACGCGCCTTCAAGGACAAACCGGGCGGCTTCTGCCAGCTCAGGATCCTCCATCGTGATGGTGACTTCCGCCATACCCAGGGGAGGCCGCTTGGTGGTCCCATTAAAGATGCAATCCGCCATGCGCTCAGCGCGAAGGGACTTGTGGCTCTGCTCGCCCAGCACCCAGGAAATGGCGTCCACCACGTTGGATTTACCGCAGCCGTTGGGGCCCACGATACAAGTCGTGCCGGAGCCGCTGAAAGTGACCACGGTGCGGTCAAAAAACGACTTAAAGCCAACGATTTCCACTTTTCGTAACTTAAGCAAGATGTCCCCTTTTTGTCGTCAACCGGTTCGCGGCTGCATAAGCTGCTGACCGCTTCGCGCTTGCCTCTAACCCGCTTTGCCTTTCCAATCCCTCAAAAACATGCAAATTCACTTCAAATCCAACGTGCAAGGCAGGGGCCGTAGTCAAAATACGCGTAGAGAGACGACGCTTTGTTCCTCGTGGGGAGGGGCTTTCGAGCGACAAGTCGACCGGTTTGCGGTCGCTTAGACAAACGTATGGCAGGTTCTCAGTCAGAGGCCCAGCCGCCTGGCGCATGGATGGCGGTACGGGAAAAAAGACTACCACGACGATAATCGAGTGTAAAGGCCTACCCCACAGATTGTATCGGATTGGGGCAGACCACAATCCGGCGGCTTGCCGTCGGGAGGCTGCTCCGTTGTGTCCTTCCCGCTAAGGCTATTCAGATTGTAACCATAGCCCTGTTTCTTCGGCCTGGCTGCGGGTAATCCCCTTATGATGCCGATAAGCAGAAAGCGAACGGCCGGGCGCAACTTGGGGGCGCCAGCATGTGAAAAAACTGCGATTTCTTGTTTCGCTAATCACCAAAGACAACGACTTCCAGACTCAGCAGGCCGCAGCGGCGGAAACAGCAGCGCGCGAACTGGGCATCGATCTCGAGATTGTGTACGCCGATGGCGACACCATTACGCAAAGCACACAAATCCTCAAAACCATCCAGGCGCATCACGCGCTGCGGCCCGCCGGCATCCTTGTAGAGCCAGCCGGCGGAACCGGACTCCCTCAAGTCGCCAAAGCCGCCATCGAAGCTGGCGTCGCCTGGGGACTTCTCAACCGCGAGGCCGAATATATTTCGGAATTGCGCCGAACCTCCAAAATTCCGAGCTTTATTGTCACCAGCGATCACACGGAGATCGGCAGGATTCAGGCCCGGCAGTTAACTGCGCTGCGTCCCGAGGGCGGCGCGATATTGTACATTCTTGGTCCCACCGAAAGTGCGACAGTGAAAGATCGCAAGACGGGCTTCGATGCCGTGTGCCCTAAAAACTTCCGCGCGACGCCGCTGCGAGGCAAATGGACGGAAGAGACCGGCCATCGTAGCGTGGCGACTTGGTTGAAATTGGGAGGCTCGAGCAAAGCAGGCATTGTCGCCATCGCTGCACAGAACGATGCCATGGCCATCGGCGCAAGGAAGGCGTTTCAAGAAATCAGCAATGAGCAAGAACGCACAAAATGGCTGAGCCTGCCGTTCCTCGGTTGCGATGGATTGCCGAAGACGGGGCAAGCTTGGGTGCGCTCAGGTCTTCTTGCGGCGACAGTTGTTGCGCCTCCGATGACTGGTCAAGCGGTTCAGCTCATGGCTAACGCGCTGCGCAACAACATCAGCGTGCCGGAGCGCACGGTCACCGTGCTCGAATCGTATCCGCCGCTTGGGAAACTCACCAAACTCTCGAATCTGCAGACCGTTGGCAGCCACTAACAAGGAGTTCTGTCGCGCGAATTACCCATCGCTGCTTCCGCCCTCTGCGCGGCTATTTCAAGTGCGCGTCATACCACGCGAGAATACGATTCAGCCGATCAAGCAGGTGTTTCTCTTCGCGCAAGCCATGTGGCTCTCTGGGATAAACAACAAGTTCGGATTCCACGCCATAGTGTTTTAGCCCGCGATAGAGCTCCTGGCTTTGCCCTGGCGGGTCGGTCGTGTCGGCCTCGCCCTGCAGAATCAGCGCCGGCCTCTTGGCATTCTTGAGTTGCGTGAAGGGAGAGCTGTTCAAATATTTCACGAGGTTGTCGCCCTCGTACGGAACGCCATAGAACCATTCGTCGTAGGAAGGGTGCTCTTCGCTTCCGTACTCGGAAATCAGGTTGGAAAGGCCCGCGCCCGAAACCGCCGCTTTGAAATCGTTCGTCTGCGTCACGGCCCACTCCGCCATGTAGCCGCCGTAGGACCATCCGCCAATGCCAAGTTTTGCAGGATCGGCGATTCCGCGGTCGATTAAATCCTTGACGCCGGACATGACGTCCTTGAAGTCGCCGCCGCCCCAATCGCCGCGATTCATCTCGATGAATTGTTGGCCGTAACCGACCGAACCACGAATGTTGGGATAGAAAATCGCGTAGCCGCGCGCCGCCAGAAGCTGGCCCCATACTTCGATGGAGTCCTGCCAGTTGGCGGTCGGTCCCCCATGAATCAAGGCGATAAGCGGAAACTTGCCTTTAGGATCTGCACCCGCCGGTCTCAATAGCGCCGCTTCAATTTCGACGCCGTCGAAGGACTTGTATTTGTAGAATTCCGGCGAGCTGAGAGTGAACTGTTTCCACGAATCGTTGAAATGAGAAATCTGTTGCGGCGGATTCTGCTGATCCCACAACCAGAGTTCTTGCGGCGCCGCCGCAGATTGCCCAACGAAAAGAACATCGCCAGAATCGGAGACGGCAAACGCGTTGACATTGCCAGTCGGCGGATTCGCAGGATTCTTGCTCATGCCCTCCGGAGAAAAGCCAACCAGTTTGTTTCGGAAGCCATCCGCGTAAAGCGCGAGCAGCGAGCCGTCCTTCATCCACCGATGCTCGGAGATGGCGCGATCAAGGCTCGCCCCGGTGAGATTGCGAGTGGCGCGCTTGTCGATATCCAGGAGCATCAAATCGTGCGGCGACGGACCATCCACACGGCAGCCCACGTAACTGACGGTCACACCGTCGGGAGAAACACGCAGGTCGCCAAACGGTCCGTGCGGCGCGTACAGCAACTTGCGCGAACCATCCGAGACAGCGATAGAAAAGATGCGGTGCGTCTCCTGATCGGATTCCGGATGATCCGTCGCGCTGACGACGATGCGGTCACCTGCCGGCAGCCAGGCAATTTCACTCATTTCCCACTTGGAATCTGTCAGCGCCTTGGGTTCGCCTCCTGCCACCGAGGCAAGCCAAAGTCGTGGTTGCTTGTCGTCTTTATCCACGATGCGCGCATCATCCTTATCCTTTTCCTTTTTTTCTTCGGCGTCGCTCTTGGCATCGGGGGCAAGAAACGCGATCTGCTTGTCGTCGGGAGACCACGCAAAACTCCGTACGCTCCGTTTTCCCTTGGTCAGCGCCGCGGCTTCTCCGCCGTCCGCGCGCATAACGTAAATCTGCTGCTGCTCGTCGCGATTGGAAAGAAAGGCGAGTTGCTTCCCATCGGGAGACCAGCGCGGCGAGCTCTCATCCTTCTGAGAAAACGTAAATTGCCGCACCGCTCCTGATTTTTTCTCGTAAAGCCAGATATGGTGCGCCCGGCGCTCGGCCTTGGGCGGTTCCGTGAGAACAAACGCCACCCGCGCTCCGTCCGGCGAGAATTGCAGATCGGAAATCGAACGCAGGTTGAGAGCTGACGCTGACGTGAGCAGCTTGGCAGTATCCGCAGCCGTTTTCTCCTGCGCAACCGTGGTTCCCGAGAACGCCAGTAGCCCGGCAAGTCCACTGCTCAATAGCAAGCGGTACATCTTTACACCTCTTCCCT
>Ga0210387_10004766_pt1 | contig 10390 bp, 10 predicted proteins | sample IncBWC7OmetaG_FD_160108 | JGI IMG/M metagenome (GOLD analysis project Ga0210387, IMG submission 160108) | Forest soil microbial communities from Barre Woods Harvard Forest LTER site, Petersham, Massachusetts, United States - Inc-BW-C-7-O ...
CTGCGTCCAGACCAGCGTGCGCACTTCTTGAGGGGTCAAATCGACGAGCAAGGACGCGCTCGTGAGCACGCCGTCGCTGCCTTGAGACATGCGCGCGAATAGCCAGCCCGCCAACGCGAACATCGGGATCGTGGCCAAGAACAAATCGAAGGCCATCGCGCTGGCCGCTTGCAGCGTGTCTCGGGTGACTAGGCCTCGAGCGACGAGCCACACGCGATGACTGAACGGCGTCGTCGCTGCCAACGCTGCGGCGCGCATCGACACACGCTCCCAGCGTCCGCTCTGCGGCGGCTGATCATCGGAGCTCTTTAACCAACCGTCACTCATCGAGGGGGTCTGGCGTAAACCGCGAAATGATCGCATACCAGAGCCCGTGCCACTCCACCAGGAAACCCTCGAGCTTCGAACGCGCGGTCCGGGATTGTCCAACGTAACCGCGGAAGTGAGCGCGGTGGTCGCGCGCAGCCGGATCGCGACCGGGCTGTGCACGGTTTTCGTGCAGCACACGTCGGCCAGCCTCGTGATTCAGGAAAATGCCGACCCCGCTGTGCTACGTGATTTGGCCGCGTTCATCGCCGAGCTCGCCCCAGAATCGCGCGCCTGGGAGCATGACGACGAGGGGCCGGACGACATGCCCGCGCACGCCCGTGCTGCGCTGACCAAAACATCGGAGACCATTCCGGTCAGCGCGGGCCACCTCGCGCTGGGCACGTGGCAGGGCCTGTATTTGTGGGAACACCGCGCGCGCCCGCACACGCGTCGGCTCGTGGTGCACGTCGTGGGTGAATAGCCTGCGCTACTCAATGGTGCTGCGCGTCGTGACGCGGCGCTTCTCGACACGCGCCGCCGAAGGCTCTGCCGCAACGCGACGTGACGCGTGACCATCGATCTACTCGAGCTTGCTGCGCCGCCTCGGTTTGGCGGTGAGGCGAGAACGCTCAGCTACCGCTGAGCACGACCGCGCCGAGCGTCGGGTCGAAGTCGATCAGGTAGCGCTTCGCGGCGAGGCGTTGCGCGGGGACGGCCTGGCCGCCCTGCGTGGCGGTCAGGGTCAGCGCGTCGACCTCGGTGTCCACGATCACGCTGAGCACGGTCGCGTTGGCGCTGCAGTCTGCGCTCGGATCGCCAAAGCTCAATTCTGCGCCGTCGACGGTAGGCACGCCGCAATATTGGCGCGCGAAGCGGTAGTGCCCGACCGTGCTCGGCGTGTCGACCCAGAGCGAGCCGTCGTCCACCTTGCTCTTGACGTAGTCGAGGTGCGCCTCGTAGTCGGCGGTCGGGATCGGCTCCCAGGACTGGTCGTCGATACCGTGTAGCTCCCGGATCGCCCAGCCGCCTTTGCTGATCGCGTCGTCCACGTAGGCCGTTAGAACGTCGCTGAATTGCGGGTAATAGATGGAATTTTCGTCGTTGTAGACGTCGAAGTCTTCACGCAGCGGATCGGTGAAATTCGCGGGCGTTACGCCTTTGCCGCCCGCGCGCGCGCCGCCGTAACCGATGGCGCCCAGGTGATCGATCATCGGCTGAGAGAAGCTGTCGTACGGGAAGATGAAGTACTGCAGCTTTTGATCGGGAATGTTCGCGGCAAGCACGTTGGTCGCCTGATCGATTTCTATCGACAGGTCTGGCGTCGGCACTGTCGCGACGAAGTCTGGATGCGTCCACGAGTGACACAGGATCTCATGGCCGTGCGAGACCAACTTCTCCAGCTGTGACCAAACCCCGCGCTCTTGGCAGCGCTCGACGATGGCGCCAAAGCCCGCACGCAAGCCACGCGCCGTGAGCTCGGGATCAGCGACGGTGAATAGGCTGTCGAGCGTGTAGTCGCAGGCGTCGTCGTGAATGATCGAGTACGCGGCGGTCGCGTTCTCTTTCCAGGTCGTGACGCCCTCGACCGTGATCTGCCCGACGTTGCTCGCCGGTGGCGCGCCAGCCGAGCCGCCCGGGGCTATGGAAGCCGCCGAACCGGCGCTGCCCCCTGCGTGCAGGAAGCCGCCAGTGGCCGATGTGTGCCCGCCAGAGCCGCCTTCGACACCGCCCATAGGACCGCAACCAATCAAAATCATTAAAGATAATGAAGGTGCGGCCAGGCGGTGAGCGCACATACGGACGGTCATAGCAGTGTGTAAATACGGCTTCCTATGCTCTTTGGCTCAGTTTGATATTCAGAATCGATAATGCGAGCGCTTTTCAAAGTTTTTTAGGGCGAGGCGCGCTAGGACTGGCGGTTTTTCTGGAAGTTTTCGACTTAGCTGGCACTCGCCGACTGGCACTGGACGTCGCCCCAGGCCTTGGTCCCCGGGAGCCGGCGGCCTTCGGGCGGTCGCTCACGCGCACCACCATTCTGAGCCCAGACCAGATCTCGTCAATCGCGCAGACCTTGTTGTCGACCAGACCCGAGTCGAGACCGAGGCGGCGGACGCTCGCTTCGGTCACGTCCGTTGTCATGCCGGAGGCTTTTTTGGGCCAGCAAACCCAAAGCCCTCCGCTTGGCTCGAGCCGGCCGTGCGCGCGCGGAAACAATTTGCGTAGAGCCGCGCATGACTCCGCAAAACACACGATCACGTCGAGCGGTGACGCGCCGCGCGCGGCGTCGGTCATTGTCACACCGTGTGGGAGGGGGCCGAGCGTCGCCTGAAAGTTCTTCGGCGCCGCTAGCGTGCCGAGCCGCGCACCCGGCTTGAGTCCGAGCTTCTGCGGCAGTGGCGTGCCCGAATAGCCGGCCATCGTAATCCGGATATTAGCGTCCGGTCAGCGAAACTCCTAGCGGTTCCGCGCGGCTGTTTGCGGCAATCGCAGGTCTCTGCGATAGCCTGCTCACGCTGATGCTGGATCTTCGATATGCGACCCCCCCGGCGTGGTTGGACGCGGTTTTCGCCGACTTCGACGCGTTCTTGCTCGATCACGCGGCGTGCGAACGGAAGGCGGCCGCGACGGGCATGTCGTTCGTTGTGCGCTACCCGGACAAAAGCGCGATCATCGAGCCGTTGATCGAGTTTGCTCGGGAAGAGCTCGAGCACTTTCAGATCATGTACCGCATCGTCCACGCGCGCGGTTTGATCTTGGCAGACGACTACAAGGACGCGTACGTGAACGCATTGCGCTCACAGGTGCGCACGGGAGGTGAGGGCATGCTGCTCGATCGCTTGCTGGTTGCGGGCATCGTCGAGGCGCGCGGCTGCGAGCGGCTGTTCATGGTCGCCGAGGCGCTACGCGAGCGCGCCTCCCCCTTGGCGGAGGCTTACCTCGACTTGGCGCGCGCCGAGGCGCGTCACCACGGTCTCTTCTTTCGTCTGGCAAAGGCCTGCTTTGCGGACGAGCAGATCAGCGAGCGCGCCTCGATTCTGCTCGACTACGAGGCCGCGCTGGTCCAGAAGCTGCCGCATCGCGCCGCGGTCCACTGAGTGCCCGTGGCGATCGGTACCGAGCACGCGCCGAAGTACTTTGCCCGCTATGCCGAGCCGGAGGCCAAGCTCGCCGCTGCGGTGACGAGCGCTTATTCAGCGACGCTCGTCGTGCCCGTGTGTCGCGAGCCTATCACGTGTCTGGACGGCTTTCGGGCTGCGTTGGCTGGGGCTCCCGGTCGAGTCCTGTTGATCTTGGCGGTGAACGCGCCGGCTGATGCCAGCGCCGAAGCTCACCGCGAAAATCAGGAGCTGCTCGGCGCTCTCGCGGCTCGATTTTCCGGCCGCGTCCCCCTCAGGGCGCCCGACGTGAACACCGGAGCCTGGCTCGCTGCGTGGGAGTCGTGTGACTTGCTTTGGCTCGACCGCGCGAGTCCGGGCGCGTGTCTTCCGCCAGGCGAGGGGGTGGGGATGGCGCGCAAGCTGGGCGCCGATCTAGCAGCGGCGCTGTGCTTGAACGGGCAGATCGCGTGCCCTCAGATCGCTTGTAGCGACGCGGACGCGACGTTGCCTAGCGACTATTTCGTGCGGCTTTCGCAAGCGGGGCGCGAGCCCGGTGCGAGCACGGCTCTGCTTTGGCCGTTCTTGCACGAGCCCGGCGAGCACAGCGCGATCGACGCTGCGACGGTCCTGTACGAGATCTCGCTCCGGTATTACGTGCTCGGTTTAGCCGCGGCGCGCTCTTGCTATGCGTACCAGAGCATCGGTAGCACTTTGTGCATCGAAGCAGCGGCCTACACCAGCGTGCGCGGTTTTCCCAAACGCGCCGCAGCCGAAGATTTCTATCTGCTCGATAAGCTCGCCAAGGTCGGCCCGTTGCGGCGACTTCCCGGCACGCCGCTCAGATTGAGAGCGCGCGCTTCGGACCGCGTGCCGTTCGGTACGGGGCGCCGCACCCGCGAAATAGCGGAGCTCACCGAGCGCGGTGACCAGTTCGAGCTCTATTCCCCCGAAGTGTTCGCTGCGCTCGGTGCGGTACTCGAGGGCCTGAACGCATTTGCCGAATCGCGACAGCCGAGCGCGCTCGAGCGCGTCGTGAACGCGCGCTTGTCTGAGCTTGCGTCACCGGTGTTGGGCGTGCTCGAGGGGCTCAAGGTTTTTCCGGCACTCGCTGCTGCGGCCGGTCAAGCGCCGGCAGGTGCGGTGCTGCGCCGGCGCATCCACACTTGGTTCGACGCGCTGCGCACGTTGCGCTTCATTCACGGTCTGCGCGACGCGCGTTTGCCGTCGCTGCCTTGGGCAGAGGCGCTCGCCACGGCGCCATTTCTGCGTGAGCCCTTCGCGGACGGCGCGAGGCCAGAAGCGGTGTGCGCCCGGCTGACGCTTGCCGAAGCGGCGCTGCCCCAGCTCGTTGGTCCGACCTTACTCTGAGCTCACTGTCGCAGCTTTTATACAGTGCCGGACGTTGGTTCACGGTGCCGACGATCGGCGGGAAAAGAGCGTCAGAAGCGGGTGCCGTACCCGGCATGTGCGTTGCTCTAGGCGCCTGTCATGCGTGGCTTTTGCTCCTTGGCTCTGATTGGCGCGTGTCTGTGCGGAACGTCGCTGTCGCGCGCGCAGACGCAGGTCCTGATCGCGGCCAGTGATCCGACACAGGTCGCCGAGGTCGACGTGGTCAAGGTGATAGCCAACGGCTCGTCGCTCTGGCTGAGTGTGAAGCTCGCTGGGCAAACCAAGCTCGCGATAGCGAGCTCCGCGGCCAATCTCGAAGCGGCGGCAGATTCCGACGCCTGGCTGCGAGCCCTCGATTTTGCGACACGCGTGCGCGTCGCGCCGCCGCTCGGCCCGCTCGCTGCGTGTCCGGAATCGACGGGAAAACTGGCTGACAGCGGCCTGCCCGAGCCCTCTCTGCTCTCGCCGAGTCAGGTGTCCAGCGTCACTTCGGACCTAGAGCTGCGGCGCAGCTTGGCGGAAGCGGGCCTCGCTGTCGACGTGACGCGTGTCGCACAGTTCAGTGCGGACGCGGCAGCGCCGTTTCGGGTCGCCGTGTATGACGCTGGGCAAAGCGGTGGCAGCACGCTTGCGGTGCGCATGACCGACACTGGCGACGCGCTGCAATTACCCGGTATCGCAGTTGCCGAACGCGACTTCGTGCCGCTCACGTTGCTGGCCCTAGCACCGACAGCCGTGTTGCCCGCGACGGGGACTGTCTCGGATCCCAGCGAATTTGCGGTGAGTTATCTGGCTGCCAGCGCGAGCACGGACTACGCCGCCGCTCGCAGCGCGTGGCTCAGCGAGGACCCCACGCGCTGGCTCGTCGAGAAGCGCGCTTCGTCGGCTCTGTTTGCGTGGACGGTGTTTCCCGGCGCTGGGGCCGTCGAGCCCGCGCTCGCGCACTATCTCCAAGCGACACCCGCAAAGCGCGACGCGCAGACCTGCTTCGCGGCCATTCAGGTCGCGCGCGCACGAGCCTCACAGCAGCCCAGTGACTACGTATGTGACGGCGCGGACGATCTGGCGCGTAGCCTGAGCGAGCTGAATTTCGGCGATATCCGCGTGACGCGGCTGTTCGGCTCGGCGACCTCGAGCGCGATCGCTTTGCGCAGCTCAGATGACGCCGAAAGCGACTCACGTCTGATCGCGACTGACTTCGACGTCAAGAATTGTTCGAGCAGCGCGGCGGTTTCCTCCGGCGTGGGGTCGACCTTGCCGGCGGGCGGCGTGAGCGCGCCGTCGACCGGGAACGGCTCGAGTGATGTAGTGGTGGGCGCTTCGAATGAAGATCCGACGACCGATGTGAGCGACACTAGTGGTTCGGACTCGTGCACGGGAGACGGTTCGAGCGATTCTGGTTCGAGCGACTCTTGCTCAGGTGACAGCTCGAGCGACTCGAGCTCGGATGATTCCTGCTCGGGCGACAGCTCGAGCGATTCGAGCTCGAAGGACTCCTGCAGTGGGGACAGCTCGAGCAGCAGCAGCAGTAGCGACGACTCCTCCGGCTGCGGCACGAGCAACTACGATGGTGACACGTGCTCGGGTAGCTCGGCGAGCAGCGCCAACGCCGACGGTAAGACCAGCTCCGCGCTGGAGGCGGACTCGCCAGCTGGTTCTCGCCGGCCACGGCGAGTCCACCTCAGCCTATGGACGTTGCTCTGTGCGGCGCTCGCGCTGCCTTTGCGCCGTCGCGCTCTGTGGCGCTCGCTCACCACGTGATACGCTCGCGGAGCTCCGCGTAGCTGCGCACGGTAAGATCAGCCTCCGCAAAACGCGCGCTCGGCAGGGCCGCGTCCGGGATCGCGACGACGCGCATGCCAGCCGCGCGCGCTGCGCTCACCCCGGCGGGTGAGTCTTCGACGACCAGACAGCGCTTGGGAACCGCGCCGACAGCGCGCGCCGCGGCGAGGAAAATATCCGGCGCCGGCTTGAGCTCGCGCACGTCCGGATGATCGCCGCAAATTACCGCGGAAAATCGCGAGAACCAGGCGTGGTGCGCGGTCTTGAGCTGGAACAGTCGCGAAGCGCTGCTCGTGCCCACCGCGAGCCCGAAGCCGCGCTCACTCAAGGTGTCGACGAAGGCCTCGGCTCCCGGAAGCTCGCTGGCAGTGAGAAATAGCGCCTCCGCAATCGGTCGCTGTACTCGCAAGTACTCTTCGGCGCTGATCGGCAGAGCGAGGGTCGCTACCAGTAGGCGCGCGGCGTCCAGCTCGTGGCGACCCATCATCTGCGACTTGAGCGCCCAGTCGAAGGTCTTGCCGTATTCAGCGACGACCGTTTGGGTCGCTTGCGTGTAGAGCTTCTCGGTGTCGAGCAGGACACCGTCGAGGTCGAAAATGACGTGGCTGAACGCTGAGAGCTTCACGCCCCGGACGTTAGCGCAATCAGCGCACGCTGACGCGATCGCTGCCTGAGCCGGTGACCTCCAGGAAATCCCTGCCTACCGGATCGCCGAATTCGTCGCTCACTTCGACCCGGACGACCCAGGGCCCTCGGCCTGAGGCGGTGGGGATCTGCGCGCTCAGCAAGTTACCGGAGCGAGTCCAGTTCACCTCGACCGGCTGAATGTCGATCAGCACGGTCGCCTTGATCTTGACGGCCTCCGAGACGGGTCGGTCGCGTGCGTCGAACAGCCGAACGGTGACGTTGATCTTGTCTTGCGGCCAGTGCGCGGTCTTCGGGGAAATGTTCACGTCGGCGTGCAGCGTGCGCGGTTCGAGACCGACTTTCACTTCATTCGTGCTTCCGGGCTCGCGTAAGCGAAGCAAGGTGCTGTCGCCGCGCGACAACCCCACCGTGCTCGGCGCGTGCACGAAATGCGACGACGCTCCGTAACTTGCCTCGAGGCCGTCTGCGCCGAGCAGCTTCACGCGGCCGTGTTGACCCAGCAAGATCGCACCGTTCTCGATGCGCGCGCCTTCGGGCAGCTCGGCGCCGATCACGCGCAAGGTGCGGGCGGCGCTTTCTTTGCCAAAAATGCCACTGCTGTCTACGGCGCGCGCCGTTACTTCGTAGTGACCCGGGCGCAGTCCTGCAATTTCACCTGTTGCGCCTCGCGCGTCCACGCGGCAGGCGAGCTCGTTGCTCTTTTCAGCTACGCGCCAGACGCTGAGCTCATAGTGCTCGGCCTGCGTGACGCCGCCCACGTCGACGTGGGCGCTCGGTGCTTCACTCCCCAACGCGAGCAAGAGAGGTTGCGGTAGGCTGAGCGTGGGCACTCCTGGCACTGCATGCTCTTGTGGAGTTGGGTCATTGCCAACGAAGCCGCGCACCACGCCACTCGCTAACGTCTTCCAGTCATTGCCCGACGCTGCGAGCATGTCGCCATCGACGGCAGCGAAGGTGACGCGATCTGCATCGGCTATTGCAATGCTGTGCCCGCCCTTGGCGACGGCGCTCGCCTTGTGCGGCGCTTGGAGCAGCACGGCGGTCTTGGGCACGCGGCTCAATGGGACCTCGATGTCCACTCGACCTGACACGAGCTTCACGACTTGAGTGACGGTCTCGGCGGAGCCGGGCGGACCCAGTTGCAGTTTCAGCGTGCGCACGACCTCGATGCGCGTGCCGGGCGCGAGGTGCAGCACCGCGCCGCCGGGAAGTAGCTTGGTCGTCGTTGCCGATTCGGCATTGCCTGCGCTCGGCGCGGGGCGCGTGGTCTCAGCCGCAAGGGCCAAGGGCGCGGTCAGCAGCGCCGGAAGTGCAGCGAACAAAGCGAGAGCTCTCACCCTAGAGGTCATACTCGTCATGAACGGACGAATATGCCATGCGTTCAGCCCCATTCGTCAGAAAAGACACTCGCCCTTTTTCGGCAACGCGTACGCGCGTAGGCGCGTCGTCGCCGAATGTGCGCTTCCACTTACGTGCGGTGTCCCCGCCAGCGGCACACGGCGCGAGCGCATGTACTGGCGCTGGAGTGCGCGCGACTATGTAGTGCGCGTTGCGTGCGCAGCTGCGAATCGCGTCTTCGTTGCGGCGCGTTTAGCGCGAACGTCGCGATACCGACGGCGGCGTGGCGAGCTCCGCCAGTATGCCGTCGAGCAACGATTCATCGCGCCGCAGTACGGCAATGTGGAGCAAACGCGCACGCGCGTCCTGCGGCTCGAGCTTGGCAAGCAGCGCCGTCGCGGTGATGAGCTTGCTTTCCAGGCGCTGGCTCAAAGTAAAATGCGGATCGGACTCCCGACGGGGACGCTCCGAACGCTTCTCGCGTTCGCGAACGCTCGACTCCTCGTCCTTCAGCGGCGAGCTGAAGGTGTCGGTGTCTGGAGTCTTATGAGCGCGGGTCATCGTGGCCTCTTCTTTCAGGAACGTAGACGGTGCACGTTTCATTCCGATCTCGCGTTTCGACGGGAAACCGCGGTTTGCGACGAATTCGTGATAAGCCGCTGGGCCGAGCACGGTTACAGGATCGCAGCAGCCCGAAACGTTTGCGATGTGGGCCTTTCTCGTACGTTGTGGCGATCGAGAGCGCTGAATATCGACACGAACTCAGGCTACTAACGTCACTGCGAGAGCCGTCCTGCGCTCCAGTGTTGCTGTAGCTGCTCGGCTGCGGTTTGCTGCTGTTCCGTGACCCGCCTTCACCACCTGGCGCTCGGCGCTCGGGACGTGCCGAAAATCGCGTCTTTCTACCGTGACGTGCTCGAGCTCCGCGAGCTAAAGCGTCACGAATATCCGAACGGCTCATTGCGTTCGGTATGGTTCGACTTGGGCGGCGCACTGCTCATGATCGAACACACCGAGGAGCCCCCGCGTTGGGTCGAAGGAGTCGGTGCGGGACCATTTCTGATCGCTCTCGCGGCGTCACGCGACGAGCAGGAGCGGCTCGAGCGAAGGCTCGCGGATGCCGGCTCTATCATCGAGGCGCGCACGGAGTGGACCCTCTACTCGCGCGACCCCGATGGGAACCGCATCGCGCTCAGCGCGTATCCGAGCGACTAGTCCTGAGTTGGGGGTGTTGGCGTGGGCTTCTTTCCAGGGCCCTTGCTCTTGGTAGGCACTTGCTCGAACTGCGGCATGGCCTTTTGAGTGGGCATGGCCTTTTGTTCGAGTATTTCCTGCTGCGCGGGCGGCGCGTTTTGATCAGGCATCACCTGTTGCGTGGGTATCGCGTTTTGGTCAGGCAGGACTCGCTCTTTCCTCAAAGAGCCATCGTCATGACCGAGGCTCGCAGGATCGGGGGCGGCGCGTAGCTGCGGCATGGGTCGCGGTTTATGCTTAGGCGCTCGTTGCTTGGGCGGCGCGTCGAGCACCGGGGCAGGCCTTGCTGAGTCGTTTGCTAGCGCGGCCTGGGCTGCTGTGCGCGCGGCGTTCACGCTACCCGTGCTATCCCCGATCGGATCGAGCGCTTTGGCCTCATCCAGACCGGCGAGACATTGTTGAAAGGCTGAGGCTCTACATTGCTCGAGTGCATTTTCCCGGAGCGCCTGCGCGCGGTCGAGTGGGCTCACTGTCTCGCGGGCGATGACGCTTGGGGTCGCTTTCTGACGCAACTCGCTCAAGATTAAGCCGGCTGCCAGCAGCAACGCGAGACCGGCAGCGCCGAGCGCGAG
>Ga0210387_10004767_pt1 | contig 10389 bp, 12 predicted proteins | sample IncBWC7OmetaG_FD_160108 | JGI IMG/M metagenome (GOLD analysis project Ga0210387, IMG submission 160108) | Forest soil microbial communities from Barre Woods Harvard Forest LTER site, Petersham, Massachusetts, United States - Inc-BW-C-7-O ...
CCATATAATAGCAAAAGGCAGCGGAAAACTTCCGGAATTGATGTGATTTCTATTCTATTACAGTAATTTTCATCCTTTTCTCCATGGTGAGATGGCCGAGCGGTCTAAGGCGCCAGACTAAGGATCGGTTCATTTGATGAACACGGTTGGGGGTTAAATCCCAGTAATCTGGTCCTCCGGGGCGTGGGTTCGAATCCCACTCTCATCAGAAATTTTTGGCAAGGGACAATATATTGGTAATGGTCAACATGCAATTCAAATCTATGAATTTGAGAATTGGTATGAAGTTCAACAACAAAAAAATAATTCAAAGCACATTCCGGAATAACATAAAAGTAGAAAGCACTTCAACAGTCATCTCCGAACATGATCTTCAGATTTTCTATGCTCTCAGGATCTGCTCCAGCACCTTTGCCATTACCGCTCCCTCGGAATGCCTCCTTGACGATCGCAGTCTTTCTTTTCTGGATCTGGAGGATACGGCCCTCAATGGTATTTGCCACCTGGATTGATATTATGGGATTTTTAGTCTCAGACTCAGATGCGCAGAGAATTAAGGACAAGATTCACGATGAAATGCTTGACGTATACCGTCTTCTCTTGTCCGATTCTATGAACGCGGTCGATGGCTGAATAATGAGCGATGCTGTCAGAAGAGGAAGTTGGTAGTTAACAAGGAACACCGTACCTTGATTCTCGGTAGCAGCATTCCACCAACAGTCCATCTGGAAGTTTCACCATCAGTTTTGAACTCGAGGAACACAACGAGGACAATCACCATGAATACATGATTAGCTGTTGTCAGCTGAATATAAATAAAGATGAGAATCTTACGAGCCCATTGAACAGAATACTCACATTCAAACCGACACCACCTGCCTTTAAACTCACAATCAATACTTTCGGTTTCCGCGAGGGCGATCTAAATTCAGACACGGCAGCACTCCTCTTCTTGAGATCCATCGAACCGTCGAATCTGTACTGGTCGAATCGCTCTCGCTGTAGCGCGACCTGGATGAGATCCAAAAAACTTGTAAACTGGGAAAAGACCACGGCTCGGAAACATGGATCCTGATCGCGTAATCGACCTATTGAACATGCTTGGTTAGGTTTCCTCGACTGAACCACAAGCACGTGGACTAACGCAAATTCTGCACCAAAGCTTCCAGCTTTGTGGAAGAATGAAAATCATTTCGTCTCAAAATAACGTCGAGCGTTGACCCTTGAGAACTAGTCGAGTTCTCGTCATCTTTCTGGCGACGTAGGACCTCCAGAAGGTCACTCTCCTATCCGTGTAATGCATGAGACCGCGAGGGGCTTGTTCAAAAGTCAAAGAACCGACCTTGATAGGACTACGAGAACAGGTCGGGCACCGTCCTTCTTCTCCTTTTTCTTCGCAGGTAGCAAGGTAGGTAACAATACAGTCTTTGCAACTTGGGAATGTTCCAATTAGCCAAATGCACGTGCTCCGTACTATCGCACTCACCATCTGTGCATGCAGTCAGGGATGATCATCGGCGTCTCCATCATATCTAGACATATAGGACACTCGAGGGCCTCATCTGCATCGAGATTGGCAAGTACATCCTCAGCAAAGATGTTTCTGCTCCCCTTCCCGGTCATCTCATCCTTGGAGAAACGTTTTACCATCTCGTTGATATCCACAGTACCATCGCCGCTCGATGACTCTGCGCGATCATCATCTGCCGTAAGCACAAGATTCGGATGAAGTACGGCGCGTCGCAAACTAGAGACAGTAGCATCAGACCTTAGAAAAGCGACGAATAAATATTACACACCGCATGAGCATGGCTAAAATGTGGGTATAGTTTCTACTGACGAGACCCTTGGAATTAAGCTGCTCGAATTTTCTTTTGGCTGATATGTAGATGGCGTCATAGATCTTTCGTTCCAAGGGCGAAAAGTCGAGATTCTCAACGATGACCTGAATGTGGTTCCGTTAGCAACGTACTACAGGTAAAAATGCCGGAAAATGCAGCACTTCTTTCGAGGGCAATTCGACTATCCTGTTTCCGTCCGTATCGCGCATGTTCTTCTCCCGCCGCAACAAGATGCTTTCCAGAATAACTTGTACTATTTCTATTGCTTTGGGATCTCGAGCCAGGAATGGCATCGTGATGAACCTGATGCCAACTCAGATTCGTAAGGATTCCACAAATGAAGGAAGATGCGCACGACCGGAAAAACGAGAAATTCGACCACGGTTTAAAATCGAGGAATTTCCTGAGTTATATGTGCATCAGATGAACAACGACCTAAGGATGCGATTTGGCACCGACAATAGCGAAAACAGATCCTCAAGTTTATTGACAATCGGTGTTCCTGAAGGATGACAATGTTAGTGACGTTTGATAACACCCGTGCGCTTACCTGTTACCGCCCAACGTCTCCTTGCCCGAAGAGCATATACTGCTTTGGCAGTCTTGCTAGACCGTGATTTACAAGAATGAGCCTCGTCAAGAACAACACGCAACCAATCGACTTGGATTTAGCATTAGTCTCGTCAGCCAAGCCTTCCCAAAATCTCCAACTCACTTTCAAACACAGGGGATTTTGTCCCATTCGATTTCTCAGACTTTGCATGTTCGGAAGATAAAACACCATACGAAGTCACAATGACTTTGATTGTCTTGTCGTCCTCGTCGTCATCCTCAATTGCAGCCTCGAGATCGAGCCGATTTTGCCCGTGCCACACTTGAACTTTAGTCGTGCCAGGTTTGCTCGATCGCTGAATCTCCTCTGACCATTGAGAGAGCAGCGATGCCGGAGCTACAATCAGAGTTGCAGCGGGGCCCTTATACGGCCGAGATTTCCGGTGCGGTACGGTGCGGAATGCATTGTTCAATTTCAGTTGATGGTTTTTCGTCGGTGCCATCGAATCTTCAGCTGGACCCTCCAAGTCGGATCCGGGATTGGCTTGGATGAGAGCAGATAACATGATTGTTTTACCCATACCCACTGTATGTATCGACCGTCAAGGCATGTTTGACAAGAAAAAATAGGGTCTACGCACTTTCTGTAAAATGAAAATATGCAATATAAATACTCAGTGTAAGTGTATACATTCTCTGAGTAGTTAAACATTACCGTCACTATCGGAAGAATAAGAATGATACTGGTAAAAAAAAAAAAGGTAGAGGACACACGCAAGAATGCCCCCTCTGCAATTCCTCTCCGCTTTGGGGAAATCCAAGCTTAATTCTCCGGAATATGCATTGAAATAGAAGACCTTCTCGTCAGTCAAATCTATGATTTCACCAACTGGTACTGGTTCTGGCGGGAATGCGTATCTGTGAAACTATTTAAGGAAAGAGCCTCTGAGATTTGATTGCCCACTTACTCGCTCCATAACGGATGCATTGATGATGCGTCCCGTGCGTCCATTGTCCCCATTTCAAGTGAATGCATCCACCTGTCAATATTAATTAGCATAAGGCTGTTATTAAACGAGGAATCACCGACAAAAGAGCCTGCTTCTGATATCCACGTAAAGTGAGGGTGAAGGACTCAGGAGGTTCCATTTCACCCATCATCCGATCGTTCTGCTGAGCTCTGCATAGAAGTCAATCTCCTTATCGATAGAAATTGGTAAGGTCGTTCACCTTTGGTAAATCATGTCGAGCTCATTCTTAGATAAATCCTCCCCATCCTCAACCTCGATCTCTTCCCCGTCGCCAACAATTTCTTTCACCTTCTTAGAATTATTGGCCGAATGTTTCGCCATTCGTTTGAGAGCCTCTTCGTGCAACTGTTCGTCAACTTTGCGTCTGACAACGTCAGCTCCGGCTTGTGGTTTCAGTTCCAGCTTTTCAAATAGTTTCAGAAGTGAACTTTTCCTCTCTCGTAATATGCGTTCATCCAGTGTCTCCTGACCCTCGTTGAACATAACTTGAGAGTCTTTATCTGTTAGGGAGTTTCTAACAGGTTTAAACGCAGAGGGGAGAATATATATGGAGAGAGACACGATGAGATTTGTGCCCGAGCGCAGCGTCTCGGGACAATCTACCATGGTGCTTCCTCGGAATTCGACAATACCTAGCAAACCATGAAGTGACGATAGGTGCAAATTTATAGTGGACACACCCATATCAAGGAGTTTTGAGACCCACAAGGCTACATCTTGTGGGAGACGGCCAAATTCTTGAAGATGTGTAGTCAGCTTTAGCCTATTTGACAGCAAACGTTGTATCGCACCAAAACCACGCGCATTGGTTAGGCGGACGATGCTGTCCGCCTTCTTCTTGGAAGACTTGGCCGATTGCGATGTCAGCATCGTCGCAATGGACATTTGTTTCTTCTTGCCAACGTCTTTCTTTCTAGAAGGATTACGGAAACCAACTCCGGACTCGTCCTGTTTATCCCGTTGTATCCGTATTTCATCATGGATTTTCACGTAGCCCTTGCCTGTCACTGTACTCCAGGCATCTCCAACCAAAAGGGATCCCAGATAGGCTGATGAAAAGGTGGAACTCGGAGCGCTCGGCGGGGAGAGCCGGCGTTTCTTGGCAGGCGGACGAGCTGCTTTGGGGCGCCCACCCGGAGGAGGAGACGAGGATGATACCGATATACAATCCGAAGCATTACTGCTGACACTTGAAGCTCGGGGTTGCTCCTCGAGCATGGGTATCTCAATGTCACTATCTGGGTTGTCCTGTGAGACAATCTGTCTCTTCTTTGGCGTTGAAAATAAAGCCCCCGCGCCATCAGATATACACTCATCTTCACTGTCGGAAAGGAAAAGCTTATTCCTATTCAAAGGCCCCGACGGTGGTGTCTGCGGCAGTTCCGATGGAGGTGCCTGCATGTTGACATCTTCATCCTCGTCATCCGAACCAGCAAAGAAGAGGTCATTGGAAGGCTTGGCGCATGTTTCGCCGTCAGCCATGTCGGGCGCTAACGCAACAGAAAAGCTCCAGTTTCAAGTTCGAGTCAAGAACGCGTCGGAAAATGGGGCCGATGGACGCGTTTCAAAACGCGTAGGAACAAATAGATGTAAATTCAGCCCGAGGATATTTTTGTGTCAACTTTTCTCTGACTCGGAATTAACAAGTCGGCTTACAACATGCAGCGTGGTCTCCCGATGGTGCGGGATTATATATATTTCTATTGCAGCGTATTCACCATCAATGTTTCTAGCAACCGACTGTGGTTCTCCTACGGGAGGGAACTGATACTTCACAAGGAAATCCTCAATTGCTTTCCAACATCGCTGCATGTCTCGCCATCTCAGAAACACTCTCTAGCACGCTCGGTCCAAGAGGGATGGACAAGTTGATTGTTTCTGACCGTGGTGAGGCCCAGATCACGAACGATGGCGCCACAATCTTGAAACTACTCGATATTGTGCACCCTGCTGCGCGAACTTTGGTTGACATCGCCCGTGCCCAGGATGCCGAGGTCGGTGATGGCACAACCAGTGTTGTTTTGCTAGCGGCGCAGCTTTTGAAGGAGGTTCGAGGATATATCGAAGAGGGTGTCAGCCCTCACATCATCATGAAAGGCTTCCGACAGGCATCACAACTCGTACGCGTCATGCTTTATTTTCTGGGAGAGATTTTAAGTTTTCTTCAATAGGCTATCGATCAAATAAAGGCGATACAGGTCACAGTTGACAAGTCTGATCCAGAGTGCGTATTCATGAATTCCTGCTCGAACTATTAATTAATTAGCGAGCCAGTCGCTTCCACTCCCTGCTCTTAAAAGTTGCCTCAACCTCGATGTCTTCCAAGTTGATCCATTCCGAAAAACCCTTCTTCTCCAACATGGTTGTTGATGCTGTCCAGTGCCTCGACCAAGAGGATCTGGACGAGTCGCTCATTGGGGTGAAGAAGATTGCCGGTGGAGGAATGCAAGATTCTCTCCTCATCAAAGGTGTCGCATTCAAAAAGACGTTCACATATGCTGGCGCAGAGCAGCAACCCAAGTCCTTCCGTGACCCGTTGATCCTTTGTTTGAACGTCGAGCTTGAGCTGAAAGCCGAGAAAGACAATGCCGAAGTCCGCGTGGATGCTGTTTCGGACTATCAAGCTATCGTTGACGCTGAATGGGAAATCATCTACCGGAAACTGGAGGCCATCGAAAAAACTGGCGCCAAAGTGGTGCTTAGTAAACTTCCTATCGGAGATTTGGCGACTCAGTGGTTCGCTGATCGCGATATTTTCTGTGCCGGCCGCGTTGTTGCGGGTGATCTACGGAGGGTTGTTCAGGCCGTTGGTGGAGCGATCCAATCAACATGCTCAGATATTTCCCGTGAGCATCTCGGAACCTGTGGGACATTTGAGGAGAAGCAAATTGGTGGTGAAAGATTCAACATCTTCGAAAGATGCCCCAAGGCAAAGACGTGCACGTTACTGCTCCGTGGTGGTGCAGAACAGTTCATAGAGGAAGTCGAGAGGAGTCTTCATGATGCAATCATGGTTGTGAAACGGGCAGTCAGGAATGGTGAAGTCGTAGCTGGAGGAGGTGCCATCGAGGTGCAACCATCGATATTTTCATTTCGCTTCCCAACTGACCAGTATTACCAGATGGAGCTCTCCGCATTTATCCGTGATCATGCTCTATCGATTCCTGGAAAACTCCAGCTCATCATAACAGCATTTGCAAAAGCGCTCGAAATAATCCCTCGGCAAATCTGTGACAACGCAGGTCTGGATTCAACTGATATCCTCAACAAATTGCGGATGAAACACGCCAATGGCGAAAAATGGTTCGGTGTCGACGTCGACAGCGTCTCTGGCGTTCGAAACAATATGGACGCCTTTGTATGGGAACCCAGTCTCGTCAAGATTAATGCCATCAGCAGTGCGGCGGAAGCTGCTTGCTTGATTCTGAGCGTTGACGAGACCGTGAGAAATCCGCAAAGTGAAGCCGTAAGTAATCCTTCTTGCATCTCATTATTTATACTTGACTCAAGGGACAAATTTCATGACAGCAAAATGCTGGACCGAAAGCCCCACCTGGCGCCGCACAAAGAGCACTGAGGGGCAGGGGAAGGGGTATGCCTCGGCGGTGAAAAAGTTGGGCGATCCCATCTAAATCCGTAGAGTACTATCTGTTACTAGTCTCTCCTAGACAGACACTTCAGAAACTTCGTACCTCGCTTCTCTAATCTGTTACCAAAGGAGAAGAAACTAATCGACTTTATCCGATTTGTTGCAAGGACATTTAGTGTGAATAACAATTCTGGAATAACGACTTGCTGTTGCTTCCTAGGATGAACACCATCTTCCACGTATTGCTTTGCGGATTACGTGCCGTCGTTGGTCTAAATCCGCACTGCAGACAGAAAGCTTGCATTGCTATCACTCAAAAGATAGGTGAGTCTGATACATGTAGATATAGGAGAACAAGAAGCTGCGTAACCGGCCGAAAGTCGCCCATTAAAACAGGTCTATCGGCTTTCCTGAAGACCGTACCTTGGAATACGCTAACGGCGACTGCGATATTGAGAAGGAAGATATATAACAACATAGGCTCCACCCCCTACTAATAAGAGCACCGATCCGATGTCGTTTCTGCACCAATGCTTGGCGACACCGATAGATCTCTGTAACGAACCTGCACGACCCTCACAGTTTGGGTCGAAGCGTGTCGGACCGATCTCGGGATTTCAGGGCTGTAATAGATCCATAGTACCGTTGAGCGATTGTGTGCCCAGTAGATGATTTTCAGAGCCCTGCGGCCTGCAACAGGAGGGCGAAGGTTCTCGGCTACATTCCGGAGCATACTGATAGTTCCTCGGATGTATACTCTGTCCCTTACAAGCCGCGGCCGGCGTCATTCCCGGTGTCGTTTTATATCAATATTCTGCACGAAGAAGTCTCGATGACATCCGTTGCCGGCTGGCAATTTGATCAAACAATCTTCATCAGTTCAATATATCAGACTTGGAATCTGGGTATCCAAATATATATATACGTATGTCGCTTCAAGTTATTATTGGCGCTTGTCCAAGTTTCCTTGTAACAGACGGAGAAATGCCCTGTAGTGAAGGAAGTAGACCTCGAGGAACGTCAATCATGAGATTAGACCATATGCTTGTTTTCAAGCTAAAACCTAAGGCTGCGATCAAGATTCGATCCGCCGCGTGCTAATGGGGCCTTTGGTCAATAACTACAAAGCCAACACGAGAGTGACTTCTCCGAGTCATAACCAAGCCAAATTTATGAAACCTAACCAAATGCAGTTGCACTAGGATCCCAAATAGGGCCTTAGTATAGGTTAATAAGTCCCGAGACACCCCGGTAAGTAGGTTAAAATTGATGGGGATACGAGTTTGATGGACATAGTTATGTACATGAACAGCGTTGAGACAATATAAGCACAAGATATTAATACTAGTACAGATCAAGAACCAAACTTCTGCGAAAGCTACAAGAACGAACTTGAAACGGACAAGAAACTATCTGTTGAATACATATTTACTGCGCAACGCTAGACCAATGCTTCTCCCACCGTAAAGTGCACGTGGTCCCCTTCGCCCAATGTAAGCCTCACCGGCAATCGTGGATCGATGCGGACAGGGGCGCTGTTCCCCACATAAAAGTCCCCACGACTGAAATTGCGGGTTATTGCAGCGGCTTCCTCTTCGGTGAGGTTGCGTGGACGCTTGTTGGGTCGGAAAGTGGATGTCGAGGCGCCGGTGAATGTGCCGTTGTAGTCATAGTATTGTTGGTGGGAGAGATTGGGTGTGCCGTGCACTGATTGATACAAGGGTGGGGGCACAAATGCTTGTACTGTAGGGGCTGTAGTGCAAGGGAGATCAGATTGATTGGATTGACCGGGATTTTGAATTGCGGTATACCTGGAGTATGATGGGATTGATGATCTTGGGCTTCAGGGTCAGGATAGGCGCAACTTGCACCCAAGCCTCTTTTGAGACAGCTCTGCGTTGAAAAGTTGGGGCGGATGGACAGGATGTATGATCAGAGTGAACTAACCTGGCAAGGAAGGACCTCGCTGCATCTTGTTTTTCCTGTGTGACATGCTACGCATGCGCGGCGAACAGACGGTGCTTTGGCTGAAGAAACTAACCATGAGTACACGATTATCGGGAGAGAAAGATCTGACAACATCGAACACTAACGTTTTCTGGATGCCTCGCTTGGAGTTGTTGGGGTGGCCCCCGGGATGGGCTGTGGTTGGATAGGGTTACCATCCTGATTGTGCTGCTGGAGTTGCTGGAGTTGTTGAGCATCGATTGACGGCGGGGCGGACTCTTGGGCCGGTTCCTGGGAGAGCGCCGACATTGCTGGAGCAGACGGAGGAAGTGGGCGGGCAAGGTCCGTGACTCCAGAGTAAAACATTAAAATGTACGCTTATTTGGCCGGACTGAGCCGTGTTGCGTGGGAAGAAATATATAATTATAAAGTGGTAGGTTTACCTAAGGCAGTGCACAGCCATAAGGCCTGGTCGCCTTGTGGAATATTAAGCGCAAAAGGTTACCTTACCCGGTGATGGTTTCAGCCGGTTACCGTATGGTCTATCAAGGCAGAATCTGAGAAGGCTACTTCAACCTGATGTTTCCATTTCATTTCCTCAAGTTCTTGACCTTACTCTCTCACCATGTCTCGCTCACCAATACAACCCCCAGTCCCTTTTGCTGACTTTGAGTTCTCATTCGACCCCTCTCTATCTAATCTCTTTCCCCACCCACCACCACTTCCATCGTCAGCAGATCTCTTTTCGGCCTCCGAAACAACAGACCTCCTCGGTTTCCTCGATAACTTCAACTGGGAATTCGAAAATGCCGAACCCATGTACAACGATCATGTCCCAAACATACTCGCACCGTATTCCAATCCCCACCTAAACACGTCTCCAGAAGCCTCCACCTCAAGTAGACCAAAACCAAACACACGATCTGCGTCCTCGAGGGCGACCGTACATCTGTCCGCGCCCACCGATGAACCCCAGATGGAGTTTAACACGCGCGATGTCAGTCAGGCTCGGAGTAGCACATCGGATTCATCATCCACCTCGCCCCCATACGCTTCACCGAATGGAAACGACCATTCAGGATCCTCGACAGCACGCACAAAACCACTCTTATCCACACCCCAAAAACGACTCAATCACATCATGTCTGAACAAAAACGTCGTAACGCAATTCGAGATGGCTATGCCCAGCTCATTGCGTTGCTTGCACCTGCTGGCTCGGCTCCTGGTCTTGGTATGCCCACACGAGGCAGACCCAAGGGTAGTGGTAGCCGCGGCAAAGGCCGGAGCAAAGGGAAGAGTGGTGTGCTGTTCAGAGCAGTAGAGTATTGCCGCTGGCTAGAGGAGGGGAGAGACGCTTTGCGGGACGAAGTTATGCGGATTGAAGCCGCTGCGGGCATCCATCATCATTGATGATCGCGTTTAACTGAT
>Ga0210387_10004768_pt1 | contig 10386 bp, 11 predicted proteins | sample IncBWC7OmetaG_FD_160108 | JGI IMG/M metagenome (GOLD analysis project Ga0210387, IMG submission 160108) | Forest soil microbial communities from Barre Woods Harvard Forest LTER site, Petersham, Massachusetts, United States - Inc-BW-C-7-O ...
GGCCTGGCGTGGTGCGGGGCCCTGGAAAAGATCCCAGTCCAACTGCGGCGGCACGGGAACTTCCTTGCCTGTGCCAATCGACTTGCGCACGTTGCTGTACCACGCCTTGGCGAAGTAAGCGCGGCCGATCAAGCCGTGGTGGATCTTGTCCACGATCTCGATGGTGTGCGCCGAGGAGCGCTGCTGCGAGCCCATCTGCACCAGCTTGCCGGTTCTCCTCTGCGCCTCGATTAGCATGACGCCCTCGGACGGATTGTGGCTGCAGGGCTTTTCGACGTAGACATGCTTGCCGGCCTGAAGGCCCGCGATCGCCATCGGCGCGTGCCAGTGGTCGGGCGTGGCGATAGTGATCGCATCGATTTCCTTGAGCGCGAGGAGGTTGCGGAAGTCCTTCTCGGTCGCCGGGACCTCGCCCATCTCAGTCTGCGTGACGGCCGCGAACTTCTTCAAGATATTGCTCTCCACGTCGCACACATGGGAGATGCGCGCGCTGGCCTTATTCGCCTTCAAGGATGAGAGGTGCGCGTAGCCGCGACCGTTTAAGCCGATGACGGCAAAGTTGAGCCGGTTGTTGGACCCGATAATCCGCGCGTAGCTCTTCGCCGTCGAGCTGATGGCTAAACCCGCTGCGCCGACTACCGCTCCATCCAGAAACTCGCGCCGTGTCATCATGTTTCTTCCCCCTCGCTTGGCCATCTCGACTTGGCCGGCTAGTTTCGCTTCAATCTATTGATCTTTGGCATCGGCACTTTCCCGAAAGCGCGTCGGCGTCAGGACATATTTGCTCTCGAAGGCGCGAATGAAGCTCGAGACGTGCTCGTATCCCACCAAGCGCGCGATCTCCTTCACAGTGAGGTAACTATTTGCCAGCAAATACGCCGCTTTTTGCATCCTAAAGGTCACCAACCACTCGCCCATGCGGTGTCCGGTTTCCTGCTTGAATAACCGTTGCAGGTGGGATGAGCTCAAGTGAAGTTGCGTGGCGAGATCGCCAATGTTGTAAGCGACGCCGGACTCGATCAGCTTCACAACGCGCCCCTCCACCACCGAATTGAACGCAGCATGGCCCGGCGGCGCCGACATGACTCCGCTGCGCACCTTTTTTGACATGCTGGACGCGCTCCCCATGACGCCGACTGATGAAACTGTCCACCGTGCGGCTTTCTATATAAAAGCGATACTCTAACCCCAGAACTCTCATCCACTGTGCGGATATTTTTTCATCTTACAGTAGCGGGCGTGTCCGCTGTTCGATGACAGACGCCCGCGATCAGCTCGACCACGACGCGGATACTGGAAGTGTCGGCTTGTGGCTCGACCATGCCAACAATGCAGCGGCCGGTCGTACACTGCGACCAGCCGCGTTGATTGCGTCACTAAAAGAAAGGCGCGAGCCGCGGAGTGTGGCGCACGGCGCGTTTCGTGCGTTTCTTGATCAATGTGCGGGAAACGGCCGTTGAAATAAAGATTGAAGGTGATCTAAATTCCTTCGGCAATAACGAATTCCACGCACTTCCGCAACTTTATAAAGTGATCCATGCGCCTCGCGCTCCGATATTTCTTACTTGATCGGGAAGGTGCTCTGTATCGACTGCCTAACGTGTCCCTCGATCGCATGCTGCAAGTCCGCAGCGGCTTTCGGCTCACCCGCTTTGCAGGCCAGCGCGTTCGCAGCGCCGAGGTCGCCGTGGAAATGATCCATGGTCGACCAGTCCGGGTCATCCGTTCGGTGTTCAATATGTTGACCTTCAAGCGCGACGGAACGTTGCTACCAACACAACAAGATCGCCACGCACAGGCCCGAGTCGAGTTGGCGCTGGCGCGCGCGGCAGCGGCACGCCGCGCCGGAACGACCGAAACCAGCACGCGATTTATAGCTCGAGGGGGCCAATGGACACCGTCGGCGGCGCTGGTGAGGCGCATGGAGCAGATCGCGCTCGGCCGCGAGAAATGCCCGCGTATATCACCCACCGGACCTGCTATCAAATGACGGTCCTGCGCACCGAGCGAATCGCAGCACCCTCAAGTCGCCGCCGCGCTCGAGCGCAGCTCCGCTGTTGACTGGCTAATCTTCGTCCGACTTGATATCGATACTCGAGCAATGGCATGTCGGCTCGCTGCCAGGCCAGAGCCATTTCCCATCCAAACTCGCGCCCTGCGCCAAAAGATAGCGTCGGCCATTAAAGGCAGCGTGACTCTGGATTCCACAGCGCGTTTCGTGCTGCCACACCGCTTCCCGAACGCCCATCTCCATGCGTTCTGCATTCTGCATCACCGCGCGAGCCATATTGCATTGGGATCGGGCGATCAGCTTTGCCTTATCGGGAGCCATCCCCAGTCGATCCGACAATTCGCGCGCCAGGCCGGAGGCATCGTAGCCTTTCATCACGTAGATCCAAACGAGTTCGTACGCCTCTTGCCGATACTTGGTTGGAAGGCGGTCGATCAGCGCGACCTTCTCGGCGATGACCGCGCCATACGCTTTGATCGCAGCGGGTATCGGCGTGAAGCGTTTCGACAACCCCACTTTCCGCAATGTCGAGGATTCGACGTTCGATACAAAAGCACCGGCGGACCGACCATATTGGCTCAGTCGTTTCATGAGTTCCATTGCGACCCTCCCTCCCGACGCGAACAGTCTGAGGAACCACGATTCTGCAAGCGCTAGTTCTACCCCCCGTGCCGCGCTTCTCCAACACCTGACCCTCGAGAATGCGTCATCGTCGGCAAATTCCAAGGACATATGTAAAATTTAAAATAGCCCTCGTTGCCGGGCGGTGCTGAGTCAGTGCTACACGGGTCAGTGATTCTTGAATTCTCGCGCCATGGTGAATTCGACATCATCCCGCGAAGGCGATGAACCGATCCCGGTATTGCGATAGTAAAGCGCCTTCAAGAAGGCCAGGTCGCCCGCCGTCAAGGTCGTAGGCTTGTCACGCGTACCACAGCTCGAGGACATCAAGTCCAAAATGCTCGGCAACGAATCGCAGTGGTCGGGCGATTGCGCGACGGACAAGGTCAACATCGCTAAATAATCGGCAATTGCCCCGAGCTGATAGCCGGCGATTTTCGTCGTATCGACGACCAGGATGACGACGCCGATTCCACCCATATCGCCGTAGTCGTGAAGCCCGGTGGGGATGATTTTGGGCCAGAGCGGTTGAAGACCCAGCGCCAGCAGCCCGACGTCACTATTCAAGACGCTGCTGTGGCGACGTGTCGTCAGGTACCAGCCCTGAATCGCATGATCGACGCGAAACGCCAACAGCGGCCTCATGGCCGGATACCTGACGCCAAAGTAAACTGAAGCCCAGTCAACAACGTCCTTCATGATTTTTTGAGGATCGCTCGTGAACACGATCCGCACGTTGTCTTCGCACTGCCGGTCCGACTGCACGGGCGCACCCACATATTCTGCCACTGCGCGCAGTCGCGCCGTCACGAAGGCATTGTCCGCCGGGGTCAGCCCCTCAGTTTGCGGACAAATGCTCTGCTTACCACCACGCCAATGCGCCAGGTTGCCGGTGGTACCGGTGTTGTCGTAATGCACGGTTGCGTGGTTTTCGACGAACTGATGCAAGGCGTTCCCCGCCCACTCTTGATTCGTTAAAGATTTTGGCGCCGTCACGGTCACGTCGGCACTCGCCGGCGATGCGCCGGCATTGTGATCTGGCTGCGGTAGCGTGATGGCCTCGATCTTGGTCGCATCGGCGGAGCGCCCCGCGCGAGCCGGCGCATGAATCGCGGGATCCGTGCCGATCGCGACCGTCGTCGCGCCAGCCACCTGCTCGTCCGCCCGCGCCATGGCATGCCACGCCATCGTCGCGATAAAGACGGCGATCAGTACAGTCTGCATTCCAGGTCTATGTGCCATGAGCACGCGATCAAAGTACGCCATTGCACCCTCTGATCAAAATAAGCGCCGTTTAGTAGGCTCCGCCACCCGGTTGGCTCGCAGGTATTTTTACTCCAAACAGCAGTGATTTGCTATCGGATACCTTTAGGATCCCGCGACGCCTCCATAGGGGCGTGTGATGACCTCGAGCATGTGGCCATCGAGATCTTCGAAATAAACGCCGCGACCGCTGTCGTTATGGTTGATCTCGTTAGGCCGGGATTTCACGGGATCCGCCCAATAACTTAGGCCTTCAGCGCGAATTCGGGAGAGTGTCGCGTCAAATTCGCTCTCATCGATGAGGAATGCGTAGTGTTGCACCGCGATGGGTCCGGCCTTCTCCATGAAATCGAGCGAAACGTTGTTTGCCAGGGGGACCACCATGAAATGGTAAAACGGGACTGCCGGGGCGCAGCCGAGAATTCGGACCAGAAACGCAGAGGAGCGCTGCTTGTCGCGGCACCAAACGATCGTGTGATTCAGCTGCGCCGGCATGTGATCACTCCTTTCCCGCTTCGACAAACTGCGAACTAGGACTAAAGGATTATCGATCGTTCAGCCACTAAGGAATAGAGTGTGTTTGGGCGCCGCGGAGCGCGAATCGGCTCTCCCAATGAGGTGTAGTCCCCCTGCCCCTCCCCCGACTGTTTCGCCTCCGCGGATGCCTTCTTGGGTCGGGCGATTCGCAGCCCTGCACTCATTTTCGCGCACCCAAGCGCGCCAGCATGAGTGAAAGATCCTCGGGACTAATATAGAAATGCTCGCACACTCGGCCCCATAACATCGCGGTTGGCACGTTTCGATCGCCGCGCTCCTTCTGCGTCTCGCGCAATACGTACAAGACGACTCGCTCCTCGCGCGTCAGCCCATCGCGGACATCCGGTATCGTGTCGAATCGCTCTCGCATGCAAAAAAACTAGCACCCGCCTGAAGACAAGTCGAGGACTAAAACGGTGCGGCCACTATGGCGGCAGCTAGCGATGAGGCCATATGGTCAGAGCCGCATGTCCCGCAACGAAGATCAGCGCTGCGACGGCGAACTGCAGCCAACCGGAAATGCTGGCGCCGGCGTACTTTTTCAACGACTGGGCCAGGAGTGGACACGCTGTCAGACCCGAAAGCAAGGCAAACCAGCCATTGGTCGGCGGCCACAGTCCCTTCGTGAAGAGCAGCCAGAGACCCCCTCCCCCGGCGATGAAAGCCCACGCCCAGCCTGCGACCCAGCCCACAGAAGAAATTCCTAATCTCATTCGTTTGAAATCCCAGGGATTGAGGCGGTATCGCCCAGAGTGTTATTTATCTCACTGCGCCAATAACCCCGGAGTCTCGAAGTAGTTGCCAGAAGGCCGGCCATTGACGCCGTGCCGCTCAAATCCGATCGCAGCGCCAACCGACATAACAACGCCTAGATTGACTGAAATCGTTGCACGAGCGCGACGATGATCGCGAACAATACGTACAACAGCCCCAACGGGATGAGACTCATCCCACTCACGCGCTGGCGTCGAAACATCAGCCACAATAGAACAACCGCGGCAGACGCTGTCGATGCCGCGATCACCAACGGCGGAGAGAAACGCCACGTTGTAAAGAGCACGCCGAGCCCTGCGGGAACCGTCGCCTGAATCATCATGGCGCCGGAGATATTGGCGAGCGCCAAGCGCTCGCGTCCCTGCCGAACCCAAATGAGTGCGTTCAATGTCTCGGGCAGTTCAGTTGCCACGGGACTCAAGATCAACGCCACCAACTGCGATGAGATGCCAAGGTGGGTGCCGATGCTCTGCAGCTGATCCACGAAGCTATGAGAGGCGACGGCGATGACCCCCAGAGCGATGAGTGTCTGCAAAGAAGCCCACGCCAGACTCGGGTTCGGGCTGCTGGGTCTAAACTTGAGGGGTTCTAATTGTTCCTCGTCATGTTCCGTGCCATGCCTGGCGGTGATTTCGCGCCAGACATACAAAGCGTAGGCGCCGAACAGGAGAAGCCCCAGCCAGCGCTTGAACGGGAAGCTCACCAGCCCGAGCGCAAGGACCGCGATGAAAATGAGCAAGAACCAGGCCTGATCGCTGCTCAGCCGCTGCGTATCCAGCTGCAGCTCGGTATTATCGCGGTGCAACTTGCGGTGAGAGGACCAGAGCACCACGCCTACCACTGCATAGGAAATGGTGGACAACACCAACGGTCCACCGATGGCGCTGCCGACACCGATGTCCTTTTGTGCCGCATCGCGCCCGAAAACCACGGCGATAAACGTCACGGCGGATTCAGGAAGCGCGGTGCCAAAGGCGGCGAGGACGGTGCCGGTTGCCGTGGCACCGACACCTAAGCGGCGGCCCACCCATTCCACACCGTTCACGAAATATTCGCAGGACAGATAAATTGCCGCGGCACAAAGCAAAAAAAGCACCACACTGAGCGCCATGCTGGAAAACCTTGGCCGGGCGAGCGAGAACGCAATGGCGCTTACGACATCGCTCGCCCGGCAAAGGTGAGGACATCGAAGGCCAAAGGTCTCGCCAGGCGATATGAGAGTCAGGACGATCCCGATATCACTGCCCGCGCCATAGCATGAGGATGCTAAGTCTGTTGACGTGGGCTCTTCTTGGGGAAGAAGACGGCTACTCCCCAATGACAATTTCGCGAATAAGTCTAATGAATCGAGACACAAATCGCAATCGTGTCGGGGCGTCGTTCCTAGTGCGCCTCTAAGGGCGTAAGGCGCGCTGCAGCGCTCTCGTTTCTTCACTCGCTTGAGCGATGAGGCTTCTACAGGCCTCCGTTGTTAGGTCAAGCCGTGCGAAGGCTCCGCCGGCGTTCAGGCTCGACGTGTCGTAACTGTTCTGCATCCGCGTTGCGAGACGAATACTCGCGATCAAGACGTCAGTCAGTGTCGGGGGGCCGACTCGTACGATGTTCACCTCCGCTTGGGCGCCGACCGCTTCACAAACCGCCTCATCCATCTGCCAGTTTTTCAGCACGGCCTTGGCAATCACCGGATGCCATGCATCGACCAGCGCAGCATTTAAAGGAACATGGGAGGCTCCCAGGCTCGCGCTTTGCACCAGAATGTAGAAGCGTCCTATGCCGTGCAACAAACCTGCCGCAAAGGCGCCGAGAAATGGCAGCGAACTGCGCTTGGCGACCGCTTCGGAAAAATGAGCGACCGTGACGCATTCGGACCAGAGTTCGTCCAGGCGCGTGGCGATGGATCGCAGTGATTCAGAGTGACGGATATGCGCAACGGCATGCCCGAGCGCGACACTATAGACCTTCTGTGCGCCCAAACGATTGATGGCGACCCCCAGGTCAATAATCACCCGGCCCGTCGCGTTAAAGGCAGTCGAGTTAGCCATCTGCAGCAGCCGATCGGCGAGCGTACGCTCGGTCGCTATAACGCGCGCAACCTTCTGCGGCGTATAGTCCGGATCGTTGAAGGCCTGCTGAACTTTGATCACGACCTGCGGAAAGACCGGCAGATCGACGGTCCCGGCCGCCAACTTGTCCGCTAGGTTGCTCAAGAATTCGAGGCTTGGGAGGTCTGCAACTGTCACACCGACAAGACCTCCTGGGACAGGTACGAGTTCCTAGTAGACGTCAGTATAACTTGCAAATGATGCCCGCAATCTTCCCGCGTCAGCGCTTGCCATGGGTCCAGACGTGACACGAAACCGTTGGCTAGACTGAATACTTGCGGATATTCGAATTCTCAACTTGGGCATTGCCTCTTGCGCAAGGCCACTTTAATCCGGTTTGACAGTATTCGAGGCTACTTGACGCGTCTCGCGCAGTGCGCTTGGATTGGGCATAGGAAGACCAAACAATTACCAGGGGATGGCCGTGTCAAGTTATGCACCTAAAACCACTGCTTATTATGTCGTTTCATGGATGCTCATGCTGTCGGCCGCCTTTCTTGCCGGTAGTGTCGGCCATTCAAGGCTGGTCGCCGGAGTGGAAGATCTACTGCCGCGCGCGCGCGCGCCACTTACGAGTCCCGACCGGACCGCCGTTGCGCAATGGCTCTGGCCTGGAGCGTTCGAGGTTCGCTTAGGCGATTCGCGCATTCGTCAGACCTCGTTTGTCGCTGCCGGTAGGCGCTATGTCGCTCATGTCAGCTCCGAGGGCTTCCAAGTTCGGCGTAGTACGCACGATACGGACGCGATCGATATTCGATTTGCGGGGGCCAAGTCGGGGGAAACAGCGGAACTGAGCGGCAAATCTCAAGCCAGACTAAGTCTCTTTGGTGGTCAGCTCGGCGGTGCCCTCGCGAGCCAGTGGCAGCGCTTTTCGGCATCCACATTTCATAACATCTACCCTGGCATCGACGCAAAATTTCATACAACTGATGGCGACCTCGAGTTGGATTTCCTCCTCAAGCCGGGTTCCAATCCTGATTCGATCCAACTCGTGGCGGAGAATTCGACCCACTTTGCGGTCGACGACTCCAGCGGGGACATCCTGGTGACGCACGAGCGCGAACACTTTCGTCTCCACCGTCCGCGGGCTTTCCAGCCGACCGACAAGGGACCGAGGCCGATCGAGGTTCGTGCGATAACCGACGGCCGCTCGCTTCACTTCGAACTGCCGCAGTTCGATCAAACGCTGCCGGTCGTGATTGACCCGCTGATCGCGACTTGGTCCACTTTTCTCGGCACGAACACCGATGCGATGTACGACAACGCCATGGCGGTGGCCACCGACGCCCAAGGTAACCTCTATGTCGGTGGTCTGACCGAGCTCAGTACCGAGGAACAACCGTCCGATTCATTTCCGACCACGCGCGGTAGTTTGGATCCGCCTTACTCGCGCTCTCCAGGGGATAACTGCGCCTATCAATGCGGTTACCTGCTCAAGCTGAGCCCCTCACACCAAGTGCTCTACGGTGCCCTGATGTACGGTATGACGGTTAAAGCCGTTGCCGTTGACGGTACCGGCAGCGCGTACATCACCGGAACGACGCTGGACAGTTCCGATTTTCCCGCCACGGCGGGCGTTTTTGACAACGACCCCGCCGGTGAAGCATTTGTCGCCAAGATCTCCGCCGACGGCGGTAGCTTCGTTTATAGCGCCCTGTTTTACGGCGACATGGGTAACGGCATCGCTGTTGACGCGGCCGGGGATGCCTTTGTAGTGGGCCAGGTGACCGGCCCGAATCTGCCGACCACGCCCGGCTCGCTCAAACCCGCGAATCCAGTTGGCATGTACACCAATCAGGACGGATTTATATTGAAGATTAATCCCAGCGGCTCCGCGCTTCTCTATGGAACGTATCTCGGCGGCAGCGGCAGCGACGTCGCCAATGCCGTGCAAGTTGACGCCCAAGGCGAGGCGCTTGTCGTAGGACAAACAGCATCCGCCGATTTCACCGGTATGACGGCGGCGCTTTCCGGTCCGAGCGATGCATTTCTAATCAAGGTTTCGGCGGACGGCAGTCAGATTCTGTCCGGTCAGACCTTTGGTGGATCCGGCGATGACTTCGCCAGCGGTCTTGCCGCCGATGGGCAGGGTGGCTGGCTAATGTGCGGTACCACTACCTCGGCCGATCTACCGACGACCGCGAATGCATTTCAGACTCGCCTACTCGGTCAGCGCAACGGCTGGGTACGCCGAGTGGATGCCTCGCTAAACACGGTATTTGCAACCTATTTCGGCGGATCGTACCAGGACGGATGCCTAAATATCGCGAGCGACGGCAACGCCAATGCGTATCTGGTGGGGGTGACATTCTCTGCTGATGTGCCGACGACCGCCGACGCGTTTCAAGACGTTACCTCGGAAGTCACAGACGATTTTTTTTCAGGCCTGAGCAGCGAGTTTTACAGCTCCAGCAACGTTCCGGATCGAGAAGCCTATTTTGCCGAGCTATCGAGTGATGGCACCACGCTCCTATACGGTTCTTATCTCGGGGGTTTTGAGACCTTCCCCCGCAATTACCCGCCCCTCACGATCGGTGAAGGGATCACAAGCTCTCCGTCGGGCACTATCTACGTGAGTGGCGCCACGGAGGCTGCCAGCTTCCCGGTGACCGACGGCGGCCTGCGCAACGGGATGGGCGGCGAGCAGGATGGCTTTATCGTCGCCTTTGCGCCCTCTTCGATGAGCATTACGACTCCCTCGCTCCTTCCTGGCGCTCCGCTGCAGCTGCCGTATGACGTGACGCTGGCCGCTTCGGGAGGCACGGCGCCCTACACTTGGTCGCAAGTGGCATTCGAATTGCCGGACGGGATTACACTCTCCACCGAGGGCGTGCTGTCGGGATCTGCCGCCAATCCACAGACCGAAAACACGGGCTATCAGTTCACGGTCAAGGCAACCGACGCGATCGGGAACGTCGCTTACAAGAGCATGATCATCAATGTGACCTTTCCGAGCGTCTTGTCGTGCAGTGCCAATACTTGCTTCAGTACCTTGTCGTTAAATCTACAGATCGCCTACCAAATACCGCCGCTCGCGCGCGGCGTGCAACCCCAAGTATTTACTGTCACGGGCCAATT
>Ga0210387_10004769_pt1 | contig 10385 bp, 9 predicted proteins | sample IncBWC7OmetaG_FD_160108 | JGI IMG/M metagenome (GOLD analysis project Ga0210387, IMG submission 160108) | Forest soil microbial communities from Barre Woods Harvard Forest LTER site, Petersham, Massachusetts, United States - Inc-BW-C-7-O ...
GATGACGGTGGGAAGCCTCGACAGCTCTGAGCGGCCACCCGATCGGTCGGATGTCGCGACCTACTACGCGGCCACTTCGCCAACCCAGGCATTCAATCAGGCCGCAAGGCAGATCGCGCAGGAACAGAGCCGTTCGCTGTCAGAGAATGCCCGGGCTCTTGCCCTCATCAACATCGCGATCAACGACAGCCTGGTCGCCGCGTTCTTCAACAAATACCGCTACAACTTCTGGCGCCCCGAAACCGCGATCCATGCGGGTGACACCGACGGCAACCCGAAAACCGAAGCCGATCCGACCTGGCAGCCATTCATCGTGACCCCATGTTTCCCGAGCTATCCCTCAAATCACGGCAGCGCAGCCAATGCGGCAGCCGCGGTCATGAGACGTCTCTACGGCGAAGCTGGACATTCGATGACGCTGTCAAACCCCGCCGTGCCCACCATCGTCTTGCAATACACCTCGTTCAAGCAGATCACCAACGACATAAACGACGCTCGTGTTTATGGCGGGATCCACTATCGAACCGACCAGGATGCAGGAGCGGTGCTGGGGCTGGCTATCGGTAAAGAAGTCTACAAGCACAATCTGCGTCCCGTGCACGATGATGACTGGGATGATAACCGCGACGATGACTGAGTGATCAGGTCGAAAACGATTCACCATTCGTGTCATACGTACAGCGATGGTGCGGTCACGTTCCTCGAAGGCGAGACCGCACATGGCCCCGAAGTTTTGCCCTCCAAGCTTGGATGACGCGCGTCCGAAGAACCGCAGGATGGCGTTCAGCCTGTGATCAAGGGTCTGGACAAGGCCACGCGTCCAAACACTAGGCGAGTGACAAGTTGTCCCGAGGTATGCTCTCAGTTGGCGATTTCAGGGCAAAGCATGTTTCCAGCGCCGACAAACTTGGGAACGCGCATTGGCGTTAATGCGCTCGTTGGAAACGAATCAGTGAGCTCGGTCCCTTCGTAAGGACCAGACATCGCAAGATCAGGTCAGTTCACTTCTTTCTTGAGCCCATAATTCTTGAGATGGATTGAGTTTCCGATCTTCAGAGGCACTTCGATCATCATGTTCTTCCATGGCGTGTAGGGCAAAATCTTCCACATCTGGGTGCTCAGCCAGAGCCGGAAACGCGTTCGCGGCACAAACCAGTCAGTTCCTCCATCCGCAATCCCCTGGCACTTCTCGACGAACTCGCGCATCAGCGTCTCATATCTCTCGAAGGCCACACGATAGTCTCCTTCGGCCTCGGCAAGTTCGCCAGCCAGAACATAAGCTCCGACGACAGCCATCCCGGTCCCCATACCCGAGAGCGGCGAGGCACACCACGCTGCGTCTCCGAGCAAAACGCTTCGACCGGCGGACCACCGGTCCATTTTCACCTGGCTGACAGAATCGAAATAGAAATCCGGCGCGCGCTCCATCCATTCCAGCAGACGCGGGACCTCCCAGCCGGCCTGCTGAAAGTGCTCGCACAGGATCTTTTTTTGCTGTGCGCTGTCGCGGCCAGAAGAGTCGAGCGGTTCGCTGGCGAAGAAGAAGGAGGCCTTGGCCTCCTGTGGATCGCCTCCGCTGAAGATGCCGACTTTCTTGCCAGGCGTTCCGTAGTACAGTCCCGAGTGATCGAGATTGAGGTAGTTGGGAATAGTAAAGATGGAAACGTAATAGCCGAGATGACGGACGAAGCGGGCCTCTTCGCCAAAAACGACGGAGCGAAGTTTCGAGTGCAGCCCATCGGCGCCGACCACCAGGTCAAACCTGCGTCTCCCGCCTCCCTGGAACAGTACATCCACCCCGGCTGCGCTTTCCTCGATAGCGGCGATGCTGTCATCGAAGATGTATTCGGTCGCCTCCCGCGTGGCCTCGTGAAGGATTGCCGCCAGGTCGCCGCGCAGCACCTCGAGCTCGCCGCTGGTGAATCCATCGGGCATGCTGGCGACCTTTCTGTTGTTTCGGTCGACGATTGTGATCGCCCCAATGCGGGTTTGTTTCCGCTGCACTTCCGACAGAAGTCCCATGCGTTCAAGCACTCGCACGGAAGCGCCGCGAAAGTCGACTGCGTACCCGCCGGGACGCAGGGCTGGCGCACGTTCAATGATGGTTGGCTGAAATCCGTAACGATGGAGCCAGAAGGCCAGCGCCGGACCGGCGACGCTCGCCCCTGAGATGAGAACGGTTCTGTTTTTCATTGGGACTCCTGGAAAGCAAAGGTTATTTGAACATTTGTCTTATACATATGTACTATACGGATGTCTGGTACAAATGTTCCATGGAGTCCGTAAAATCTTTGAGTAACCGGGAGGCCTTGCTGCTGGGGGCGAAGAAGTGTCTGCTGGAAAAGGGATACAACCGCACCACCGCGAGGGATATCGCCTCGGCGGCCGGAGTCAGCCTGGCCGCCATCGGCTACCACTTCTCCTCAAAGGAAGCTCTGCTGACCGAGGCTTTGTTGCTCGCCTTTGGAGAATGGGATCAGGATCTCCAGCAGGCGCTGCGGGGAGCCGTTCCGGCGAATGTTGCACCTGCGGACCGATTCGAAGCAATCTGGGCGAAGATCATCGCCACTTTCGAAACCCATCGTCCTCTCTGGGTTGCCAACTTTGAAATCTTCGCGCAGATGGTAAGCCAGCCCGAGGCAAGGCAGGTAATCGCCGACAAACTGCACTTGGCGCGCGCTGGATTGGCGGCAATGTTTTTGAATCAGGACGAGAATACGATCGATGAGCGCATTGTGTGGACAATCGGCACCTTCCACCATGTGCTTCTGTCCGGACTCATTCTCCAATGGCTCATCGACCCAGCAAGCGCGCTTTCAGCCAAGGCCCTGACCGAAGCCCTGCGCGCTACGGCCAAGAGCCTCGAGCCGCGGATGAAACCTGAAGTGCAACCGAAAGGCCGGCGGGGAAAGCGGCAAGAACGCTGACCCCCCATTTGCGGATCCATTTCTGCAGGATTGAGGGACAATTCGCGGGGCAGTCGACAAGACGGCGATGTCCATTGGATCGCTTGCGCGTTACTCAGTTGACGCCTACAGGACGAGTCACTCATTGAGCCTGGCGCAGCCACTTTGGCCCGGCGCCATTCGCATTTGGCACCGTGAATGCCCATCTGTTCCGGAAAAACGCAAGTGAGTGATTCGTGGGATTTGCAGCCTATCAATTGGCTGACTCCGCCGCAGTTCGAATCGCCGTTGCCATTTCATCTCTGCCTCGCCTGACCTATCACCTAGTAAAGGACAACCGATGAAACCCTCTGAGCTCTTTGAAGCGCTTCATGCGCTCATTGCCGAACGTGTGCCACTGCATATCTGGGGCGCGTGCGGTGTGGGCAAGTCACAAATCGTTGCCCAGATAGCCTCTGACCTAGCCTGGCAGTTCCTGGACATTCGAGCTGTTCAGCTTGACCCAGTCGATCTGCGCGGGTTGCCGCGCATCTCGGCAGATCAAGCCGAATGGGTACCACCAAAGTTTTTGCCTACCTCCGGCAAAGGCATCCTCTTTCTCGATGAGCTGACTGCTGCCCCGCAGATGACGCAGGCGGGCTGTTATCAGCTTGTGCTCGACCGCAAGCTCGGCGAATACCACCTCCCGGAAGGTTGGGTGGTGGTGGCAGCAGGCAATCCGGCGTCCGAGCGTGGTGTGCACTTTTCCATGCCCCGGCCGCTACGCAATCGCTTCGTCCACCTAAGCCTTGAGCCGGACTTCGAAGACTGGTGCCAGTGGGCGGTTTGTTCCGGGCTGCGTCCGGAGATCGTCGCTTTTCTGCGGTTCAAGCCCGCGTTGCTGCATGATGCCAACGCCACGTCGGACCTGAATGCTTGGCCTACACCACGCTCCTGGGAGATGGCTTCGAACGTCTTAACCGGCTTCGCGCGTCGGCAGAACTGTGGCTTCTTCACTGGAGCCACGGAGATCGAAGCGCAGTTGCTGGAGGGTACTGTTGGGCCCGCGGCCACGACGGAGCTGGTTGCCTTCCTGCGGCTATTTCGTGACCTGCCATCCATCGATGAAATCCTCTTGAACCCGGGTAGCGCGCCACTTCCCGGCGAGCCTTCCGCTCAGATCGCGATTGCCACTGCATTGGGAAGAGTCCTCAGCGACCACTCCATCGCCAAGGGCATGCAATATCTCGATCGCATGCCAACCGAGATGCGCGTGCTGGCAATACGGGACGCGGCCGCACGGAACCGTGGCATCACCCATACACCGGAGTTTGTTCGCTTCGGTGTTGAACATGCGGAGGTCCTCCAATGATTACCGAACGAGCCATGCTGGCCGCAGTCCATATCAGTATCTGGACCGCGGTGAAACACGACAGGAAAGTTAGCCGCGACGTCGCCCATCAACACGGTGCGCACGACGGCGCAGGTCGATATAACAAACAACTGCTCCGCGGTGCAGAGAAGCTTGACGCCTTGCGGACCCTCGCCGGACAGATTCGACAGCACTTCTACAAGATTACCCTGCCGTGGTCCGATGAAGGTTATCGTCTGCTGCCTGCACACTTCTACTTTGAACTGACTACGCAGATGCGGGAGTTTGAACATGCTTTCTCCCAGAGCGTCGATGAGTTTCTGGAGGTTTACCCGTCCTATATCGACCAGGTCCGTCCGGAGTTGAACGGCCTCTTCCGCGAGGAGGACTATCCATCAGCCGAAAAGCTTCGCGCGAAGTTCGGAGTGAAGCTCGAGGTATTGCCGATTCCCAGCGGCAACGACTTCCGAGTGACGCTCTCGGAGGAGGAACAGGCAAGGGTCGCGCGCGAAATCGACGAGAGTGTGCGCCAGTCGCTCAATCGTGGGACGAAGGACCTGTGGGTGCGTCTGACCGATGTGGTCACGCACATGGTCGACAAACTGAACGAGCCGGAGTCGCGATTCCATGCTTCTTTGGTGACAAATGTTTTCGATCTTGTAGATCTGCTCCCACGCCTCAATGTGAACCAGGACGAGGAACTGAATCGGTTTGCGGCGGAGATCAAGGATCGCCTGTGCAGCTTCAGCTCACACGATCTGAAGAAGAACGAGATTCTGCGCGTTGCAACCGCATCGGATGCTGCCCAGATCCTGTCGCAGATGGACGCAGTCCTGCGGGATCGTGAACATGGCTCGGTCATATCAAACGAGTCACCCGCACCTGAAATCTTGCCAAGTGTCGAGGACATCTTCTCGCATATGTCGGCGTACATGGAGGCTGCAACGCCATGACGAAGCATAATCTTAGCCCGGCGGTCCGGATCCAGAAGGCCCGGACCGCTCTCCTTCTTGATCACCCTTTCTTTGGTTCACTGCTGTTCCGTCTCGGCGGGCGGCCGACGCCTTCGATTGAGACGATGGCCACCGATGGAATCTCGTTGTTCTATAACCCCGACTTCGTCGAGACGCTGAATGCAGCTGAGTTGATCGGCACGTTGGCCCACGAAGTCCTTCACCCTGCGCTTCAGCATCACACGCGTCGCGGCGACCGTAATCGAAAACGCTGGAATATGGCGTGCGACTATGCCATCAACCCTTTACTCCTCGATGCTGGGCTCACTCTGCCAAAGGACGTTCTCATCGACCACCGCTTTCGCGGCATGAGCGCAGAACGCATCTATAACCTGATCGAAGAGCAGGGAACTGCGCCGTCCGAGCAGTCGACATTGGGAGAGCCTCCCACGGAAGGCGGCAGCGGCGATGAGCCATCGCAGGCAAGCCAAAGCGAAAGCGAGCCCAATGTACCTGTTACACCGGGTGGCTTTGGTCAGGTGCTTGACGCTCCTGGGCCCGAAGGAGGCGACGGTGACACCGTGGCTGAGCAGGCGCGGGAATGGAAGATAGCCGTGGAACAGGCAGAGAACATCGCAAAACTTGCAGGCAAACTTCCGGCAGGCGTCACTCGCAGTCTCGAACAATCCGAGGCAGCAGCTGTGGATTGGCGGGAGTTACTGCGCCGCGCCTGGTCCGAGACAATTCCGTCTGACTACAGCTGGATGCCGCCCAACCGGCGGCACATCTGGGCGGGGCGTTATCTCCCAGGCGTCAGGTGTGAAGGTGCGGGCGAGATCGCTATCGCAGTCGATTGCTCAGGCTCCGTCAACGCGCGCCAACTTGGCCTCTTCGAGTCGGAGATTCGCTCCATTCTCGAAGGGCAGAGGCCGCGTAGGGTGCATGTGCTCTACTTCGATACCGAGGTCCATAAGGCGGAGGTCTATGAGGCTGGGCAACCAATTGCTCTTACGCCAGTGGGCGGAGGTGGAACGGACTTCGCGCCCTGCTTCCGCTGGTTGAGCAAGCGCGGAATTGTGCCGCAGGCTCTGGTGTTTCTTACGGACCTGTGTGGCGCATTCCCGAGTGAGGCTCCCGCCTACCCAGTTTTGTGGGCCTCTACCGAGGCTCGCCAGGCTCCCTTTGGGCAAGTGATCCCCATGGAAGTGGCTTAGCAGCCGCTTCCATTTGCCTTTGGAACTTCATCTAATTGCTGGTAATAGCTTAGTCTCCGGTTACCCCGTCATCCAACCAAATCCCGGAAGCTGGAATTCCTCCACTAAGCTCGCTGAGCGCATTGGCGATTTGGCAACAATTGACTCTGGATGCGGCTCAAGGACCGAATGGCCGGGTATACTTCCTGCGGTGAACATGCCGGTTACTTAACTCGGAGTTGCCCATGTGAGTAAGCCATTCCGTGTTTGTGGGGTGCTGCTCCTTTTTGTGCCCGCTCTCGGATTTGCGCAGCAGAACCCGCCTCTTGCAGAAGGTGCGAAGCGGCCCGCAGCTGTGTCCTCGCTCGCCACGGACACGGCGGAGGGACTCTTCACGCTCGACGTCGTGGTGACGGACAAGTCGGGAAAATCGGTTCGCGGCCTCGCACCCAGCGACTTTACGTTGCTGGACAACGGCGAGCCAGCGAAGGTTCTCTCCTTTCGGGCGTTCGATGGAATGACTGCCAGGCCCGATCCCCCTGTTGAAGTCATTCTTGTCGTCGATACATTGAGCCTGCCGCCCGAGCAGATTTCGCTTGCAAAGGGCGAAGCAGAAAGATTCCTGCGCCGCAACAACGGGCACCTCGCCCAACCCGTATCCCTCTATCTACTTTCCAATCCCAATCATTGGCGGCCCATCCTTTCGTCGATGCCCGGGCCATCTACTGATGGAAATGCCCTTGCTGGCGCGATCGCTCGTAAGAGTGAGCTATTACCTGTAATCCACCAGAACCATACGTTCCAAGGATATAAAGATGAGGAGAATGGACAGCTGTTTATGACTTCAGAGGCAGGGCGTCCAAGCGGCGTCCCTTCTCTGAGGGCCCTGGGTTCTATCGTCTTGCAGGAACGGCGGAGGCCGGGCAGAAAGTTGCTGTTTTGGCTGGGTCCTGATTGGCCGGTCGCTGAAAAATCCTTCGATGAGATCACTGAATTGTCGACCCGCCTACGCGAGGCCCGGATTGCCGTCTGGAGTTGGCCGTACCCGGATCGTGATCTTACCTCCCTGAATTTTCTTGCTCCTGTGACGTCCGTAAAAAAAGTTTGGCCGCGAAACTTAGCACTGGATGTGCTCGCAATACAAAGCGGCGGCGGCTTGCTGGAAACACGTAGTGACCTGGCAGAGATGATCAGCAAACGTGTCGAGGAAGCGAGAGTCTTTTATTCGTTGACGTTTGATCCCCCGCACACGAACGAGGTGGATGATTATCGCGATTTAAATGTGGTACTGGGCAAACCGCAGTTGACGGCCCGCACCAGTACCGGGTACTACAACGAACCGGTCTACTACGATCAACCTTCCGGGGCTGAACGCATACCGATTGACCAGTTGGAACAGAGGCTAGGGGCGGCCCATGATCGTGGGGACAAAGAGGTTGCACGCGAGCTTTCCGGCGTGGAGTTGACGGAGCGGTTGAGCAGCACAAGATTATCGTCCTGGAATACCCGCCTGCCCGGAAAAGAGTCTAGGGCTGCATTGGTTGCGCTGGCCGACAGGTCGGTCTTCTTACCCCTGCCAGCAGCGGACATTTCCTCCACGGCACCGCCGGATATGGCCACACAAAGGCTGATACTCTCGCGAGCCGTCGACTATGTGAGCCAAACTATCGTAAAGTTGCCGGACTTTTTCGCAACGCGGACAACAGTCCAATATAACGAACCGCCAATACCAGAGGGTGCGACGTGGAAGACAGCGATGAGCGATCAGTCCTTACACATAACGGAGACTTCCAACACGACAGTGCTCGTCCGCAACAGCAAGGAAGTAGTTGATTCAGATATCAAGAAGAGAAAGCAACGGAAAGCCCACCTGGATACCGCGGGAACTTTCGGGCCCATTCTCGCAATGGTGTTCGTGGATGCAGCCGCGGCCCACAGCGAATTTACCTGGAGCCATTGGGAACAGGGCGCGGAGGGACCCCGAGCGGTCTTCCGCTATACCATTCCGTACGATAAGTCTAATTTTGAAGTTGGGTTCTGCTGCCTCGCCGATCCCGACGGAACGATCTTCTTCAAAAAATATCCAGCGTACGAAGTCGAGATCGCGATCGACCCAGCGAGCGGGGCTATCCTTCGCGTGGCAGTGAACGCGGACCTGGAGCCAAAACTGCCGATGCTAAGTTCCGGCATCATGGTCGAGTACGGACCCGTAGTGATCGGTGGGAAAACTTATATCTGTCCAACGAGAAGTGTCTCCATTCAAAGGACGCGGACGGTTCGGATGGTGAACGAATGGGATGAAAGCTTCGGAGTCTATGCACGATTTGAGACGATACTGAACGACTTTTCTTTTGGGCAATATCACATCTTTCGTGCGCAGTCGCGGATATTGGCGGACGACACCCCTGTTCCGAAGGAGAAGTAGATTGCCCGAACAGGTCAGTTGGCTCGTACAGGACGATACGCTCATCGAACTCGCGGTTAGGACCCACTCTGCGGATTAGTCCTGATCAACGCGCTTAAATTTACCAATCAGACTGTAGTTCCCGCACAGTCGGGTTTTCGGCAAGTTCACCCAGCGGCGCTATTCTGGAAGCCGTAGTTTCCGCAAACGCCGTTTTCAGGGAGTGCCAGTCGTTACATTGGCGTCATCCGTCTTCTTCGGCAGACTTCAAGTTTTCATTCGCCGTAGGGGATCGTCAGCCCCGGTAGTGGGTCAGTTTGAGTTTGTTCGCCCGATCTGACGTCCCACCCTAAGAAAGGCAACCCAGCAAACTGCGCTCAGCGCCCACAACATCCACATGAGTGGACTCGCTGTAAATCCGATCAAGTGGTTTGGGGTTATACGTAAGCCTGCGAGACCAAAGAAGACCGTGAAAACACCTGCCGTCCACGTTTTGATCCGAAGTTTGGTCATCCATGTCATGGGCCTATACTCTCAGGCCATAAAGTGAGGCACAAGAGCAAAAGAGAGTTCTCTGAAAAGGGCCGCGCATTGGACTGGTTCACTTCATGTGGCTAAGATGGCAACGCAGCCGTCGCCTCACCTCTGAGGCAGATGCAATCTGACTTTCTCGCAAAGTCACGTTTTCGGCAAGTACGATTTGTTATTTCCGAAAACGCCGTTTCAGGGAACTTGGAAACGCCACGTCTCCGAAGAGCGTGCGATCAAATACATGTCCGTCTCCGCTCGTGCTTGATGAGCCGACCCCCCATCCCCGTCTCGGGTGACGCAAAGGGCAGGATTATTCATTTCCCTTGAATGGAAAGCCCGCTTGACATTTCGCGTCATTGATTTTAATGTTTAAATGGAAAGCAGGCTTTACATCAAATCGGTTATTCAAAATCGCATCGTTGAGCTTCGTAACGCCCGCGAATGGACGCAGGAACAACTTGCGGATGCCGTGGGAGTTTCACGCCAAAGCATCAACTCAATCGAGCGTGATCGCTATGTGCCGAGTCTGTCACTGGCCCTGATGTTAGCGCGCGCTTTCGGCTGTTCAATCGAACAAATCTTTACATTGGAGAGTGACAAATGAGTATTTCTGTTCTTGGGCATGTGGTCGACGAACGTTTTCTTAACCATCGCCTACGGTCCACCAGTCTTGCCGGCGTAATTGGCGGTCTACTGAGTATTTTCCTTTTCAGTTATCGCTTCTACGCTAAGGGCATATGGAGCTGGGATCTTTTTACCGTTGCAATCACAATTGTGTTGGTGAAGCTGTCCGCTATGGCTTGGTACCGGTTTACCGACTAGGAACGTGGGCGCGGGTACTCGCTGCAGCGCTCGGGTCTACCTCATCGCGACTGACCGACGTTCCTTTATGACGACGGCGCAAGGTAGAACCAGCGCAAGCAAGTAGCATGATAGACAGACGATCTCCACGACCGCCTCATCTAAAGAAGGATCGAGAGCACTAGCGATCAAAGTCGCATAGAGGATCGTTACGTAAAGGAAGACGGGAGCCAGAGCACGACGTAG
>Ga0210387_10004770_pt1 | contig 10384 bp, 6 predicted proteins | sample IncBWC7OmetaG_FD_160108 | JGI IMG/M metagenome (GOLD analysis project Ga0210387, IMG submission 160108) | Forest soil microbial communities from Barre Woods Harvard Forest LTER site, Petersham, Massachusetts, United States - Inc-BW-C-7-O ...
GATGCACTCTGCGCTCGGCTATAAAAGTCCCCTCGACTACGAGTCCAACCTCAATTAACTCAAAACATATTACTCTTAACGCCTGTCCGAATTATCGGGGGAAGCACACGGGCTGGAGAAATCGGGAGAACGATAACGATTACGAGAATGAGAACGAGGAGACCGAAGTCTGCGGGCAAATTGTTCCAAGTAGCGTTTTATGCCGGGCGCGTCTTCAAAACGGCCTTTCCTCTGTCATTCCGAGTGGAACGAGGAATCTCTCTCTCGGAGTATCGGTTACATTGTAAATTGAGATTCCTCGTTCCACTCGGAATGACAGAATCCTTGAAGACATGCCATAGGGGTGTTTGGGAAACTAGAAACGAGATCGCTCCATTATTTCGCAAACACGCCTTAACAGGCTGCTGAAAAACTATGTTGGTCGACGCAACACACGATTTTTGACCGCGAGCGAAGCTGCCGGTGGACGCATACGTCCAAACTGTGATATTTGTCGACGGATTGCTGGCGGGCAGGGACGACGGCAGCGTTTACGGCTGAGAAGTCCCAAGTGAGAGTTGCAGGGCAGCAATGACGGTCTCAATCTTGTGATATGTAAATAATGGATTAACAATATTATCAACTCCCGTGGCCACACCATCCCCTTGGCTCGTTACGTTGACGGAGTCGATTATGTTTTTTGGAGCGTTTAGTCTATAGGTTTGGCCTACCTGTTGTCCAAGCGCGGAGACCGGATCTCCGACTATGTCGATATTCGTGATGAGAGAGTTTTGCCGTGGAAGGTTTTCACTGACGTTAGCTCTCAAGCTTCTTCCAATACCTGAAGAATTGAAGACGACCGCATCTAATGGAAACAACCCGCACGAATTCCTCGGTGGTGTTAGTGCGAGCGTGACGAAGGACGCTAGCCCACCCCCGAGAGAGTGCCCAACGAGGGTGATTTTTGTGATGCCTGCGGGTGGATTATTTAATACTTGTCGCACGAAGTCGAGCGCCTGCTCAAATTCTGGTAGTTCGTTGAGTGGGCGGCCTAGAAATTCTTTAGCGTCGGTCACCCAGTTGCCAGAGTTTGCAGTGCCCCGAAATGCGATGACGATCTCTTGACCATTTCTAAAAGCGGCGGCGTAGAAATTCTTAGAAGGGACAGATTGAGCAGGGGTGGATTGAGCAGTTATGGTGTTTATTGCCGTGATACCTGATTGTGCGGTTGGTAGGAAAAGCGCCGCAAGGTCGGATTGGACTGGCGTTACAGGCATGATGTTATGCCATCCGTTGAGTGAGGTAAAATCGTTGTCGTAGGTGGCTTTACTCAATCTTGCATAATCCAATAACCTATTGGCCAACCTCGCGTTCAATTCACTGATGTCAGAGGGGGCGGAGGCCTCAGTTCGTGTTATCGGTGGGAGGTTTGTGATAGTGGTGTCGTCGGTTGCTGGCGGGGTGATGTAGGCCGGTTGCGCAGTCTGCCGTGCCATCGCGACGAACCGGGCTGGGTCGAATTGGTAGGACGAGTCCCAATTGGTTGCAATTTCGTCGTTTGAATTTGCCCTGAGAAAATCCTTGGCGGCCTGAATATCTGCCGGTGTGTAGTTGGTTGTGGACGCGCCCGAAATCACAAGTGGCTGGGTGTTTGAGTTGTCGTTGAGGGCGACAAATTGGTTGGAGTGGAAAGCGTAAGGGGTGTCACTTGCGTTTGTGATCTGAACGGTTACGCCGCTTAGGCCGGAATCGGGCTTGGCGGTGGCGGCGACGCCAGGGGCTAGGAGGGTCGCTCCGTTTGCAGTGGCGGTGGCCGGCGATTCTGGGGAGTTCTGAGCGCTGCCCTGGCCGTTGGTGAGAGTGGGCTGGGTCGAAGATGCCTGCATTTGGGCCACCCGGGCCTGGATTAGTTGTGCGATGATGCTTGTGGTGTCTGCGGGGTTGCTGATGTCGCCGGTATGCTGAACGATGCCGGCATTGGTAAGATTGTTGCCAGCGATTTGGCTCGCTGCTGTGTTGAATTCGAGCCTGCCGTCGTCGTTAAGTTGTTTTGGAGCTGAGTTTTTCGCGTTCTTGTTCTTTGCCTCGGCGTGGATGAAATCCTCATACTTCTGAGCTCCATCGCCCAGAGCGGCATCGAGGACGCGCTTTTCGTCCGCCGGTGGCTCCGGCGGCTGGATGGTGTCAATGTGCCGGATTGCCCAAAAAAGCGTTTGAATGATGCAATTGTCCGCGGGATGGGCCGGAGCATACGCGACCAAAGAATCGTAGATATCTTTGGCTGCAGCGGGGATCAGGAGGGAGCTGGGAATGAGCGAGTGAGGCTCGTTTGCGGCCGGGGCGGGGACATCATGTTCGAGGCAAAAGGTGGGCGTGTGCAGAATTATGGTTTGTCCGGGCGGTATGATGACGGTGGCTGTTTGGGCGAGCTGCCCCATTTCAGCCGTCCGCAGAAATGGGGCGGTTTTGTCGGTCAGATTCTTGAGATCATTGCTGTCGAGCGCTCCTTTCGATTTCAAGTTGTCGAGAAGCTCCCGCAGGTCGGCTTTCATTTTTTCGCCTGCAAGCGTTCCTGCATGGAAAGACGGAAGCACTGTTGTATTCTTGAAGTCCTCTGTGACCGTCGGGAAATCCTTTCCTTTTTCGAGTATGTCGCTGGCTTGACTTACGGCATCGGGGTCGTGGTGCCGCGGCCCGAATACCGTGGCGTGAGCGGTCTTCCAGAATTGCTGCTCCGAAGTCGCGGTGGCGCCGTCTCCGAGCGCGTCATGGACGGTTTTTGCGTAGGCGTTGCTGAACTGATTGCTTGTCGATTGCTGCTTGTCGGTTGGGGCCGGCTCCTCATTGCTGTTCATTTCTCGGCCGGAAGAACCGAACGGAGAGCTGTCCGTCGATGGCTGTTTATTAGTCGTCGCCGGTTCCTCGTTACTGTTCATCTCTTGCGCGAAAACGCCGATCGGTGCGATCACCGATGCGGAGAGAACCAAGAAGGCGCGGATTAATCGCGGAGAAAGTGAGCACATGAATGCGGGTGATCCGACGGCTTATATCGACCGGCGCGGAGCTTTCGTTCTTGGGTTTTCGAACTGCCCGGTGAAATTACCCACCCAGTCGGTCCGGACTGGGCGGAATTTGTCTGTTAATGGGGCCTACCGGAAGATGTTGGTCGCCGGTGCGTCCTTGGTGTCCACCTTGTAGCCGGACTGTTCTAACATCTTTGCCCTGCCGCGGAGTTCCTCGGCTTGCGCGTCGGTCAGCGTGGCTCCGTTCTTCAGTGCATTGAGAAAGTCGGTGGCGTCCTTCCATCGGGCATAGCCTTCCGGGCTGAGCTCAAGTGCCACCGTGAGGACAAGGCCGTCGGTGGCGTTAATGGTGCGTTCCCACGTGCTGTAGCCATCGCGGGTGACGCGAAGTTTGGAGAAACCCGGCTTGATGTGGATAGTGCCTGGGGCGGTCCCGACGGCAACGCCATCGAGTTCCACGGTGGCATTGAGTGGATGGACGGCGAGTCGGCCTTCGGAGATATGGACGGTGTTATCCTTTTCGACCCGAACGTCTGGGATGACGAGATCTGCGGCTTCGATTTCGATTCGAACGTTGGCCAAAGCTGCGGCTGGAGCAATTTCGGTGATTCGGTTGTCGGCAATCTTCGTCTGGAGATCCTGGGCAATCCTGTCGGCCGCCTGATCCATCAATTCGTTAGGGATGTCATCGCTTTTTTCGACCGAATTTTCACTTTGCACCGCGGAATAGACGACTTTGTCTGCGCCGGCGGTAATGCTCGCGCCAGTCTGACCGTCGAGGATCTTGTAGGTGAACCGCAAGGTGGTGTCCTGGGTAATCCGGTTCAGCCCATAGGCATTGACCGCGTTGCTGCGGGTCCCGATGCTCGAAAGCGACACGATCAGCAAGTAATCGGCACCGAGGCCCTGCGCGAGATGAACGGCACTGCTTTGTTCAGACAGTTTTGTGTCCAGGCTGTTGGCCGGGCGGGCGGTTCCGGCAATGGTGGGGTCAAATTGCCTCAACGAGTCGGCGATGACCTCCTTGGAAAAAACTTGGAAGCCGAGATCGGTGACCCGCCCGGTCACCAAGTCCTCGAATTCCGACATCTTGTCCTCCATCTTCGGAATTCGGTTGGCGACGAAGATGGCGGTCTTGAAGGTTTTTGGGCCGGATTCCGCGATGAGCTCCTTGATTTGAAGCGTATGTTCAGTGATCCGCTTGCCATCATGGGTGTAGGTTTTGGTGTCCGGTTGGGACACCGAGACCGATTGCTCGCTTTCGGTCCGCGCGGTCAGCACGAGCGCTAGCGAGGAGAGGAAGAAAATGATGTGTTTCATCTGGGTGTATGATTACCAACCGATTTGGGAGCGGGTGCCGGTCTTTTGAATGGTCTTTTGATCCTCCCAGACGGCGAGGCCGCTGTGCGTGTCCGTGAGGGACAACTGGAAGATGTAGGTGATTTGGCGGGTCTCTCCAGCCCGGGCGCTGTCCTCGATGATCTTGCCGGTTAGGGTGTAGTCAGGCGAATGATCGCTGGTTTGGTTGGAAGAATTGTTTAGGAAGTCGTTCTTGGTCTGGACATCCTGGGCCATCGTGGATTCGGCGTGGGTTCCGTAGGTCGTCGTCGTGAGCACCTTCCCGGATCGGTTTAACGCGATACTGATATTCTTTGTAAGCATATCTGTGTCGAGGTTCGCATCGGTGGTCTTGTTCACGATCCGGTCGACGGCGAAGACCGCCGGGATCCGGGGCGCCCTGCTCAGGACGTCGGAACTGAGCAGCGACTGGATCATGTCATGCGAGGCGGTATCCCAGTCCTGGATATTAATCTTGTTGAGATTAACGACAGCCGTCGTGCTGTCGGTCGGGTTTGTATAGACCGCGGCTCCCGGGGGGGTGCCGCAGCCGGAGATGAGGACGATTGCCGCTGCCGAGGAGAGAATGATCAGCTGTTTTTTCATGGAATGGGTGAGAGAATGGATTCGCCGGAGTTTGGATGGATTAGTATACTCCTTGGTGATACTTGGTTTCTTGGAACTTGATGATGAAGTCGTGTGCCGTGGGTGTGGGGGCAACTTCGGAGATGGTCGAGAATTCATGCGCTTCGAGGTGTAGCCGGTGCCAGGAATTGCCGGTGTCAATCGTCATGCCCTGTGCATCGGTCCAGACGAATTGGTATACGAATTCCTGATGATAGGCGTAGCTGTTGCTCACTGGTACCTGTACTTTTCGCAGGCCGCTTGCGGTGGTCTCGATGATCGTGCCAACATGGAGCTTGCCCGCGAGGGTCTCGTCCCAGATGACCCGTTTGTCGGGAACGGGCCGCACTTGGGCGGTCGTATCGGCGTTCTGCACCGTGTTGACGCTGTAGCAGCCGCCGACAATGAGCGCGGCGACGATGAGAAGAAGTCGTGATTTTTGCATGGAATATCTGGATTTTGTTCGGGGCGTGTTATTCAACGAAGGGCGAAGCTGTCAGCCAGCAGAGCCATGCCGGGCTGGGCCTGCTTCACATAGACAACGACAACTTTTGCGGCAGGCAGCTTGACCTGTTTGGATTGGCCGTCGGGTGTGGAGACCGTGATCGTGCCGCTTTCCGGCGTGGAAAAACGGGCATAACCAAAGCTCTTCGGCAGGCTGCGCCAACTACGTGTGTCGGCCCGGGTCGTGGCGGCATTTGTGACGGCCAGAGCGGCCTTCACAAAGAGACCGGCGAGGGCGTTGTTGCTGCTCCTGTCGATCGCTTTGTTGGCCTCGTGTTGGATGATCGCCTTGGTCGCGGCACAAACGAGGGCGTTGACCCACATTGAGGTCAGTTGGTTTTTGAATTCCCTGGCGATAACGCTGTCCATATTGCAAATCTCGGAGGTAACTTTGACCGTGCCGCCACAATCGATGGAGAGGTTTTGATTAACCTGGTCATTGAACAACAGCTTCGAAATAGGCACTTGGGTATAAAGCAGCTCGTTGGTGGTGAAAAGGAACAGCGGGACTGGGATAATCACTTCTTCGCGATGCGGGGCCTCGCCCGTTTCGAAGACGACATAGGTCAATTTCGGCAGGGCATTGCCCCGGGCAATATCTTGGGCCAGCATTGCATCTTCTTTCAGGTAGTTGTTCCCGTCGGCCATTGAGGCGACACGTTCGAATTCTTTGGCTGCGCGTTCCTGTTCCTGCGCATCGGATGCGTTAGTCATCATGAAGAGTCCGTCAATAAAGGTAGTGTAGGGGTTCACATAGTCGGCGTAGGCCTTGAGCCTCGCATCCAGATTGGAATTAAGGTCGGCCAGCGCTGCCGCTACCTTGGGGTCGTTTTGCGCGCGATCAGTGTCGAACCCGGTTCCGGCGGATTTGCCTTTCTCGTCTTGGGTCTGGCCGTTTTTTGCGGCTTCAATTTTTGCCTTATCAGCCTCAATGCGCTTTGAATTCTCTGCGACAGCGTCGGCTTGGCGCTTGTACGCCTTGTTTAGAGAAGCCCGGGCTTTCTCCGTATCTCCCAACTGCAGGTAGTTGATGGCTTGGTAGGTCGAAAGCATGACCTTATCGCTGGCTTGTCCGCGATACGGCGTGGTTGCCGGATTGATTACCGCGGAAGTGACCCCGGATGACACAGAATGTTTTGCCTTTACCTCATAGTCGTCGATCGCTTCGTCAGCTGAATCAAATATGTGCAGTGACCGCTCGTAGGCGCCGTCGGACGGTGAGGCTGGGGGTGGCGGTGCAGCAGGCGGAGGTGTTCCGGGCGCCGCTCCGGATGTTCCCATAGCCGGAGCCGCTGGCGCCGGGGTGAGTGGTGCCGGAGGCGCAGGCAACTTTGCCAATGCCAAAGTCCGCTGGGCAGCTCCCGCCTCGAGTTCGTAGACGATCGCATCGCGACCGGTCTGGTTCTTCTTCGCAAGTTCGAGAGACTGTTCGGCCGCGAGGTCAACGCGACCTTGCCGGGCGCTCTCGATCATTTCGTTAGTCTGTTGCGTATAGGTCGAACATCCTGCAAAGAGCAGAGCGCCAATCAGTGGAAGGAGGTGGAGACGAAGTTTCATTGGAGTTGGAAGCTAAGAACGCGGTTTGTTTTACTGACTTACCTGAAGTATGGCCCCGGTGGAGATGCCGGTGTCGTCGATGATATCAGCCATGGATATCTTTGGTTCGACCTGTGTAATGCGAACCTTGCCAACGGGGAGACGTTCGCGGCCAAGCACTTCGCCTGTGTCTGGGTCTTTTAATTCTGCGCCGAGAGCCCAAACGTTCCAAATCTGGCCGACCTCGATGTCTGTGCCGTCGCCCCGGTTGATTGTGACCATCTTGTCGAGCTTGGAGATGATTTTTGCTGGGTAGATGACGTCGGCAATGCGGTTTGCCATGGCCTTGGCGCTTTGTTCGACAGCCGTTTCGAGGAGCGAATCCGCCAGATCACCGTTCTTGGCCGAGTTGAATTGTCCCCCGGCATTTTTGATTTCCTTCTTGATGTTCGCGCTTTCGATCAGCCGGCCGGAAGTTGCGTCGTAGATTTTCGCGACCGCGGTGATCCGAACCACCCGTTTGCTCAGGGTTTCGCCCGTCGTCGGAAGCGTGAGCGTTTCGGAGTAGTCCTGAAAGTCATCGAGTGTCGTGACGAGTACGTAGTCGGTGCCCGGAATTTTGAATAGGTTGCCGGTGGCGTCTCCGTCCTTTGCGAGCTGCTTCAGATCAGACCGTGCGACGATGTCGAACTTGCGGGTTCCATGCAGCCGGTCGATGAGTTGGGAATCATAGGCCTCGACGACACGTTGGAGCGAATCGACGGTGCCGGCCTTTTCCGCGGCTTTTACGAGGCCGGCGCCGGCTTTGACGTCGCTGACCGCCAGTTTTTTTAATTCGGCGTGGCTCGTAGTTGTGAGCAGCGTGCCAAGCAGGAGGGTTCCAAGCAGATGTAGTTTCATGAATTTAGCTGGTTGAGGGGGGACCGGATCTGTCGAGAATGCTGGATGGGGCTGTGTTGGTCTGGGCAAGGCCCACGGCTAAAACGGCGTTTTAGAGCCCCAAGTGAAGGCCAATTGGGATTTGGTCGGCAGGCGGTATTACATATTCAATCTACGGCGCAGCTCTTTCGGAGGAGTTTAATGCTCTTTGCATTTTTCACGTGGATTGAACTGATAGGCGCAGGAAATGACCAACCGTCCTCTTCGCCAGTGGATGAAAAAAGACCCAGATGAATTACCGCCATGCGGTTAAGCATGAATTATCCATGGATGCGCTAAGCGGCGGGGCCACGACAATCCCATTCGTCAACTCAGGTATACATGGCGCTTATGCGATATATTATGCAACCTTCTTGCGATAAATGCGCTGAATCTCTGTCCATTCTTCGGCTATATCTTCCATGGATAGCAAAGCGAATTGCATGTGCTGCTACAGCTTCGCTCGGCGCAGGCGCAGGGCGTTGGTGATGACGCTGACCGAACTGAGGCTCATGGCGGCGCTGGCGACCATCGGGTTGAGCAGCCAGCCGAAAAAGGGATAAAACACGCCAGCGGCAAGGGTCACGCCGAGCAGGTTGTAGACGAATGAAAGAAACAGGTTCTGGCGGATGTTGGCCATGACGGCGCGGCTGAGATGAATCGCGCGCCCGATGCCATTGAGGTCGCCTTTAACGAGCGTCACGCCGGCGCTTTGCATGGCGACGTCGGTGCCGGTGCCCATGGCGATGCCGACATCGGCCTCGGCGAGCGCGGGCGAGTCGTTGATGCCGTCGCCTGCCATCGCGACGATGCGGCCGGCGGCGCGCAGCGCGCGCACGCGGGCGTGCTTGTCCGCGGGTTTCACGCCGGCCTCGACCTCGTCGATGGCGAGTTGTTGGGCGATGACGCGTGCCGTGCGTTCGTGGTCTCCCGTGAGCATGACAATGCGCAGGCCGAGGCGGCGCAATTCGGCGAGAGCCGCGGCCGTGGTCGGTTTGAGCGGATCGGAAATGCCGAGCACTCCGGCCCAACGCTTGTCGATGGCGACAAACACGGCGCTCTGGCCACCGGCTTGCAGCGAAGCCGCCGCGGCTTCGTCAATCGCGACACCTTGATTCTGCAAAAAGGTGGCCTGGCCGACGAGCACGCGACGGCCGTTGACCGTGCCGCTCACGCCGCCGCCGGTGAAGGACTGAAAATTTTCCGCCGCTGCAATCGTGAGTTTTCGTTCCTGGGCGCCGCGCACGATGGCCGCGGCGAGCGGGTGTTCGCTGGCCCGCTCCACGGCGGCGGCCAGCGCGATCAACTCGTTCTCACCAAAATCCCTCGCGGGCTGCACGGCGGTGAGGCGTGGTTTGCCTTCGGTCAGCGTGCCGGTTTTGTCCACGACCAGCGTGTCGACTTTTTCAAGTTTCTCGAGGGCCTCGGCATTTTTGATCAGGACGCCGGCCTGTGCGCCGCGGCCGACGCCGACCATGACCGACATCGGTGTGGCGAGGCCGAGTGCGCACGGACACGCAATGATGAGCACGGACACGGCACTGGCCAGCGCGTAGGCGAGGCGGGGCTCCGGCCCCCAGATCATCCACGCGATAAAAGTGAGCACGGCCGCGCCGACGACGGCCGGCACGAAAACGGCCGCAACCTTGTCGGCCAGTTGCTGGATGGGCGCACGGCTGCGCTGGGCGTCGGCGACCATCTGCACAATTTGAGCCAGCAAAGTGTCGCGGCCCACGCGCTCGGCGCGCATCAGGAAGGAGCCGGTGCCGTTCATCGTCGCGCCTGAAACTTTGTCGCCGACGCGCTTTTCGACGGGCATGGGCTCGCCGGTGAGCATGGATTCATCGACGCTGCTCATGCCGTTGTCGACGCTGCCGTCCACCGGCACGCGTTCGCCCGGCCGGACGCGCAGGAGGTCGCCCACTTTCACCTGCTCGAGCGGAATTCCTTCTTCTTGTCCGTCGCGCACGATCCGGGCGGTTTTGGGCGCGAGGTCGAGCAGGGCGCGAATGGCCGCGCCCGTGCGGCTCCGGGCGCGCAGTTCCAGGACCTGCCCGAGCAGGACCAGCACGGTGATGACCGCCGCCGCCTCGAAGTAAACATCGACCATGCCGCCATGCGCGCGCATTTCGGCGGGAAAAATTTCCGGCGCGAAGAGGGCAACGACACTATAGCCATAGGCCGTGCCCACGCCCAGCGCGATGAGCGTGAACATGTTCAGGTTGAAAGTGAGCACCGACCGCCAGCCCCGCACAAAAAACGGCCAGCCGGCCCACCACACGACGGGCGTGCTGAGCACGAATTGCAGCCATGGCGAAAGATGCGGTGGAACGAGCGAGGCAAACATCCGGCCGCCCATCGAGAGCAGCAGCACGGGCACGGCGAGGGCGGCGCCGGACCAAAAGCGCCGCGCCATGTCGCGCAGCTCGGGATTTTCTGCCGGCGCGGCGGAGACCGTCTTT
>Ga0210387_10004773_pt1 | contig 10379 bp, 13 predicted proteins | sample IncBWC7OmetaG_FD_160108 | JGI IMG/M metagenome (GOLD analysis project Ga0210387, IMG submission 160108) | Forest soil microbial communities from Barre Woods Harvard Forest LTER site, Petersham, Massachusetts, United States - Inc-BW-C-7-O ...
CGGCTGCACATCGCGCTCACGGGCGAGGAGCGCGGGACGGGCATCGTCGTGGTGGCGCCGGCGTGATGGCGATGAGCGGGAGATCACGATGACCGGCTGGCTCGATGACCTCACGATCGCCGTTCCGCGCGGAGCCTTGTTCGAGGGCACCGTCGAGCTGCTCGCCTCGCTCGGGTTGGACACGACCGAGCTGCGCGGCAACGACCGCAAGCTGCTGTTCGAGGACATCGGCGTGATCACGATGCGCCCCTCGGATGTGCCCACCTATGTGGAGGACGGCGCGGCGGACCTCGGGATAACGGGCAAGGACGTGCTGCTGGAGCGCCCGGGCGCTGGTGCTCGCGAGCGTGGGCGTAGGCAGATCTATGAGCTGCTCGACCTCGGTTACGGGCGCTGCACGATGGTGTTCGCGACCGCCGACCGCGTCAACGATCGCGGTGAGGACCCCGCCGCGGAGGCGCTGCGCCGGCTGGGCGCGATGAGCGTGGCGACGAAGTATCCGCGCATCGCCGCGCGCCACCTCCAGGAGACCGGCCGCCAGGGAGAGATCGTCGAGGTCAAAGGCTCCGTCGAGCTGGCTCCCCTGACCGGGCTCGCGGAGGCGATCGTCGACCTCACCGCGACCGGTACGACGCTGCGCGAGAACGGACTGGTGGTGCGCGAAGAGATCGTCGAGTGCACCGCGCGGCTGATCGCCAATCCCGTCGCCTACAAGCTCAAGGCGGCGCAGATCGACCAGCTGCTGGCGCGGCTGCGCGAGCACATCCCTGCACGCGGGGCCTCGTGAGCCGATGCGCTTGCAGCGGCTGAGCATCGCTCAGATCGACGACCTCGGCGGCCCGCTGCGGGCGGCCGCCCACCTGCGTTCGCTGGTGCCGGCCGGCGAGAGCGTCGCAGAGGCTGTGCGCGAGATCGTCGCGAACGTGCGCGCACGCGGCGATGCGGCCGTGCTCGACTACACCTCGCGCTTCGACACCGACGGAACCGCGCTCTCGGGATTGCGCGTATCGCAGGACGAGTTGGACGAGGCGCTCAAGCTGCTGGATCTGGAGCTCGTGGCGGGGTTGCAGGTCGCGATCGCCAATGTCGCCGTCGTGGCCCAGGCCGGCGTGAACGAGGACGTCGCGGTTGAGCTCCCGCAAGGACAGCGGGTCTTGCTGCGCGAGGTGCCCGTGCAGGCCGCCGCGGTATACGTGCCGGGAGGACGCGCCCCATATCCGAGCACCGTCGTCATGGGAGTGGTCACGGCTCGGGCGGCCGGTGTGATCGACGTCGCGGTGTGCGCTCCCCCCGGAGGAGACGGGCAGATCGATCCGGTGATCCTCGGCGCGTGCCGGCTGTGCGGGGTCGAGCGCGTGTACCGGATGGGCGGCGCCCAGGCGATCGCCGCGCTCGCCTACGGAACCGAGACGGTGCAGCGCGTCGATGTGATCGTGGGCCCCGGGAACCTGTATGTGCAGGAGGCCAAGCGACTGCTGTCGGGAATCGTCGGGATCGACGGATTCGCCGGTCCGAGCGACCTGGTGGTCGTCCTCGGTGAGGACGTGGGCGCGCGCGAGGTGCAGCTGGCGGCGCTCGACATGCTCGCGCAGGGTGAGCACGGCGCCGGTAGCCTCGTCATCGCGATCGCGTCGTCCGCGCGAGTCCTCGACGCGCTCGCTGAGGCGTTGGAGCGGCTCGTGGTCGAACATCCCACCGTCGCCGATGCGGCGTGCGCGCTGGTGCACGTCGCCGACGCGCGCGCGGCGATCGAGCTCGCGAATGCGATCGCGCCCGAGCATCTGCAGCTGATCGGCTCAGAGCCCGAGGCGCTCGCGCGGATGGTGCGCTGCGCCGGGTGCGTGTTCGTCGGCGCCAGTGCCGGGACGGCCTTCGGCGACTATGTCGCCGGCTCCAACCACGTGCTGCCGACCGACGGTTCGGCTCGGTTCGGCTCGACGCTCTCGCCACGACAGTTCCGCCGGCGCATGAGCGAGGTCAGGCTCGGCCCGGTGGACGGTGAGACGGTGCGCAAGCTCGCCGCGGCCGGAGCGCCGATCGCCCGCGCCGAGGGGTTTCGAGCACACGCCGAGTCGATGGAGGCCCGCGTGCTGGACCCGGCGTCCGAGAGTACCGTCGCAGACGATGCGTAATCTGATGAGACGCCACACGCCGCAGCGCCGGACCGGCCGAGCTCGTCCCGTCAGCCAACGAAACCGATGACCGATACCCAACCATCTCGCACAGCCACGATCGAGCGCCGAACCGGCGAGACGGACATCCGCCTGTCGTTGACGCTCGACGGCTCCGGCGCCGGTACGCGCGACACCGGCGTCGGGTTCCTCGACCACATGCTCGACCTGCTCGCGCGCCACGGACAGCTGGATCTCGACGTGGCCGTCAGCGGCGACCTGCAGACCGGAGCGCACCACACCGTCGAGGACACCGCGATCGTGCTCGGCCAGGCGCTCGACCGCGCGCTCTCAGACCGTTCGGGGATAGTCCGTTACGGGGCGATCGTCACGCCGATGGACGAGGCACGCGCGAGCTGCGCACTGGATATCTCCGGGCGTCCGCTGACCGTCTTCGAGGCGCAACTGCCCGCGGGCGCGACCGGTGGGTTCGAGCACGAGCTGACCGAGGAGTTCTTCCGGGCACTGGCCAACGCGGCGAAGCTGACATTGCACCTGCGGATCGAAGCCGGCACGAACGCCCATCACATGATCGAGGCCGCATTCAAGGCATTCGCGCGGGCGCTGCGCCAGGCGGTCGTGATCGACCCCGCCGAGACGGGCGTACCGAGCACCAAGGGAACACTGACATGACCAGTGGTGGGCGGGGATCTGAGGCGTTAGATCCAAGCGTCGCAAGGACGCAGGGAGCGTGGCGTACTAAGTACGCGAGCGACCGAGGACGCAGCGAGGCGCCGGATATCACGCCTCAGATCGGATTGGTCGACTACGGCATGGGTAACCGCCGCTCGGCCGAAAAGGCGTTCGAGCACGTCGGTGCGCGCGTGCAGGCCAGCAGCGATCCCGAGATCCTGCGCAGCATGGACGGTCTGGTGCTGCCCGGCGTGGGCGCCTTCCCCGCCGGGATGCGCGCGATCCATGAGCTCGGGCTCGACGAGTTCCTGCTCGAGCGGGCACGAGCAGGCGTGCCGCTGCTCGGGCTGTGCCTGGGTATGCAGCTGCTGTTCGAGCGCTCGGAGGAGCACGACGGAGCTGAGGGCTTGGGGTTGCTGGCGGGCACGGTGCGCCGGCTGAGCGCGCCCGGCCTGAAGCTGCCGCACATCGGCTGGAGCGAGGTCCACTGGCGCCAAGCCACGCCGCTGGCCGACGGCCTGCCCGACCCGAGCTACCTGTACCACGTCCACAGCTTCGCGCCCCATCCAGCCGACGAGGATGCGGTGCTCGCCACCGCCGACTATGGCGAGCCGTTCGCGGCGGTCGTCGGGCAGGGCAACGTCTACGGCACGCAGTCGCACCCGGAGAAGTCCTCCACGCATGGTCTGGCGCTGCTGGCGAACTTCACGCGCCTGTGCGGCCGCGCGGCCGTCCCCGCATGAACCTCTATCCGGCGATCGACATCCTCGAGGGCAACGCGGTGAGGCTCGTGAAGGGCGACTTCGACGCGCGCAAGGTCTACGACGAGGATCCACTGGCTGCAGCCCGCGGCTGGACCGAGGAAGGCGCCCGCTATCTGCACGTGGTCGATCTCGACGGCGCGAAGTCGGGCGCGCCGGTCAATCTCGAGCACCTGCGGCGAATCGCCGGCGAGCTCGGAGTGCCGGTCCAGTACGGCGGCGGGCTGCGCTCGGCCGCGGCTGTGAGCGACGCGCTCGCCGCGGGAGCCACGCGCGTGATCCTGGGCACGGCCGCGTTCACGCAGCCGGGCCTGCTCGAGCAGGTGCTGAGCGAGCACGGTCCGCAGCGGGTGCTGGTGTCGGTGGATGTGCGCGACGGCCACGTGACCACGGCCGGCTGGACGGAGACGACCGAGATCACGACCGCGGCGGTGATCGACAGCCTCGCGCGGCGCGGGGCGAGGCAGCTGGTGTTCACCAACGTCGACCGCGACGGGATGCTGCAGGGACCGGACCTGGAGGAAGTGCGCCGAGTCGCACAGGCGGCGCACGGTGGCAGCGTGATCTACTCCGGCGGGATCGGGCAGCTGGCGGACCTCGAGGGACTGGCCGGCCTGGGGGAGGAGAGCCTCGAGGGCGTGATCGTCGGCAAGGCGCTGTACGAGCGGCGCTTCACGGTCGCGCAGGCCCGGGAGACCCTGCGGGCGTAGGAGTGTGCGGTTCGAGCGGCGCATGCGCCGCTCGGCAGTTGGCGCATGCGCCAACTGCGGGACCCGCACATGTGCGGGTCCAGGCGGGGCCGCATGCGGCCCCGCCGACCTCGCCACATGTGGCACGGTCCACCGACCATCTAGGCTGGGCGGGTGCACCTCAAGCGCGTGATCCCCTGCCTCGACGTCGACGCCGGTCGGGTGGTGAAGGGCGTCGAATTCGTCGACATCCGCGACGCCGGCGACCCGGTGGAGCTGGCCGCGCACTACGACCGTGAGGGTGCCGACGAGCTCGTGTTTCTCGACATCACCGCCACGCACGAGCGCCGCGAGACGATCGCCCAGCTCGCGCGGCGCACCGCGGATGAGGTGTTCGTGCCGTTCACGATCGGCGGCGGCATTCGCTCGGTGCAGGATGCCCAGGTGGTGCTCGACGCGGGCGCCGACAAGGTCTCGATCAACAGCGCCGCGCTGCAGCGCCCCGAGCTGATCGACGAGATGGCGCGCGTGTTCGGTTCGCAGTGCGTCGTGCTCGCCGTCGATGCCAAGTCCGTCACCGATCCGGCTGCGACCGACAATGGCGATCCGCGCTGGGAGGCGTACCTGGCCGGGGGTCGCACACCCACGGGACGCGACGTGATCGGCTGGACCCGCGAGGCGGTGGGGCGCGGAGCTGGGGAGATCCTGCTGACGAGCATGGATCGCGACGGCACCTCCGACGGCTACGACCTGGAGTTGACCACCGCCGTCAGCACAGCCGTCGGCGTGCCCGTGATCGCATCCGGCGGCGCCGGTGAGCTGGAGCATCTGGCCGAGGCTCTGCACGCCGGCGCGGACGCGGCGCTGTGCGCATCGATCTTTCACTACGGCCGGTTCACGATCGCCGAGGCCAAGGCCCACCTGACCGCGGCGGGCGTTCCCGTGCGCAACACCTGAGGACACCCCTGGAGCCGATCGCGAGGATGGGCGAGCACACTCGAGACGCGACCGTCGTGCTGAAAGGCCTGCGCGAGCTGCCCGGCGGGCGCGAGCTGCTCGATCTCGCCCGCGGACGTACCGACGTCGAGCTCGTCGGCGGCGCCGTGCGCGATCTGCTGCTCGGTCGCACCCCGCGCGAGCTCGACGTGGTGGTGGCAGGGGCAGATTCCTCTCCCGGTCCGGCGCTCCTGTTCGCTCGCGCGCTCGCCGCGCGCGTGGCTGCCCGCGCCGAGACGAACGAGCACGAGCGCTTCGGCACGGCGCTCGTCGCCTGGGACGGCGCCCGGGTGGACGTAGCTGGCGCTCGACGGGAGCGCTACGCCGCGCCGGGCGCGCTGCCCGAGGTCGCACCGGCAACGCTCGACGACGACCTGCTGCGGCGAGATTTCACCGTCAACGCGATTGCCGTTGCGCTTGACGGCACGCGCCCCGGAGAGGTGCGCGCACCGCCCGGCGCGCTCGAGGATCTGCGAGCTGGGCGACTGCGCGTCTTGCATGACGCGAGCTTCATCGACGATCCCACGCGCCTGCTGCGCCTCGCGCGATACTCGGCGCGACTGAGCTTCGAGATCGAGCCCCATACTTCCGCGCTGGCCTCCCGCGCGCTGATCATGGGCGCGCTGGAGACGCTCTCCGGTGCGCGCATCGGCGCCGAGCTGCGGCTGGCGTTGAGCGAACCCGACGCCACCGGGGCGCTCGCCGCGATGGGCAAGCTGGGCCTGCTCACAGCGTTGCACCCGCGACTGCGCTGCGATCGCAGCGCGATTGAGCGCTCGCTCGCGCTGCTGCCCGGCGACGGCCGCCCCGACCTCTTGACCATGGCCGCGCTGACCTTGCCGCTCGCGCTCCGCGCGGACGAGCCCCGCGCGGAGATCGTCGCGCTGCTCGACCGCCTGGAGTTCGCCGCGCCCGATCGCGACCGTATCGCCGCGGCGGCGACCGCGGTTCCCCGCCTGACGGATGTCCTGTCCGCCGCCACACGTCCCTCGCGGTTGCGCACGGCCGTGGCCGGCGTCCCGCCCGAGGGAGTCGCGCTTGCCGGCGGCGTGAGCGAGTCATCCGCCGGACCGGCTCGGCGCTGGTTCACCGAGCTGCGAGACATCGGTCTGCTCATCACCGGCGAGGACCTGCTGGCCGCCGGGATCGCGGAGGGCCCCGAGGTTGGGCGCAGGCTCGAGGCGACGCTCGATCGCAAGCTCGATGGAGACCTCGCCGGCGGTCGCGACGCCGAGCTGGCGGCCGCGTTGCAGGCGCGCGTATGAGCTCCGCCGGCGCCGGCGTCGCGCCTGGCGAGCTCATGTTCGAGCTGCCCGGTGGTGGCCATGCGCTGTTCACCACCCGCGGCCACGGCAACATGTCCTCAGTCGGCGGTCTTGACCATGAGCACGGCCATCGCGCCCGCGAGCGCCTGCGTATCCAGCTCGGGCTGCGCCGTCTCGCACGGAGCTACCAGGTGCACGGCACGACCGTTCGGCGCATCCGCAACGATGCAGATCTTCCCGCACCCGACGCCGACGCGGCACGATCCCCGATCGAGGCCGATGGTCAGGCCACCCGCATTCCCGGCGTCGGCGTGATGGCGCTCACGGCCGACTGCCTGCCCGTCGCTCTGGGGACCGCCGGCGCGGTCGCGATGGTTCATGCCGGCTGGCGCGGTCTCGCCGCCGGGGTGCTGGAGGAGAGTGTGCGCGCGCTGGGAGAGCTCGGTGGCGCGGATGACCTCGCCGCGATCATCGGGCCCGGCGCCGGACCCTGCTGCTATGAGGTCGGCGAGGAGGTGCATGCGGCGTTCGCGGGAGCGCATCGCAGCGGCCGGTGCATCGATCTGAAGGCGCTGGCTCGCGATCGGCTGCGCGCCGTGGGGGTCGCCGACGTGCGGGATGTCGCGGCGTGCACGATCTGCGACGAGCGCTTCTTCTCATACCGCCGCGAACACGCGCTCGCGGGTCGCCAGGCGGGAGTGGCATGGCTCAGCTGATCCTCGATCTGGATGCGGAGCGCATCGGACACAACCTCGCCCGCGTGCGCGCGCAGGTCTCCGAGGCCGCACGCCAAGCCGGCACGGATCCGAGCGCGGTCGAGATCCTCGCGGCGACCAAGTACGTGCCCAACGAGGATCTCCCCCTGCTCGCCGCCGCCGGCATCCGGCTCGTGGGAGAGAACCGCGCGCAGGACCTCGCCGCCCGCGTTGCCGTTCATGGCGAGCTGTTCGAGTGGGACTTCATCGGCGCCCTGCAATCGCGGCGGGTGCGCACGATCCTGCCGCACGTGCGCCTGATCCACTCCGTCGCCTCCGCCTCGGCGTTGCGCGAGCTCGACCGCCACCGCGCGCTCGCCCGTCCCGAGCTGGCGATCCTGATCGAGGTCAACGTCGCCCGTGAGCCCGACAAGTCCGGCATCGCACCCGAGGAGCTCGACTCCTACCTGGAGCACGCGCCCGTGCCCGTCGCCGGGCTGATGTGCATGCCACCGCTCGCCTCCGACCCAGAGGACAGCCGCCGCTGGTTCGCCGCTCTGCGCGAGCTCGCCGGCGCCCGCGATCTGCCCCGGCTCTCGATGGGGACCTCCCAGGACTACCTCGTCGCGGTGCAGGAGGGCGCCACAATTGTGCGTATAGGCACGAGCTTGTACGCTTAGCGGTTCCCGCCGAGCACGCCCGATGGTTAGCATTAGCAGGGAAACTCGCTCTCCGGGCGAACTCCGCACCTGTACCTATGGCTTTTCGAGACTCCTGGCATCGCGCGCTCGTCTACTTCGGCCTCGCCGAGGAGTATCACGACGACTACGACGACGAGCCCCCGCGCGAGCCCGACCCGGAGGATCGCTATCGCGAGCGGCCCAACGTCCGCCGTCTGCGTCGCCGCCGCGACGAGTTCGACGACATCTTCGCCGACGACGACGAGCCGCGCGCGCGCTCGGCCACGGCGCTGCGCTCGGTGCGCACCGGCAACGGCAACGGCGACGTCCGCGTCCACCTGGTCGTGCCCAAGTCCTTCAACGACGCCCAGCAGATAGCCGACCGCTTCAAGGACTCGGTCCCGGTGATCCTCAACCTGCAGTCCTCCGACACCGAGCTCTCCAAGCGCCTCATCGACTTCGCCTCCGGCCTCACCTACGCGCTCGACGGCGGCATGCAGCGGATCGCCGACAAGGTCTTCATGCTCACCCCGCGCAACGTCGAGATCTCTGCGGAGGAGCGCGCGCGGTTGATTGAGAAGGGCTTCTTTAATCAAAGCTGACGGGCCTGTAGCCTGAGCCTCCTCATGAACGTTGGTCTCATCGGCTCAGGCAACATGGCGCGCGCGCTCGCGCGCGGCTGGGGTCGTCCCGTGCTGTGCTCGGACCCGCTGCCCGAGCGCGCCAACGCTCTGGCCGCGGAGGTGGGCGGGGAGGCCCTCCAGAGCAACGCCGAGGTTGCTCGGCGCGCCGATCTGATCGTGCTCTGCCACAAGCCCGCCCAGCTCTTGGATGTGGCGCGGGAAATCGCTCCCCACGCCAAGGCCGTCGCTTCGATCCTCGCGGCCACGCCCCTGCGGGCGCTCCGAGACGCTTATCCGCAGTTGCCCGTCTACCGCTTCATCCCGTCCCTGCCCGTCGAGGTTCGCCAGGGTGCGGTCGTGCAGGGTGCGGATGCCGCCGGCAAGGACGCGGGCTCTCCTGCGGATGCGGCCCGCGACGCGCAGGTCCACGACCTGTTCGCCGAGCTCGGCACGCTCGTCGTGCTTCCCGACGCGCTCGTCGACGTCGCCATGGGCCTGATGTCCTGCGCGCCCGCCTACGTCGCGCTCGTCGCCGAGGCGCAGATCGACGCGGGCGTCCGCCACGGCATCCCCGCCGCTCAGGGCGCCGAGCTGGTCGTGCAGACGCTCGCCGGCACCGCCGAGCTGCTGCGCCGGCGCGCCAACGACACCCAGGCGATCCGGCGCGAGGTCGCCTCGCCCGGCGGCGTCACCGCACGCGGCCTGGACGCCCTGGAGCGGGCCGGTCTGCGCGCCGCCTTCAGCGACGCCCTCGACGCCGTCCTGCGCGACCGATGATCCTGCTCACGGCCCGCACCCAGATCGCCGACTACCTGTCGACGCTCATCTACGTCTACACGCTGCTGATCATCCTCCACATCGTCGTCCAGCTCCTCTTCGCCGCCGGCCTGCGCCCGCCCTACTCGCGCACGACCGACGCGATCCTCGGCTTCCTGCGCGACATCTGCGAACCCTTCCTGCGCATCTTCCGCCGTCTGCTGCCCAGCTTCGGCGGCTTCGACTTCAGCCCGATCGTGGCGATCTTCGCGCTGGGCATCTTCAACTCGATCGTGGTTCAGGGCATCATCCACGGCTGAGCCCAGTGCGCGCAGCCACGACGCCCGCGACGAGGAGAGCCCTCGCGAGTCCCTACGCCCGCGCGGCGCTCGTGCTCGTTGCGGTGCTCGCCCTCGATCAGCTAACCAAGCGCCTGATCTCCCATTCGATCGCCCCCGGCGAACGCATCGCCCTCGGCCCGGGCGTCCACCTCGTGCATACCCGCAACCACGGCGTCGCCTTCGGCCTGGAGGCGGGCCATGGCACCCTTGTGGCGATCCTCGTCGGCCTCGCCCTGCTGGGCCTGCTCGTCTACTTCGCCACTCACTCCTCGCGCCCGCTCGTCTGGCTGGCGACCGGTCTGCTGCTCGGCGGCGCTCTCGGCAACCTCCTGGACCGCATCCGCACCGGCTCCGTCGTCGACTTCATCCAGCTCCCGCTCGGCTGGCCGCCGTTTAACCTCGCCGATGCCTCGATCGTGCTCGGCGTCGTCCTGCTGCTGTTCGCGATCGAGTCGCCCCGCACCCAGCCGCGATGACCGGTGACGCCTTCACGATCGCCTACGAAGACGCCCACCTGCTCGTCATCGACAAGCCGGCCGGCCTCGTCGTGCACCCCGCGCGCGGCCATCGCACCGGCACGCTCGCGCAACTGCTCGGCGCCGCCGCGGCCGGCGGTCCGGACCCCGAGCGCGCCGGCATCGTCCATCGCCTCGATCGCGACACCTCCGGCCTGCTCGTCGTCGCGCGCTCGGACGAGGCCCATCGTCGTCTCCAGGCTGCGCTCGCGCAGCGGCGCATCGTGCGGGAGTATCTCGCGCTCGTCCACGGT
>Ga0210387_10004774_pt1 | contig 10378 bp, 5 predicted proteins | sample IncBWC7OmetaG_FD_160108 | JGI IMG/M metagenome (GOLD analysis project Ga0210387, IMG submission 160108) | Forest soil microbial communities from Barre Woods Harvard Forest LTER site, Petersham, Massachusetts, United States - Inc-BW-C-7-O ...
CAAATATCTTCGCAATTCCGCGCGCGAGAACGGCTCTTCTGCCGGCCGCGTTCGCTTGATTTCAGGCCCTGTCCCGGCGGCTGCTTCGGCTGCTTCCGCTGCGGCGTCGAGCACCGCGTCAACGCAATAGGCGAGGCTCTTCAATTGCCGCCCGCCGGATGCGCGCCGTGAACGCGACCAGCTTTCAAACGCACGGTCAATTCCTTTCAAAACGGCTTCAAGGGGGACTCCCGCTTTCTGCCAGGTCTCAACGATCGCCCAATCAAGGGGCGAAACGAGAAGGTGCGCGCCGCGCTTGCGCCAGAAATACTCCTCAATTTCCGTGAAATAGTTGAAGTAGTTGAACGATTCCATGAAGACGGCGGGATTCGCTACGCTCTCGGACGGCCAGAAGAAGCTTTTTTCGGTGGAGCACCCCGATCGAGCGCCGCGGTCTGATTTCGCTCCCAGATGATTCGAAGACCTTCCAACGTCAGGTATTCGTCGACCGTTTCGATATGCCGCGAAGCGCTTCCAATCAGGCTGGCTTGACCGCCCGTCGCAATCACCTTCGTTTTGGCGCCCATCACTTCTTTCATGCGCGCGAGAATTCCGTCGACCATATCGGTATAGCCGTAAAAAAGACCAGACTGCATCGAAGCTGCCGTATTTGTCCCAATGATTTTTCCCGGATCCTTGATTTCAACACGGAAAAGCCGCGCCGCCCGAGCAAATAGCGCATCAGCCGAGATACCGATTCCAGGCGCGAGAACGCCCCCCAGATATTCACCGCGCGCGGAGACGGCATCAAAATTAATAGCCGTTCCAAAATCCACGACGATGCACGGACCTCCATACTTATCAAACGCCGCGACGCTGTTAACGATCCTGTCCGCGCCCACTTCCTGCGGGTTGTCGTAGTGCACAGGCATCCCGGTCTTGATGCCCGGCTCGACAAACAGCGCCTTCTTGCTGAAATATCGCTCGGCCATCCCTGCCAGCGTGGAATTAAGCGGCGGTACAACTGAGCTGATGATCACTCCGCCAATCTCCCGAGGCTCGAGATTCGCCAGAGTGAAGAGGTCGCGCGAAAGAATCCCGTATTCGTCGATTGTCTGATCGCGCGCAGTGGTGAGCCGCCAGTGAGCAACCAGCTCTTTTCCGCGGAACACTCCGAGCACAGTGTTTGTATTTCCTACATCGAGCGTCAGAAGCATTACGATGCTTCTCCCAGATCGCCCGAGAAGATCGACTCAACGCCGCGTCCGTCGTCGCGCGTCACCCGCAGCACCCCGCTCGGCTCGAGCCCTGCCGTAATCCCAGTGAATGTTTCCTTCGACGTCGAGATTTTCACGTGCTTCCCTTTGAAGTAAGTCGAGACCTCGGCGAATCGCCGGAGAATCGGTTCAGCTCCCTGGGCGAGAAATTGATTGTAGTAGCGGTCGAGGTTCCGCAGCAACCGAATCAGTAGTTCGAGCCGCGAATGGAATTTCCCGCTTTCGATTCTCAGCGACGTAGCAATGTCGGTAAGCTCGCCTGGCATCTTCGTCTGGTTTACGTTGATGCCGATTCCAATCACCGCGTAATGGACACGGTCCGGTTCGGCGTGCATTTCGGTAAGAATGCCCGAAAACTTGCGGCCGCCGATCAATAGATCGTTTGGCCAGCGTATGTCGGGAGCGGAATCAAGTTCTTCAGCGCAAGCGTCGCGCGCGGCGAGACCAGCAACAAGCGTCAGCAGCGGGGCATGCGCGGGCGAAATCTGTGGCCGCAGCAAAACCGTGCAATGAATTCCCGCTGATTTCTCAGAGAGCCACTTACGACCGGCTCGCCCACGGCCCGCTGTTTGTTCTTCAGCGAGAACCACAGCGCCGTGCGGCTCACGTTGTTCACCCAGTTGCATCGCAACTGTATTCGTCGAATCGATCTTAAAGAAATGGTAGATACGACGCGCAAACGGAGTTCCCGAAAGCCGATGACTCAGCAGTTCCGGCGCCAGAATATCGGGGACTCGTTCAATATGGTAGCCGGTGGCGGCGTGGCCTTTCACGCGCACCCCGAGCGCGCGCAACTTCTCAATCCATCGCCACACTTGCTGTCGCGAAACCCCAATTTCCCGAGCAATCTTCGCGCCGCTGATCACGATCGTCGAGTTCTCAGCCAGCAATGCGAGGAGCGCATCAATGCGCCGGTCGGTGGTGCCGGGGAGGGTTGCCATGCGCGTCGTGGCCATCGCGAGCAACGAAGCATACTCGACGCACGCGCCCGGGACAAGCTGAGGACAGCAGCTGTACATCAAACCGCCGCCGAATTTCCTAAGCAATGGTTTAAAATACAGCTGAACCAAATTCACCAATAAAAGTGAGGTCTCGTGGAAAGGAATGAATCGAAGCCAGTAGGCCGGAGAGACTTTTTGCGCGCGGGCTCAATCCTGGCCGGCGGCAGTCTGGTTTCCAGCCTGTTGCCCAAAGCCACGCTGGCGCACACAGGCTTTTCACGCTCGGCCGCAAATTCCGCGAACGTCCCACCGCAGCAAGGAAGCAGCGCGGATCGTCTCGCGCAAATGCGGGCCGAAGGAGCAGCAGTCCCGCTCGCCACTCAAAAGCTGCGCGACAACGTTTACTGGCTCTACGGCCCGGGCGGCAACATGGTCGTATTCAACGGACCTGACGGAAAAATCCTCGTCGATTCGAGTTATCTCGCAGTAGCGCCGAAGCTAAAAGCTGCACTCGATTCCATCGGCAACGCGCCGCTGAAAATTCTGATCAATACGCACTGGCATTTCGACCACACCGACGGAAACTCCCCAATGCATCAAGCTGGCGCAACGATTTACGCCCATGAAAACACGCGCACTCGGTTGTCAACTGCACAAGACGTCGCCGCGTTCGGCCTTCACTTCGATCCCGCTCCGGCCGACGCTTGGCCCGTCCAAACTTTCACTGACGCGATGCAGCTCTACGTCGCCGGAGAGGAAATCAAAATGGGTTACATTCAGCCAGCCCATACCGACGGCGACATCTACGTGAAATTCACTAAGAACAACGTCGTGCACATGGGCGATGTGTTTTTCGCGCAGCGATATCCATTCATCGATAAGTCTTCGGGCGGCAGCATCGACGGCATGATTGCCGGCGCAACAAAAGGCCTCACGCTCGTCGACGCAGATACAAAAATAATCCCAGGCCACGGAGACATGACCAACAAGGCGGGACTCGAAAAGTATCGCGACATGCTCGTCACAGTTCGCGACCGCGTTCAAACTCAAAAGCGGGCGGGTAAATCACTCGAGGAGACAATCGCCACGAAGCCAACAGCCGAATTTGACGCGACGTGGGGCAACGGCCTCGTCAAACCAGACTTGTTCGTAATGGTCGTGTATTCGACGCTATAGCAGGCAGCCGCGACTGGAGCCTATACAAGCTCCGCTAAGCGGTCGATCAGCTTCTGGTGTTCGATCGTGCGCTCGGCAAGTGTCGCTTCGATCCCGCTGACAATGTGGGCAGGCGCCTTACTGCGAAATGTTTCGTCCGCCAGGCGCGACTTCTTCGATTCAATGTCCTTCGCGAGCCGCTCCGCTTCTTTTCTCAGGCGAGCAATCTCAACATTCTTATCGACGGCTTCGCCGTACGCGATCCGAAGATCGAATTGCGACGTGGATCGTACGGCAGCATCGGTGGCATCTAGGCGACCATCTGAGATTTGGAGAGTTGAGAGGCTGGCGAGTCGAAGAACGGCCTCGAGATTTTGCTCGACGAGTTTTCGGATCCCAGGATCCTGGGACGAAAAATCGGCAGCGATTCGCTTCTTCTGGTCCACTTTCATCTCAGCCCGGATGTTGCGCGCAGCAATGATGATCTCCTGAATCGTGGCCATTCCCCTTTCGGCAGCAGCCTCAGTCCACTGCGGGCGAGCTTCGGGGAATTTATCGAGCGCAATTGAACGAGCCCCCGAGGGCTGGGGCAGGCGGTGCCACAATTCCTCCGTGAGAAAAGGCATGATTGGATGCAACAATCGCAATGCACCTTCGAACGCGGCAAACATATTGCGCCATGCGGCAACAGCAATCTCGCGATCCGGGTCGGCGAGTTGCGGTTTCACCCACTCGATGTACCAGTCGCAGAAATCTCCCCAGAAGAATTGATAGATCACATGACAGGCCTCGTGAAACCGGAATTCATCGAGAGCCTTGTTTGCCTCCGCAGCGACAGTAGAGAGCCGCGAAAAGATCCAGCGGTGCGCTAAATCTCCTTCGCCCTTCACAGCGTAGGGCGCCTTCGCGCGATTGTCCGGCGCAGCAAGATCTTCGAGCGTAAGGCTCTGTGCTTCGATTTTCTCGAGGTTGAAAAATAGGAATCGCGCCGCGTTCCAGATTTTATTGGCAAACGCGCGCGCACCCAGAATGCGGTCGTCGCTCAGAATAATGTCGGTTCCGGGAGCAGACATGCTCGCGAGCATGTAACGCATGGCATCGGTGCCATATTGTTCCGTGAGTTTCAGCGGGTCGAGACCTGTACCCTTTGTCTTCGACATCTTCGCGCCGTCGGCCGTCCGGACGAGCGAATGAAGGTAAAGCCGCTTGAACGGAATACGCTCTGCCGGGTTTTCACCCCCGGTCAAGCGCAAGCCCATCATGATCATTCGCGCATCCCAGAAAAACAGAATGTCGTAGCCGCTGATCAGCAGACTGGTCGGGTAGTAGTTGCGCAGATCGTCGGTGTCGTCCGGCCATCCCAAAGTAGAAAACGGCCACAGCCCCGAGCTGAACCACGTGTCCAGTACATCCTTGTCCTGAGTGAGCTTCCCACCGCCGCACTTCGGGCATTTCGTCGGCACACTAGCCGCGCGTGCGTGTCCATCAACGATCTCAACGCGTGAATCAACCGCCGGGATCATTTCTTTGCAACCCGCGCAGTGCCAGATGGGAATGCGATGCCCCCACCAAAGCTGCCGCGAAATGCACCAATCGCGAATATTCTCGAGCCAGTTCAGCAAGATGGTCCGCTGATTGTCGGGAACCACCTCGATCAACCCGTCGAGCACAACTTTCTTCGCGGGCTCCGCCAGCGGCTTCATTTTCATAAACCACTGCGTCGAGAGGCGTGGTTCCACGATCGCCTTGCACCGATCGCAGGTCCCGACCGAATGGTTATGCTCGGTGATGCGGTCAATGAGGCCAAGTTCTTCGAGGTCGGCCAGAATTCGCCCGCGCGCCGCAAAGCGTTCGAGCCCGGCATACTTTCCCGCAGCTTCGCTCATGTGCGCGTCGTCGGTCATCACATCGATTTCCGGCAGGTTGTGGCGCTTGCCCACTTCGAAATCGTTTGGATCGTGCGCCGGGGTAATCTTCACCACGCCCGTACCAAACTCGCGATCAACATACTCATCCGCGATAATCGGTATTTCGCGATTCATCAGCGGCAGCAACGCCTTCTTGCCGACAAGCTGACGATACCTCTCGTCGTCGGGATGAACAGCAAGCGCCGTATCGCCCAACATCGTTTCCGGCCGCGTGGTAGCGACAACCAGATATTCGCCTGAGCTCGATCCCGCAATTGGATACCGGATGTACCAGAGCTGCCCGACGCGTTCGTTGTGCACCACCTCTAAATCGCTGATCGCCGTCTGGCAACGCGGGCACCAATTCACCATATAGCGCCCGCGATAAATTAATCCTTCGCGATATAGCCGCAGGAAAGCCTCGAGCACTGACCGGTAGAGCGCCGGATCAAGCGTAAACTTCTCGCGCGTCCAATCGCACGACGCGCCCAGACGAATCATCTGTCCTTTGATCGCCCCGCCACTCTCCGCCTTCCACTTCCACACCCGCCGCTCAAATTCCTCGCGTCCGAGGTCTTGTCGCTTGATTCCTTCGGCGGCGAGCATCCGCTCGACCACGTATTGCGTCGCAATCCCCGCGTGGTCCATCCCGGGAAGCCAGAGCGTGCGTTCGCCACGCATCCGGTGCCACCGGACGAGCATGTCGATCTGCGTATGCTCGAGCATGTGGCCCATGTGGATCGAGCCTGTCACATTCGGAGGAGGCAGAGCGATCGAGAATCTCGGGCCGTTGGGAGTGCCGGAGTTTTCGGCGCGGAACAGATTTTCGTCGATCCAGGCTTTCGCCCAGCGCGCTTCAATCTCCTGCGGCTCGTACGCTTTCGGTATTTCCCGAGGCATGTGTCCCTTCGTTCTTAAGCGCTATTCTCGTGCGTGAATTTTGCGCGAAGCGGAAACAACCAATATAAGGGGGGATATGTGAGGCGTCAAATCGATTGCCACACCAAGCACGAGGAATCTTTCAAGGAATGAAGGAGCGCTGGGCGCCTGCCGATTGCTAAAAGCCGGCGTCCTGTCTGCGATTACTTATTCTTCGTCATCTCTTGCTGAAGAATGTTTTCGACAAGAGGCTTGAGCAAATTCTTCGAAAGCAGCTCATGCAGCTGAGGTTCGAGCCGTTCGAGAACCTTTTGCACCATCTCGTCGACGTTAGTAGCGGAAGCACCCGATTCCTGGTCGCGTGTCGAGTGCACTGCTTCGAGAGCAGCGGCCGTAGGCATCAGGAACGGAATGCCGGCAAGCGCTTCACGGTTCGGCGGGGGTGCCGTTGGAATACGATCGCCAAACGCATCAGGCTCGGACTGCTCAGCCGCAGCGACGAATACTGGAACCTCTTCGTGTGGCGTTGGAACCGAACCGGCGGCCTGGCCATTAACGGGTTCTTCGAAATTTGGCAGCGGAAACGATTGCATTGGTTCGGAAGCTTCAAAGCTTGCACCGTACTGTGAAGTGACCGGCGCGTCGTCGCGAACCAGCAGCGGCTCAGGCTTCACGTGCGCCGCAACCGGAGCTTCGAGTTCCGGATCTTTTCGCGAAGGTCTCGCTTCTTCAGGAGTCGTTTCGAACTCCGCATTCACTTGAGACGGCAATTTATCTTGCGAATTTTCAATTTGCGAAAGCTCCGCGGATGAATGATCGACAGGCGATTCCTCAGCAAAATGGTAGCTGGAACCGGGCACAGCCGGTGCGCTCGACATTGCAACGAGCGCGGTGTTCTCGACGGGTTCTGCGGCAGGCGCGCGATATGTTTCACCGGCGGGTTCCGCGCTCGCGTCGTTCGATCCGCCTTGAACTACCTCGCGGACCGCTTCGATCGCATCCGCAAACCACGATTTTTTCTTCGGGCGCTCCTCGCGAACCGTTTCTGCTCCGGAATGCCATTTCGATTCGGTAGATGCCGCCGAAACAGGCGCAGAAGTCGCTGCGGGCACGGCCTCCGTCTGCCAGGAGTGAGCGGGCCGCGCTGATTCGAGCGGGCGCGCACTTGACCATTGAGCCGGTGCCAAATCAAGCGCTGGCTCCGGCATTTCGCTTGGTTCGGAAGGAACCGCCGCGACAGGTTCTGGCTCGTGCATGGGCTCCGACTCCGGAGCGTGAGAGCTGGACGCCGTAGCAGAGTCTGTCATCCAACTGCCCTCGGGATACTCCGACGGCGCGGATGACATTGAATCCGTCCAGGCAGATGAATTTGCAGTGGCGTCGCTCGCTGCGACGGCATGCACAGATTCCGCCGCGCGCTTCTCCGCGGGAGCTTCGTCCGCTTTACGAGTGGATGCCTCTGCGGCTGGTGGCGAATCATCATCCCCAAAGGGTTCCGCTTGACTGGTAGCCAGTTGAAACGCTTCGCTCTCGTGCCAGGCAGCGGGCGCGTCCTGATTAGCGGATTCTTCCGTCGAAAGCTTCATGCCATATGGTGCAAACGACTGAGATCCATCCGGCTCTGCTTCACGCTGCTGTGCCTTGACCCCGGCGACGTCCTCGGGCGAAACCTCAATGTGGTGTTTTGGAGTCGAGAGACTCGGGCCACTCTCTTTTTCATCACGAACTCGTACCCGCTTCGGCGGCACATCTTTCTCGGACGGGAATGTAATGGGTGCGGTATCCGATCCATACGAATACCCCGGATCGACCGCCACGTTATCGGGAATTTCGAAATCCATTCCACCGGTACGGCGCCAATCAGTTGCTGTCGCCGCTCCGTCGAAATCGTCCTCGTCTTCCGCTTCCACTTCCGCTTTCGCGACCGGAGCTTTCGGGCCTTTCGCTTGCGCCTCTTCCGCTTCGTCATCAAGCGAGCGCACGCCTTTTCCAAAACCATAAATCGCCGCCGCTTCTTCGGGTGTCGGCTCAGGGAAATCCGGCAGCGGTTTGGGCTCAGTCTTCAGCGGAATTTCCATCACCGGCGGCGGAGGAGGTGCCACGGGCACTTCTCTCGCCTTTGCCAATTCCGCTGCAATCTTGGGATTCTTTTCGAGTGCGGACATCACCATCGCGATCAGAGGATCGGGGGGAACGAAAGGTTTTTTCAGGACGCCATCCGCGCCCACACGGCGCGCTTCTTTTTCGTCGAGCGGATCAAAAGCGCCTACTAGCAAAATCACCGGAACGTGCGCAAAACGCGAATCCTTCTTTACGAACTCACACACTTCATACCCATTACGCACCGGCATGAAAACGTCCGCGAGCACCAGGTCGGGGTTCATATCAGGAATGCGACGCACCGCCGCTTCGCCATTGCCAACGGTGACCACGTCCACTCCACGCTCTTCAAATGCCAACACCACCATTTTCTGGATGTTGGTATTGTCGTCCGCGACCAGAATTCTGGGCACTGTAACCACCTCGCGGCGCACCCGCACAGCGACACGCCGATCCCTTTCGCTATCCTATTGCAGCACCCCGTAAGGGGGCCGTCAACGGAGACGAAGTACAGGCGTGCCTCAGTTGTTAGCAGGGGGTAAACAGGCCGTTTACCAGGGAATGAGCTTTTTAACGCCCTTTTTCTTCTTGCTGGTCGAGTCTTTCGAGTCGTCTGTTGAAGTCTGAGCAGCGGGTTGACTGCTTGAAGAAGTTGACGAGCTTGACGAACCTGTTCCATCCGCGGCCGTCTGCTGCGCCTGTCCTGCTGTTGCAGGGTGGGCATCAGTCCCAGTCTGCGCGGCAGGTGTGGATGAACCCGAACTCGCTGAACTGGAGGATGAGTTCGAAGACGAGCTAGTTCCAGAACTGTCCGCAGCACCTGTCGCACTTGCCGGATTTGCAGCCGGCTGCACAGGGCCAGTCGGAGGGTTTGTTTGCGCTGGCGCGCCCGCCGCCGGAGGATTGGTAGCGGCCGCTCCGGGATCGGCGGTCGCGGCAGGTGATCGTACGCTGTCCGGCTGGATTATATGCACCCCAATCTCGTTTCCAGACGCGCCGCCGGTTCCGGTACTCGTCCCACTCGATACGTTGGCGTCCTCCTGCGTCGTAGGCGCGTTCGAATCGGCTGCGGCCGTCGAATCGGCGCCGCTTGTCGTGGATCCAGAAAGAGTGAATCCTGAGCCCGCTGCGTTGGGCTTTAGAACCTCACTGGCCGCCACGGCATCATCCGGAGGCGTAAGGTTTGGCTGGCCCACGTGCGCGGCCACTGAAACGTCCGGGTTGCCATGCAGCATGCCCATCGGCGTTCTGAGTGCCGCATTCGAATGGTGCTGCCGCTCGTAATCCCGCTCCTTCTGCATCCGTGCAAGAGCTTCCGGGTCGGCAGCCGGCACGGGCATTCCCATCTGCTTCAATCGGGCTTTGGCATCGGGAGCACGGGCCGAGAGCGGGTACTCCTGCACGATTCGGTCGTAAATCTTTCCCGAAAGCGCGGCCCAGTAATTTCGAACGTCCTCATTCTTTGACCCGAGTTTCACGCGTGTATAGATATCGGCGAGCATCCACAGCGCTTCGTCGGTTCGGCTGTAGAGCGGATAGCGGTTCGTCACCTCGAGCAAACGCGCCGCGGACGCGCGGAAATCCTGCTTCGTGTAGTAGTAGTGAGCGATCTTATACTCGCCATCCGCAAGCACTTCCTGCACTTCGCGCAATCGCTGCTCAGCTTGAGGAGCCAGTGGGCTTTGCGGGAACTTCAGCAACATCGCTTGAAATTCGTCTTCCGCCATTTGCGCCTGCGAACTGTCGCGATCGGCCTTCTCCATCAGCTTGAAATGCGCCATCCCCACTTGCATTTGGGCGTACGCAGCTTCTTCCAGGAACGGGAAAAAGGTGATGAAGTCTTTGTACTCCGCCACCGCCTGAGTCAGGTTCGAAGTGCCACCCTCTTTGTAATAGGAATCGGCAACCGCCAGCTTCGCTTTGGCGAGATATTCGCTGTCCGGGTATGTGTTAATCAGTGTTTGCAGCGCGAGCCGGCCCTCTGTGTAGCGGCCATGCTTGATGTCTTCGTTCGCGCGATCGAACAGGATCTTGTCGGGCTCGGCGGAAGGTGTCGCGTCCTTGTTGTCGGTAGTTTTCGCAGCCGGCTTTTTCTTCGGTAGTTTCAGTTGTGCGCTGGCGTCACCGCACGCGCCGCCAA